>Ga0209517_10004825_pt1 | contig 17500 bp, 13 predicted proteins | sample PeaSoiMetSII2010_FD_187695 | JGI IMG/M metagenome (GOLD analysis project Ga0209517, IMG submission 187695) | Peat soil microbial communities from Weissenstadt, Germany - SII-2010 (SPAdes) (version 2) | ecosystem: Environmental > Terrestrial > Soil > Wetlands > Peat | place: Germany...
CACTCAGCATTTCGCCTGGCAACATCGTGACTCTTCCCGGGGAAATGCTGAGTGCAGGGATTTCCTGCGCAGAGCCAGACGCCGAAAGTGTGCTGACGGTGATGAGGATGGCGAGGGCAAGCCGCTCCAGCCAGGCCATAGATTAGCTGCTCCTTGGTCTTTACTTCTTTTACTCGCGCGCGCGAGACATCGAAAGTTACTTTGGAGGCTTGGAAACTGTGAGTTCGGGGTCGATCTAACGGAACACTTCCGCCAGTTCTTTCGGGAGGTCAATCGACAAGTCTGGAACGGCGTCTCTAAGGGTGTGCGGGGCAAATCCGTAAGAAACGCCTACGGTCCACAGTCCGGCATTGCGGCCGGTCTCAATGTCGACGTGCGAGTCCCCGACGATTACAGCCTGCTCTGGTCGTACTCCGCTCTCCTGCAGCAATTGGAGCGCGCCTTCGGGATCGGGTTTCTTAGTGGCGAAGCTGTTGCCGCCGTAGACTTGCGAGAAGAACTGCCCTAGCCCGAGTGCATCGACAATCGCCCGCGAGGGAACTACGGGCTTGTTGGAGAGCACCGCCATCTTGCGGGGCGCACCGTTCGACGAATTCTGAACCGCTGCGAGGGCATCCGCGATTCCGGGATACACCGTCGTGTGATCGAGCTTGTGGGCGCGATAGTAAGAAAGGAAAAACTCCAGGCCCTTTCGGATTACCGCCTCGTCCACAGCCTCGCCGCCCAGCGCGCGCTGGATCAGGATGGGGGCGCCGTCGCCGACGTAGCTGGCGATGACGTCGTCGGGCAGCTCGGGGCGTCCGATGTGGCGCAGGGCTGCGTTGACGGAATGCACCAGGTCCAGGCGCGAGTCGATGAGCGTGCCGTCCAGGTCGAAGATCACGAGCTTGATCGAGTGCGGGTCGAAAGCGCGGTGGGTACGAATCATCTGCTCTCAGGATAAAGCACTCGGCACTCAGCCGTCAGCATTCATGGGTGTGTGGGTCCGGGTCTCAGACCCGGACGGGCCGAGCAAAGCTCGGCTGGCTCAGCCACTTGACATAATCCATAGTTCTAGTAATATCGAAATATGACAGCAACCCCCAAAGCCCCTTCCCCCAGCAAATCGAGCGAACGCGTGGCCAAGTACGCCGACATGTTCTCCGCTATGGGGACTGAGCCTCGCCTGCGCATCATGCAGTTGCTGCTGACGGCGCATCCCGAGGGACTGGTCGTCAGCGACATTCAGGAGGAACTGGAAATTCCGAATTCGACGTTGTCGCATCATTTGGACAAGCTGCGGACCGAAGGGCTGGTTGAGGTGCAGCGGGAAGGGACGTTTCTTCGTTACACGGCCGACACTGGTGCGCTGCAGGAATTGCTGCAGTTCCTTTATGCCGAGTGCTGCACGCGCAATCGAGCCCTTAGACCGCAGGACATCATTCAAATCTGTAAATAGGAGATTGGAATCATGAATTCGCGAACGGAAGAGACCACAGGGGCTGAAGCCCACACTGATTTCACACCTCTAACGCGGCCCTTAAAGGGCCGCTCTTCCACGGTGCAGGAATCGCCGGTGATTTCTTCCGCAGGGGCTGACAGCCTTGCCCTCCCTAAAGCGGTGCCTCCCAGAACCGCCTTTCCCAAAACCGAATCTGTCGATGCCGTAGCTGCCGGCATCAAGGACGTTGTCAGACAGAAATACGGTGAAGCCGCGTTGCGGGTGAAGGCCGGAGGCAGTTCCTGCTGCGGCGCGACTGCCAACACGGGCTGCTGCGATCCCATTACGACGAACCTCTACGACGCTGCGCAGGCTGGGCAGATTCCGGAGGAGGCGCTGCTGGCTTCGCTGGGCTGCGGCAATCCGACGGCGCTGGCCCAGTTGAATCCCGGCGAGATTGTTCTCGACCTGGGTTCGGGCGGCGGCATCGATGTGCTGCTTTCAGCGCGCCGCGTCGGCCCCAGCGGCAAGGCCTACGGTCTGGACATGACCGACGAAATGCTGGCGCTGGCCAACGACAACAAGCGCAAAGCCGGCATTGAGAATGTCGAATTCCTGAAGGGCGAGATCGAGAGCATCCCGCTGCCCGACAATTCGGTCGATGTGATCATCTCCAACTGCGTGATCAATCTCTCGGCCGACAAAGACAAAGTGCTGCGCGAGGCATTTCGCGTGCTGAAGCCGGGTGGGCGTTTCGCTGTGTCGGACGTCGTGACCCGCGGCGAGATTCTGCCCGAGATTCGCCGGAGCGTGCTGGCCTGGGTGGGCTGCATCGCAGGAGCGTTGGAAGAGAACGACTACCGCAACAAACTGGCGGCGGCCGGCTTTGAGCAGATTGAAATCGAGCCCACGCGCATCTATCGCGCCGAGGATGCCCGCGAATTTCTTGCCGGGCAGGGAATTGACGTGGACGCGCTCGCTCCGCAAGTCGACGGGAAATTTCTGAGCGCGTTCATCCGTGCCGTGAAACCAAACCGTGCACAGCAATCGTGCTGTGGTCCGACGTGCTGCAACTAGGCATACCTCAGCGGCTGAAGCCGCGGCAGATTGGGCGAGACTTACGGCTCGGCTGGAAGCCGCGCCCCTTCAAAGCTTGAGAACCTTCTTGAACGATGAGCGAAAGGAGTTGCGAGGTGTCGAAGCACTATAACGTTCTGTTCTTGTGCACCGGGAACTCGGCGCGATCCATTCTGGCCGAAGCGATCATGAATCAGAAGGGCCGCCCGAACTTCACCGCCTTCAGCGCGGGCAGCCACCCGACGGGGGCTGTGCGCCCTGAGGCGCTGCGGCAACTGGAGGTGGCGCACCTTCCGATGGCTGGCCTGCGCAGCAAGAGTTGGGACGAATTCGCCAAGCCAGATGCTCCCCGGCTCGATTTTGTTTTCACCGTTTGTGACAACGCCGCGAGCGAAGTCTGCCCGGTGTGGCCTGGCCAACCCATTACAGCGCACTGGGGAGTCCCGGACCCTGCCGCTGTGCGGGGAACACAGGAGCAGATCGAGAAGGCTTTTCGCGACGCATTCTTTTTGCTGGACCGAAGGATCAGCCTGTTCCTGAGCCTCCCGCTTTCCACTCTCGACGGCTTCTCGCTGAAGAAGGAAGTCGACAACATCGGGCGGCAATAAACTACCAGCGAGGCTCGGAAACAAATGAACCGCAATGTGATATCCCGTCTCAGCTTTCTGGATCGCTATCTGACACTGTGGATTTTCACCGCCATGCTGATTGGCGTGGCAGCCGGCTGGGCGCTGCCTGGAATCGTGCCCTTCCTGAATCGCTTCAGCGTGGGCACTACATCGATTCCCATCGCCGTCGGGCTGGTCCTGATGATGTATCCGCCGCTGGCCAAAGTTCGCTATGAGGAACTGAGTGAGGTCTTCCGTAACAAGAAAATCCTGGTGCTCTCGCTGGTGCAGAACTGGGTGATTGGCCCGCTTCTAATGTTCGCCCTGGCCATCATTTTCTTGCGCGGTTACCCGGAGTACATGGCAGGCCTCATCATGATTGGGCTGGCACGGTGCATCGCAATGGTGATCGTGTGGAACGAACTGGCCAAGGGCGACACCGAATATGCCGCCGGCCTGGTGGCCTTCAACTCCGTATTCCAGGTGCTGTTTTATTCGGTGTATGCGTGGGTGTTCGTGACCAAGTTGCCGGAGTGGTTTGGATTGCATGGCTCGGTGGTGAATGTTTCCATTCGCGACATTGCCAAGAGCGTCTTCATTTATTTGGGGGTTCCGTTCCTGGCCGGGATGATCACCCGCTTCGCGCTGGTGCGGACGCGTGGGAAACAGTGGTATGAGAAAAGCTTTATTCCGCGAATCAGCCCGGTCACGCTGATCGCACTGCTGTTCACCATCGTCGTAATGTTTTCGCTGAAGGGCGGATATATCGTGCGGCTGCCTTTCGACGTAGTTCGGATCGCTATCCCGCTGCTGATTTACTTTGTGGTGATGTTTCTGGTGTCGTTCTACATGGGGCGCAAGCTGGGAGCGGACTATTCGAAAACAGCGACCCTGTCGTTCACGGCAGCGAGCAATAATTTTGAACTCGCGATAGCGGTCGCGGTGGCGGTTTTTGGGATCAACTCTGGCGCCGCCTTCGCGGCAGTCATCGGCCCGCTGGTCGAAGTTCCGGCGCTTATCGGACTGGTGAACGTTGCACTGTACTTTCAGCGTCGCTACTTCGAGCAAGAGGCTGGGGCGCCCGTACCCGCGCTTGCCGGAAAGCCCTGAGCGCAGCAGCCTGAGTATTCCCCCAAAAACTTCGCAGTCCCGGCGACCTGCGGCCGCAGGGACTGCGAAGTTACCGTACTGAGCTGGTTCGAAGGGAGGGCATACAGACGCGAAACGCGCTCTGGGACGGCACACTAGTCAGTTGGACATTGGCATCGCGGTGATGGGAGTCACGAAACGCTGTGACGGTGGTCGTATGGTCTGACCGCCTGATCCTGCGAAACCGGCAGCTTTGCACTGCGACGAATGCGTCCGCGGCTACGTAATTCCGTGCTTTTCCAACACCCGGTTTCCATTTACAATCCATCAGGTTCCGGGCAGCTTTCGTGGATCGCAACCGGCTGCCAGGAATCTAACGAAAACGGGGACCCAGGAGCCGGATGGCCACGACGAAGACCGACCCCAAGCTTGCCTTAGCCGCCAACGGCGGGAAAAAGAACAAGCTTTATGAGGGACTTACGCGGGAGCAGCTGATCCAGGCCTACCGCCTGATGTATACCTCCCGGCGCATTGACGACCGGGAAATCCTGCTCAAGCGCCAGCAGAAAATCTATTTCCAGATGTCCGGGGCCGGACATGAGGGCATTGGTGTGGCTGCGGGTCTGGCGCTGAAAGCTGGCTACGACTGGTTTTATCCTTACTACCGCGATCGCGCGCTGTGTCTCGCGCTCGGGGTCAAGCCGTACGACATGTTTCTGCAGGGCGTGGGTGCGGCCGACGATCCCAGTTCCGGCGGGCGCCAGATGCCCTCGCACTGGAGCTATCCCAGCCTGCACATCGTGACCCAGTCGTCGCCGACGGGTTCGCAGATATTGCAGGCTATCGGCTGCGCCGAAGGGGGACGCTATTTCGCGCGGCATCCCAAGGCCGCGGAGATTCCTGCGCTCCCGCCCTTCGCACAAAACGCGAAGGATGGGCCACCCGGTGCCGCGGACTACCGTCAGTTCAAGAAAGTCAGCTTCCAGAACGATGAAGTCACCTACGTCTCTCTGGGCGATGGCACGTCCAGCGAAGGCGAGTTCTGGGAGGCGATGAATGCTGCCGCGCTGGGCAAGCTGCCCGTTATTTTCTGCGTGGAAGACAACGGGTATGCCATCTCTGTACCGGTCGAAGTGCAGACCGCGGGCGGGAGCATTTCGCGCCTGGTCTCGGGATTCCCCAACTTCCATTTCGAAGAAGTCGACGGCACCGATCCGGTGGCGAGCTACGCCGCATTCGATCGCGCGACGCGCTACTGCCGCGAGGGACACGGACCGGCCTTCGTGCACGCGCATGTGATTCGTCCATACTCGCACTCCTTGTCGGATGATGAGCGGCTGTACCGTCCTGACGCCGAGCGCGAACGCGACGCTCAACGCGATCCCGTCACGCGCACGCAGATGTTCCTGCTGCGCGAAGGCATCCTCGACGAGAAGGGCATCAACCAGCTCGAGAAGGAAGTTGAAGCCGAGTTGCAGGCGGCGGTCGACCTGGCGCTGGAAGCGCTGCCGCCCGCGCCCGAGAGCATCACCAAGTTTGTGTATTCGCCAGATCTCGATCCGGCGTCGTCTGCATTCGAGACGCAGGCGGCGGTTCCGGAAGTGCCGGCGGACGGCAAGAAGCCGGCTGGCAAGACCATGGCCGACCTGATCACCGCGACGCTGCGCGACGAAATGAAACGCGACGACCGCATCGTGATCTTCGGCGAAGACGTTGCCGACTGCAGCCGCGAGGAGTATTTGAAGCGCAAGCTGGTCAAAGGCAAGGGCGGTGTCTTTAAACTCACGTTCGGCCTGCAGAATGAATTTGGCAATGACCGCGTGTTCAACGCTCCGCTGGCCGAGGCCGCGATCGTGGGACGCGCCACTGGCATGGCGACCCGCGGTCTGAAGCCGGTCGTGGAGATTCAGTTTTTCGACTACATCTGGCCGGCGATGATGCAGATTCGCGACGAGCTGAGCGTGATCCGCTGGCGCTCGAACAACGGATTCTCGTGCCCGATCGTGATTCGTGTAGCGATTGGCGGGTACCTGACCGGGGGCGCCATCTATCACTCGCAGTGTGGGGAGAGCGTCTTCACCCACATTCCCGGTCTGCGCGTGGTGTTTCCGTCGAACTCGCAGGATGCCGCCGGATTATTGCGCACCGCGATCCGCTGCGATGATCCGGTGCTGTTTCTCGAACACAAGCGGCTGTATCGCGAGTCGTTCGGGCGCGCGGCTTATCCCGGTCCCGACTACATGATCCCGTTCGGCAAGGCGAAGATCGTGCATCCCGGCACCGACCTAACGGTGATTACCTATGGCGCTGTCGTGCCGCGCGCGCTGCAAGCTGCGCAGAAACTTGAACGCGAGCAAGGCGTGAAAGTCGAGTTGATCGACTTGCGCTGCCTGAATCCGTTTGACTGGGACACGATCGCCGCGTCGGTGGCCAAGACGAATCGCGCGCTGGTGGCCTACGAAGACACACTAAGCTGGGGTTACGGAGCGGAGATCGCGGCCCGCATCGCCGATCTGCTCTTCGACAAGCTCGACGCCCCCGTCCGCCGGGTGGCCGCGAAAGACGTGTTCGTTGCTTACCAGCCCATCCTGGAAGATGCGATTCTGCCGCAGCCTAATGATTTGTTCCTGGCGATGAAGGAACTGGCCGAGTACTGAGAGATAGTTGACAGTAGTCGGGTGCCCCATCTTTTGCGTTCTTTGCAAAAGGTGGGATTCCACGAACCTCAATGACTCGAGATCTTGATTTCGCCCGGGAACAACATGGCTATACGGGGGCTGAAGCCCGTGTTCGTATACGGCCTTAACGCGGCCCTCGAAGGGCCGCTCTTCCACGGTGGCGCTAGCATCCCGGCACGGCCGAAATCGTTTCTTCGCAGTGCGGGTGAGTTGCGGCGCCGAACCTCAGCGGCTAAAGCCGGGTCGCGGTGCGTCGCTTCATCGGCACGACTTTAAGTCGTGCCCTTACCGGTTCGTTTCGAAACGCGCACGTCGTGATGGTATCGGCGTTTCGCGGGCGGAGGCGCACCGCGCCACATGTCGAAAATCAAAAGCCCCACTTCTCGCGCAAAAGACGCGCGAGAAATGGGGCACCCATTCTTCTCACTTTTCGGCGGGTGGACCAGCCTTTGAACTTCCTCACGCCACCTAGTGCGCCGAGTCTGCAGTATGTTCCTGGTTGTACGCCTTCCATGCACCGTCGATCACGTACGCGTGAATCGCGTCGGCCTGCTGTGGCGTCATGCGTAGATTCGGAAACGCGAACTTGGGCGGATTCAAGAATCCTGGCATGCCCTTGTCCCAATGCGTTCCGCCTAACACGATGGCGTACCAGTCGTCGTGGACGTCGGTGGGAGCGTAGCGCAGATCGGGAATGGCGCCATTGAGGACCCATGCGCTGCTGCCGTCCAGATGAGGCGAGTGACAGCCGTCGCAGTAGAAAGTCTTGTAGAGCTTCTCACCTTCCTGAATGGTGGCGGGGTCGGCGGTCTGCTTCGGGGGCTTCGGCACCGGGGGCACGAAATCTGGAGGCGTGGGGAAGGGAACGCTGCCGCGCAGCTTGAAGGCGAGTAGCCGCGACGGACCGCGCTTCGAGCGTGGAGTGGCCATCGTCCAGGAGGGGGCGAACAGCCGCGAGCCCGAGCCCCATCCCACCGGCACCAGCACGTACTGCTCGCCCTTCACGGAATAGGTCACAGGAATCGACTCGATGGCCGAGCCAGTATCGATTGACCATGCCTTCTTTCCCGTGTCCGCGGTGAAGGCCGCGAATTCTCCATTACCCTGGCCTTGAAACACGAGGTTGCCGGCCGTCGAGAGCACACCGCCATTGGTGGCAATTTCTTCTTCCACAGACCAGCGCTCCGATTGGTTCACCGGATCCCACGCGATCAGCTTGCCTTCGGTCTCGTTCATCCACTCGCCGGACTCGACTTCGGAATGGGTGTTGGGCTTGCGATCGGTGGCGGGAATGTAGACGAGTCCAGTGCCCGGGTTGTAGCTCATCGGCCACCAGTTGTGAACGGTCCACTGTTTGCCGCCGCCCGCCGCAGCAGGAACTTCAACCGCTTTCCCCGTGGTCAAGTCGATCGATGTTGCCCAATTCACCTTCACGATCGGCATGGCGGAGAGCAGCTTTCCGGTCCACGCGTCGAGTTCGTAGTAGAAGCCGTGTTTCGGTACGGTCATGGCCACGTGCCGCTTCTCGCCGTCGATCAGCAAATCGGCCATGACGATGTGATTATTTTCTGTCTGCAGCCCCGGTGAGCTGGTCTGGTAGTGCCACACATACTCGCCCGTCTCTGCCTTGACGGCCACGATGCATCCCGCAAACAGCTTGTCGCCTGGTGCGCGGATCGCCGAGAGTTCCCCAAAGTCGGCACCTGCTCCCGCCGTCCCGAAAATCACGAAATCAGTCACCGGATCGTAGGTGATTGCCGTCCAGACGTCGGCGCCGCCCATCTTCCATGCCTCCCCTGCCGGCCACGTCTTCGCCGCGATTTCTTTCAGCGCCTTCGATTCGAACGGCTTTTTCGGATCCCCCGGAACGGTCCAGAAGCGCCAGAGTTCTTTACCCGTGTTGGCATCGTAAGCGGCAATCGATCCGCGGACTCCGTCATCGGAGCCGTTGTAGCCCATGAACACCATGCCTTTAGCCACATGGGGCGCGTTGGTGATGCCGGTCTGGGTCGGTTCGCAAACCGGTGACTCCCAGACCTGCTTGCCGTTAGCCGCATCGATCGCGAGCAAGCGACAATCGCCCGTTCCGACGAAGACTTTGCCCTCCCAAACGGCCACGCCCGCGTTAGTGCGCGCAGAGTAAGAACCGTTGAGCGCCTGATCCAGCCGCACCTTCGGATCAAACTTCCAAATCAATTTCCCCGTGGCAGCGTCCACGGCGTACACCTTCGACTGCGGAGCGCTCACGTAGGCGACGCCATCGACGACGATGGGTTCGGAGACGATCCCCATGGCGCTGTCGATCTCGAGATACCAGCCCAGGCCCAGGCCGGAGACATTTTGGTCGTTGATCTGTTTGAGCGGGCTGAAGTGCTGGGCTTCAAAATTCCGTCCGTTGACGAGCCAGTTGGCGCCGTCCGTGTCGGATGTGACGCGAGCCGCATTCACGTTGCCAATTTTGGCGGGACTGTCGGCCCAAGTGGAGGACAGGACGATCATAGCTATGGCAAAACAGAAAGCGGTCAAAGAGGGTGTTTTCCAGCCGACAACATACGATGGCTTCGACACGGTCACCTTCCCGGGAGTTGGGTTTGCCAGCTACCAAAATACCGGCCACGGATTCCATGTTGCTGCGGATAAACCGGAACAATTCTTGAGCCGGACAATCCGTGAGATCCGTGGCCGTCTGTCTGTACTCTTTACTCCCCGAACAACATGCTGTAGATGCCGCCACCGAGCGCGCCGCCGATCAGCGGGGCCACCCAGAACATCCACAGTTGTTGCAGGGCCCAGCCGCCGGCGAAGATTGCTGGTCCGGTGCTGCGGGCTGGGTTCACCGAAGTGTTGGTCACGGGGATGCAGACCAGATGAATCAGAGTCAGGCAGAGGCCGATGGCGATGGGCGCGAACCCCTTGGGCGCGCGGTTGTCGGTCGAGCCCATAATCACGATCAGGAAGAACGCCGTCAGCACAACCTCGGCGACGAAGCCGGCCAGCAGAGTATAGCCGCCGGGGGAATGTTCGGCGTATCCGTTCAGGGCGAATCCCGCATGCACGTCGAAGCTGGGCACGCCGCTGGCAATCACGTAGAGCACGCCCGCTGCCGCAATCGCGCCCACGACCTGGGCGGCCACATAGGGCAGCAAGTCGGCAGCGGGGAAGCGCTTGCCGACGACCAACCCTACAGTCACTGCCGGATTCAAATGGCACCCGGAGATGTGTCCGATGGCGAACGCCATGGTGAGAACGGTGAGGCCGAAGGCGAGGGCGACGCCGGCGAATCCGATGCCGACGGTGGGGAAGCCGGCGGCGAGCACGGCTGCGCCGCATCCGCCAAACACCAGCCAGAAAGTTCCAAAGAATTCCGCTGCTGCACGCTTACCGATAGGCATGGGGGATCTCCTTGACCTTCACGATAGAAGAGCATGTAACAGGCCCTGGTTCTGCGAGGCCAGAAGAGTAGCACAAGAGAATCGGAATCAGAAGAGCCGGTTGTGCCGGATGTTCTGCGGGCGTCGCGCCACCTGCGATGCTGGCTCTGATTCTTGGACTTGCTTAATGCCGCCGGTGTGTAGAATTCCGAGATCAGCTGACCTGCAGAGATAAACCATGCCAGATCCCCGCACGCCGTTGCCCGCGAAACAAACTCTTTTGCTGATCCTGCTGCCGATGCTTGCCACCGTATTCAGCCTGCGGCTCTATCTTCATCTTGTGCATGTGCGCCATATCTATCCCGGGGGATACCTGGTGCATCATCTTTTTGTCGGCGTGTTGATCCAGGTTCCAGCGGCGTTCCTGCTGGCCTTCGGAACGAGCCATCGCGTGCTGGCGAGGATGGCCCTCGGCGTTGGCACGGGCCTCATTCTCGATGAGGTCGTGTATCTGGTCGCGACCCAGGCGTCCGATGCAGACTACGTTTCACGCACCTCTCTCGTCGGTGCGCTCGTGCTTGTTTCCCTGGTCGCGATCTTCCTGTTGGTTCTGTACGCGCTGCATCGGGACGAAGACTAGCCGCGGAGCGGCGCAAGAATGCAGCCCACGGCGCCAGCCGTGGGTAAGAAAGGCGGAAAATCAAAAAGCCCCATCGGGGCGAAAGACTAATGCTCACGCACCCTCGGAGGGCGACTCCAGTGCGTGCCGCATTCTTGCCTAGTTGAGAGTGCCCTCTTTCGCCCCTCCGGGGCTTGCGCATTCGTTTGCTGCTTGCAACCCACGGCTTGCGCCGTGGGCTGCATTCTTGCGCCGCTTCGCGGCTGACGCTCTCTTGCGCCGCTTCGCGGCTGGGGCTGTGCGGTTACGAAGGCTTTTCCCGCAAGCCGATCTTGATTGTCCGTTCCACAGGAGAATGCTAGGCTCGGAAGAAGTGGGTTCTGCCTACGCCAATCCGGTGAAATCGAATCCTTCGGCCCCCGGCCCGTCCGTCTCTGGCCGGCTGGCACAATGGCTGCAGTCGGCGCCGGCGGAAGTCTGGGTCAAGTTCCTGCTCGCCCTGGTTGGGCTGGGACTGGCCTTCGCCACAGCGCTTTTTTCTACCGTGTCGCGCGATGCCGGCAACGTCTGGGCCACCGTGATTCTGGCTTCGACCTCGCTGCTGCTCGCGACGTTAGTGGGACTGGTGACTGTGCCGTATCTGGCGCGGCGCGTGGCCGTCGAGCGCATGCGCGAGTCCTTCGATTACGACGTAACCCGGGCGGGCATCGTCTACATCGTGGTGACGCTGGTGATTGGCATCGCCGCGCTCAACACGGGCAACAATCTTCTCTACATTGTGGTCGCGGCCATGCTGGCGGCGATCCTGGTCTCAGGAATCGTTTCCGCATGGGTGCTGCGCGGGCTGGAACTCGATGTCCGGCTGCCCGACCATGTCTTCGCGGGCCGGCCCGTGGCAGGACGCATCGTGTTGCACAACCCGCGGCGGCTTTTGCCGTCGTTTTCCATCCGCGTGATTTCCACCCGCAAGAAGAGAAAGAAGCCGGCTAAGCAGTGGCAATGGGAAGCGACTACGTTTGCCTTTCCATTCAATCGCCCGCCGGAGCAGCAGTGGCTGCGGCTGCCAGACCGGCGCCTGCGCCGGGTTCTCATCGTGCCGCCGCCTCCTGGAATCTTTCAGGGGATGGCTTATTTTCCCTTCCTCCCCGCGCAAGCTGAGGTGTCCGCCGACCTGGAACTAAGGTTCGACCAGCGCGGCCGTTATCGCGAAGACAGCTTCGGTCTGGCCACGCGTTTTCCTTTCGCGTTTCTGACCAAGACGCGGCATGTGTCGCTGCCCCGGGAGGTGCTGGTCTATCCGCGCATCGAGCCGACCCAGGAAGTCTTCGAGATCCTGCCGCTGGTGCGGGGCGAGTGGGAGAGCTTTATACGCGGCCGCGGCTCTGACCTTTACCGGATTCGCGAATATATGCCGGAAGATTCCGCGCGCCACGTCGACTGGAAGGCAACCGCTAAATCGGGGTCTCTGAAAGTGCGCGAGTTCGCCCGCGAAGACGAGCGCCGGTTGTGCATCGCCTTCGACAATCCCGAACCCGGACTGATTTCCGAGCGCGCGTATGAGAAGGCGGTCGACCTGACGGCCTCGCTAGCCTGGCACTTTTCGACCCAGGAAGCGGAGGTGTCCTTCGTAGTTCCCGGACGCCCGCGCACTCGCGATCTTCACGAGTTTCTGGGGTGGCTGGCCGTGATTGAACCGGGCGTGAGGCGTGCGGAGGGCGGGAAAGATGCGCCCGCGGACGATGGGTTGCGCGAAATGAACCTGGGCGGCTCCGATGACTACAACATCGTGGTCACGGCCCGGCCGCGTGGAAGCTTACCCACGGCACTGTGGAACTCCTCATATTTTGTCTTTGCTGGCGAGGATGGGTCGCCGAACAGCATGCCGCGCTAGCGGCTCGTAGGGGAATCCCTTATCGCTTCTTACCGCGCTGAGCCCAGCCTATCTCCGATCGGTGCGAGTCCGCTCCCATCCGCCCGATTCGGGCGAGATTTCTTCCTCGCCGACTTTTTCGCTTTCCTTCCATCTCTGTTTCGGCATATACTCGCGCCCCGGTAGATGCTTTTGGACGAACTCGGAACTCTGTATGCCGGGAGGTGTCAAATGCGTATCTGCGACCTGATTAAAGATCAGGACACGTATCAGGCGGACCTGGGCCACACCGTGTTCGAAACTGTGCAAGTGATGGTCGAGCACAACATTGGCGCCGTGCCCGTGACGCACAACGGCAAACTGGTCGGGATCTTCTCGGAACGGGATCTCATGAAGCGCGTGGTGGCCGAAGGCCGCGATCCCCGCAGCACTTGCATGGCCGAGGTCATGACCGACGATCCTCTCACCATCAGCATGAACGAAGACCTGGAAAACTGTATGGCCCTGATGCGGCGCCACGCTTTCCGCCACCTGCCCGTGTGCCACGAAGGACAATTGATCGGCATGGTGTCGCTGCGCGACATCCTGCTGCACGATCTGGACGAAAAGGATGATGAGGTGCGCATGATGCGTGCCTACATCCACTCCATGCCCGACGCGTAACTGCTCGGCGCTACGCTCGCTTGGGAGCGCCCGCTGGGTGAGTGTGTTTCCCGATCTTCTCCCGGTCTCCAAGGCCCGCGAAAATCGGGGTACAAATCCAATTCTGCCCTCAAACCGAATCTCTTGCCAGCCTGTGCCCCCGCCGCTTTGCACCAGATCGCCAATAGCACGAAGGTAACTTGCGCCGGGGTTGCCCACAACGGTAACGTTACCATCGGTTACCTGGGTACATTGAACGCCTGATTGGGAAAGGCTAACGTTAGGTGTTACTTAGGTCCGAAGAAGCACCCGTTTCGAAACTGATATACACAGGCTGTCGGCGCGACTTCTTGTGCACCGCGGCGAGGTAGCCTTGCCGGTTATGCGAGCATCATGAGCGAGAAAGTTAAAGTTCTCTATTACGCGCTCTGGATCGCACATCCCGTCCTGCAGATGGGAATTGCAGCGATCATGCTGCGCCGTGGGCTGCACCGCAAGTTCAAGTTCTTTTTTGCCTACGTCCTCACTCAGCTGCTGACTTTTGCCGCAGTGTTCCCCGCGGTCTGGCACAGTTATTCCGTCTTGTTCTATATGTTCTGGAGCTTCGACGCCCTGGGCGTAGCCTTCGGGTTTGCCGTGATTCACGAAGTCTTCGTCGACGTTTTCCGCGCGTTCCACACCTTGCGCGATCTGGGCACGGTGCTGTTCAAGTGGGCGGGCCTGGTCATGCTGTTGGTGGCCGGGGTCGTCTCGGTCTCCAATTCGTCGGCGATGTCTCCTGTGATTCAGGCCATTATCACCGCGCAGAGATGTGTGCGTTTCATCCAGGTGGGGATGGTTCTGTTCCTGCTTTTCTTCGCGCACTACGTGGGCATCAGCCGTCGCCAGCACAGCTTCGGGATCGCCCTGGGTTTTGGTTCCTTCGCCCTGATCGAACTCGTTTTGATCTCCTCATGGATCGGCAATCATCTGGGGGGCCCGTGGATGAGTATCGTGAACATGGCCGCCTACAACGGCAGCCTGCTGGTGTGGCTTGGCTATGTCACGGTGAAGACTCCGGCTCGGGATGTCTCAGTTTCGCTGTTACAGCCGCAACGCTGGGAGCAAAGCCTGTCCGACATACACCATCCGCTGCCGTCCGATTCTCTGATCCCGATGTTCGAAGGGATGGTAGACCGCGCTCTTTCCCGCGTGCAGCCCGACCCCCCCATCGCCCACGAAGATCGCGATACGGGTACCGCCGCCCGGGCCTCAGCAGCCGCAGCCGGCAGTTTCAGCGTCCCTACGGTGCACGCCAGCTCAAAACCACAGCCTTCGTAGCCGACAATTTTGCCCTCACGAAAGGGATCCGACGTCTTTTACCTTTGCTGGAGTGCGGCTTCCATCGAACTCCGCAATTCTGCCGCATCGGTAACGGGCGGCTGGCAGGCCGATCCGGAACACAGCACCGCGAAAGATTTTCTCGAGTCCAGAGCTGGAAGCTTGGGAATCGTCGCTGCTAACTCAGGGGGAAGATTTTCCGCCACTGCCTGATTGGCTGCCAGGAGTAGCGTGCTTTTATTAAAGGCAAAAGGCCTGGCCGCTTCCGCATATAATTTTTCTGCCGCGTCTGCGTCCCGGTCTTGGGCAATCACGACCACCTGCACCGGACTCTCCAGCAGATGCACGACCGCAATCCCATAGGTCGCGGCGAAGATTCCAAACTGTTCCGCCACGCCGGCGAAGGTTTCCAGGGTCTGCTCCGTCTGGTCTCGATAATCGGCATTTCCGGTGTAGTGATGCAGGCGCGCCAGGGCAATCGCGGCCATGGGATTTCCCGCCGGCGTGGGCGAATCTTGCAGCGGCTTGCGCCGCGTGGCCAGCACGCCCAGGCTTTCGCCGTCGGCGGCAGGCTCGCTGTCGAAGAATCCTCCTGAAGTCGAGTCGAGGAAGCGGGCGATCATCGCGTCGGTGATGGCATGGGCAAACTTGAAGTAACTAAGGTCGGCCGTGGTCTCATAAGCGTCGAGGCAGGCCAGCGCGGTGAACGCATAGTCATCAAGCAGCCCGGCAACGTCGCGGTGAGAAGCCGCAGGATCCGAATAAGAGACCACGTGCAGCAGCAGCCCGGCATGTGTGGAGCGGGCACTCTTGCCCGCTTCTTCGGTTGAGTGCTGTTTCCAAGCCTCGGCCAACACCCGATCCAGCGACCGCAGCGCAAACCGCCGCGCGCCTTCGAGATGGAGCACCTTCGCCGCCTCCAAATAGGCCGAAACGCACAAGCTGTTCCACCCCACATACACCGTCTTGTCGACGTACGGAGTTGGCCGCTGCAGCCGTGCCGCGTACATTTTTTTCTTCGCCGATGCCAGCAGTTCAGTTACTCGTTGCGCGGACAGCTTCATCCGCCGCGCAATCTCTTCGACCGAGGCTCGCACGTACAACACATTCTTCGCCGGATTGTGATGCATCTCTCCGACTTCGTTGATGTCGTAGTGCAGCGCTGCCACCTCGGCCTCTTCCTCGGTCAACACGGCACGGGCTTCCTCCAGCGTCCAGGTGAAGTAATCGCCATCATCGTCCATGGAGATGTCGGCATCCTGCGACGCATAGAACCCGCCGCGCTCGCGATCGCTCAGCCACTCGTCCATCCAGCGAATGATGTCGCGGGCTATGTCCGCGAAGAACTCCGCGCCCGTGGCCTGATACCCGTGCACGTAATTCTTCAGCAGCTCGGAATTGTCGTAGCACATCTTCTCGAAGTGCGGCACCACCCAGCGCTCGTCCACCGAATAGCGGTGAAACCCGCCCGCCAGCTGGTCGTAAACGCCCCCGTTGGCCATGTGCTCAAGGGTGGTAACGATCAAGTCGCGAAGTTGGTTGTTGGCGCTGGCAAGGTCCATGTGGGGACGGCCGCCTTCGGCCGTCCGGCGGAGCGAAGCTCCGCCCGTCCGCGCATATCGCTCAATCAGCAAATCCAGCGCCGACGGATGGGGAAACTTCGGCGCCTGCCCAAAGCCTCCGTGCTGCGGATCAAACATCCGGAACGCCGAAGTCTGAATGGCAGCGATCACGCTTGCCGACACTCGCCCGTCTTTTCCGGCGAATGATTCCGATTGCGCAATCGCGCTCTCTACCATCATCGCTTGCTCAATCACGTCGCCATGCTTCTCCGCGTAAGCGCTGGCAATGCTCAGCAGCACGCGCCGAAAACTGGGACGTCCGTATCCGTCGCTCGGCGGGAAATAAGTCCCCCCATAAAACGGCTTGCCGTCGGGCGTGAGAAACGCCGTCAGCGGCCACCCACCTTGCCCGCTCACCGCCTGCACCCCCGCCTGATAGCGGCTGTCGATGTCGGGCCGCTCGTCCCGATCGACCTTCACGGCGATGAAATGCTGATTCACAATCGCGGCAATCTCGGGATCGTCATACGACTCGCGATCCATCACATGGCACCAGTGACACCACACGGCGCCAATGTCGAGCAGCATGGGTTTGTTCTCGCGCTGGGCCGCGGCAAAGGCGTCGGCGCCCCACTCATGCCACTGGATCGGCTGATGCATGGCGGAGCGCAGGTAGGCGGAGGAGGCGCGGGCGAGGGAGTTGAGGGTGGTGGTGGTCATAGTGATTCCAGTCTAAATCGTTTTGAAACACGCGGGATGCCTGTCGCTACTCTGTGCGTTCGTTGCGGAGACAGGGAGGGGATTTTGATCCCTGGCGCGAGCGGTTCGTCGACATTGTCGCATCTCAAGACATCCCCGGCCTTGGCAGATGCATCTTTGGACCATAGACTACTTTGCGGTCTCGATTTGCTAAAGGGAAACCTTCCAATGAATCCGAAAGCGGCGCAGTTCGTCTTTGGGCTTGTACTGATTTTTGTATTCACCGCCAATGCACTCCACGCGCAGGACACGCAAGCCACGCTCTCTGGCACGGTTACGGACTCTTCCGGGAAAATCCTCGCTGACGTCAAGGTCTCAGTCAAGAATCTCGCCACAGGCCAGTCGACTGAGGCGCAGACTGACTCCGCAGGGGGCTACGCAGTGCCGAACCTTGCCGCAGGCGATTACGAGGTATCCGCCACGGTGGAGGGAATCGGCTCCGGCGTGGCTCGGGTGACGCTCGCGGCCGGAAGCCCGCAAACGCT
>Ga0209517_10004826_pt1 | contig 17498 bp, 16 predicted proteins | sample PeaSoiMetSII2010_FD_187695 | JGI IMG/M metagenome (GOLD analysis project Ga0209517, IMG submission 187695) | Peat soil microbial communities from Weissenstadt, Germany - SII-2010 (SPAdes) (version 2) | ecosystem: Environmental > Terrestrial > Soil > Wetlands > Peat | place: Germany...
TGGCTCAGCCTGGTAGAGCACTCGCTTGGGGTGCGAGGGGTCGGCAGTTCAAATCTGCCCGTCCCGACCATTCACTCCATCCACATCGACAATGTCCGTGCCTTCTCTGCGTTACAGAACTGCCGGCCGCGAGCACCCCAAGTTACACGTTTCCGCATGCACTGCGCTCTCTACCCCTTCATCACCGTCTTCAGCAGGGCCTCCACACCGTTCCACGTGATCTGCACTCCGATGCAGAGCAGCACGAAGGCAACAATCCGCAAAATGCCGTGCGCCGTTTGCGCTGAAATTCGTTCCGTGATCTTCGGGGCATAGCGGTAGCTCAGATAAACGATCAGGCTCAGAAACACCACCGCCAGCGAAATCCCCACATGAGCCATAACATCTTCCAGCACACCTCGCGCCGCCGATGCGTGCGCGCTCAGCGTCAGCATGACCACGATGCAACCTGGGCCGACGGTTAATGGAAATGTGAGCGGGTAGAAGACCTTGTCCTCCACCGGTCCAAAGCCAGCCCTCTCGACCTCTGCCTGCTTGGGATTGCTCTCCGTCTCCTGTTGATTCAGCAAACTCCATCCCATGCTGGCCAGCACCAGCCCTCCCGCGACCTGCACCACGGGAAGCGAGATTCCGAAAAACTCCAGCAACCCAGACCCCACCAGCTCAACCACCAGCAGGAACAGCGTCGTCCGGACCGCAATTCTGCGCGCCAAGTCCCGGAAAACCGATTCGCGTGCGTTTCCTACGAAACCGAGCAGCAGCAACGCCGAGCCCAGAGGGTTAATCAGCGGCAGCAGTGCGCTGAAGGCCAGCGCGAAGAACTTGATGAGAAGGGGCACACTCCGCATATAGCGAAACAGCATAGCACTGCTCGCCTGCTCGTCCACGGCGACCGCTTAGGTTCAACCACTACCCATCTGCCTGCCAGTTTCCCTGTCGTCCCCCGCTCCTGTTACTCTTATCAGCACATTTCAGCAATCCGCTGAGGAAAAAAGATGCATCAAACACTCGGGAGCATGGGCTCGACGCCTGCGCCCAGACGGAACCCCTTTTCAATGAACGATTCCCGACGTCTCGCTACACTCATCGCTCTCATCGTAGGCTTGTTCGCCTCCTCTGCTGCCCAGCAATCGCCATCGGCGTCACCGGCGCAGCAGACACCTGAAACCACCCAGCAGACCCAGCCTGCCAGCCCGTCTGCCCCTCAATCTTCATCGCCCCATCAAACCACCAACAATCCCGAAATCAAGAAGCCGGAAAAAACCGGCACCTCGAACGACCGGTTGTTCTTTGCCTTGCCCAACTTCCTGACCGTCGAATCCAAGAATGTTCCACCGCTTACCGCTGGGGGAAAATTCAAGGTGGTCGCCCGGGGTGCGTTCGACTACATCCAGATCCCCTGGTACGCCGCTTTAGCCGGCATCAGTCAGGCGGAAAACAGCGAGCCCGGCTATGGACAAGGAGCCGAGGGCTACGGCAAGCGCCTCGGAGCCTTCGCTGCCGATGGCGTCATCGAGAACTTCATGGTCGGCGCTGTCCTTCCTTCCGTGCTTCGCCAGGATCCGCGTTACTTCCAAATGGGCCAAGGAGGATTCTGGCATCGCGGCGGTTACGCGATGAGCAGGATCTTTGTTACCCGCACCGATTCCGGCCACTCTCAGTTCAATTTTTCTGAGATCTTCGGCAGTGCAGCTGCGGCGGCGATTTCTACTTACAGCTACCATCCCAGCGCCGATCGCAACCTGGGAAACACCGGAAGTGTTTGGGGAACCCAGGTTGGCTATGACACCATGACCCTGGTGATAAAAGAGTTCTGGCCTGACATCCGCCGCAAGTTCGCCAAAAAGAAAAAAACTGCCGCGCCCTGAGGCTATCCAGCAATTTCATCGAGCGACAGAGGCTTCGAATGTTTCAATCAGACCTGCTGCGCCATAAGCGCATCCTGATTACCGGCGGAGGCACCGGCCTGGGCAAAGCCATGGCCCAGCGCTTTCTCGAACTCGGCGCCACCGTTTACATCTGCGGCCGCCGCCATGAAGTCCTGGCCCAGACTGTCGCCGAGTTCAGCCCCCTTGCGCCAGGAAGGATTCATTCCGCCGTCTGCGATGTCCGCGACCTGCCGCGCCTGGAAGAAACGGTTTCCACCATCTGGAAAAACGGTCCGCTCAACATCGTGGTGAACAACGCTGCCGGAAACTTCATGGCCCGCACCGAAGAACTCTCTCCCGGAGCTTTTGAAGCCGTTCTCGGCATCGTGCTCATGGGCACCATCAACGTGACCATGGCCTGCGGCCGCAAATGGCTGTCTGCGAAACACCCCGGCGTCATCCTGAACATTGCCGCCACCTACGCCGATACCGGCTCCGCCTACGTGGTTCCGTCCGCCATGGCCAAGGCCGGAGTCGCCGCCCTCACTCGCAGTCTGGCGGTCGAATGGGGCAATCGCGGCATCCGCATGAACGCCATCGCACCCGGCCCCATTCCCACAGAGGGCGCATTCTCCCGCTTGCTGCCCCGGCCTGAGCTGGAACAATTCGCTCTCGATCGCAATCCTCTCGGCCGCTTTGGCACTCCAGAGGAACTGGCCAATCTCGCCGCTTTTCTGATCAGCGACGGCGCCGGCTACATCAACGGCGAAGTGGTGGTGATGGACGGCGGCGAATGGCTGCAAGGCGCCGGTGAATTCAGTTCTTTCGGAAGACAACTCACCGACAAAGACTGGGAACTCTTCAAGCCGCGCAAAAAGTAGAGTGGAATTCGCTTCTCTGCGACCTCGGCGGTATTTCTCTGCGATCTCTGCGGTAAAGGCTTTTCGCCGCCGCTATTCCGCCCGCCGGGTGGGACCCATCTGGCCCTTCCCCTCCACTCTCGCTCTTACCGTCCCCTTCGCCAATTTCGCCGAAATCTCGTCTCCCACTTTCACCTTCCGGGCATCTTTCAGCAGCTTCCCCGACGCATCAAACACCAGCGCATATCCCCGCTCCAGAATCGCCACCGGCGAAAGTGCATGGAGCGTCGTCTCCATACGTTCCACCCGCACCCTGCGCTCCAGCAGCAAATTGCGAAATGCCGCCACCAACCCCGTGTGCTGCGCTTGCAAATCCTTCCTCATTCCCTCGAGCACCCGCCGTAGGTCGTAATGACGCACCGTCGCCGACAATCCTTCAAACCGCCGCCGCTGTTTCTCAATGATCCCCCGCTGCGCCTGTCCCAGCCGGTGTCCCAATTCATCCAGCCGCTGTTGCCGCCGATGAATCAGGTCCATGATTCGGCCAAACGCACCGTGCCGCGCCAGTTCCGTCAAATTCTGCCGCACCATCAGCAACCGGTAGCGTACGGCTTTCTCCAGCCGCCGATGCAGCCCCTCCATCTGCTCTTCAACTTCCGTTCGCGAGCGAATCACCAGCTCCGCCGCAGCCGAAGGCGTGGCTGCCCGCAGATCGGCCACAAAATCAACGATGGTGAAATCGGTCTCGTGCCCAATCGCCGAGATCACCGGAATCTCCGACGCTGCAATCGCCCGCGCCAGTCCCTCGTGGTTGAACGCCGCCAAATCTTCCGCCGACCCGCCGCCCCGCGCCACGATAATCACGTCTACGCAGCCGGTCTTGTTGAAATGCCGCACCCCCGCCGTTACTTCCAAGGCCGCCGCGTCCCCCTGCACCTGCGCCGGGTAGATCAGCACGTTCACCCCGTGATGCCGCCTCCGCAGAATATTAAGGATGTCGCGCAGCGCCGCCGCCTGCGGCGAAGTCACAATCCCAATCCTTTGCGGCAGCGTCGGAATCGGCTTCCTGCGCGACGCGTCGAATAATCCCTCCGCTTCGAGCTTCGCCTTCAACTGCTCGAAAGCAACCTGTAACGCACCCGCGCCTTTCGGCTCCAGATACTCCGCCGAAATCTGCAACTCGCCGCGATCTTCGTAAACCGTCACCCGCCCGCGTGCCACCACCACCATCCCGTTCTCCGGACGGAACCGCAAAAGCTTCGCCGAAGACCGAAACATCACCACCCGCATCTGCGCGCTCGCGTCTTTCAAAGTGAAATAAAGATGTCCCGACTCGTGCGCCCGGAAATTGGAAATTTCGCCTTCCACCCAGATGTCGCCGTACTCGCGTTCCAGATTGGTGCGTACGGCGGTGACAAGCTCGCGCACCGTCCAGGCACGTCGAGCCGTGGGGATGAACAGAAACCCAAGTTGGTCTGAAGCAGACACTGAAGAAAAGTTTACAGGAGGGCAACTGAAAACTGAGAACCGAGATCTGAGATCTGAGAACTGTCCTTCTAACCTTCCCCTTCTGCACGCCAGCTTCTCAGACTATGCTGCTAAGCTCCATCTCCTCACTGCATCAACCGCTTCATCGCCGCCCGCGCGTCCGCCACCTGTTTGAGCTGAGCCTGCGAACCCTGGAAGTGAGAGAGAAATTCCTGATATTCGTTGATAGCTTGATCGCGCTGGCCAGTACGCTCGTAGAGCTGGCCCAGGTAGTAGTGGGAGAGGACTCCAAGTATCGGAAACCGCCCTGCCAAAGCCGTGTTGTTCTCCAGGTCGCGTACGTGCCGCTAATGCGAGATGGTCTTGCCGATCCAATGACCAGGCTCACGGTGGACGCGATTATAGTAGGAGGCAAGCTTCCGCAAGTCAATGCATTGCGGCAAGTTAACTGGGCTATGCAAGGGCCTGATCTAAAACCAGTTCTCGGATCGCAGTTCCCAGTTTTTCGGCTCGGCCGTGTTGAAGAAGTCATATCCAGCTTCCCGTGCTGACAAATTGTTACAAAATGGTTGCATTTTGGGATCGTCCCGAAGTAACATGTTACTTGGACGCGGTGGTAAGCGTTCGATCCAGTCGTTGTACCGCCCTTTCTTCCAAGGTTCAAGAGCCGTAACTAACTGTCTCGTCCTGGGTGGACATTTACGCCCCGGGCTAGGTACGGAGACCCTATATGGCGTGGTACGCATATTGCCTCACCGAGCAAGAAACCCTCACAAATGGAACCCGCGCACGGCGCCCCTTCCTGTTGGAAGGCATTCAAGGTGTGAACGCAGCCCCGGTTTTGAGCTACCCCAGCGGCGAATTTGCCGTGGTGGTGAGCGAATATGACCGCACCTCTGAGAAGATTGAGGACAAAGCGGTCTTGGAGCATGCCCACGTGGTCAGCGTGTGTTTCCGCACCGGGACCGTGCTCCCCTTCCGTTTTGGCACCATCTTTGACACCGACGAGGCTTTGCGGCAAGCCGTCCGCGCCAACCGGCGGGCCTTCGGGCAAAGTGTGGAGCGGCTGCGCGGTAAGTCCGAAATGCACCTGAAGGTGCTGGTCCGGGATGGGTCTTTGCGGGATGCCCTGGCGGAAATGCCCCTACCTCACACCGTTGGCGGCGAGTATCTCCTTAAGCTGCGCGAGAAGGCCTCCAAGGACCGGGAGCGCCAGACCAAAGCTCGGGCTTTGTCGGTGCAAGTGCACAAGATGTTCAATCCCCTGGAGGAAGAAATTAGTTGTAAGAGAGTAAATACCGACGGGATGCTGATCGACATCGCCCACCTTATCGACTCCAAGTCGGTGGAGAAGTACCACAACCGCTACAGCAGCGCCGCCAAGCAACTCAAAAACTGTCAGCTGTCGGTCAGCGGACCTTGGCCGCCGTACCATTTCTTGCCTGGCAAGCTCCGCACCGTGGCAGGAAATTCGTAAGCAATAAAGAGAACAGTGCCCTGCAGCGTATGTGCAGGAATGTGCAGACTTGGTCGTCCTGCCCCTTGACTTAACTGCATCTATCAGAGCGTCGGCTTAATGTAACTCCAATCCTTACAACCTTTTGCCAAGGCGGCGCTTTGCCGCCGCCCGACCCGTCGGTTTGGTTGGGCAAGTGCTCCTTTGCCAAGGTAATGAAAGAGGCCGCCGACGAATTGACCTTCACTCTGTTTCGACCTTCTTTGAGCCGGCCCGCTTACCGGATCGGTCCCTTGCATCGCCTTTCCTGACTCCTACCTGACCCGCCTCTTTTGAGAATGTGGCCCCAGAAATGGGGCCGCTTTTTCTTGCTGCCGGCCTGGGTTCTCTTCGCGATCTTTGCCAAGGCCTTGCGTTCCATGCAGTCAATAAGAGGGCCTGGAACCGCTAAGCCGTGCAGGGTCGTGTTTCTTTGCGACCCAACAGTTGCGCGCTTGGCTCCCTTCCTTGTCAACCTGCACCTTATCCAAAACCCGAATCCCTTGCCAGACATCCAACATCCATCTACAGTCACAAATCGACATGCGCCTACACATTGTTGCCCTACCCCTCATTGCCCTCGTCATCGTTTCGTCTCCCGCCGTCCAGGCAGGCGACGAATCCACCGTCAAACCGGAAACCGAACTGGTAGCTCTTCGCGACGCTGCCCTCGCCGATGACTACGCCTACCAGCAGGTCGCCCACCTGACCGACAACCTCGGCCCGCGCCCGTCGGGTTCCCCGCAGGCGGAAGCGGCCGTCGAGTACGTGGCCGGTGAGTTACGTCGTCTCGGGCTTGAGGTGCGGCTGGAAGACGTCCGCGTCCGCCGCTGGATGCGCGGCGTCGATACCGCCGAACTGACCGCTTTCCCGGGACAAGCCCCCGGCACAACCCAAAAAATTCTCGTCACTGCTCTCGGTGGAAATACTTCCACCCCGGCGGAGGGAATCACTGCGGAAGTGGTCGTCGCCAGGAACTTTGCCGAATTGAAAGCGTTGGGGCGGCAGAAGGTAGCCGGCAAAATCGTCGCCTTCAATTTTCCCTTCGACAAGCAAAAGGCGTCCAACGGGCTGGCCGGCGAAGCCTATGGCGAGGCCGTCGAGTTTCGCGCGATTGGCCCTAAGACTGCCGCTGAGATGGGTGCTGTGGCCTGCGTGGTGAGGTCCGTCGGAGGCGCGGATTATCGTTTGCCGCATACCGGATTCAGTGTGCCGGCGGGTATCCCTTCTGGCGCCGTCACCAGCGAGGATGCTGATTTAATCGCCCGCCTCAGCGCTCAGGGAAAAGTAATCATGCATCTCACCCTCACCTCGCAGAACGGGCCCGAAGTCCTCAGTCACAACGTCGTCGCGGATCTCAAAGGCTCCCTGCATCCCGAACAGATCGTCATCGTCTCCGGACATCTCGATTCCTGGGATTTGGGAACCGGAGCCATCGACGATGCCGCGGGAGTTGCCGTCGCCATGGAAACAGCGCAACTGGTTCAGGAACTGCGCCTGCACCCTAAGCGGACAATTCGTGTGATCGCTTGGATGGATGAAGAAAACGGCGGACGCGGCCACGATGCCTACGCGCAAGCCCATGCCTCCGAAATCCGCAACTATGTGGCGGCCATGGAGAGCGATATGGGAGCTTCCCATCCCCTCGGTTTCTGGGCCAAGGTCAACCCGCAGGCGCTGCCACCCCTCAAACCCGTGCAGGACGTTTTGCAGAGCTTTGGCGCGAACCTGATTCAAGTGGTCGAATTCAGTCCCGGTTCCGACATCGCCCCGCTGGCCAAGGCCGGCGTTCCCACGCTCGGCATCATGCAGGACAGTCGCACCTATTTCAATTACCATCACAGCGCCGCCGACACGCTGGATAAGATCGCCCCACAAGATCTGCGCGAGAACGCAGCCGCCATGGCCGTGATGGGATACGCGCTGGCAAACCTCCCGGAGCCCTTGCCGCGTTAGCCCCGATTTTTCCGTTGTGAACGCGGTAGGCGAAAATGGGAATCCCGTCCGCCAGTTGACGCATCTTAATTTAGGCGCATATCATCGTCGTTTACCCCTTAAAGCCGGAACGAGCCAGAGAAGGGGCAGGCGAGCTGTGAAGTCATTATCCATGGAAAAAAAGAAACTGGATTCTTTCAAGAAGCGATTGGAAACGCGGCAGCAGGAATTGCGCCGCATGGTCACGCGCACCGAGCAGGACGGTCGCACCGTGGACGAAGACTCGGCCCAGGACATTGCCGACCGCGCCGCCAGTTCCTACACCAAGGAATTTCTGTTCCATCAGAGCAACAACGATCGTCAGCTCCTCCAGATGGTGGAAAACGCGCTGTCGCGCATTCGCGAAGGCACCTTCGGCGAATGCATTTCCTGCGGCAAAGACATCAACGCCAAGCGTCTTGAGGCAGTCCCCTGGACACGCCACTGCATCGAGTGCCAGGAAAAACTGGAACAGGGACGCCTGGAAGAAGCTTCAAAGTAGTGGGGCGCGGGCGCCCTCGCCCGCGAAAGGTCTTGGGAAGGGCATGACTTCAGCCGTGCCGCAAGAGCCGCAAAACTACACGGCTTTAGCCGCTGAGGTCTCCTGCTCTCATAGTCCGTCCTCTTTGACGCCCCCGATTTTCGCCTGTTAGACTCAAAGATTGTCAGGCCGCTGACCTACGCAGCCAAAAGGGGAGTTCGTGCGCGCACAGACCCGTCATAACCTGAAAACCGATCAGTTCAGCAAGACCACCATCGACATGGCGGAGAGGACCGCTCACTGGTCGGTCGAGCATCAAGGCAGGCTTCTCGTCGTGGGCGTGATCGCCCTGGTCGTCGCGGCCATCGCCGGCGGCACGTGGTATTACCTCAACCAGCAGGATCAGAAAGCCAGTGTCGAATTTGGCCAAGCAGTCCGCACCTTGGATACACCGGTGCGGCCCCCCAACATGCCGCCACAACCCGACAGCCCGAGTTTTGCCAGCGCTACCGAGCGCGCTACCGCGGCCCACAAGCAGTTTCAGCAAATCGCCGACAAATATCCTCACACCCATTCGGCCGACTTTTCCCACTATTTCTTGGGTCTGACCTCGGTCGAACTGGGCGACTACCCTGCCGCGGAACGCGAATTGCAGGTTGTCGCTTCCTTCCGCAATACTGACTTGGCAGCCTTGGCCAAGTTCGCCCTGGCTTCGGTTTACCGCAACACCAACCGCAACCCCCAGGCCATTGAGGTCTACAAACAACTGGCGGCGAAGCCGGCGACCACCGTCAGCAAAGCCACCGCGCAGATCGAATTGGCCGCCACTTTGCAGGCCAACCATCAGCCCCTCGAAGCCAAACGAATCTACGAGCAACTCCAGAAGGAAAATCCCGCCAGCGAGATCTCGCAATTGGCCGGGTCCAAGCTCCAGGAGATGAAGTAACGCCCCTCCTGCGCTGTGCTTTGAAGGGGCGCGGCTTCAAGCCGCACCGCATGAGCCTCCTCATTGATAGTGATCCCGAAGCGCAGTAAGCGGAGAGGAATCTGCTTCTTCCCGCCGTCTATTATGCCTTCAGGTTGGGCCACAATTGAAAAAGATCTCTGGGGGAAAACTAGCTCTTCGTGAACAACTTACTCCATTCCTCCCTGGCCGTCGGCGCAGCCAACCCCACCTTCACATTCCCAACCACGTGCTCACGCTGCAACATCCCCACCAGAGCCGTGATCAACCCGGGAGCCGACCGCGAGAACTGAATCGCATTCTCCGCGTCCGTATGCAATCCCAGAATCCGCCGCACAAACTCCGGCACGCCCTGCGTAAGATGTCCCTGATACAGCGTCGCACTCCCCACCACGGCAATCCCCAACTTCGCCGCTGCCGCCAGCAATGACATCTTCTGCTTTTCCACCCGCTGGTTGGCTAAGGCGAACCCCTCGGGCATAGCTAGACTGAACGGCAACTGCACGAAGCAAAAATGATGCCCGTCCCCGCCCGCCTCGCGCGCCAGACCTTCCACCTCCTCCAACCCGACGTAGTCCCGTGCTCCCTCGGCGAGACGAAACGCACTCCACGTCGCTACCCCGTAGTACGCGATCTTCCCAGCTTTTACCTGCTTCTCCAGCATGGCAAACGCCTCGCGCAGCCGCTCGTGGAACACCTCACGCGGCACTTCCGCCAGTTGCGACTCTGGGTTGTGAACGTAGAAAACGTCGATGGTTTCCAGATCTAGATTGCTCCGCGAGCGCTCAATCTGATTTTCCAGATACGCCGGCGCCATACAATGCATGCCCCCGGCCAATTGCGCGGGATCAATGACGCCAGAATCCACATATTCGCTCTTGAAGTAAGCTCGCGGATCAGCCGGCAACTCGCCGTCAAACGAGAGGTAGCCGGCTTTGGTGCAGACCACCACTTCCTGGCGTTTCGCTTCTCCCGAATCGATCACTTGCCGCAGCGCCGCCCCGATGTTGCGCTCGGAGCGCTGATGCCGGTAATTGATAGCGGTATCGAGTACGTTGATGCCCGAGCGCAGCGCCGTCGCAATGGCAGCGGTGTATTCGCGGTCGGTCGAATCGTCGGGCTCGCCAAGATAGGTGCCTAAACCAATCGACGACATCCACAACTCAGCCGGCCCCGGCGCCTGCTCCGGACGGCGGAAGTGTCCCGCCTCCCACAATTGCGGAAAACGTTCGCGATAGCCAGCCGTGCCTTGCGCAGTCGCGTGTCCGGGAAGCATAGAGGTAACCGTGCTTTGAAAGGGCGCGGCTTCAAGCCGCGCCGTTAAGATCACAATATCTTCTTGCCAAACGCCGACAGCGTCAGCTCCACCGCCAGCTCCGCCGTCCGATTGTGCTCGTCAATCACCGGATTCACTTCCACAATCTCAAAGCTCAACATGCGCCCGTGGTCGGCAATGATCTCCATGGCCAGGTGCGCCTCGCGGTAGGTGGCGCCGCCGCGCACCGGAGTTCCCACGCCAGGCGCGTCTTCCGGATCGATCCAATCCATGTCGAGCGAAACGTGATAGCCGGCGGTGCCGCGCCCGGCCATGCGCAAAGCTTCTTCAATCACCGTGCGCATGCCGCGCTCGTCGATATCGCGCATGGTAAAAACTTCAATCCCCGCCCGATGAACATTGTGCCTTTCCACCGCGTCAATGTCGCGCACCCCCACCAGCACGCAGTTCTCCGGCTTCACCTTGGGCGAGAAGTTGAAAATGTTCGCCAGTTCGGGCGGGCCAAGCCCCATGATGGCGGCCAGCGGCATGCCGTGCACGTTGCCGCTGGGAGAGCTGTCCGGGGTATTGATGTCGGTGTGGGCGTCGATCCAGATGAGACCGACTTTCTGGTTCTGCCGGCGATAGAATTCCGCCACCCCCGACACGCTGCCCACCGCCATCGAATGATCGCCCCCCAGCGAAAGTGGGAATTTACCCGCTTCCAGCGTCTTCAGGATCAGCTCGGCGTGCTTGGTGCAGGTCGCAGTAATTTCCTTCAAATACTTGGCGTGTGGGTCTCCTTCTTTTTTCTGCTCCGGGATGGCAACCGCTACGTTGCCGCCATCTTCCACAATATGGCCGAGTGCTTCCAAACGCGCTTCCAAACCCGCCACCCGCACCGCCGACGGCCCCATGTCCACCCCGCGCCGCGACTGGCCAAGGTCAAGCGGCACCCCAATCACACGAATTTTCTTGGGAGTGATGCTGGAAGAGGATTCAGTAATGGTTGTCATAGTTTCACAGGCCATTCACCGCCGCGAACGCCGAGATCGCCGAGTCTGGAAATTCATTCACAATTCGTTTCAGCCCATCCTTGAGCACACGATTGTGGAAATTGATCAAGAGACCTACATGCTTATGCGCCATCCGCAGATAAGAGAGTAATTGCGCATCATGAATGGGACAAAGCTGTTCGACTGCTTTGATCTCAACTATCACGGAATCCTCGACAAGCAAATCCATACGGTATCCACAATCCAGTCTCACGTCCTTATAAAGCACTGGCAGGGGAACTTGTTCCTCCGCCTTCAAGCCACGCTGCCGTACTTCGTATGCTAAGCAAGCCTGGTAAGCAGACTCCAGCAGACCAGGTCCGACCGCCTTGTGCACCTCAATTGCCGCCCCAATGATCCGCCGCGTGATCTGGTCAAGTTGGTCTTTCTCAAGCATTTCTCGGCGTGCTCGGCGGTGAATTGGTTTGACTACGGATAAAGCCTGTGCAGCATCCGCGGAAACGGTATCGTCTCTCTCACATGCTCCAGCCCGCAGATCCAGGCCACCGCCCGCTCAATTCCCATACCAAATCCCGAGTGCGGCACGCTGCCATACTTGCGCAAGTCCAGATACCACTTGAAAGCTTCTTCCGGCAACCCATGCTCGTGAATGCGCTTCACCAGCAGATCGTAAGACGCCATGCGCTGCGACCCGCCGATGATTTCTCCGTATCCCTCCGGCGCCAGCACATCCACGCACAGCGCCAGTTCCGGCCGCTGCGGGTCGGGCTCCATATAAAACGCCTTCACTTTCGCCGGATAGCGATGCACCATCACCGGCCGCTCAAACTGCGAAGAAATATAGGTCTCGTCCGGCGAGCCCAGGTCCCCACCCCATTCGAATTTATTTTCCAGCGCGCCCTTGGCATGAGCTTCTTGCAGCATCTTCACCGCTTCGTCGTAGGTGATGCGCGGGAACGGAGCTTCCACTTTTTCCAGCTTCGAAACGTCACGGCCGATGACTGTCAGGTCGGCGCGGCGCTTCTCCAGACAGCGCTTCACTAGAAAACTAAGCAGTCGCTCCGCCAGATCCATGATGTCGTTCAATTCTGCGTAAGCAACTTCCGGCTCCACCATCCAAAATTCGGTCAGGTGCCTGCGAGTCTTGGATTTCTCCGCCCGAAACGTCGGCCCGAACGAATACACCTTGCCCAGCGCCGCGGCCGTCGCTTCAATGTAAAGCTGGCCCGACTGCGTGAGAAACGCCTGTTCCTCAAAGTAATCCACCGGAAACAGCGTGCTGGTGCCTTCGCAGGCTGCCGGCGTCAGGATCGGCGGGTCGGTGAGGGTAAAACCCTGGTCGTCAAAGAAATCGCGGGCAGCTTTAATGATCTCCGCCCGCACCCGCAGGATCGCCGCCTGCCGCGGTGTACGCACCCAAAGATGGCGATGCTCCATCAGAAAATCAACGCCATGCTCTTTCAGCGAAATGGGATAAGGATCGGCTTCCGAAACTCGCTGCACCACTTGCACGCTGGAAACGTCCAATTCAAATCCGCCGGGAGCGCGCTTGTCGGCGCGGGCCTTGCCTTCGACAATCACACTCGATTCCTGCGTCAATCCCTTCACTGCATCAAACACCTCGGGCGGAACCGCGTTCTTGGCCACCACTCCTTGAATCACGCCGGAGCCATCCCGAAATTGCGGGAACAACAGCTTGCCGCTTTCGCGCAGGTTATAAAGCCAGCCACGGATGGTGACCGCCTGCCCTTCATGCTTGCCAATTTCCGCGATCGTAGTAATAGGAGACGACATAGACCTCTCGACTCAGTACTTCTCCACGTCCTCGGCCAAGACTCTCCTCGCCCACTCTGTGGTTATGCTCTTCTTCGCGTACTTTGCGGTTAAAGCTTTTCTCCGCGTACTTCGCGGTTAAGCTTTTCTCTGCGCACTCCGCGTTTCCAAGCTTTTGCCACGCGCGCGCCGGCCCCTTCCAAACAGCTAAATCTCCAGCTTCTTAAACGCTGCCTCGATCTTCTCCCCAGGACTGACCTTTTCCTCGCCTTCAATCTCCAGCAGCAGCGGCGGCTGGTGCGGCGCGCTGCGCAGCAATTCCATGGCCTGCTTCCAGTCGATCGATCCATCTCCCGGCCACAAATGCGAATCCCGGTCCCGTTTGTTGTCGTGAACATGGGTTGAGCGAATATGGTTCTTCAACGTATCAAATGCCTGCGGCACCTCGGTCATCAAGTGCGCATGGCCGAAGTCAAAACAGATGCCCACATCCTCAAAGTGCGCCGCGTGAATGAACTCCACCAGCTTCTCCGGCGTGCTCAGCTCGTTGGGAATGTTTTCCAGAAGAATGCTTACGCCCAGCGGTTTGGCAAAGGCCCGCAAATGCTCAATCGAAGTCATCGCAGCTTCGAATTTGCGGTCGTCAAACTCCTCCCCCGGAACTCCCATATGCTGCACCAGAAACCGGAACGGAATCTGCTCCGCCAACTCCAGCGCGCGCTTGATCTCGTCCATGGCTTCGATCCGGGCAGCCCGGTCGATGGCTGCAACATTGATCGGTGGCGACCCGGTGCGTCCCCACTCGTAGTCCGCGAAAAGCGGCGCATGCACCGAATTCAGCGGCGTGGCCGTGTTGCGGAACCAATCTGCGATTTCGCGCACGTGCTGCTTGCGGTTGGCGTAATCCAGATGCTGCCGCGCCGCAAAGATTTCAATCGACTGCGCCCCGCCCCGCACTAGCCCATCCAGCAGCCCTGGGTGCAGCCGTTCCTTCACGTGAATGAACGTAGAAATAGCCTTCAACATTTAATAGCCAACCGGCCTTCCGTTGTGTCTGCCATCGCTGGCGCCCAGGCGCTCGCCGCTCTCGAGGTCAACCGCAATGCACTCGCCATCGCTCCAGTACGGTATCCATTCTCTCCCAAACGTCTCGCCAATCTCGACCTTGTGCCCCATCTGTTCCAGTGCCTTCACCGCATCCGGAGCGAACCACTGCTCCACCCCCACCCAGTCCGGCAGCCACTGATGATGAAAGCGCGGCGCATCCACCGCTTCCTGGATGTTCATACCATAGTCCACCACAGCCATCAGGATGTTCGCCACGGTAGTAACGATTCGTGCCCCGCCCGGCGAACCCAGCACCAGAAACAGCTTACCGTCTTTCAGCACGATAGTCGGAGTCATCGAAGACAGCGGCCGCTTGCCCGGCCCGATGGCATTCGCCGGTCCTTGAATTAACCCATACAGATTCGCCACTCCCGGCTTGGCGGCAAAGTCATCCATTTCGTCATTCAGCAGGAAGCCGAGATTCCCCGCCGTCACCCGCGATCCGAAGCTGTCATTCAACGTCGTGGTCACAGCCACCGCATCGCCGTCGGCGTCCACCACAGAATAATGAGTCGTGTGCTCGGGTTCGCGCAATGCCAGGGGCTGAGGATTCTGCCGCGCATATTGCTCCAGTTCACTGAAGATTGCGGGCCGCTTCAGATCTTTGCTGGCCGTGGCATGCGCCGGGTCAATCGATTCGCGCCAGGCCGCGCCGTACTTCTTGTCGATCAACTGCGCCACCGGAATCCGCGAAAAGTCCGGATCACCCATGAATTCCGCTTTGTCGAAATACGCCCGCCGGAAAGCCTCGACCGTCAAATGAATCGATGGCGACGACCGATTGCCCATCCTCGCCAAATCATAGCCTTCAAGAATGTTCAGAATCTCAAGCAGCGTGGTCCCACCCGCGGAAGGCGGCGGCGCGCTGATGATGTCGTACCCGCGATAGCCGCCCCGCACCGGCTCGCGTTCCTTCACTTCATACTTACCCAGATCGTCGGCGGTGATGAGCCCTCCGCCTTTTTGCACGAAGGCAGCCAACTCCCGCGCCATGGCGCCGCGATAGAAGTCATCGGGATTCGCTGCGATGCGCTCCAGAGTTCGTGCCAACTCGGGCTGGCGAAACATTTCCCCCTGCTCGTAGTACTTTCCATCGCGTTGAAAGATGCGCCGCGAATCCGGGAACGCCGCCAGACTCTTTTCTTGGCGCAGATCTCGCGCATCTTCCCACCCCAGCACGAAACCTTCGCGGGCCAGTTTGATTGCCGGAACCGTCACCTGCTTCAGCGTGAGCTTCCCGTATTTCTTCTCCGCATAAACCATCCCCGCAACTGACCCCGGCACGCTGATCGCCTTGTATCCCACCACGCTCGCGTCTTCGATCACATTCCCCTGCGCATCCAGATACATATTGGCCGTGGCTGCCGCCGGCGCTTTCTCGCGATAATCAATGAAGTGGGTCGCTCCGTCCGCCATCCGGATCAGCATGAAACCGCCACCACCCAAATTCCCCGCCTGCGGATGCACCACCGCCAGCGCGAACCCCGTCGCCACCGCCGCGTCTACCGCGTTCCCTCCCGCCTGCATGATCTCGGCCCCGGTTCTCGACGCCAGCTCGTGAACGCTCACCACCATTGCATGGCGCGCATGCACCGGACGAACAGACGAACCCTGTAGCCCGGGAACACACCCCAGAAGCGCCGCCAAAAGCAGCAAAATCAATCGCTTGCGTGTGTATGGTTTGAAAGTCAGACTCTTGAGGCTAGCCTAGCCGGCAACGGGGAGTCAAATCCGAGAACTGGAACTGTCTTTCTCTGTGACTCTGTGTCTCTGTGGTGGGTTTCGGGGTTATCCGTGTGAATCCGTGGCCAACGCTTTTCTCTGTGTCTCGCTCCACACATCGTGTCCGCGCACCCGCGCCTCGGCCTCAGCTCCCCAACCCTAACCCGCACAGAATCAACCAGCTTTCTCTTGGCCACCACCGTGCTTTTCTTCCCGCTGACTGGGCAACACCAGCACAGGAGACCAAATATATGTCGCAGTTCACTCAACTCAATTTGCAGAGTAAGTCAGACTCAAAATCACAACCCAACACCACTCGCTCCGACTTCATCGGAAAGCAGACCCTCGCCCTATTCGCCTGCGCCGTGCTCGCCACCGCGCTCGTCGGAGGTCTGTTGCTCGAAACCAGCGGCTGCTCGCGCGAGAACGACACCGCCGTCAGCGCCGCCATCCAGCGCCCCATTACTCCCACCAGTTCCCCGGCGCCGGTGCAAGCAGCCGCCGCTCCGGCCGCCGCGCCAGCGCCCGTTGCCAAGAAGGTCGTGAAGAAGCAACCCACCGCAGCGCTCTACGCTGACAAGACCTACGGCGTCACTTTCCGCTATCCCAAACGCTACACCCTGAACTCCGCCGACAGCGCGAAGCCCGACGCCACTCAGCCGTCTGCCATGAACTTCGTCCAGCCTGGCGGCGTAGACGTAGTCACCGTCGCCCTGCCGAAAAGTTCCTATCCCGGCACCGACCTCGCTTCCGCCTCATTCCACGTCAGCGTGAATCCCACTCTGACCACCGAACAATGCAGCCAGTTCGCCTTGTTGAAGCCGGCCTCGACCGACCAGCCGTCCATCCTGCCCGCCAAACTCAAAATAGCCGGCATGGATCTCGCATCCGTCGAAGCCATCAGCGGCCCCGAAACCAGCCAGTCCGATTCGAAGTACTACCACTCCTTCGTCAACGGCGCCTGCTATGAATTCGCCCTCGGCCTCACCACTCAAGCTCAAGCCAAAGACAAAGACGCCGAACCCCACGACAACGAAGATGCAGCCTCGCCCGTCGACCGCACCCAGGTCTTCCGCCGCCTGCAAAGCATCCTCGCCACGGTAAAGATCGAATCCGTCACCGCTCCCGAAGTCACCGCCGCCGCACCCGCAACCCCCGCTGGCCCAGCAACTCCAACCCCCGACGTTGCCGCCAAGTAAGTTTCCATCTGGGTTCCCCGTTCCTAGCGCGTTCTCTGCGCTAGGGGCGGGGATCGTTTTCACATGGACACGTTCTACTATTCACGATAATATTGCCCACGTCGCGAATCGGCCCGCCCCGCGCCGCTCCCAGCGCTACGCGGACGAAAACCCAGGTCGAGGTCCTATAATGCTTGCCCCTGCTTCCCGCCGCACGCTTTGCGCGCTGGTCTGCTTCATGGCCGCGCTCACTCTGTCCGCCCGCGCCCAATTCACGCTGGAGCAAATCAGCGTTGACAAATTCACCAACTCGGATA
>Ga0209517_10004827_pt1 | contig 17497 bp, 16 predicted proteins | sample PeaSoiMetSII2010_FD_187695 | JGI IMG/M metagenome (GOLD analysis project Ga0209517, IMG submission 187695) | Peat soil microbial communities from Weissenstadt, Germany - SII-2010 (SPAdes) (version 2) | ecosystem: Environmental > Terrestrial > Soil > Wetlands > Peat | place: Germany...
TGACCATCGCTGCCGCGCTCTACGCCCAGCGCAGCATGACCGTGGCGCAAGTCACCGGATTCGTGAAGTCCTCGGTCGAGCAGAAACTCGACGACCGCCAAGTCGCCGAAGTCCTGAAGAAAACCAGGCTGACTGAAAAACTCGAAGATCGCACGGTGGAGGAAATGCAGGCGCTGGGCGCCGGGCCCAGAACCATCGCCGCACTTCGCGAGTTGAGTCAGGCATCCGCGAGCCTCCCCGCTCCCGCGCCCCCAGCTCCCAAACCCGCGCCGCGCGTCTATACCGCCCCCGACCCCGAAGAACAAGCCCGGATCATCGAAGCCGTTCGCGAATACGCGCTCAACTACACCCAGAGCCTTCCCAACTTTATCTGCACCCAGGTCACGCGCCAGCAGTTCGACTCCACCGGCACCGGCGACCATTACCAGTCCGGCAACAAGTTCCAGGAACAGCTCACGTACTTCGAACATCACGAACAATATAAAGTGGTCATGATCAACAACGTGATGGCCAACAAGGACCACGACAAACTCGAAGGAGCAATCTCTTCGGGCGAGTTCGGAAGCATGCTGTACGAGATTTTCGCGCCCGAGACCCAAACCGATTTTCATTACGATCGCGTCGGCAAATTCGACGGCCGCCTGATGCACGTGTTAAGCTATCGCGTCGAGCAGCCGCGCTCGCATTACAGCATTGAAGAACGAAATTCAGGTAGGAAAATCATCGCTGGCTATCATGGCCAGATCTGGGCGAGCCAGGAATCCAACGCCGTGATGCATCTTACGCTCGAATGCGACGAAATCCCCGCCGACTTCCCCATCAAGGACGTGAAACTGGACATGTCCTACGACATCATCAAGATCTCCGGCCAGGAGTTCGTTCTGCCGCTAAAATGGGATATGAAGTCGCGTGAGGGCAGATATTTGTCCTGGAATACGGCCGAGCTCACCCTGTACCGCAAGTACACCGCCGATGCGACCATCACGTTCGACCAGGCCGATCCGGTTCCGGATTCGAAAACGACGGAGGAGCCCGTGAAACCTCCCGTAAAGAAGAAACAATGAGAAGTACCAGAAAATTCGCGTTGGCCGCGCTCGTGATCGGCGCAACCGCGCTCGCGCAAAGAGAAGTGCAGACCGGACCCAATCCGCCCGACGAGCCATCGCAGAAGAAAATCATCGACGATACCATCGCCAAGGCGCGCGCGTACGAAAAAGAATTGCCCGATTTCGTCTGCTCCCAGGTCACCATCCGCAATGAAGACCCGAAGGGCACCAACCAGTGGAAGATGCTGGGGTCCACCAACGAAGAGCTGACCTTCCTGCACGGGCAGGAAGAATATCGTACCGTCGCGATCAACGGCAAAAAGGTGACCGGCGAATCCGGCCACGCGGCATCGGTGCTGACCGCCAACGATTTCGCCACCTATCTGCACTGGACCTTCGATACCAGCGCCGCCACGGAGATCAGCTGGTCAAGTTGGGATGCGCTGCGCGGCCATCGCGTGCACGTGCTCGGATTCCGTGTCCAGAAGGATCATTCGCAATTGACCGTCGGCAAGGGCAAGAACGCGATTCCGTCGGGATTTTTCGGCGTGATTAACGTAGACGCCGATTCCGGCGCGATCCTGAAGCTGGGGCTGGTCCCCACCGATATTCCGCCCACCTCCCCGATGCAAGCTTACTCGCTCGAATTGAACTGGGACTTCGCCAAGGTCGGCGATCATTACTACGTGCTCCCCTACCGCGCCGACCAGCATTACAAAGAAGCGAAGAAGACGCTGGTGTGGAACGAAGTCGAGTATCGCGACTATCGCAAGCCCGGCGCGGAACCGGCCGCGGCCAAAGCCCAGCGTTAGTTTTCCTCCCGTGTCAAACTGGCGGTGATGTTCCGCGTGACACATCTTTGCGCCGCCGCCGTGGTCGCCTGCGCGCAATCTCCACCGGATTCCACGCAGCTAATACCATTGATCGCCGCGATTCGTGAACATGCGCTCGCCTACAGCAAGGGCCTTCCCAATTTCGTCTGCACTCAGCGAACCGTCCGCACCATCGACTTCTCCGGAACCGGCTCGAATTGGGAAAAACTGGACACGCTGGAGTTTCAGCTCACCTTCTTCGATCTCCACGAAAACTACCGGCTGGTCGCGGTAAACGGCAAACCGCCGAAGCAGAAAAACCCGCTCGGCATGGGCGTGACGTCGTCCGGCGAGTTCGGCAGCGTGCTCCAAGAAATATTCCTGCCACAAGCTGGAGCGGCATTCACCTGGCTTCGATGGGAAACGCTAGGCGGACGGCCGATGCACGTATTCTCCGTACGTGTCGATCCGTCGCGATCGGTGGCCTTCGTCTCCGCGCCCGGCCGGCGGATCACGGTCGGCTATCACGGCGAGGTTTACGCGGACCGCGACACCAAAACCGTCATGCGTCCGGTGGTCGACGCGGACGTTCCCAAGGACTTCCCCCTCCAGAACATCTCGCACGTGATCGATTACGGCCTGATCCCCATCGCGGGCGCTGAGTTTTTGCTTCCGCTCCACACCGAGATGCGCACGCGTGCTCCTGCCTCGATGATGCGGGACGGACTCCGCCGCTTGAACGCCCGAGTAGTCCTGATGCGCAATGAAACCGATTTCGTCCTGTACCGAAAATACGCCGCCGACGCCGCGATCAGTTTCGATTCGGATTCCAAAACCAAGAAAGACCGTTAGTTGCTATCCGCTATTTTTGAATAGGTACCAGTTTCCCTTTAGAACTTTGAAAACGAGAAATCGAGGCCGCGGAGAGTCATCGGTGGCGGGGGGAACATAGGATTCGAGGTCGATCACTAACGGCGTTAACGGCGAGGGTGAATAAACATAGCCCTCTCTGGTATCGCCGTTGAACAGCGATGGACGAGTAGTTTCAAACCATATTCCGCCCTTTTCGTCTCGGCTCACGCCGGCTTCGATTCCAAGAGCATCGAAGATCTTGACGTATCGATCATATCTTTCGCGAGTTAGCCCCACCCTTTCGATCTTCTCGGGTGGCGAAACCAACGCGATAGTGCCGCTCCGGACCCAATTGCGGCCGACCGCCGTCAGCCGCGTATCCTCAGCGAACATTGTTCGGAGCTTCTCGAATTCAGCTTCGTGCCTTGCAAAGTCCAACGTCATGCCTCGCTGAGAAGGCACGCGACAACCAGATAGTACAGCAACGCACACACAGAGCAAATTCTTTCGATTGATGTGAAGAGTCATTATGCGCTTGCCCCCTCGGCTGACACAAACAGTTAAGACACAGTTGACCGTTCGATGAAAACTTCTCGACCGGCAAGACGACATTACAGCATACTCGTACGCGGCTGGTGAAGCGGAGGCGGGCTCTGGTGGAGACCAACCCGCCAAGGAATAGCCAGCCGGAAACTCATCCAGACGATGAGCGGGGGCGTTGGCCACAGGGTTGGCGCCCCCATCGGATGGAAAGATTTCCCATGCCTTGGAAAACTCATAAGGAAAGCTGCCGCGCAGCGGCCTCCTTTTCGAACCGGGCCGGCGGCATGTAGCCGAGAGCCGAGTGCAGGCGTTTTTGGTTGTAGATCTTTTCCAGGAACTCGCGGATGGACGCGCGAGCGTCGGCCAGGTTGCGGTATTCGTTGCGCAGGACCTCCTCGTATTGGGAAAAGCGGGGGGAAAAGCGGGTGGGAAAAGCGGGGAAAAGCGGGTCAGCCTGAACTTGCACATTTTCGATGTGTCGAAAATGTGCCAGAGCAGACCGACACCTTTTCGGAGAAAACCATGCGACGCGAACCACTCTGGAAATATGCCCCGAAATCCGAGGTGCGTGGTCCCAGAGGTCGCCTACCACGTAACCCAGCGCGGCGTCGATCGCGGCGATGTCTTTTTTTCCCAGGCAGATCGCGAAACCTATCTACATCTGATCCAGGACCAGCGGGAAGAGGCCGGAGTGCGCGTGCTCGCCTGGTGCCTCATGACCAACCATGTCCACTGGATCGTGGTGCCGGAGCGCGAAGACTCTTTGGCAGTCCTATTCCGTCGCGTGCACGGGAGATACGCGCAGCACATAAACGCCCGGCGGCGGCGAACGGGACACTTGTGGCAGAACCGTTACTTCTCCTGCGCGGTGGCGGCCGAGAAGGAGGCAATTGCGCTTCGGTATGTCGAATGGAACCCGGTGCGGGCGGCGATCGTGGAGTTGCCGGAGTCGTACCGCTGGTCCAGCGCCGCGGCTCATCTGCATGGGCCGGAGTTGGAACGAATCCCTTTGTTAGATTGGGGTTACTGGCAGTCGCGGGGCGGAGCGGAAGCTTGGAGGCAGCTCCTCGGCGACGCCGAAGACGTCCGGGAAATTCATCGCTTGAGACGAGCGACCTATGCCGGAGCGCCGTGGGGCTCGCCGGAATTTGTCGCCGGCATGGAGCAGAAATTCGGCAGGCAATGGCGAGTGTCGGGTCGTCCACGAAAGAGTGTAGGAAGAGAAGAAAGGGGGACAGAGCGCTCTGCCTCCGTATCGACGGGATGAGAATGTGCAAGTTCAGGCTGACCCGCTTTCCGATTTTCCCCCGACAATTGTCCCTCTGCCATTGCCTATGGCCTACTTGTGTTCGGTCGGCGGAGCTGGATTCTCCGGCGGCGGCGCCGGAGCCGGCTGATAACGCACGATCACCGTAATCCGACGGTTCGACGGATCCTCCGGATGATCTTTCACACGAAGACTCCGGTCTGCGTAGCCGCGCACTTGCTTGAACCGCGCGTCGGGAACGCCCGCGCGATCCATCATTCGCCGCGACGCGTTGGCTCGATCCGCCGACAATTCCCAATTCGAATAATCCCCGCCACCCGCGAACGGCTTCGAATCGGTATGCCCCTCGATCATCAGATCGTTTGGGAGCTTGGCCAGCTCCACCGCCAGCCGCTCGATCATCTCTTTTCCCGCTTCGCTCGGATGCGGGCTCCCAGACTCAAAAAATAGCCCGCGCTCGGTTTCGATCAGCTCGATACGCAGACCTTCGCCGGTGACCGTCATTTCGACATTGTCTTTCAGCGCTGCCAGCTCCGGACTCTTCTTGATCTCCGCCTCCAGCTTGTCTTTCAGCGTGGACATGTCGTCTTTGGTGAGCTTCAGCGTCTCGCCGCTCCCCGCATTGGCGCTTCCGATCAGATGCGCGGTTCCGGATGGATCGACAAAATATGCGCTGATCGCTTTCTTGGTCTGCTCGCTGGTATTCATTAGCCATAGCACGATGAACAGCGCCATCATGGCAGTCACGAAGTCGGCATAGGCCACCTTCCACGCCCCGCCGTGGTGCGCCGCATGGCCGCTCTTCTTGCGAACGATGATGACCGTCGTATTCTCGCCGTTCATGTCAGGCCTTGGCTTCCGCCGGAGCCCCAGTCGGTGCGGCCGCGTGCGCTGCTCCGCCGCTGCGAATCGCAGCTTCCAGTTCTTTGAAAGACGGCCGAAGATCGTTCGGAATCGACCGCCGCGCGAACTCCACCGCCAGTACCGGCGCTGACCCCTTAGTGAACGCGATCACGCCCGAGCGCAGGCAGCGCAGGTAATCGGCTTCCGCCTCATTCAGCTTGGTAAGATTCGACGCCAGTGGACCCACGAATCCGTAACACAGCAGGATTCCCAAAAATGTCCCGACCAGCGCCGCCGCCACTTTATGACCCAGTTCCTCCGGTGGACCGCCCAGCGCTCCCATGGTGACCACTACCCCGAGCACCGCGGCCACAATTCCCAAACCCGGCAGCGCATCGGCGACCGAGGAAAGCGCCGCCACCGGCTGCCCCGATTCCTGATGATGCACGTCCATGTCGAGCTCCATCATCTGATCCAGATCGAACGCCGGAACGCCTCCGCTGATCGACATTCGCAGCGTGTCGCAAATAAACGCGACCGCGTGATGATTCGCCAAAAACTGCGGATGCTTGGTGAACACCGGACTCTTCTCCGGATTCTCGATGTCCTCCTCCAGCTTGACCATGCCGTTCTTGCGAGCGTAATAGAACAGCTCGTTAAGCATCTTGAGCGTATCGACAAAAACCGCGCGGGTATAAGGACTGCCTTTCAGAACCCCGGCCAGTCCCTTGGCGATCTTGATCAGAAGCGGCAAAGGATTGGCGATCAGCAGCGTTCCGATGGCCGCTCCGCCGATAATAATCAGCTCGGCGGGCTGGACCAGTACCGCGATTTTCCCGTGCTCCATCATGTAACCGCCCAGGACGGCCCCCAGGACGATGACGAAACCAATGATTGCAAACATGTTATGTTGCGAGCCCCCGGAGTGGTTCCGGGACACTATGCATATCGGCAGACAATCGGAACTCTTGGACCGATGCCCGCACATGCGCTAAACTTCGAGTGAATGCGTACTTTGTTGATCCTGGCCATGGCTTCGCTGGCCTTCGGCGCGAACCACTTAAAACATCAGAAAGACCCCTGGATTCCGATTTTCGACGGCTCCACTCTAGAGGGCTGGAAAGCCAACGAGCATCCCGAATCCTGGACCGTCAAGGATGGCGCGATCCGCGGCGACGGCCCGGCCAGTCATCTGTTTTACATGACCGAGAAGTGCGTCAACTGCGAATTCAAAGCCGAAGTTCGGATCAACCACGGCGGAAATTCAGGCATGTATTTCCGCACCGCTTTCGGCCCAGGATTTCCTAAAGGTTACGAAGCGCAGGTCGACAGCACCCACACCGATCCGGTGCGCACCGGCAGTCTCTATGGATTCGTTAAGATTTTCGAGCAGCTCGTCCCCGACGACACCTGGTTCACACAGCACATCATCGTCGATGGGAACCACATCCAGATCTTCGTGAACGATAAACAGACGGTCGATTTCGTGGATCAGGCCAACACTTACACCGACGGCTTTCTCGCCCTCCAGCAGCATAACGCGGGCAGCGTGGTCGAATTCAAGAACCTCATGATGAAACCTCTGCCGCCTCCGAAGTCTCCCCTGGCGGGCACCTGGCGATTGAATCGCGAGCAATCCAAGTTCAGTGTAGGCGAGCCGCCCACCCAGCTCGAACTCCGCATTCTCGAAGAGACCAACGGCCTTCGCTATCAATCCGCCAGCGTGACTACCGACGGCCAGAAGCACGGCGCGAATTATTTCGCCCGCACTGACGGCATGGATTATCGCGTCACCGGATCGCCCACCTACGATCATGTCTCCATCGAACTCACCGATGCGCACTACGTACATCAGACCCTGCGTTTAGCGAAGGTCCGCAAGAAGCGCGATGATCACACCTACCTGGTCGAGACCAAAATGGGCTACACGCCGGTAGGCAAGGCTTATTACACGGTCTCGCCCGACGGCAAGACGCTCACCCGCGAAGGAACCACGAAGCACGAAGACGGGCAGGTGATCGAATATAAGGAGGTCCTACAGAAGGTCGAATGAAAACCACACGCCGGAACCTGCTGATCTCCACTGCGGTCGCTCCGTTGATGGCGCAGGATCTCGCCGCACAGGATCGCCCGCGCTCCGCGAATGACAAATTGCAGATCGCGCTGATCGGCGCCGGCGGCCAGGGCATGAGCGACGTCCGTTCCAACCTCGCGAACGGATCGAAACTGGTGGCCGTAGCCGATATTTACGAAGGCCGTCTGACGCGATCCAAGGAATTGTGGGGCAAGGATCTGTTCACGTCGCGAGATTATCGAGAAGTTCTCGCGCGTCGCGACGTCGACGCGGTGATCGTCGCCACTCCGGATCACTGGCATCAGAAAGTCTGCATCGACGCGATGAACGCAGGCAAAGACGTGTACTGCGAGAAGCCGATGGTGCAGTTGATCACCGGCGGCAAGGACGTGATCGAAACCGCGCGCAAAACCGGTCGGATTTTTCAGGCCGGCAGCCAGCGCGTCAGCTCCGTCGTGTATCAGAAAGCGAAGGATCTTCTCGCCGCCGGCGCGATCGGCGAGTTGAACATGGTGGAAGCCTGGTGGGATCGCAATGACGCGATCGGCGCGTGGCAATATTCGATTCCCCCCGACGCCTCGCTCACAACAGTCGATTGGGATAAATTCCTGGGCCGCGCGCCGAAGGTCCCGTTCGAGCCGGTTCGTTTGTACCGCTGGCGCTGTTATCGCGATTACGGCACTGGAGTCTGCGGCGATCTGTTCGTGCACCTGTTCAGCGGGATGCATTTCGTCACCGGCGCCATCGGACCCACGCGCGTCTACGCGACCGGCGGCCTGCGCTTCTGGAAAGACGGCCGCGACGTGCCGGATGTAATGCTGGGTCTCTATGACTACCCCAAGACCGCGCAGCATCCCGCCTTCAACCTCGCTCTGCGCGTGAATTTCGTCGACGGCGCGGGAGAAAGCTCCGGATTCCGCTTCCTGGGAAGCGAAGGCATCATGACCATCGGCGGCAGCGTGTCGATTTACAAGCAGCCGCGCAACGCCGAGCCGGGTTACACCATCGATACTTTTCCGAAGGCCGTCCAGGACGAATTTCTGCGCGCCTATCGCGACAAATATCCCACCAAGCGAGCCAACGCCGATTCCATGCGCCCGCAAGGACAAGAGACGTATGCGCCGCCGCACGGATATGACGATTCAGTGGATCATCATCGCAACTTCCTCGAAGCCATCCGTTCGAGAAAGCCGGTGGTGGAAGACGCGACCTTCGGTTTCCGCGCCGCCGGTCCCGCGCTGCTTTCGAACGTCAGCTATTTCGACCAGCGCCTGTGCCAGTGGGACCCGGAAACCATGACGCTCAAGAGCTAGGGATGCCACTCGCCGTCGACAGAGAGGACCGGACCGACGCCACCAGCGTACTCACGCTGCGCGGCAAGCTGATGCTCGGCGAAGAAGCCGCGCAGCTCGAATCCATTGTGCCGCAGTTATTGAAAACCGGACACAAGAACCTGGTCTTCGACCTGAGCGGCGTCACGCACATCGACTCGACCGGAATCGGCCGTTTCATCGACACCTTCAGCCGCCTCGGGCAGGTCGGCGGTCAGATGCGCCTGGCAGGCGCGAGCGGCGCAGTGCGCGATTCCTTCCGCGTAACCCGCCTCGACACGGTGTTCAAGTTTTACCCGACCGTAGAAGCCGCCTGCGAAGGTTTGTGACTTCATTCCGCCAACATCGCGACACGCCCATCGCCAAACACCATGAGAATCTTCTTATAGTCAATCGGCATGCGCAGTTGCGAATAGATGTAGCGATACGCCTCCAAGCATGAAATTCGTGCGGCGCTGATCACAACCAGCCATCGATCACCCGCAAGCCTCGGCGCATAGGCGCTGATCAGCTCAAGCATTTCATGGGTCATGTTGAAAAGTTGAAGTGGATCTGAATCGGAATTGTGCACGAAACCAATCAGTTTTGGCGCTCGCTCAGATTCGTTTCTCAATAATCGAACCCGGACACGATTCCCGTGAATCGTATCTTTCGTGTCTCGACCCAGCGATCCACGCCCGAGAAGAGTCTGTATTTTTTCTTCCAGCGAAGCAGCGGTTTTCGCTGGCAAACGGATGGGAGCGGTGATGGTCAACACCACGGTCATGCCGTCCGGCACGGCTTCGACAAGCGTCGCTTGCAGACACTCCATCACTCTGGTCACAGCCTTATCGAACCTCAATCGAGGCTTCGCGGCGTTACCTTCTCCAGTGCCGCGCCGTTTGAGGGTTGCGATGTCAACAGCAACCCGTTTCCCCTCGATCGTGATATAGGCGTCGGGAGGATCGCTACCCTTTTCCCAAGTTGCCGCGAAGTGTCTGGCGACGGCTTCGATGGCGGTTCTCTCCTGCTTATTCAAATCCCTCATGCGTTCCGTATGTCAACTGAAATTCGGAAGCTCCACCATCTCTTCCTCCGGAATCGGCTCCGTCGGCAGTCCGGCTTTGATCCAGCCCTTCAACCCTCCCTCGATCACCGCCGAATGCACTCCTTTTTCGCGCAACGCCTCCGCGACCCGAGCGCTGGTCGCTTCCCGCAAGCAGGTGCAGTACAAAAAAATCAGTTTTGCCGACACAGACTGTTCGTCAAACAAATGAATCGCGTTCGGCTCCAACCGTTTCGATCCCGGGATGCGCACGGCATTGCGCTCATAGTAGCCGTGGCTGCGAACATCGTAGATCACAGCGCCCTCCGCCGAATACGCCCGAGCCACATCCGCCGGACTCACCACTGGAACCGAGCGCAGCTTCCGTCCCTTGGTCCACATCCAGATCAGATACACGACATAGCATGCCAGCGCCACAATCAAAGCCCAACCCATGATCCGGCTGAACAGATGATAGCCTCTGGTGATGGCCGAGATCGCGTCGCTGAACAGATAGCCGATCCCAACATACGTCGCGATATAAATAGCCGAGCCGGCGCCGTCCAGCAACAGGAACTGAGCCGGACGCATATTCATGCTCCCCGCCAGCGGCGGAGCCATCGTGTTCAACCCCGGCACGAATTTCGCGAATAACAGAACCGTCCGCCCTCGCCGGTAAAACGAAGCTGCCGATGTCAACACGCACGACTCGGGATTCAGAGAGACGCGGCACAAGTGCCCCAGCAGCCACCATCCTGTGTATCGGCCCAACAGGAACATCGGAATGTCGCCCAGGACCAGCGCCGCAAATGCGACGCCGCCCGCCAGCGCAACGTTCATCGAACCATGCGCGCTCGCCGCGCCCGCCGCCATCAAGGCCAGCGCGGCGGGAAACGGGAATCCGATCGATTCCAGAAATACCGAGACAAACAGGATCGTATACCCGTGTTCCCCGATTGCTTTTAGAAACGTTTCCATGGAGCTATCGCCGCAGTGTCCGCCCGGCCAGCGCGCCGTTGTACTTCCCGTCTTCAATCGCGATCTTCCCGTTCACGATCGCATACTTGATTCCCGTCGCGAGCACATCCGGATGCTCGTAAGTCGACCGGTCAGTAATCGTCGCCGGATCGAATGCGATCACGTCCGCATAGTAGCCCTCGCGCAATAGGCCTCGATCTTTCAGGTGAAGCATCTGAGCCGTCAGCCCGCTCGAGGAGTGAATCGCGAACGGCAGCGTAATGGTTTTCTTCTCGTTCACATACACGCGCAATTTTCGTGGAAAAGTCCCGTATTTCCGCGGATGCCCTTCCGACCCGTCCGACCCCGTCGCCACCCAATCCTGCTTCATGAAATTTTCGATATCCGGTTCGCTCATGTTGAAAGACGCGACACCCGCGCCGCCGCTCTTAATGATTTCGAGTGCCGCCTCAACCGGCGACTCCTTCTTCTCGTTGGCGATCGCGAGCAGCGTTTTGCCAATCAGCGACCGGTCGCGCCCCGAAATAATCAGCAGCTTGTCGGCTCCACCGCGGCGCTTCAGATTCGCCTCCATTTCTTGAACCAGCCGCGGACGCACGGACGCATCTGCAATTCGCTCCAGCAGCGCGTTATTTCCTCTGGCTTCCGCCCATCGCGGCACCAGCGATGCCGTCACGCTCGATCCGGATGCCGTGTACGGATACTGATCCGCCGTCACTTCCAGGCCTTCCGCCCGCGCCTGGCGGATCAGCTCGATCACCGGAATGCTTTGTCCCCAAACCTCCGGCCCTAGAGCTTTGATGTGCGAGATGTGCACCGGGATTCTGGCTTCGCGCGCAATGCGAATCGCCTCGCGAACTGCGCCCTGCAAACCGATCGTGTAGGAATCCTCATCGCGCAGGTGACTGTCGTAGATCCCGCCCGCCGCCGCGGCGACCTTGGCCAGCTCGATCACTTCTTCGGTCTTGGCATAACTGCCCGGCGCGTAGTACAGTCCCGTGGACATGCCGATGGCGCCGTCTTTCATGCTGCGCTCGACGAGGGCCCTCATCTTCGCGACCTGCTCCGGAGTCGCCGCGGCATCGCTCATGCCCATCACTTCGCGCCGCACCGTTCCCTGCCCCACGTAAACCGCCGCATTCGTCCCGATTCCCTGGCGCGTCCACTTGGCGAGCGTCGCCGCAGTCTGGATCGGACCCTGTCCGTCATTGCCAGTGACCACCGTAGTGACGCCCTGCATCAGATACGCCTCATTCGCTTTGCGCGAAGGATCCGCCAGATCGTCGAGCACATGCGCGTGCGGATCGATGAACCCGGGCGCCACCACCAGACCCTTCACATCGATGCTTCGCGCGGCTTGAACTTTAGCGCCGTCGCCGATGAAGACGATCCGGTCGCCTCGAATCCCCACGTCCGCAATCTTCGTCCCACTGCCTGAGCCGTCGATCACCTGGCCGCCGCGCAGCAGTAGATCGACGCGCGTTTGCGCCGCGGCAACCAGCGAAAACAAGAGGATTGCGATCGGAAATCTCATCTCAACAAGTTTAACTGGAGCAACCGAGCGAAACATTCAGCCGGTCGTCTATCCTGAACTGATGATTCGCTTTTCGTGCTGGCTTTTTGTCGTAGCCGTGCCGCTCGCCGCGCAAAACGCCGCGCCTTTCGAGGTTGAAGAAGCCACCATTTCTCAGGTCCAGGACGCGATCAAAGCCGGACGCCTCACCTGCCATGCTCTCGTCGCGCAATATCTGAAGCGCATCGAAGTTTACGACAAAAACGGCCCCGCGATCAATTCCATCATCATTCTGAATCCCGATGCCGAAAAGCAGGCCGACGAACTGGATCGCCGATTTACGCAGTCAGGCCTCACCGGGCCGCTTCACTGCGTCCCCGTGATCGTCAAAGATAATTTCGAGACCAAAGGACTCCAGACCACCGATGGCGCGCTGGCGTTTCAGGGCTTCATTCCGAATAAAGATGCATTCCTGGTCGGACGGATGAAGGAAGCCGGCGCAATCGTCCTGGCGAAATCCAACATGGCCGAATGGGCGTTCAGCCCGTTTGAAACCGTCAACTCGATTCTTCCCGGCTACACCAAGAATCCCTACGCATTGGACCGGGTCACCGCCGGTTCCAGCGGCGGAACCGCGGCTGCCGTCGCCGCGAGCTTCGGCCTGGTGGGACTCGGCAGTGACACCGGCAACTCAATCCGAGGACCTTCCTCGCATCAGTCGCTGGTCGGGATTCGATCCACCATGGGGCTCACCAGCCGCGCCGGCGTGGTTCCGCTGAGTCTTCTCGCCGATATCGCCGGGCCGATGGCGCGCACGGTGGAGGATGCGGCCCGCGTTTTCCAGGTGGTCGTCGGCGAAGATCCGAACGACCCGGTCACCGCCGCAGCCCCGGCTCATCTTCCGCAGAATTACACCGCATCGCTCGACCCCAACGGACTGCGCGGAGCCGTCATCGGCGTTCTTCACCAGGCCTATGAGCGTCCCAACGCCGACCCCGAAGTGATCCGGATCTTCATGGCCGCGGTCGACGAGCTGCGCCGCGCTGGAGCGACGATCGTCGATCCAGCCACGGTGGAAGGCGTCGACAAAATTCAGCGCCCGGCCAGGGAATTGGGCGCCTGCATGGGATTCAAGTACGATTTGAATCGGTACCTGGCCGCGCAGGGAGATCGCGTGCCGTTGAAGACGCTCGCCGACATCATCAAGTCCGGACGTTTTCATCCCTCCGTTCAGCGGCGGCTGGAGCAGGCCGAAAACGGCCCCGCCAACGGTCCCGATTCGCCGCCATGCAAAGCCGACAAAGTGTATCGCGACCAGGTCCGCGACGTGGTGATGAAGACCATGGATCGTCTCAAGCTGGATGCTTTCGTCTACCCGACCTGGAGCAATCCCCCGCGTCTGATCGGCGACCTGAACACACCCGCCGGCGATAACAGCCAGTTCTATTCGCCGACGACAGGATTCCCGGCCATCAACGTCCCCATGGGTTTCACGCGCGGCGGCACTCTGCCCGCGGGCATGACGATTTACGGACGAGCATGGTCGGAAGCGACGCTAATCAAATTCGCATACGCCTACGAACAGGCGACGCATCATCGACATGCCCCTCCGAGCACTCCGCCGCTACGCTAGCGTTTTGTCAAACGTCAGCATTAACCGCTTCCTGCGGTCGCGGCTCGTTGTCAGCAACTTAAACGAGCCGTGACCATAGGGAGCGGTGGATATATCGGGTTTCCACATACACTTTCGCTATGAGGAAGCACCTTTCAAAAACGTCCCCCGTTCGATCTCATCAAACGCCTGCCGCAGTTGTTCCTGCGTGTTCATCACGATCGGACCGTACCACGCCACCGGCTCCTCCAGCGGCTTTCCCGACACCAGCAGAAAACGAATCCCGTCCGGTCCAGCCTGAACCGTAACTTCATCGCCGCGATCGAACAACACCAATGACCGATTGTCAGCTTCCGAAGGAGGTACTTTATCCGCCCACCCGATTCCCTCAGTCGGCACCGCCAGCGGACCCGATGCATTGCAAAACTTCCCCGACCCCGCGAACACATACGCAAACGCGTGCCGGCTGGTCTCGACAGGCAGGGTCTTCTTCCTTCCCGGAGGAACCGACACGTCCAGATAAATCGGATCCGCCGCGATTCCATCCACCGGGCCCTTCGTGCCCCAGAAGTTTCCGCACACGATGCGAACTCCGGTTCCATCGTCATCGGTGACCAGCGGAATGTCGGGAGCCTTCACTTCCTGATATCGCGGCGCGGTCATTTTCAGCGACGACGGAAGATTCGCCCAAAGCTGGAACCCATGCATCCTACCCTCGGGATCGCCCTTGGGCATTTCCTGATGAATGATGCCGCGTCCCGCAGTCATCCACTGGACGTCGCCCGCAGCGATCGCGCCGTGGTTGCCCATGCTGTCGCCGTGCTCCACCGTTCCCGCCAGAACATAAGTGATGGTCTCGATGCCCCGATGCGGATGCCACGGGAAGCCGGCCAGATAATCCTGCGGGACATCGTTGCGAAAATCGTCCAGCAGCAGGAATGGATCGAAATCCGAAGTGTTGCCGAATCCGAAGGCGCGCCGCAGATGAACTCCGGCGCCTTCCAAGGTCGGTTTGGCTTTGATGAGCCGTTTCACTGGCCGTAGCGACATAATGAGCCTCCAAATATCGAGGTTATCCTACGCGTCAAGCGACCTACCGACCGGTCGGTGGACACAGTTTTGGAAAAAGGCGTATACTCTGTCCATTGAAGGAGCCTTCCATGACGAATCGCCGCTCATTCTTGAAAACATCGTCGATCGCCGTAGCCGCGTTCGGCGCCGTGAAATCGGCCGCACAATCTCAAAACGCCGCGTCGCGGCCCGCAGCCGGACTTGGCGGATCTACTGGTAACAGCCAGCTTTTCTGGACCGCGGAAACCACTTCCGGCAAAGTGCAAGGCATCGCCGATGCCGGGATCAAAGAGTTCAAAGGCATTCCTTACGGAGCGCCCACCGGCGGCAAGAATCGCTACCTGCCTCCGCAGAAACCCGCATCCTGGACCGGCGTCCGCGAATGTTTCGGACACGGTCACATCAGTCCGCAGACCATTGCCGACCTGCGCAGCGATTACGCCATGATGATCCAGTGGGATCTCCACTCGGGCGGCGGCATGGGCGAGGATTGCCTCTCTCTGAACGTCTGGACGCCGGGTATTAATGACGGGCAGAAGCGCGCCGTGCTGGTCTCCTTCCACGGCGGCGGATTCGCCACCGGATCGGGCAACGGTCCTGGCTACGATGGCGCGCAACTCGCCCGGTTTGGCGACGTAGTGGTCGTGACGGTCAACCATCGCCTGGCGAGCTTCGGCTACCTGCATCTCGCCGACCTGGGCGCGCCGCCTGAATTCGCGCAAGCCGGAGTGGTCGGGATGATGGACCTGGTCGCGTCTCTTCAGTGGGTCCGCGACAACATCGCGAACTTCGGCGGCGATCCAACCAAGGTCATGATCTTCGGCCAATCCGGCGGAGGCGCGAAGACGTCGACCATGCTGGCGATGCCTTCGGGCAAGGGCCTGTTCCATTCCGCGGCGGTGCAAAGCGGCTCGACCATTCGCCTGGCCACGCGCGAGCAAGGCGCCAAATCGGCGGAAGCGTTGCTCGGCAAGCTGGGAATCTCGAAGAGCAATATCGCTGATATCCAGAAAGTTTCCTGGCAGCAGATTCTGGAAGCGCAGACATCGCTCGGCGCGGGCGCGAGTTTCACTCCGGTGATGGACGGAAACGTGTTTCCGCATCATCCCTTCGATCCGACTGCCCCGCCCGAATCGGCCGACGTCCCGGTGATCATTTCGACCACTCTTGAAGACGCGGCGCTGGGCTTGACCAACTTCGATCTGGACGAAGCCGGTCTGAAAAACATGATGAATCAGCGCTACGGCGATAAGGGCGAGCAGATCGTCGCGATGTACCGCAAGCGCTATCCTTCCAAGTCGCCGTTCCTGATTCAGGCGCAGATCGCGACCGACGCCGGCGCTCGTCGCAGTTCGGTAACCCAGGCGGAGCGCAAAGCCGCGCTCGGCAAAGCTCCCGCGTACATGTATCTGTGGACCTTCGAAAGCCCCAGCTTCGGCGGGAAATTCGGCGCGGTGCACGGTACGGATGTCTCGGCGTCGTTCAACAGCTATCGCGACGGCATCGGCGGAACCGGATCGCCGCAGCAGCGCGCGCTGTGGGAAAAGTTCGCGTCGGCGTGGGTTTCGCTCGCGAAGAACTGCGATCCCAATAATCCGAAGATCCCGAATTGGCCGGCGTACGAGCCGTCCAAGCGTGCGACCATGTTATTCGACACCGAAGTTCGAGTAGAGAATGACCCGCGCTCGGAGATGCGGCAGTTCTGGGTTGAAATGCCCACCGCGGTTCGCCGCGGCTAATGGAGCGTCCGGGCTTTTTTCGTTAACCGAGTCTGTGTGAAAACCGGCCATGCACCGCTTCCTGCGGTCGCGGCTCGCGGTGTTTAACGAGCCGCGACCACAGGGAGCGGTGGGTATATCGGTTTTTCACAGGACTCACAAGCAAGGGCCATCGTCTGGTGCTTTCGCCACGAAGCCCGCAGCGACGTGCCACTAACTCATTTTTATCAGCGCGGCGAGGGTTTTGGGAGCCGTGCGCCGGTAGCTGAGCGCGACCAGCTCGGCGACTTCGCCCCAATCGATTTCGCCGACATCCAGGCGTAGTCCGATCCAGCCGCGAGGCCCGATATAGGCGGGGAGATAGAATCGGTCCGGCTGCGCCGCGGCTAGAGCCACATGATCGCCCGGCATGGTTTTCGCGCACACGGACACGATCCCGTCGCCATGATGATTGTTTAAGAAATACGCGAAGACTTTCTTCCGCACCAGGAAACTCGCGTGGCTCCCGCTGGTCTGCCGCGCCGCCTCGGGAAGCGCGAGGCAGATTTTCGTCAGCCGGGTCAGCCGCTTGTCTTCCTTCACTTCCGTTTCGCGGAGAGCATCAACACGATCAGTTGCTCCGTGACGCGCGGCTCCAGACCCTCCGTGTGGCCCTTTTCGAGACGCACCACATCCGCGACCACGCGCCCGCCCTTACATTTTGGATACTCGAACACTTCGGCCGTCCCCGGCCTCGGCAGCAATCCCCACGGAGGATTCGGCGGATTCTGGCGCGTGCCATCGTACACGTAGCCGGCTTTTGTATCGACCACG
>Ga0209517_10004828_pt1 | contig 17492 bp, 19 predicted proteins | sample PeaSoiMetSII2010_FD_187695 | JGI IMG/M metagenome (GOLD analysis project Ga0209517, IMG submission 187695) | Peat soil microbial communities from Weissenstadt, Germany - SII-2010 (SPAdes) (version 2) | ecosystem: Environmental > Terrestrial > Soil > Wetlands > Peat | place: Germany...
CCAAAGCGTTTGGCCGGAAAGAACCGACCGGCGCCGTCGTCGCATAGCCGTCATCGCATTCGTGGACCGGCTTGATACCGAGTTGTCTTTGGGCCGTATAATCTGCGACGTTTTCATAAATGCAAGCCCTGGAGGCATCTTCGCCCCAATACCGGGAGGTTTCGGTGCCGGCCCGGCACGCATATTCCCACTCCGATTCGGTTGGCAGCCGGAACTTGTATTGTCCCCCGTTCTGCCCGGTAAGCCACTGCGAAAAGTTATTGGCGTCCACCCAACTCACATATACCGCCGGCTGACCATCGCCGTTAAGTGAATGGCCGGCGTAGTCCCTGCTGTCGTGATCTTTCTGGAATTGCCTCAACTGAGCGTTGGTAACCACCGTTTGGCTTATCCAGAAACCGTCGACGCAAACCTCGTGAACCGGCCCCTCGTCTGCGGAGCGATCTTTCTCATTTTGCGGACTGCCCATGAGAAAACATCCGCCCGGTGCCCATACGAATACCAGCCCTGTAACCGGCTCTTTCCAGGTCTTGAGAGTTTTTATGGGCTTTTCGCCACGTGAGGCAGCTTCTTCGATGGGTCCGGAGGCCAAACGCTGCTCGGTTGCGCCTGAAGGATTTATCTGCGGCTGGGTGGAGGCCGGCTGCACCGGATGCTTTGGCGGAGGCCAAAGGAAGTAAAAATCTCCTTCCAAAGAAGAAGATTCCCATGGGACCTGCCTGCCCCCGGTGGCCTCACGCACCGCCGAACGCACCTGCTTGAAGACATCTTCGATCTTTAGCCCCGGCTGAACCATAGCCTTGATAAGTTCGCCCGTATAAACGCCGTTTTCTCCCTGCCCGTCATTGGCCACAGAACCAGGGGCCGTAGCGTAGGCAATCAGAGTGCCGGTCGGAGCGTCAATGGAGGCAAGCCCTTGCGACATGGAGCGGAAACTACGGGCAAACGGGTCGTCGCGGCACGCATCCATGATAACTATATTCATTCGGGCGTGGGCGTAGTCCATTTCGCCCAGCACTGCGCCCATATCGACCGCCTCATATTCGACCTGCTTTTCATGCTCGATCGCCGTGCCAACGGGCAGAAGGTAGTTACGCCCGTTCACCTGGATTCCGTGCCCGGCGTAATAGAAAAGCCCGACGCCGCCTTTCTGGAGCTTTTCTCCGAAAACCTGGATCTCGCGCTTCATTTGTTTCTGGTCCAGGTTTTCCTTAAGTGTGACATCAAAGGAGAGATCCGCAAGCGTCTTTGCCATGGCGCGTGCGTCGTTAATGGGATTGCGAAGAGCTCCCGATTCATAGGCGGCGTTGCCGATAACCAGGGCCGTGCGTTTTTCGGGCTGGCCCGGAGCAGCCTGGTTCTGATCTGGCCAGGCAAAAATGGAGCAAAATGCAAGGCTGCTCACAAAAGCAGCCAGAAGGCAGGACAAGACTATTTTTCCCCCGGCTATACAGCCCATTTGCCGCCACCATCCTGTGTCCAAGTAAAAAGGGAGTCTCCCCTGAAGGCAAAACTCCCTGAAGGATTAATCAGATTAGATTACAAAAGATCCCATAGCAGGACCGCTGTTTGCCATAAAACTGCCGTCTCCCAAAAATCGCCCGCAATTATAAGCAAGATCGTCCGGGGCTTCAATAAAAACGTTTAGTTTTTCTCACATGCCCGTCCGATATGATAAATCCATCACCGGGGCGTTTCCACCAGATTAATTGCCTGGACCTGGACCTCCAGATTTTCTTCGGAAGGCACATCTGTCTGAACCCCCAGTACAGTTGGGATCCGGCTGCCGGGGGGGATATTCTCCACTTTGGGCGTCACTTCCAGGCTGAATCCGGTTCCATCGGGCAAAGGCTCCTGCCTCACGTGAATGAGTCGTTCATCCCACATGCATTTTACGATTTTGAAAGCTTTCTTCTTATTATCAACAACCATCACCTTTCCGGTGATTATCCCCTGATCGACACTTAGCCGGCCAACGACCATAATTCTAGGCCTGATCCCAATCTCGCCCTCGATTGAACCGTTTACCCAGATGTTAAGTTCGGGTTTTTCCGCAAAATCGGTATGAGCAGTAATGGATCCCCTGTAATTTCCCAGCCGGGTGTTATTGGATATTCTGAGCCGGTAATGTTTCCCGTCCTCTACTGTTTCAAGTTTGTATGTGACCTTCTGATCAAGAGTGTCATCCACTTTATGGATATGAAACATTTTCGAGGTCGTGACCAGATCGACGGTTTTTTCATTAAGATCACCTGCAATCCCCTGAAAATAGACCGTTTTTTCGGGCAAAACCTCGATCAGTGGCTTAACGGTCCCCTCGAGCTGCAGGACCACACGAGGGTTTGCCGGATCATCGCTCAAAACGGTTACCGTCTTTTTTACGTATCCCTGGCACCCTTTCAGACCCACCTCTAAAGTAACTTTTCCCTGCCCACCTGGAGGGATCGCCCGGTCAAAACGGGCAATGGTGCAGCCTCAAGCGGGTTGGACATCTCTTATATTTAGAATGGCTTTACCGCTATTTTTCACAATAAAATCATGAGATAGCAGCTCCATTTCCGAGAGTTGCCCAAATTTATAATTGGTTTCGGCAATAATGATGCTGGAAGTCTCAGGGCCGGCAAACACCGCAACCGGCAAAAAAGAACCAATTCCAAAGCATGCGATAAGGACCCTCAACAGACATCTGAATAATTTTTTCATGGAACACCCCTTTGTTTTGCCTTATACCACCTTGGACCAAGTTCGTCATGACTTGAATGATTCTTTGTAGTAAAGTTGCATTATGGGTTCCAACATGAGATGGAAAAACATTCTTAGCGGATTTGTGATTTTTGCCGCCCTGATTATATCCGGCTTCCTCTATCTGGACCTCAAGCTTGCGGAATTCGTGTCGGAAAAAGTCGGTTACCGTTTTCTTTTCTCGGAGACCGTATCCGATTTGCCGGACCCTTTGTTCTCAATTGTGTGCATCGTAACAGTTGTGAGTTGGGCCGGGCGCTTGTGGCTGGCAAGAAAACCCGCCAAAAGCAAGCTGGTGCATTTCCAGGAACATATCGGTTTGACGGTACCATTGGCTTATGTCCTCAAAGACCTTTTAAAAGGGCTGTTTGGAAGAACGAATACGCGCATCTGCCTCCTGTATCCCGATAGGTTCGGCTTTCATTGGTGTCACGGCGGGGGAGACTGTGCGAGTTTTCCATCCGGGCACATGGCGGTCTTCACTGTCCTGATGCTGGGAATCGGCCGGTACTTCCCCCGGCTGCGTCCCGTGTGCGCAGGATTGCTCTTTGTCCTTGCATCGGCTTTGCTTGTAACCGAATACCACTTTTTCAGCGACATAGTGGCGGGGGCCTGTCTTGGTGTGATTATCGATTTGCTTACCTGGCGGGGGCTGGCAATTTTTCACCGTTGGAAGGAACCGCAAACTAACCTGCTTGCAATCTGAATTAGATGAGATACTCACATGGAGTCGAGTACGCAGAGCGAAAGGCTGACGATGAACAGCCGTGAGAGGTTTTTGGAAGTGATGCGATTTGGCAAACCGGATCGTGTCCCTTATTTCGAAGAGGGAATAAGGGATGAGGTCCTGAAGGTCTGGCGAAAACAAGGGCTTAAGCGTGGCGTTGATCTCCGGAAGGTGTTTCCCTCAGATCGTCATGCGGAACTGGAGCCTGACGTTGATCCGGTTCCACAGATAAAAAAATGGCCTGCTTCGCTCCCCGAGTTGGCGGTTTTGCGAAAGAGTCTCGATTACAGTGACGATGGCCGCCTGCCGGGAGATTTGACCGTTCATATAAAGGCTGGAAAGGCGAGGGCTTACCCTTTGATGCTGCGGGTACACCGCGGCTTTTTCCTCTCAATGGGTATACGTGGGTGGGACCGCTTCCGTGAATTGATCGAGCTGCTAATATACGATCCGCAGCTCGTGCGGGAGAGCATGTCGATTCAGGGTGAGTTTGCAGCCAAACTGACCGAACGTTTACTGCGAATGGTCGATGTGGATGCAGTCGTGTTCAGCGAACCTATCGGCGGCAATGACAAGCCATTGATATCACCGGGGATGTATGAAGAATTGGTGCTCAAAAGCTATGAGCCGGTTTTAGCCGTGATCAGACAATATGGTGTGGAGACCATAATATTTCGCACTTATGCAAACGCCCGGATATTGATTCCAAGTATTTTGAAGTGGGGCTTCAACTGCCTGTGGGCCTGCGAGGTGAATATCGAGGCGATGGACTATCGTGACATTCGCAAAGAGTTTGGCCGGGATTTACGCCTGATAGGAGGTATCGACCTGGATGCACTCCGGCGCGGCAAGGAAGCCATAAAACGGGAGATCGAACAGAAGGTCCCCCCACTTCTGGCCGATGGCGGATACGTACCTCTAGCTGACGGCAGAATTCGCGCGGACGTAACCTTTGAGAATTATGCTTACTACAGGCGGTTACTGGAGACGGTCACGCACAATTCGTCTTAGAAAACATCACGATTATTTACGGGCGAACAAATCTCAAGCTTATCTCATTAAACGGCGCAAACCGATTTATTCGCTCTTCTGCTTACGGCGTCTTTTCACCACAGGTTTCTTCTTTTCCTGTGAATCTGACGCAACGTTTTGCGCCTTGCTCTGTCTTCTCGCCTCTATGGCTTTCACCAGATTCGCTGGTAATCCCCTCTTCTTTGCAGCCTTGCTGCGCGCCTTAGTTAATGCTTTTGCAGCCAGAGGAGTTCGCATTGAAAAGCCGTATTTCTTCTTGTACTCTTTTGAACTGATGCCATGGGATGTCAGATGTTTCTGAGTCAATTGCTTCATTTCGGCACCGCATTCAAGACAGATTACCTTATCATTCTGAATTGAACTTTCCGCTGTGATTGGTCCAGGGATTTTTTCCTGTACAGCGCCAGGTTCCTGTGCCAGGGCCAGTTCAATTTCGCCGGATTCTGCCTTTTGCAGTTCCATGAGAGTACCAAAGACTTGCCGGAGTGATGACGTGATCTCAGTAGCTGACATTGGAGCTAAAGAAACTTGAGTCTGTACGATCTCTGATGCGATTTCGATTATTTTTCTTGCCATTGGCGCAACCCTCCATCGTGAAGATAATTCGTTCAAAGGAAAAATCGAGTTTAACCAACGTCGTTAAGCTCGAACCAATTGCGGATTACAGTTATTATAAATATATTTTAAGTTAAGGCAACAGGAAATTGCAATTATGCTCTTAGATACTCCAGATCCACAATGCAAGACCATGATCCAGGGTCAGTACGGGAACTGAAGCCGATCCGCTTGCCCCTGTTATCAGACACGCTCAATGAATTTAGAATGGCCGGCTTTTACAAAATTTATTGCGATGCTAAAGATAGCAATAGTTATTCCTATTCCTATTTCCACATCGGCCAGGTTGAAAATGTAGGGGCGAAGTCCAACCAAACCGAACTTGACAAAGTCAACCACCCCTCCGAATGCAATTCGATCAAATAAGTTAGACAGGCTGCCACCCAAAAACAGGGATAAACCAAGCACCGTAAGAAATCGAAGTCCATTGGCAATCATTAGAAAGAGAATGCCCAGGCCCAACAATACGGCGACTCCCATAGTGGCGATTTTCCCGCGCCACATTTCCGGCAGAAGTCCCTCGAGAGTGAAAACCCCGCCCTTATTCTCGACATAGTCAAGAGTTAGCATTCCTTGCAGCAATGTTAAAGGCTTTGCTCCAGTCAGGTCCGATCTAACTATCTCTTTTGTAAGCCGGTCGGCGCCAATACAAAGAATTATCATGAAAAAAATGAGAAAAATTCTCGTCTGACTTTTCATGCTTTAACGCCATCCGCTATATTTTAAAGACCGTCCGCGCATTTTGAGTGGTATGAGCGGCCACTTTTTCGAAGGATTCTTTGCGGCACTCGGCGATTTTTCGGGCCGTATGGAGCAGGTAAGCAGGTTCGTTTGTCTTGCCCCTGTACGGCACAGGGGCGAGATAGGGTGAGTCGGTCTCCACAAGCAGCCTGTCCAATGGCGCACGCTTTACCACCTCTTGGAGCGATTCGGCTTTGGGAAATGTGACCACGCCAGGTATAGATAGATAGAATCCCATGTCGAGGCATCTGCTCGCAATTGCCCAGTCTCCTGAAAAACAGTGCATAACCGAAGGGGGCACTGAGGAAGCAAATTCCGGTACGATTTGAAAAAAATCCTCCCAGGCGTCCCGAATGTGAAAAATCACCGGTTTCGCTATTTCAACAGCCATCTCGATCTGACGCTTCATGCACTCTTTTTGGATCGGACGTGGTTGTCTGTCGCGGAAATAGTCAAGCCCGATTTCACCGATCGCAACAACTCTGCGGATGGCGGCAATTTTTTTCAGTTCCAGGATATCTCCGGCATCCATGCTAAAGGAAGCGTGCGGATGAATCCCGGCTGAGGCGTAAATCCGCTGATAGCTCCGGGCTATTTCTGCCGCTTTGCGGCTCGTCTCGATATCGATTCCTATCGTAACGATCACGCTGACCCCGACATGCAGCGCCCGTTTAATGGTGGCCGGGATGGAACCGGCAAATTCAGGGAAATCCAGGTGAGCGTGTGTGTCAATCAGTTCAGGAAGCTTTTGCATATTTTTGTGACTTTCGGGTATTGAGGGCCGGTAAAGATGCACCACGCAGGGTTTTCCCTTGCCAGTCGCAGGATGCGAATCTATAATGCCTTTTGTCTATTTGCAAATAAGTTATTAATGTATTTATCAGGTTGCGAGGCAAAAGAATATGGATAGATTCCGATCTGCGCTTGCGCTGGCGGCTGCCCTGGCGATCCTGACCCCGGCGGGCGCCGTACTGGCCGTAACAGAATACACGACCGACACCCGGGAGCTCCCGCTTCGCGCCACTCCGTCAACCAGCGGCAAAATCATTCTAAATATTCCACCTGCTTCCAGCGTCGAATTAGTGAACCCGCAGGCATATGCCAAAGTGCGTTACCGGAAACCGGACGGCGAGATACAAGTAGGATGGGTAGCCTTGAGGTTTCTGAGCCAACTGCAGCCCGGTTCGCCAACAGCAAAGAAACTCGAAGAGGAAAATGCGACATTGAAAGCGCAAATGGGCGAAGTTGGCAAGGAGAAAACGGAGCTGTCGCAAAGAGAAAAAGAACTCACGGACAATCTCACCAAGCTCAATGCAGCCTACGAGATGCTAAAAGAGGGCTCGGCAAATTACCTGAAGCTCAAGTCCGAGAATGATTCCGCAAAAGCCAGCCTGACGAACGCTCAGGAAAATATACAAACGCTGGTTCAGGAAAACGAAAACCTAAAGGTCTCCCAAAACATCCGGTGGTTTGTGACCGGAGCGCTTGTCCTGCTTTCCGGCTGGTTCATAGGATGGGCTACGGGTAAGTGGCGGAGAAAAAAGAAGGGCACTTACTATTACTAACGGCAAACCTCGCCGGGATATGATCCCTCGTATGATAAACTTATATATAACGTTTAATTAAAAAAAATGCTCAATGCAAAAATAAGTGCCACTGCTGTTGGCGGAGCTATCCGACATGCCACGTGAATGAGTGTCGTACAGTTGAAGGCAAGCCCACCGTCCAGCACATCAAGAAGGTGAAGCAAAACAGGAGAACAATCTACGCTCTGCGGGCGTCGCACGCTTTCACTTTGTGAAGCGTGCTCGCCAGCATCCCTAAATAGTGTCACATTGTGGAGCGCGGAAGGCGACTGCATCGCGTGTCTATCGGACGCGTTGGGCGGACGCGGGTCCGAGTCATCCATCGGACTGATTTGAGGCCTTGTCGAATTCCTCTGCCAGCGACTCCATCAGTTCCTTGACCGACAGGATCTGGTCCACCCTGTAGGCGTTTTTTCCGGCAAAAGCGAACCCGGCTTTGAGTTTTCCTTTCCTGGCGTTGGCCAGGGCCATGGCTATGCAGTAAGGGCTGTCCGTGCAGTTGCATGAGGTGATGCAGTGGTAAGGGCATTTGAATGGCTTTTTCTCCCCACTCTGGATGCTCTTTATAAAATCGTTTTTTATAGCCCTGCCGGGAAGCCCTACGGGGCTTTCTATGATTATGATGTCCTCTTCTTTTGCGTTTATATAGGCTTTTTTGAATTCGATATTTGCGTCGCACTCGTGGGTCGCAACGAATCGGGTACCCATCTGGACCCCCGCCGCACCTAGCTTGATGAACTCAAGGATATCCGCGCCGGTATATATCCCCCCAGCGGCTATCACCGGGATTTGGACCCCGTTTTCCCGTTCGAAAACGCTGACCGCCTCGACAACTTCAGGAACTATCTTCTCAAGGGCATACCTCGGGTCGTCCTGCTCCTCCACACTGAAACCCAGGTGGCCTCCAGCCAGCGGACCTTCCACTACAAATGCGTCCGGAAGCCTGTTAAATCGCGAGAGCCACCTTTTGCAGATGATTCGCGCCGCTTTAGCGGAAGACACTATAGGGACCAGCTTGGTTTTGACCCCATCCTTCAGATACTTGGGAAGGTCAAGCGGAAGTCCCGCGCCGGACACAATGAGGTCAACTCCCTCCGCTATCGAGGTTTCGACCATATCGGCAAAGTTGGTCAGGGCGACCATTATGTTTACGCCGAGGATGCCTTTAGTCGCCTCTTTGGCTTTCCTGATCTCTTCGCGCAACACCTTGATGCTGGCTTCGACGTAACCTGTGTCTTTGTCGAAACCTAAAACACCTATTCCGGCAGTCGCTATTACACCGACTCCCCCCTGGTTCGCTACAGCCGAGGCTAGACCTGAAAGAGACACCCCAATACCCATGCCGCCCTGTATAATAGGGACATTGGCCAGCAAATCGCCAATTCTTAGTTTGGGAAAGTTCAAAAATAAACTCCAGTTTGTATTGTTTTAGTTTTCAAAGGCTAAATGTCGCAGAAATATTCTTTTTAGGCAAGCTCAATAAGCTATTTCCAGGACGGGGGGCTCATTTTTGAGTGCGGATTTGGGGACACTCACCGCCCGTTGTGAGCCGATATCTCCAGGTAATCCTTAAGTTTTTGTGCGGTTTTTAAGCCGACTCCACGGATTTCAATCAAATCATCGACTTGTTCCCACGCTTTTTCCCGCCGTTTTTCTATGATATAGGCCGCAATTTCGGGACGCATGTGAGGAATGAGAAGAAGCTCGTCAAGGGAGGCTGAATTCAAGTCGAGCTTGAGCCCGGCGGCCAGCAGGGCAGCGCCGGGCATGCGTCCGAATTTTATTGTGATTTCCGTCTTGCGGCTAAGAATTTCCAGGGATTGTCCAGAGACAAGTTTTTGAGGCGCGACAGCCGCCGGGATTTGCCATGGGCAGCCTGCCATGGTGGCGGCCGCAGCCACGGTGGCTGTGGCGCTGTCAAGTGCGTAGATCCCGGGTTTGGGAATATCTCCTTTCACCTCCACCATAACGGCCGGGTGCAACTCCGGTTCCGGCAACCGTGCGCTCCAGCGCGAGCGACTCAGGAAAAACCCAAACATAACGCTGGACATTATCAGAATGGCGGCGAGGATTTTCGTATGATCTTTTTCCATTGCAAGGATCGCTATTTGGTTTTCATTTTATGAAAAAGCGGTTAAATTCCCCCCAAAAATCCCACCGGGAACAAGCGGAATTCTATAGTGAGCAGATTCAATTTCAAAGTGCTTTTGTTGCTTTCGAGCGGCCATCTGGTCGTGGATACATTCCAGGGAGCGCTGCCTGCAGTTCTTCCCTTTCTCAAAGACAATCTGAATCTGTCTTATACTATGGCCGGCATAATCCTCATCATGTCCAATATTACCTCTTCGGTAATTCAGCCCTTCTTCGGCCTGATCTCCGATAAAAAAGAGAAGGCTTTCCTTCTGCCTCTGGGAGCTTTTCTGGCCGGGGCAGGTTTCTGCCTCCTCCCCCTGGCTCGAAACTACAGTCTGGTTCTGCTTTCGGTGGCGATCAGCGGCATGGGTATAGCCTGCTACCATCCGGAAGGATTCAAAACCGCTCGTTTTTTTACCGGCCAGAGGATGGCGACCGGAATGTCGGTCTTCTCGGTTGGCGGTAATACGGGAATGGCGCTCGGCCCGATCCTAGCTCTGTGCATCATACAATACGGGGGCTTTTTATCTCTCGGCTGGATGTTTTTGCTGCCCATGCTTTTTGTGACCGCGATCATCGTGTTTCGCCGGAGCGTTGCAGTGCCGAACTCTGGGACTCAACCAGCTTCCAAGGGGAAAACATCAAGCTCAAAAGCCGCCTACCTGGCGCTCTTTCTAATCATATGCACGATCATAATGAGGACTTGGATTCTTTTCGGCCTGATGACCTACATCCCCTTCTATTACATTAATTATCTGAAAGGCAACCCAGTCTTTGCCGGGAAACTTGTCAGCCTTTTGCTAATCGGAGGCGCACTGGGGACCCTTGCCGGATCTCCCCTGGCCGACAGGTGGGGCCACCTTTTCTGGCTGAGGTTTTCGATGTTGAGCTGCGCCCTGATGTTTCCATTCATACTGTGGCTGCAAGGCGCGGCCCTTTTTGCCATTGTTTTTCTATTTGGGCTGGTCCTTATTTCCACTTTTACAGTTACTATTGTTATGGGACAGAACCTGTTTCCGGACAACCTCGGGGTCATATCGGGCCTGGTGGTCGGCTTCGCCATCGGAGCGGGAGGGATCGGCGTGACCCTTCTGGGCGTCATAGCAGATCATTTCGGCGTCCCTGTGGCGATCAAGTGCATGGGTGTGCTTCCCGTTGCGGGATTCCTGCTGACCATGATCCTGCGTTATCCTGTCGCCCAACAGCTCAAAGATAAGCCTTCAGCGCTTGGCGATTAGCTGGTGTGTGCAAATCTATCGTCCTGGAATTGAAAAATGGCGCTCTTTATTAGATTGCTGATTTTGCTTTGGCTCGTAAACCTCGCTCCGCCTTTTGTTGCGCAGATATTTGAGTCCAAATGGAACTCCCAGGTCGATGGCGGTTATCTATTGCCTGACGGCCGGCCGATGTTTGGAAAGAATAAAACCATCCGGGGCGTTCTGGCCGGCATAATCACCGGCGGCTTAATCGGCCCGGCTTTGGGTTTCCCTCTCTGGCTCGGCCTGGGCGCCGGGTTTTTGAGTATGCTCGGAGACCTTCTTTCAAGCTTTCTCAAGAGACGTTTGTCCTTCACCAGCGGGGACACGGTCCCCGGGCTTGATCAAATCCCCGAGGGCCTTCTGCCGTTTATATCGATCGCACCTTATTATTCGCTCTCAGTCGGGTACGTTTTCCTCTTTGGAGCGGTATTCGGGCCTGGCGCCTATTATGGATCAATTTTTCTGAATCGGGTGCTTCTTCGCAAGCCTTTCGAGTCGTACCCACGGCGAATCAGAGCCCTGACCCGGTTTCGTGAACTCATTTCGTGCAAGATAACCTCCAGCCCCTTTCGCCAGATCCTGAATTTTGAAGATGCGATTTATTATCACCTGTTCATGAAATCCGTATTCAAAGTGCTGCGCATCTATCAACGAGGCCAAGAGAACGCTCTGGTTATCGAAAAGCGAGAGGTCTCATTTCACTCCAGTGACCTGCCGCCTGCCTTTGACGGCTATACGGTCCTGTTTATCTCCGACCTTCATCTCGACGGCATCGCCGGCCTGACTGACAAAGTCATTCAAATCATTCGTCAAACTCCGGCCGACCTGTGCATCCTTGGAGGCGACTTTAGGATGGAGACTTACGGTCCATCTGAAGCCGCGCTTTGCCAGTTGCGCCTCGTGCTGCCGGAAATTCGCGCAAAGGACGGTATCTTGGGGGTGCTTGGAAATCACGACTGCCCTGAAATCCTGGACCCTCTGAAGAAACTGGGGGTTGCCTTTCTTGTGAACGACTCCCATGCGGTTGAGCGCGGTGGGCAGTGCGTATGGATCGTCGGCACCGACGACTGCCACTATTTTAAGGCCCACGACCTGGAAAGCGCGTTTAGCGGGTTGCCTCTGCAAGCTTTCTCCGTCCTGGTCTCTCACTCGAATGAAATCTACAAAGAGGCGCTCAAATACAGGCCGAATCTTTTTTTGTGCGGCCATACTCATGGTGGACAGATATTGATTCCTCCATTTGGTCCCATATTCACCCACAGTAAAGCCCCCAGGCGATTTTGCCAAGGGAAATGGGATTATGAAGGCATGCCGGGTTATACGAGCGCCGGGGCAGGGGTTTCAGGGGTGCCGGTGAGGTTTAACTCCAAGGGCGAGGTGACCGTGGTTACCCTCAGGAGGGGCCGGGCTTAACCCAACTGCCGGCCTCCGTTCCGCTCCGCACGCTTCATATGCTGCACAGTGGAAGGCCACACCCCGGGGGCCTTATAGGAGGAACTCCCCTTATAAGCGCATCAGTTTGGCTCTTGCTTCATGATTGTTTGGGATTCCACGAAGCTGCCCAGACGCACACCGGGTCTATGAACTTACATAGGCAGGAGCATCAAATACCCGGGCTGAGATGGTCCTGCCTGAGATGAGCGGCTTTGAATCTACCTCGAACAGGATGTCAAAGTGACGCCCGGGCCTGAGGTCTTAAGTGAACATAATACACCCGAACTGTCCGAGCAAGGTGCATTTTGTTTCCTATATAAAGCCCATTCGCTATAATAGGATAAGCGGGGTTTGCAGCACCCGATTTCGACCGGCTCAAACATAATTTGAATGGAAGTACTGTGGCTAAAGACTCAGACGCGCGGGAATCCACTTTATCACCGCAAACTGAAATTATTTTGAACAGCATTGCAGATGGGGTATTCACTGTAGACCCCGAATGGCGGATCACGTTTTTCAATCGCGCCGCGGAAAAAATCACCGGCGTTTCCGCGTCTGAAGCAATTGGCCGACCCTGCTGTGAAGTCTTCCGGGCCAGCATCTGTCAATCAACCTGCGCCCTGAAATCCACACTGAAAACAAAAAAGCCTGTTGTCAATAAACCCGTTGTGATTCTTCGGGCCGATGGCAAAGAAACCCCGATCAGCGTCAGCACTGCTTTGCTGCAGGACGAATCGGGCCGGATAATCGGCGGGGTCGAGACATTTCGCGATCTCAGTCTTGTGGAAACGTTGCGCAAAGAAATCGACCGCCAATATCGTTTTCAAGACATTATTTCCAAATCCCCCGCAATGAGGGAGCTTTTTTCAATTCTTCCGGAAGTGGCCCAAAGCGAAAGCACCGTGCTTATTGAGGGAGAAAGCGGCACTGGGAAGGAACTGCTGAGCCGCGCCGTCCACAGTCTCAGCCCTAGAGCCGATGGGCCGTTTGTTGCGGTAAACTGCGGGGCACTCCCCGACACTCTCCTTGAAACCGAACTTTTCGGCCATGTTGCAGGAGCATTTACCGATGCCAAACGTGACCGCATGGGTCGTTTCGCCATTGCCGAAAAAGGAACGCTTTTTTTGGATGAAATCGGAGACATTTCTCCTGCGCTGCAGGTACGCCTCCTGAGGGTTCTGGAAGAGCGCACCTATGAGCCGCTGGGGTCTTCAAAAACCATAAAAACCAATGTAAGGATCGTTACTGCATCGAATAAGGACGTGTTTCGCCTGGTCGAAGAGGGTTCTTTCAGGAAGGATCTTTATTACCGCATCAATGTAGTAAAACTGAAATTGCCGCTCCTGGCGCAGCGTAAAGAAGATATTCCTATCCTTGCCGAGCATTTTATCGAGCGCTTGAATAAACTCCGAAACAAAAGCGTGACGGGACTCAGTCACGAAACTCTCGCCATCTTCATGCGTCACGATTGGCCTGGAAACATCCGGGAGCTGGAAAACGTAATAGAATATGCATTCATCCTTTGCCGTGACGGACTGATTCAACCGAAATTCCTTCCCGAGTACCTCAATACCAACGCATGTCGGCTTGTCGATTTTGCGGGATTGACCCTTCTTGACGCCGAGCGGCATGCAATAAGGGAGGCCCTTGATCGAAACCATTGGCGCCGAATGGCTACCGCGCGAGAACTTGGGATAGACAAAAACACTCTGCGGCGAAAGATGAATAGACTAAATATTGTTCCGGAAAAAACGGTTTCTGAAAAGGATAGGAATTAAAGAGTTCTCACCCTCCTTCACCCGGACCGTTATCCCATAGGGATTAAAGGTTACTTGTCTGGTCATTGTGATCTGCCCTAAATTGGACCTACTGATTCCCTTCGGTTCCGGATTCCAGCTTTTGTATACGCCGTTTGATTCCCTCCAGGACTTTTTCAAAATATCCGGCCCGAGCCTTCAGAGTTTCCAACTGAGGTTCCGGCTCAAGGTCCAAGGCTGAAGCCAGGTCAACAAACTCACGAGTTCCGCCCCCGAAGCCAAACCCGGGCGAACGCTGCCACCCGGTTGGTACAGTTCTGTCACAACGCGGCATGTCTAATACCTCCTCTACTATTTGCGGCTTTCCGCCAAATGAGACATGGCGACCCGTCTCACCTGCAAAGCCCTGGATTGACTCATCCTGGTCATCAGGAATTCTTAGTATGCAACTCACTGAACATTTCCCCGTCATCGGCCCTTTTCCCATGGGTCCAGTTCCATCAAGGCTGGGCAAAACATTTCCTCCTTCAAATGGATTGCGGTCTGCACACTTAAACTGCACCTTGAAGCCACAAGATTACAATCTCTGTGCCATACTCCGGATCTGTCGCAAATGGCCGACAAAGGATTCTGGCCTTTGAAAGAGTGGAAACAATCTGCATCTTTGTTTGCAGATAGAGGGGACGATAAGTACCTGTTAAGGCTTGCTCCATTTGTGGAAGGAGGTGAAGAAGTAGTGCTGATCGTGTTTATGCCCAACTGGCCCGGTTCTTGATAAAGCGCTGGCATAGCTCCACGTTTTGGGCCGGCCTGATGAGTAAAGATGGATAAGGAGAAGGCTATGTTAGCCATCCCGGTTTTTCGCTCCCGCGTTGCGCCTGTACTCGACTGGTGCTCGAAAATCATCATTATCCCGGATAAAGGGTCGGATGCCGAATCAGGTCGAGAAATCGATGTCGTGAAGGAAAACATGTTTAGACTGATGCGATCGCTGCGTGAGCAAGGGATTACAACTCTCATCTGCGGGGCTCTGAGTCCCGAGATGTTGAACCATGGCGAAAGCATCGGCTTGAAAATCATCCACGGGATTGCAGGCGCTATTGAAGAAGTCTTACAGGCTTATCGCGAACAAAAACTGGACCGGCCCCAATACTGGATTCCCGGATGCCGAGGACAACGCCGGTACAAGGGTGGCGCGAGGTGTAGCGGCAAAGGAAAGGATGGGATCACAAGCGGGGGAGAGCCGGGAGGTTCCAGAACAGGTCCGGTCCGGAAGGGTCCCGGCGATCCGGAGTGGGACAAGGCGGCAGGGGGTCCGGGAGGATTCTGTGTCTGCCCGAAATGCGGATCGAGAAAACAGCACGAACGTGGAATACCATGCTCACAGGTGCTTTGTCCGGCATGTCAGAGTTCAATGACCAGGGAATAAGGGCCTGTGCAGATGTCTTTTTGGTGACCCCTTGCCGTGTGATACGCGGTTCATTTTGTTCCCTCTACAGCGGATGAGGAGTAAAACATGAGTAAGATTGCAATAACAAGTGAAGGCCCCGCCCTGGATGACCTGGTGGATACCAGGTTCGGCAGGGCGGCTGGTTTCGTCGTAGTCGATCTCGAAAGCATGGAGACCCGTTACATTGATAACGGACAGACCCAGGTAATGGGCCAGGGCGCAGGCATACGGGCGGCCCAATTGATGGCCGGGGCCGGGGTCAGTTTTGTTCTCACAGGGTTTGTAGGGCCAAGGGCATTTCAAGCGCTTTCCGCTGTAAAAATAGGAGTTGTGCAGAACATGGAGGAGGGCATGACTGTGCGCCAGGCCGCTGAGCGATTCCAAAGCGGGGCCGTGAAGCTGGCCGATGGGCCAAACAGGAGACCGGGGCGATGATTGTTTCCATTGCCAGCGGCAAAGGAGGCACCGGCAAAACCACCGTAGCCGCTTCTCTCACCAGGGTTTGGGAAAAGCCGCTGATCGCGGTCGACCTGGATGTGGAGGAACCAAACCTGCATCTTTTCCTCCGCCCGAATATCGAGGAAAGCATGACGGCCAGCCTGGAGGTGCCGGTCGTTGATGAATCAAAATGCACCTTATGCGGCGCCTGCTCCGAGCTGTGTCAATTCAAGGCAATCAACGTAATGGGCACGTTGCTGCTCACATTTCCGGAAATGTGCCACGGATGCGGCGGCTGCATCGCGTTATGTCCCGAGAAGGCGCTTTCGCCTGGCAAACGGGAACTGGGAGAGATAAGCCGGGGCCGTGTGAACGAGAGCCAATTTCTAATGGGACGTTTGCGAGTAGGGGAGGCAATGAGCCCGCCCTTCATGCGACAGGTTAAATCCAGGCTCAGGGATATCATTGCCGCAAATGGCCGCGATGCAATAATCGATACGCCTCCCGGGGTCAGTTGTCCGGCCGTGAACGCAGTGATCGACAGCGATGTTATCGTCCTGGTAACTGAGCCCACTCCCTTCGGTTTGCATGATTTTAAACTTGCCTGCGAGGCATTTTCCCCACTGGGCAAACCTATGGGAGCGGTGGTGAACCGGGCCGGCATAGGGAATAGCGAGGTGTACCGATTCTGCGAAGAGAAAGAAATACCCCTTTTAGCCGAAATCCCTTTTGAGCGGAAAATAGCTGAGGCCTACGCTCGAGGCCTGGTTATCGCGGACCTGTCGACGCACCTCAGGGAGATCTTCATTTCCATGCATGCAAAGATTTGCGAATTGGCCGTGAGACCGGGCCTCGGGGAGGCGGCCCATGCGTGAAGTGCTCATTATCAGCGGCAAGGGCGGGACCGGCAAGACTTCGCTCACGGGAGCATTTGCTCACTTGGCCTCAAACAAGGTCATATGCGATTTGGACGTTGACGCCCCGGACCTTCACCTGCTCCTCCATCCTTCGAAAAATCACGATGAAAAATTCCATTCCGGGTACGAGGCTCAAATTGTCAGTGAACAATGCACCGGTTGCGGGCTGTGTGCATCAATGTGCCGGTACGATGCCGTGCTCAATAACGGAAATGGTTTTTCCATTGACCCTCTCCGTTGTGAAGGCTGCAAGGTTTGCGTCGAATTCTGCCCCGAGAAGGCTATCGACTTTCCACAGAAACACTGCGGGCATTGGTATTTATCATCTACCAGGTTTGGTCCGATGGTTCACGCTCAGCTCTTTCCAGGTGCAGCAAACTCGGGGCGGCTTGTAATGGTCTTAAAGCAACAAGCCCGGGAGTTGGCCAAATCCCTCAGGAGGGATCTAATTCTTTGCGATGGAGCCCCAGGGATCGGATGCCCCGTGATCAGCTCACTTTCCGGAGCCAATCTGGCGGTTGCTGTAACCGAGCCGACGCCCTCCGGGCGGCACGACCTCGAGAGGGTGGCTGATCTGTGCAGCCATTTTCAGGTCACTTTCGCGGTCATCATCAATAAATACGATCTTAACCATGAAGAGGTGGACAAAATCGAAGCCTAT
>Ga0209517_10004830_pt1 | contig 17489 bp, 20 predicted proteins | sample PeaSoiMetSII2010_FD_187695 | JGI IMG/M metagenome (GOLD analysis project Ga0209517, IMG submission 187695) | Peat soil microbial communities from Weissenstadt, Germany - SII-2010 (SPAdes) (version 2) | ecosystem: Environmental > Terrestrial > Soil > Wetlands > Peat | place: Germany...
CCCAAGCAGCGAGCCGCCTTCGCCGAGCGGCTTGCCAGCGCCATCGAGGACAAGGCCTTCAAGGCGCACGGCGAGCGACCGCCATGGATCATCCTGTCTCAGTGTGTTCTCGGACCTTGATTTCCTGAGGATGGATGTTTGTTGACGGAAGTGGATAATCGACTGATCTTCCTTGCGTTCTCAGAGATCGGCAGTCACGTTGGTGCCTCCTGATTCCCACTCAGAGCTATCTATTTTGAGTCGAGGTAGCAATCACTTGCCGACGGGCCTGCACCATGCCGAGATTAAAGCTGACCAAGGGCGCGATCGATGCGCTTCCGACACCCACAAAGGACATCGTCTACTGGGATAGTGGCTGTCCCGGCTTCGGCGTCAAGATCACGCCGAAAGGGCGGAAGGTATTCATCGTTCTTTATCGGGCAGGCGGAGCCGGATCGCGTCTGCGCAAGTACACTATTGGACCATATGGTCGCGTCACGCTGCACCAGGCTCGGGTAGTAGCCCTGAAGATATTCGCGGCGCGCATCGAGGGCCGGGACCCGGGGGCTGAGAAACAGCAGGCACGCCGGCGACTTGTGGCCGACCGGGTCGAGGACCTGGTCGAACTGTTCGTTACGGAGCATGTGTCAAAGACCCGCTCTGCCCGCGCGATCTCCCGGCTGCTCCGCCGCGAGGTAGTGCCGCGCTGGGGTACGCGCAGCGTTCACGAGATTGGCAAGCGACAAATTATCGAGCTGGTGACGGAAATCTCTGGGCGCGGCACCCCTTCCGCCGCTAATAAATTGCTCAAAGTGGTCAAGGCCTTCTTCGCGTGGTGCGTGGGCCGCGCCATCTTAGATATCTCTCCGGCCAATGGGTTAGTTGCTCCTGCACGCGAGAAGCCTCGTGACCGTGTCCTGGATGATGACGAACTCGCTCGCGTCATAAGGGCCGCGCGTCAAATCGATGGGCCCTATGGAGGCATCGTCGAACTTTTGGCCTTAACAGGCCAACGCCGTGAAGAGGTTGCCGGTCTGACCTGGGACGAGCTCAACCTTGCCAGCCAAATTTGGACGCTGCCGGCCTCTCGCACCAAGAACGCCAAGGCTCATATTGTCCACCTCTCGAAAGAGGCTCTGGCCGTGGTACTGCGCACGCCGAGGCTGGGGAGCTTCGTGTTCTCGCTCTCAGGCACGAAGCCCTTTCAAAGCTTCAGTGCGGCGAAACGTGAGCTCGACAAGCTTTCCCAAATCACAGGCTGGCGGCTACATGATCTGCGCCGCACCTGCGTGTCTGGAATGGCGCGCCTTGGCGTTGCTCCGCATGTGGCCGACAAGGTCCTCAACCACCAAGCTGGGACAATCTCGGGAGTAGCGGCCGTCTATCAGCGTCACGAGTTTCTCGCAGAGCGCAAGGATTCACTGGAGCGCTGGGGTGCACACGTTGCCGGTCTTATGAAGAACAGTGCAGAGCGCTTGGTGGCGTAGTTGGCATGGCCAAGCTACCGCCAACCGGCGTCGGGTACCAATGTCTAGATGAGCGCGGTGGTACTCTACCGGAAATCATCGCGAGTTTGGGGCTAAAGCCCCTTAAGAGGGCGGCAGAACGAAAAATTCGAGATCGGCTTGGTTTTGCACTTGCACTGTGGGAGGAGCCTTACACCGCCATTCAAGTCAATGACGTTGTCAGGTCGTTGAATTTGCACGCCAAGCATTTTGACAAAGTTGTCAGCCTGGGGGCAATCACGCGGCAGGGTTTCGCTCGGAGTGATGAACTCGCCGTTAGCGGCGAATTGGTGCGGGCCCTCACATCTGAGCCGATGATCGGGACTGTCGATCGAACACACGCTTATCTCAGCGAATTCTGCGATAGAGCTGGCGTGATTGCTTCTGGGTGCCGAGCTGCCGCCGGCACACTTAGCGCAATAAAGGGCAAGAGCGGTAAATCCCGGTACCGCTGGTATGATGAATTCACGGCAGTGCTGCTGGTCATTTGCAACTTAAACGATATTGAGCCCACTGTTGGGCTTGATCCGGTTTCAGGTAAGGCCGTAGGTACTCTGTCAGAGATCGCCTCGGCCTTTGAACGTTTACTCTTGCCTAAAATGCGTTCACGCAAACCGCCGACAATGGTCAAACGACTTCAACGCAGTTTAGAACGCTTGAGGGAAAAAGCCACGGAGGGCAACTCAGTCCGAGCCCCTGACTCTTAATCAGCGGGTCGTAGGTTCGAGTCCTACTGCGCCCACCAACAAACCCTTGAAAAGAAAGGGGTCCTAGTCGGGTAGGCGGCAAGACCTTATTCGGTCCTGAGGCGGAATAAGGCACAATAAGGGTAGCGGTCGCGCCTGCCCTGGCCGGGGAACGGTGGACTTCCGCGGCCGAATCTCACAGGCTTCCCACCCATGAGTCCGATTACTCTCTTCGACAAGTCCTTCATCGAGATGCTGAACCTCGACGAGGCCGCGCTCTTCGACGTGCTCTACATGAGCGTCATCTGCCCCGTATTTTACAGCTAGGTTCTAGCCGACCTCTCCAAGAAGCCGCCTGGCGAGCGCTCGGCGGAACGCATCGTCGCGGACGTCGCGAAAAAGACACCCGTTATGCGAGCTGCGCCCAATGTGCTGCACGCTACTCTCTGCCTGAACGAGCTGCTGGGTCGCCGCATCGAGATGCGCCGAGTACCCGTCATCGCTGGTGGACGGGCCGTCCGCAAGCCCGATGGCGAGGTAGGCGTGATCTTCGAGCACGCGCCCGAGGCCCAGGCGTTTGCGCGATGGCAGAGGGGAGAGTTCGGCGAGGTCGAGCGACTCTTTGCTCGGCAGTGGCGAGATCAGATCAGTGCCTCGGATCATGGCGCGACGGCGAAGCTTGCAAGGCGCACACTCACGATTCGAGACGTTCCCAAGAATCTCGATGACGCCATCGCGATTGCGCGCGATGTGGTCTTTGGCAGTGGCCAGCGCTTCCTCACGCTCAGGACGGCCTACGCGCTGCTGGGCCTGCCGGCCGTCGCCTTCGACCAGGTGCAGCAGAGATGGAAGCTGCTTGGCGGCCCCCCTCTCGTCCAGTTTGCTCCGTACACGGCGCACTGCCTGCTAGTGGATGTGTTCTTCCACGTCTGCATCGACAAGAAGCTCATCTCGCCGGATCGACCGACGAATCGCATCGACATTGCCTACCTCTACTATCTGCCGTTCGTGATGATGTTTGCCTCCAACGACAAGCTCCACGCGAGGATTGCACCTCTCTTCATGGGAGAGGAGCAGGCATTCATCTGGGGCGGAGACCTGAAGACCGATCTCGGTCGGCTGGATGCTCACTTCTCCGCCTCCGCAGCGGACGTGGAGAAAGAAGGCCTCTTTCGGGTGGCAGGATATCCGCCGGACGACGAGACATTCCTCACCACGAGGCTCTGGAGGAGGTTCGGAATGCCGACGAGGCCCGCACCCGAGGAGCGCGATCCCGATGCGCTGCCAAAGCCCACGGTCGAAAAGCTCCTCGCAATGGTCGATCAGATGAAGGAAGCCGCGAAGCAAACGCCTCGAGGAAGGTTCGCTCAGAGTGAAATCGACGACCCTAACCACATGGTCATCGAGCGCCACGTTCCGCTCTGGCGAGGCAAGTGGCGGTTGCTGCCTGCTGGGGTAGAAGCCAAGCAATAACTGGAGCGTACGGTCGCGCGGCCCCAGCCCATGGCCAAGGGTGGCGAGCACCCGCGCTCCCCGATCCCACGCGATCGCTACGCAAGCCCTGGTGGGCGGGCTATGCTTGGCGACTCCACTGGGTCGCTGGTTCGAAGGCGCCCTGGGGAGCCAAAATTTTCATCTCAGCCCTGCTTGCTAGCCCCAGCTAGGCCGGGGCCGCCCGCTCATAACCGTCTGGTTGGAGGTTCGAGCCCTCCCGGGCCCACCAGTATGAACAAGGGCTTAGCCTAGACAAGGCTAAGCCATTATCGTTTAGGGCTACAAAGGGGCTACAAGGGCCTTCAGGGACGGCCGAAACGGCAAACGGCGATCCTTATTCTTAGTTTAGACGTTGGGTATGTGCGTGTTTTAACCGCGTGGCCGCGACCTCTGGCCAAATGAGGATGATGCCTTCGCTCTCGCAAAGTTCGTCCCATGAGAGGTCAGATGGTTGTTGCTCGACGCAGATCACCGCAAAACACGGCTCGTGACCTTTAGCGGTGAGCTGCTGCCTGTATCGTATCACTTGCCCCGTCGCCATTCTGAGCTGACGCTCCTCGTTCTCACACGTCAGGCTTTTGACCTCACACACGTAGAGCATGTCGTTAGCTAGCCACGCGAGGTCGTATTTGGGCTCCGAGGCTACAGGCGAACGCGCCAACCACCCTAACTGGCGGACCATGTTTGCCAGATAGTTCTGTGCTCGGTTGTGAGCAGCCAGCCCCCTGCCTGCGCTGTCGGGGTCTTTAGATCGTGGATCTTCCTGGCTTGCATTAGGCGGGTCTTCGGCATCCCTGTAGGCTCGGCCGATCTTTGTTGGTGCGTCAACCCGATAGTCCCTAAAAGCCACTCCCGCACTCTGTGCGCCTCGCATGTGCGGCCCCCACCAATAGGTGCCCGTAACGTGTCCCAAGAGCGGCGCATCGGCGGCGAAGGTTTTAAAGTGCCCACGACATAGATGCAGTGCCTTCCGCAAGCTGCCACCAACGCCTTTGCGCTGCTGCTCCAACAGTCTCCTTATTGGGTCAATGCGTAGCTCCCCGTAGCTCACAAGAGGTCGCCCATAACGCTTGAGGTGACGACGAGACAGTTTTTCCGGCGGCGTAATGGCATCGAGGCTAACGTTCTTACAATGCATAAACGAGATAGCCATAAGCGCGGGAAAAAGCAGTTGAGCGATATCATCTCCCCAGTCCTGATTGACGTCTTCGGGAGGTTCGGCAGACATGCTAACAAGGCCCCCTCCCCAATAGACCCTGCCATCGCTGTGCCTGAACCATGAGCCGTCTTCGGCAAGCCCGCAGAAATGCCTAGCTACTGGTCCGAAAGGCTCTCCCTTATGCTTCTCCAAATAGGTCTCCATCTCTAAGACCCATCGCGGATACCCATTGTCGGGCGGATGTATCTTTGCAATTTCAGCTGGGTCCGAAACGGCCGTGAAACGGACACCCCAAGCATTCAGCTTCCATTCATTAGGCACCCTTTGAAATTCGATAAAGAACTGATCGAAAGGCGGGGCCATGCTTGCCACGACGTCTGACATGTCAGTGCCCGTCCCCAACGCGGAGACGTACCGAGCCACGTCCTCGGCCGCAATTACCGGGAGGTTCTCTAATTTAGCCAAAGGCGCATCTATTTTTGCGATGGGCTCGCCCTTGAGAAAACGTTCGCGGGCTCTGGCCAGAACCACAGCCTCATCGCCGCCTTCCTTGCCCACAAACGGGCGAAGCTGGTCGAGCAACTCTGCCTCGTCGTAGAGCATCGAAGGCCGAAACCGCTGACAGGAGGTCAAGATTCGATCTAATAACCGGCTCATCCCGGCCCCCCGCTCTCCACGCGCCAATGAGCGCAAGCTCGCATCACAAGCGACGCCTGTCTCGTAAAGTATCGTCACTTACCATTGTCCGCTTGGTCGTGTCCTCCCTCCGGGGACCACGAAGAAGGGCGGCAGCACCCCTCGGGATCACCGCCGCCCCGAGCCCGCGGAAATGAGCAACGCGGGCTCCACGCGCCGGATGGAGGTGACCACGGCGCGCTGTTCGTAAGTGGGAGAGGCCGGCGAAGCGTTGCCTCACCACCGCCCCGAGCCCGCTAACCGTAAGACCTGGCGCGCCCGATGAAGGTGATAACGGCGCGCTGAAATTGTGGGAGGGCGGCGAGCACCCGCGCCATGACTGAAAACGAGGGCTTGGCTTTTCGGCGCGCTCATCACGCCACGTCGGTCTGCATGGCCTGCTTGGCTCCGCGCTCTCCTGGGGAGTGGCAATGCTTGCGTTCTCCTCGGCAAAGAGAGCCCGGTGGACCACGCCAACAACATGTCACCAATTCGATCGAACTGGTGAGGATGGCCTGCATGGTGTAACCGCCCCACAGGCCCGCGGTCATGCACGCTTATTTTTGCTTCGGAGACCTCAGTCTTTTGTATGTGGACTTTATCAATTCCTCCAATGCGATTGCCGCATCGGGATTTAAGTTTGGATCGTCGCGGATGATTGTTGAGATTTGAGCCAAAGGGCTGGCAGAGCCGAAGGCGGCGCGGGGCCGCGAACTCATGAATCTGTCCGCCGAGATCCCTAACCAGCCGACAAGGTTTGACAGACTGTCGACGTCAGGACGGCGCCCCTGCGACAGACGGGTAAGCGTTGAAGCGCTAACACCCGACTGCGCGGACACATCTTTCCACGTCATACCTCGGGCAATACGCTCAGCGTCCAGGGCACCGTGAAGGGCGGAGACGTCAAACAGGATAGTTTCGCTTTTTTTCGATTTCACTCTTGCAATCATATGTCTGTGATGCAATATTCATTGCATAGTAGCGATTCAGTTTCACTTTTGCAATAGGAGGTACAAATGCAGGACGTAAGAAATCCCCAGGACGACCTGGACGAGGGTCGGCATCGTGGTGACAAAGATGGGACGGTTAAAATACTGGTCAACGAAAAGCCGGTGGCTTTGGACGGTAAGAAGCAGACCGGTCTAAGCATCAAGAAGGCGGCCATCGCTCAGGGTGTCGCTATTCAGCTCGACTTTGTCCTTAGCATTGAGCTAGGCGGCGGAAAAACTAGACTGATCGGCGATGACGATCGCATAGAGGTCCATCCGCATGATCGCTTTCTAGCTATTCCGAACGACGACAACTCGTGACCACGATGTCGCCGTCAGTGGAAAAAGCGATCGAAGAGCTCCGGTCCTCTTTTCAGGATTGTGAACTGGATGTGGAGACGGACGCGGCGGGTGGTGCCTACGTAGTGATCCGCGGCATCCCGCTTGGGGCGCCATACTCGCAAGCCGATACGTGGATTAGCTTTCAGATCACCTTTCAATATCCGTACGCCGATGTTTACCCCCATTTTGCTCGCCCGGACCTCACTCGCCTAGACGGCCGCCCACTTGGCGAGGGCTTCGGGCAAGCGCAGTTTCGAAACCAACCCGCAATTCAAATATCGCGCCGGTCAAACAAGCTCAATCCCGCAATCGATACTGCGACGCTCAAACTGCTGAAGGTTTTGCAATGGCTTCGAACTCATCCGTAGCACCATGGCGTCTCACCTTGCCTGAGCACATATATCAGAGGCTCAGCAAGCATCTCTTCCCAGGGGACAACGATGAGCACGGCGCGATCATTCTGGCCGGGGTGTGCGAGTCCGATCGAGGCCGCAGATTGATCGCCCGCGAACTGCACCTCGCGATAGATGGCAAGGATTATGTGCCGGGCCAACGCGGCTATCGGATGTTGCGCGGTGAGTTCATCCAGAGCCGAATCGTTCGTGCTCGTGACATGAGGTTGGCCTATCTGGCGATCCATAACCATGGTGGCACGAATTCGGTCAGCTTTTCACCAGATGACCTCTGGTCGCATGAGCGAGGTTATCCCGCGCTGCTCGATATTGCGCGGGGCATGCCGGTCGGCGCGTTGGTATTCGCGAAGTCTGCCGTTGCCGGCGACCTCTGGTATCCAGGGTTGCGCCGCGCTGAACTGTCTGCTGCTGCCATTGTTGGTCGTTGTCGTCGGCTGTTATACCCCGCTCCTCCTACCGGCATAAAGCATCAGGAGGTTTACGATCGGCAAAGTCGACTATTCGGCGATGCAGGTCAGGACATTCTCCGCCAGGCCCGGGTCGGAATAATCGGGCTGGGTGGGGCCGGATCAATTCTTGCCGAGCTCTTGGGTAGGGTTGGTGTGGGCGAGTTCATTCTGGCTGACCCGGACAGGGCAGAATCGAGCAATCTGCCGCGATTGATTGGGGCGCGACATTACGACGGCATGCCGCCAGCCTGGCTGCCCGCGCAGCTTCAGAATTGGCTCCGCAGTTATAAGGTTGACATTGCGGCTCGAAACATTCGCCGCTCGAATCCTAAGGCAGGTATCAAGGCAATTCGCAGGAATTTTCTCGACGCAGATGTCGCTGCGCAGTTTACTGATTGCGATTACCTTTTTTTGGCAGCGGACACCATGGGAGCGCGGTTGCTGTTTAACGCCATCGTGCACCAATACGGAATTCCTGGCATGCAGGTCGGCGCCAAAATTCCAGTAAGTAACTCAGGTGACGTCGGAGATGTGTTTTGTGTCGCGAGAGCAGTCAGGCCGGGGTCCGGTTGTCTTTGGTGTAACGGCCTTATCAGTGCAAATCGACTTCAGGACGAGGCTGTGCCCGAAGCGGCCAAGCGGGGTTATGCCTATCTCGATGACTCCGAGATCGTTGCACCAAGCGTTGTGACCATGAATGCCGTGGCCTGCGCTCATGCAGCCGACGACTTCCTGTTTCACATGACTGGTCTGAAATATGAAAATGCTGAAAGCGCGTGGTTGAGATGGAACTCGAGGCGGAACCGATTGAGTCACGATGAACCAAGGTCGGATGATGAGTGCCTCGAATGTTCACACAGTGAGAATAGCCGGCTTGGTCGTGGCGACTACTTTGTTCTACCCACGCGGGCTGGCTAGAGATCAGGCCGCTGTTCTCGACACTCGTATAGGCGATCATTCTCGATGATCACCACCGTTTCTTCTTCTTGGCCCTCCTTCGGATTGACGTTGCGCAAAGTCACCATACCAGGAAGGTGCAGCATAAGCAGTCCTGTCGCGTCCTTTCCCGAGGATGTAGCGTCCAAGACGCTGTGGCCGTAAATGCGACGCAGCCCGGGAGATACTTGATTGTAAGAGTCGATTGACGAAATTTCTGTGACCCAGGTGAAGTGGGGCAGATGCATACAAAGTAGCACGTCTTTCAGTTCGTCGCACCCGGTGCCTAGCGCAATGTGGCGTCGGTATCCGGCCGCCGAAGTCAGGTACGTCCGCAACAAAATTGTCTTATTCTTGTGTGCGGTAATCAGTTCCTCGATGAGGCGCTCGTTTACGTCGGCGCCCTTCATAGTAAGTTTTGCGCGGATGCTCGACATATCCGAAAGAGTGGCATCTATGCGAGCTCGAGCCGTAATTTCAGCAGCCTTCGCCGTTGAAAACGCCCTGGTGGGCATAAGGGCCACGCCGAAGAAAGCATTATTTGTGATATCCAGTGGCTGACCTTGAGAGTTGTTGATGATCTGGTTTGCGTCGAAATTATGAGTCGCTGCGGATCCGGCGCTCATTGGTACTAGCATGTAAGGACCCCTCTGATCGTCGTGGACAATGAAGGCTCCTATGTAGTCAATCGCTTGCGCGGTAGGTTTTTGCGGCTGCGCGAAGACGCGTCCAATGACGGTTACGGCGTGTCCGAGTGCCCCCGCACCACTCAGGCCAAGGATTACGGGCACGCCGGATTCAACATAAGGTAAGATCGCAGCACCAATGTTCGCCTTGTCGAAGCAGAGCGGCTGAAAGCCCATCTCGTTGATCGCCCGGATCATGCGTTCTGACGTAAGGAAGTCTGATCCCGCGGGGAGCGAAGTAGCTTCATCAGGAGCTGTCGGCGCTGCAAGCCTGGTGATATCGGCGACTGAAAGCCAGTTGTACCTGTGTCGCTGATGTAGGTGACGTGCGCCCGTCCAAATCGCGACCTGAGCGCAAGCTCCGACTCGGGAGTCTTGCTGCATGAATGAGGTGCCAATAACGTCAAGCTCGGCGCCGAGCAGATTGGCGCGGATCACTGCCCGACACGTTACGGCAGATTCAATGTCAGCTCCTGCTGGGCCTTTCGCGAGAAGCACCGTACGCCCCACTGGGGCACCGGGCAGAGGTCGAACTACACAAAAGCCGCAATAGCTCTTCTTGGTAGTCGCGTTGAGTGCTGCGACGCGCTCCGCCCAGTCCGCCTTGCGCAATATTTCTCCAACATCCTCCGCAAAGAAGTGGACTCTCGTGCAATGACGACCATAGGTGCGAAATGTCTGTGAGTAAAATTGACGATAATCGGAGGAGTAGTCGCGGTCGATGTAGGGCGCCTCGACGAGATAGGATTTGGCGTTGATGGTGATGAGGTGTCGGATGATGCTTGGCACCACACGAATAACCGCGCCTCCGAGAATCTCAGCAAGGCGAGCCCAATCTTCATTTGTGTCGAGAGTACCGTGGGTAAATTCGACATTCATTGGCGGGCAGCGGGTTGAAAGCCGCGCAAGACAAGCTCATGGCGCGACAGCCCGCCATGATAGCAACATCAGCGCCAGGCGAACTTCCTAATGGCTTGCGCGGCTTGGATGGTTTCCTCGTTGATTTGTTCGATTTCTTCTAGAGTCTTTTGATCAATCGTGAGGGTGAGACCAATCTCCTTCGCGTCGAACGCTTTTCGCTCCGAAGAAGCGGGTAGGTTGGATGGCGGTTTGGAAAGCGGCTTATTGGACGACAGGACGGTTCTCCAGGCTTGAGGTTGTACACGTAAAAACGCGGTGCACACGTGGACACCGAATCCTCCATATATCTATGTTGTTCTGTTTGGTCCGGTCAACTTCGATCAAAAGACGCAGCCCTAAATCCAGTGGGTAAGTAGTACCCTTCACACCAAGGAAGGGATTTGGATTGTTGCGATCAATCCTGCGGCCTCCGCGTCGGCCATGCGTCAGGGTCTAGTGGCACACGTCGAAGCGGGGCAGGGCAGGGTACCGTTGACTCGTTCGAGGGTGGCGTCGCGGGTGGCAACCCGTCCGATCAGATCGGCGAGGCGCCGCTCGATTTTCGGGTAGACCTGCCGCAGCTCCTCGACCAGGGCGTTGCGGTCTTCCTTTGCGGCGTGATGCGCGGCCCCGCCGGCGAACGGGCGGCTTGCCCTCCATCTGCGCATGGGCGCCAGGGCGATGCCCACGCTTCACGCCGCCTCTGCCACAGACGGATCGCGCCACACGCCGTTGTGGGCTTTCGTCAGACCGGCACGCTCGCCGATCTCGTCGAGCGCCTTCTGCCAGCCAGCCTCAGCCTCTTGCAGTGCCTTCACAGTGGCGTCCCTGGCGTCGGCAATCTCCGGAGCAACATGCGGGAGAGGACCACCTTTTCATCGATTACAAGGCGCACTCCCGCGACGAGGTAGGGAACCGGATAAGGTCCATCTCACTATGCGGGTTCAGCGGGGGCGGCGTCATCGATCTGGGAAACCTTGCAAAGCCGGAAAATCTGATGGGGGAGTGCAAACCGCTTCTGGCGGGACTTTTTATCGAGTTCCATTACAGGCACAAGGCGATCGCGGCGACGCGGCTTAGCGCCATCCTACGAGCACTGCGGAACGACGAATGGCCTGAGGCCGTGACGGACTGAAGATCGCCGACGTCGCCCCGGCTGTCAACATCCGGGGCGGCGTCATTTTGAGGGGAGCCCCGCTCTCGTGCCCACCCTCTCGTCGAGGACCCACACGTACGTTTCGTCGCACGAAGTAGCTTTGAACTCGTACCACTCAGCAACTAGCTGCTCGAGAAAATTTGTCATTCTATTTCCCTCCGCTAGCCCGTCGGCGTCCGCCTGGACATTGGGGACGGAGCGCGGCGTCATCGAACACCTGCCCGCGCCCGCTTCCAGGTCCGAAGCAGATTCTGGCCTGCGCACCTACAGGACAATACCTTCCCGGAGAAAGGCAGGTTCTGTCCTGTGAAAACGCGGCTTAGCTCCTCCAAATAAATCGTCGAGGGAGAATCACTCACCCCTCCGCCTGCTTCCGGGTGGACAGGCTCACGACCGATTATGGAGGCCATTGGAAAATGAATACCGCTGCCAACAATTGGAACGGCACGGAGACGGAACTCCTGACGCCTAGAGAGGCGGCAGGGTTTCTCAGGCTAAGCGAAAGCTTTCTAGCCAAAGCGCGCATGCGGGGCGACGGCCCAAGATATCGGAAACTGTCGCGGGCGGTGCGCTACTCGAAGTCGGACCTTGAGGCTTGGCTCAAGGCCTGCGCCAAGACCTCCACTGCCGAGCAGTAGCATTATGATGGCGAGAGCCAGGGTTAAGCCAACGACAGAAATGCATAAGCATGAATAACGATCTACTTGTAGATATTGTGGTACAAAGAGATTAGGATTAAATATACCTGTACATGTACCCAGTATAATGTTGACGTTATCCTAATTTGCACTACGGTACATCTGTAGCCATACCGATCCACTTCCGTATATCAGGCGAGGCTCCCAATGCAGGAGATGAACAGCACCAAGCCACTGATCGAGCCCTCGTTCGCAGACGCTGAGGTGGCCATCGAGGACGCGCCCAATTTAGCAAAGGGCCAGCGCCGGCACTGGACGTGCTCCTTGCGCATCACCGCCAAGGGACTCGGTAGGCCGTTGGAGCTCATTCCAGCACGCTGGACGGCCGTCCGAATACCGATCTCCCATCTGCACCATGCGCTAATGGGCGTGACGGCAAAGACCCTCGCCAACCACAAGGCCAATGTCCGGGCGGCTCTGAGCTGGTTCGCCAAGGAGGAGAACGTACCCTCGCGAGGCGCTCCGCTTAGCCCGGGTTGGGCGATACTGCTGCAAGGCATCACCCATCGCCGGACACGTGCCCTTCTGTGGTCGCCCACGCGATTCTGGTCGGCCCGCGGAATTATGCCCGAAGAGGTGGACGAGACAGCACTTGATGCCTGTATGGCTTATCGGGCAGCCTCGACCGCTCTAAAGGCCGACGCCGCAGCCCGCCGCCGGATCGCGCAGGCGTGGAATGGGTGCATCGGTATCGTGCCGGGCTGGCCTTCGCAAAGGCTAGTTGAGCCCCCGCCAAAGTCCTCTCTTGCTGGTCCCGCCTTTGAGGAGTTCCTCGCCGGCTTGCGCCGGGATATCGAGACCTACCTCACCGGCTTGACCCAAATCCGCCGCCCGCCCGGCGGCCGGCGACGCGCCCCGTGCAAGCCGTCGACCATCAAGGTTCGCCGCGCCAAGCTCGTCGCGTTCGTGCGCAAGGCCGTCACCATTGGGGCCCCGATCGGTAGCCTCGCATCTTTCCGTGAGCTCTTGGACACGGATCTGGTCAAACGTGTCTTCGATGCCTATTGGCGGGACAGCGGTGAGCACCCCTCCATTTATCTTATCGAGCTTGCCCCCCTGCTCCTCGGCATCGCCAGAGAGACGCGGTGCATCGATGAGGCTGCGATCGCTCGTTTGGATGACATGCGGGCGCTGCTCGAGGAGTATCGGCCCGTCGGCCTCACAGATAAAAATATGAGCGTCATCCGCCAGGTCCTCAGCTCGGACATATGGCGGCTGGTTGTGAACCTGCCGTGGCGGCTGATGCAACAAGCCAACGCGATCCGTGATCGTGCACCCGTTAAGGCCGCTGGCCTAGCTCAACTCGCGGTGGCTATCGGCATCCTGACCGTGTTTCCAATCCGGCTCGGCAATCTCGGCACCATTCGCATTAGCGAGAACCTGATACGCCCAGGCGGGCCGGGAACGCCCTACTGGCTGGTGTTCTCAGGCCATGACGTGAAGAACCGCGTCAGACTCGAAACGGTGTTCGACGCCGAGCTGACCGAGCTGATCGACGACTACATCCACAACCATCTGCATGTTCTGCTGCGCGGCTACAATGAGTCGTGGTTGTTTCCCGGCATGCAGGGAGGCCACAAGGGCTTGGCTACCCTGAGCAGCCAAATCACTAAGTGCATCCATAGGGCGACGGGCTTGCGCGTCACCGTGCATCAGTTCCGGCACGCGGCGGCAGCTTTGATCCTCAGGGCCAAGCCCGGCAACTACGAATACGTTCGCCGTATTTTAGGTCATCGCAACCTCCAGACCACCATCAACTTCTATGTCGGCCTCGAGACCGCTCAGGCCACACAGGAGTTCGGGGAGATCATCCGCCGCGAGCTGCGCTTCGATCCGGAGGCGGCATGAACGCGCACGCCGGCGCTCCGAAAACGCGTTCTATCCGCTCACTGCCGTTGAAAGAATGGGGGGAGGCCGACCGCAATGGCTGGCAAGCTGCGTGCCGGCCGGGACAGCGGCTCACCCGCGGTGGGGCTGCCAGCCATCTAGCGCCGGTAACCCAAGCGGACCTTGCAAACCGCTATGGTCTCTATCTCGATTTCCTTTATCGCTCAGGGAAGCTTGATCTGACCGCAGACGCAGGAGCGCTCGTCAGGCCCGAGAGCATCGCCGCTTTCATCGTGGAACTCCAGAATCGGGTCAGCTCCGTCACGGTGTCGAGAACCATCTACAAGGTGCGCCGGGCCGCTGAATGTATCGCGCCTAGCTGCAACTTTGCCTGGCTCGCAGAGATCGGTAAGGATCTGGTGCTGCTAGAGCGGCCCAAGGATGAGTTCGATCGCGTTGTGCTGACGGAAAGGTTGGTCGAGGCCGGCCTGACGCTGATCGGGGAAGCCGATGCTGATATTCATGGCTTGCCGCTCGGCCGCGCCCTCCTGGTCCGCAATGGGCTGATGGTAGCGCTGCTCGCGCTTGATCCCATTCGCCTGAAGAATTTCGCCGCGCTAGAGATCGAAAATACCTTCGTGAGAATAGAACGCGCATGGTGGATTGTGCTGCACGACACCAAATCGGGACGGCCCGACCACCGGCCGGTTCCCACCTTCCTCACCAGCTTCATCGAGCGCTACCTCGACGTCTATCGTCCCATCATGCTTGGCTATTCGGCGAGCCATGAGGCGAGGTCGGAGCGCTGCAACAGATCAACTCGCGCAGCCGAAACTACCTCCGCCTTGTGGATCGGTCGTCGTGGCGGTCCCCTGAGCTACGGCGCAGTCGAGCGCGTCGTCACTGAGACAACTCGGATGACTCTCGGCGTGCCTGTAAACCCGCATCGATTCAGAACTGCCGACGCCACGAGCGCCGCTTTCCATGCGCCACGTTCACCGCATCTCGCTAGCGCGCTTCTGCAGCACTCCGACCGAAGGACCACCGAGGAGCACTATAGCCGTGCAAGTTCGCTCTCGGTCGCACGCGATTTCGCGAAATTGGTCCGGGAACTCTAAGCCGGGCAGGCCGCCCGCAAGGCGTAGGTCCAAATCCTAGGTTCGATTTGTTCAAGAACGACCGTCAGGGAGCTGAGAAAGCTCGTTTGAGATTGGTTGCGGGGGCCCGCAACCAGCGTTGTTTGCACCTTGACTATGCGGCTCTTTAGGCCGATTCCACTGGATTCGAGGTAGGTCTGCTTTGAACCTTCCGAAGCCGTACCATCTCAGCCCACATCCAGCAGACCTCCTCTTGAGTCTAAAGGTCATGTGCGCGCTGTGTACTCGGATCGGGCGGAAGCGGTTCAAAGCGCCGGACTGGGGACAAAGGCCGAGTTGACGTTGTTCCTGTTTTGTTCTATTAACTCCTGGTGGCGGTCTCCCCTCGCCCGTCGCCGGTTCCCACAAGGAAACCCGAGAAGCCCCGTAGCCCCCGTGCGGGGCTTCTGCTTTTTTGATCTGCACCGGGGCCATATGCACCCGCGCCATATCCTCGAGCCCAACCATATGCACCCTCAAACCCACAATATGAAAACGGAAGAGGATGAGGGTATCGTCGACGAGCAACTCGGCTTGACGAACATCTTAAGCGGTTCTTGATGGCGTCCAAACGCACACCACTCTTCTAACGACTAGAACGGGTTTCTTTCGTCCCTCCAGGATGTAACGGTCGGCGTCATCCGTTGGGCCGGCGTGAAGCTCAAGCCTACCGGGAAGTCGCGCTTTGAGTTCCGCAAAGCCCGATGTGTTCTGTGCAGCCCACCATTGCATCGCGGCCTCGCAATTGGCCAACTCGTCTGGATACAGCCGAACGTCCACGTCGCTATTTGGTTGATGATCTCCGCGCACGCGGCTTCCAAAGAGATAGACGGTCACGCCCGGCGCTGGTTCGACCCAATCCGCCAAGCGCTCGGCTACAGCTTTCAATTCGTCGCTTGCCGTCATCGTGCCTGCTTTCCTCTCGCCCTTGTGCAGCTTGACCTTTAAGATCAGCGGCAGCGACGCCTAGAAGGTTCCCCATATCATCCTCCCTCCGCTTCCAACTAATTCTATAGTGAATTGCTGTATGTGCACGAAGAGACGCTCAGAACCAACTGAAGAGGGTATTGATAGTGCTTTGCGCTATTGCGGCCGCGACATTCTCCAGGAGCGCTTTGCGCGCGGCGAAATCGACAAGGAGGATTTCGAGGAACGGCGCAGCTTCTGAACGCCTAAGTGCGCCAGCATGGATTAGAGGAGCCTGTGAATCAACTCGACCGCCGGAACCAGCATGCACGGCAAGCTCCGCTGCGCATCATGACCTACAACGTCCACCGATGCGTCGGCGCAGACGGACGAGCAGACCCACGGCGGATCGCCGAGGTGATCGCCGCTTGCCAACCCGATATGGTGGCGCTCCAGGAACTCGATGTCGGGCGCCTTCGTACCGGTGGCATTGATCAGGCCCATGCCATCGCTCATCTGCTCGGCATGAGCGTTCACTTCCATCCGGCGCTCCAGGTCGAGGAAGAGCTCTATGGCGATGCCATCCTCACCGCGTTGCCGATGCGTCTGGTGAAGGCTGGGCCTCTGCCTGGAAGCGTCGGCTTCGAGCCGCGCGGGGTGCTCTGGGCGGCGGTCGAGGCGAACGGCACCGAGATTCAGATCATTAACACGCACCTCGGGTTGCCGGCCTACGAGCGCATGGCGCAGGCCAAGACCCTGCTGGGACAGAACTGGCTCGGCCACCCGGACTGCCGCGATCCTGTTATCCTGCTGGGCGATTTCAATGCCAGGCGCCGGTCCCTCGTCTATCGCATGTTCACGGCCAGCTTGCGCGATGCCCAGCTCGTCCTGCATAAGCGGGCGCGACGAACCTTTCCCGCGCGCATGCCGATGCTGCGCATTGACCATATTTTCTGCAGCCGATCGGTCGACGTGCTCGGCGTCGAGGTGCCGCGAAGCCAGCTCGTCCGCACGGCGTCGGATCACCTGCCGCTGGTCATGGACTTCCGCATTGTCGAACATGAGCGGACTCGGGTGTCAGCAGCGACCGAGACGGTCTTGGTGTCTGATGGTTGATCGCTAACATCTCCCAATAAGCGGCGGCATAGGCCGCACGCCAGATTTGCAATGCGCCGTGCGCCTGCCACGTCGCCTCTGTCGTCTCCCCGCTATGTGCGGCGTCGCGGAGATCATCGTTGGCCAGTGTGTTCGCGCGCGTGGGAGATGGGCTACGTGGTCATAGGTTCAGACGGAGATCGCGGGGATCAGGTTTGCTTCCGTGCGCGCTAGAGCCTAGGGTGCGGCCAAGCGATCAAAAATCTGCCAAATCTTGGGACTTCAATAGCTTCAGTCGGTGTTTGATGGAGTGGCGACCCGGCAGTTTGAGCCTCGTGAATATCCCCAACGCGCTGACGCTGGCGCGCATCATCCTGGTGCCGCTCATCGTGTGGCTGATCATCACCCATGAGATGGCGGCGGCCTTCGTGCTGTTCCTGCTTGCGGGCCTCTCCGAT
>Ga0209517_10004831_pt1 | contig 17488 bp, 18 predicted proteins | sample PeaSoiMetSII2010_FD_187695 | JGI IMG/M metagenome (GOLD analysis project Ga0209517, IMG submission 187695) | Peat soil microbial communities from Weissenstadt, Germany - SII-2010 (SPAdes) (version 2) | ecosystem: Environmental > Terrestrial > Soil > Wetlands > Peat | place: Germany...
AAAACTGGTCGGGACGGGCGGATTCGAACCGCCGACTTCCTGCTCCCAAAGCAGGCGCGCTAACCAGACTGCGCCACGTCCCGACTCTCACTGAAGCGGGCCAACTCCCCCCGGAGGCCGGCCAGGATCCGCGGCAAGGCGGTAAGGGCCCGGGCCCGGTGGCTGATGCGGTTTTTCACCTCCGGGCCCAGTTGGGCCATGGTGGCCCCATACTCCTCCACCCAGAAGACCGGGTCGTAGCCGAAACCCTGGGTCCCCCGGGGGGCCAGGGCGATGCGGCCGGGGCACTCCCCCCGGGTCCGGAAGAGGCGGCCGTCCGGCAGGGCCAGGGCGATTTCGCAGACGAACCGGGCCTGGCGCTGCTCCCAGGGAATCTCCCGCATCTCCTCCAGGAGTTTGCCCCAGTTGTCGGCGTCGCCGGGGGCCGCCGGCCGGGTGCGGTCCCGGGCGTAGCGGGCCGAATGGACTCCGGGGCGCCCCTTAAGGGCCGCCACCTCCAAACCGGAGTCGTCCGCCAGGGCCGGAAACCCGGTGAGCCGCACCACTTCCCGGGCCTTGGTCTCGGCGTTGGCCGCGAAGGTCGCGCCCTCTTCGGGGATCTCCGGCAGTCCCGGGAAATCGTCCAACCCCAAGAGGCGCAGCTCCAGGTCCGCCAGGATTTGCCGCAGCTCCCGGAGCTTGCCGGGGGAGCGGGTGGCCATCACCAGGACAGGGGCAGCCATGGGCGCAGGGCCTCCTCCTGGAGGTGGAACAGCTCCTTGAGGCCCTCCTGGGCCAGGGCCAACAACTGCGGGAGCTGGTGGGCCGGGAAGGGTCCCCCCTCGCCGGTGAGCTGCACCTCGATGAGCTCGCCCTGGCCGGTGCCCACGAAGTTGGCGTCCACCGCGGCCTGGGAATCCTCTTCATAGTCCAGGTCCAGCAACAGTTCACCCCGGCAGGCGCCGGCGCTCACCGCGGCCACCTGCTGGGAAAGGGGCAGGGCCGCCAGCAGGCCCTGGCGCCGCAACCCTTCCAGGGCCAGGCACAGGGCCACGAAGGCCCCGGTGATGCTGGCGGTGCGGGTGCCGCCGTCGGCCTGCAGGACGTCGCAGTCCAGGATGACGGTGCGGGTTCCCAGGGCCTTAAGGTCCACCGCGGCCCGCAGCGACCGCCCGATGAGGCGGCTGATCTCCTGGGTGCGGCCCCCCAGTTGACCCCGGCGGGACTCCCGCTCCTGGCGGCCGTGGGTCGCCCGGGGCAGCATGGCGTATTCCGCGGTGACCCAGCCGCCGCCGCTGGCCAGACGAAAGGGCGGCACCGTCTCCAGCAGCGTGGCGGCGCACAACACCCGGGTGCGGCCCCAGGTAATCAGGCAGGAGCCTTCGGCAAAATCGAGGTAACCCGGGGTGAGGCTCACCGGCCGGAGCCGGTCCCGAGCCCGCCCGCCGCTGCGGCGCATGGCTTAATCCTTAAGGGATCGGCGCAAGGTGTCGATGACCAGGTTAAAGGTGTCGTTAAAGGAGGCGGGGGAGACGCGGCCCACCTCGATGAACTTGACCACGATCTCCTTGGCCGCCTTCAGGAGCAGTTCCTCCCGGGACGGCAGGAGGGCGGCTGCGGGTCGCTCCCGGCCCATGCGAGGCTCCCTTCTGCTGTGATTTTTTGGTATATTAACAGTGAGCAGTTCCAAGTTTCGAGATTGTAGGGTGGGCGCTGCCCACCAATTCCACTCGAAACTCGAAACTCAGGGCGACCCCATCACAGGCTGGAAGCCTGTGCCACTGTCGCCCCTACAACTCAAAACTCATAAAAAATGCCCCGCGGGCCAGAAGAAGGCCATCTTGATGGCCGGCGGGGCGGGTTAAAGAAGAACCGGGTCACAGCCCTCCTCCAGAGGAAATGATAAACCAGTGACTGGGCCAAGGCAAGAGGTAAAAAGAACGCGGGCCATCCGGATTCTGACGCCCCAGGTGGCGGCCCAGATTGCCGCGGGGGAGGTCATCCTGCGCCCCGCCGCGGTGGTCAAGGAGCTGGTGGAAAACTCCCTGGACGCCGGGGCCCGGACCCTGGTGGTGGAGATCGAGGAGGGGGGGCGCCGGCGCCTCAGGGTGGTGGATGACGGCTGGGGCATGACCCGGGAGGAGGCCCTCCTCAGCCTGGAGCGCCACGCCACCAGCAAGCTCCGGGATGAGGCCGACCTCCTCAACATCACCACCCTGGGGTTCCGGGGCGAGGCCCTGCCCAGCATCGCCGCGGTGAGCCGCTTGACCCTGGTCACCTGCCCGCCGGGGACGGCCCCCGGCTTCCGGCTGGTGACCCTGGCCGGGGAATTGCAAGAATCCTCTCCCTGGGCCGCGGCGGGCGGCACCCAGGTGGAGGCCGCGGAGCTCTTTTTCAATACCCCGGCCCGGCGCAAGTTCCTGAAGAGCAAAGAAGGAGAGCAGGCTTACATCGTGGAGGTGGTGCGCCACCTGGCCCTGGGGTATCCGGAGGTCCATTTCACTCTGAAGACGCCCACCCGGGTGCTGCTAAGCGCCCCGGGCCCCCAGGAGCTGCCGGCCCGGGTGGCGGCCCTCTACAGCGCCGAGGCCGCGGCGCGGATGCTGCCGGTGTCCCTGGGGACCGGCCCCCTGCAGGTCAGCGGACTGATCAGCGACCCGGATTTCTCCCTGGCCAGCTCCCGCTTCCAGGTCTTCCTGGTGAACCGCCGGGTGGTCCAGGACCGCATTCTGGGGGCGGTCCTGAAAGAGGTGTTCGCCGGCCTGCTGCCCCGGGGACGCCATCCCGCGGCGGTGCTCCACCTGACGCTCCCCGCCCCGGAGGTGGACGTCAACGTCCACCCGGCCAAGGCCGAGGTGCGCTTTCAAGATCCGGGGCGGATCTACGTCCTGTTGCTGGCGGCCCTGCGCCAGGCCCTGGGGCCACTCTCCGGTGGGGCTCCCGGATATCGGGTGACCGTGCAGCCCGACCCGCCGCGGGCGGCCGAGGCCTCGCTGCTGGCGTCGTCCGCGACCTCCTGGGGAGCCGCGGCCCCCTGGCCTCTGGCGCCGGCGCCGGCGCCGGGGGCGACGCCGGCTGCCTCCCCCCGCGCCTGGCGCTTCCAGGACCTCAAGGTCATCGGCCAGTTGAAGCACACCTATATCCTGGCCCAGTCCCCGGAGGGCCTGATCCTCATCGACCAGCACGCGGCTCACGAACGCGTGCTCTATGAATCCCTGAAGGCTAGGGGCCCGGGGGCGGCCCGCCAGGCGCTGCTCTTCCCCAAGGTGGTGGAGGTGCCCGCGGCCCAGGCCGATTGGGTCCGGGAACACCTGGAGGTCCTGGCCCAGGCGGGCCTGGACCTCTCGGACTTTGGCGGGGCCAGTTTTTTGATCACCGCGGTCCCGGCCTTTCTCAGCCACGCCGATCTGGAGGCGGTGGTGGCCGAGGCGGTGGAGGCCCTGTCCCCCTTGAAGGGCGGCGTCTCGCCCCAGGCGATCCGGGAGCAGGCCTGCCAGTTCATGGCCTGCCGGGGGGCCCTCAAGGCGGGAGACCCCATGAAAGAGGAGGCCGTGCAGGCGCTGCTGGCCCAATTGGATGAAATCCCGGTATCCTCCCACTGCCCCCACGGCCGCCCGCTGTGGCGCCTGATCCCCTACGGCGACATCCACCAGAGCTTCCGCCGCCCTAAATAAAAGGGGAAAGGAAAAAAGGGTAAAAGGGAAAAAGGCGAAACGGGGAAAAGGAAAAGCTCAAAACCCCGCCTAAATTTAAGCTCTTCCCTCTTTCCCCTTTTCCCTTTTGCCCTTTTACCCCAAGTTTTGGAAAAGCCGGATATAATTCATTTAATGGCAGTTTCTGATGATAATAAAGTGGCGGTCTTATTAGGCCCCACCGCGGTGGGCAAGACCGCGGTCGCCCTGGAATTGGCGCGCCGGCTGGGGGCGGAGATCGTCAACGCCGACTCCCTCCAGGTCTACCGCGAGCTGGATATCGGCACCGCCAAGCCCAGCCCGGCGGAACGCCGGCGCGTGCCCCATCATCTGGTGGACGTGGCCGCGCCCCCGGAACCTTATGACGCGGCCCGCTACTCCCGGGAGGGCCGGGCCGCGCTGGCCGCGCTCCACGCCCGGGGCATACCGCCTCTGGTGGTGGGGGGCAGCGGCCTCTATCTCAAGTCCCTGCTCTACGGCCTCTTCGAGGAGGGCTCGCCCCGGGGGGAAATCCGGCGGCGCCTGAAGCGGGAGCTCGGCGATCTGGGGCCCCTGCCCCTGCACCAGCGCCTGACGGCCCTGGACCCCATCACCGCGGGCCGCCTGCACCCCCACGACCGCTACCGGATCCTCCGGGCCCTGGAGGTTATGGAGGCCAGCGGCCGCCCCCTCTCGGAACTCTTCCAGGCCCATGGCTTCCGGGACTGCCCCTACCGCGTCCTGAAGCTGGGCCTCAGGCTGCCCCGGGAGGAACTCAAGGCCAGGATCGCCCGGCGCCTTACGGCCATGCTGGCCCAGGGATTTCTGCAGGAGGTGGAGGAGCTCTCGCGGCGTTATCCCCCGGACCTGAAGCCCTTGCAGTCCCTGGGCTACCGGCACCTGCGCCAATACCTCCAGGGAGAGCGCACCTGGGAGGAGGCCATCTCGGCCCTGGAGGTAGACACCCGGCGCTACGCCAAGCGCCAGCTCACCTGGTTCCGGGCCGACCCGGAGATCCACTGGTTTCACCCGGAGCAACTGGAGGAGATGGCCGCGGCGCTGGCAGGGTTCTTCGCCTAGGCAGAGAACGAACCACTCCGACTGATTAACTCTAAAAATTATTGCAAAACCCCGTTTTGCCCAAAAAAATCATTCTGAGCGAAGCACGATGGCCTGACGGCCACAACCAAAAATGAAAAGGTAGAACCGCCGCCCTCGGCGGTGCCGCGCCGGCGAGGGCGCCGGCGCTACATTTTCATATAAAGCGAAGAATCTCGTATTTTTCCTAATCATTGCATCCCTAGCGGATTCAGGCTAAATATTAACCAGGATCTGAAACTAAAAGCCGGGCGACCCAGCGGGTCGCCCCTACGGCTCGAAACTCAGATCCGAAACCAAAAATTGGGCGACTCAATCACCGGCTGGAAGCCCGTGCCGCTTTAAGGAAATGGTGGGCAGTGCCCACCCTACACCAATTGGGCGACCCAGCGGGTCGCCCCTACTAGGGGCGGACACCTGGGTCCGCCCCTACAACTCGAAAACTCAAAACTCGAAACTCGAAACTCAGATATGTGGCTCTATCTCAGTAAAAGACTACTGTTGATGATTCCCATGCTCCTGGGCATCACCCTGGTCTCCTTCCTGGTGATCCACCTGGCCCCGGGCACCCCCACGGAGTTGCAGACCACCATGAACCCCAAGGCGTCGGTGGAGGCCCAGAAGCGCCTGCGGGAGCTCTACGGTCTGGACCAGCCCTTGCAGGTGCAGTACTGGGATTGGCTCAAACGCGTCAGCCGCCTGGACTTCGGCCGCTCCTTCTCCCCGGACCGGCGTCCGGTATGGGACAAGATCCGGGAGCGCATCGGCGTCACCCTGGGTCTCAATCTCCTGAGCCTGCTGATCATCTTGGCGGTGGCCCTGCCCCTGGGGGTGCTGGCCGCCCAGCGGGCCCATTCCTGGTTCGACAAAGGCACCACCCTGCTGGTCTTTTTCGGCTTCGCCATGCCTTCCTTCTGGCTGGCCTTGCTGCTGATGCTGTTCTTCGGGGTCTACCTGGACTGGCTGCCCATCTCCGGCCTCACCTCCCTGGGCTTCTCCCATCTTTCCTTCTGGGAAAAGTTTAGCGACCTGGGGGCCCACGTCACCCTGCCGGTGCTGGGGTCGGCCTTCATGGGCCTGGCCGGCGTCTCCCGCTACATGCGGGGCAGCATGCTGGAGGTGATCGGCCAGGACTACATCACCACCGCCCGGGCCAAAGGGCTGCCGGAGCGGGTGGTGATCTTCAAGCACGCCCTGCGCAATGCCTTGCTGCCGGTGATCACCATATTGGGGTTCAGCCTGCCGGGCCTCATTGGCGGCAGCGTCATCTTCGAGGCCATCTTCGCCATTCCCGGCATGGGGCAGTTGCTCTGGTGGGCGGTGATGGCCCGGGATTATCCGGTAATCATGGGAGAGCTGGTCATCGTGGCCTTCCTCACCCTGCTGGGCAACCTGCTGGCGGACCTGGCTTACGGACTGGCGGACCCGCGGATCAGGATGGGATGATCATGAGAATCAGCGAATCCTGGATGCGGCTCTGGCGCAACCGCCTGGCCATCAGCGGCCTGGCCCTGGTCCTGGGCCTGTGCGCCGCGGCCCTGCTGGCCCACTGGCTGGCCCCCTACGACCCCGACTTTATTGACCTGAAGCAGGTGCTCATGCCGCCCAGCCCGGCCCACCTGCTGGGCACCGACACCCTGGGCCGGGATGTCTTGAGCCGCATCATCTTCGGCGCCCGGGTCTCGCTGCTGGTGGGCTTTGTGGCGGTGGGGATCGCCACCCTCATCGGCGTGCTGGTGGGGGCCCTGGCGGGTTACTACGGCGGGGCGCTGGACCAGATTCTCATGCGCCTGGTGGACCTGATGCTCTGTTTCCCGACGATCTTCCTGATCCTGGCGGTGATCGCGGTGCTGGGGCCCAACATCTGGAACATCATGGCGGTCATCGGCCTCACCAGTTGGATGGGGGTGGCGCGGCTGGTGCGGGCGGAATTTCTCTCCCTCAGGGAGCGGGAATTCGTGGTGGCGGCCCGGGCCCTGGGAGCCTCGGACGCCCGCCTCATCTGGCGGCACCTGCTGCCCAACGCCCTGACCCCGGTGATGGTCTCCGCCACCCTGGGGGTGGCCGGGGCCATCCTGGTGGAGAGCTCCCTGAGCTTCCTGGGCCTGGGGGTGCAGCCCCCCACCCCCAGTTGGGGCAACATGCTCACCATGGGCAAGGACAACATCGAGATCGCCTGGTGGCTGTCGGTCTTTCCCGGCCTGGCGATCCTGGTGACGGTGATGAGCTACAACCTCCTGGGGGAAGGCATCCGGGAGGCCATTGACCCCCGCCTGCGGGACTGATTTCCGGGGCGCCGGACTTGGTTTGCCAACCCCTTAAATAATCTACTTCTCCGCGTGGCCCCTTCGCTGGACCCAGAGGAATTCGGGCCGCCAGGGGGGAACTGCCGAAAAATCCGCCCTCAGGACCAAAATTTCCGGGGATATTATTTGACAAGCGGAGGAAAATAACTATATTGCGATGTAAGGGCGGCTCGCAGCTACCAAATTCGGCATCTTAACCTTAAGGGAGAGCGATATGAAACGGACGCAGATGAAAGTGATTTGCCTGGCGCTGGTCCTGGCCCTGTGCGGGGCGGGGATGGCCTTGGCCGCGGATGAAAGCAAGGCCTTGAGTGACAGCTATAACCTGATCTCTCAAGGAAAATACGCCCAGGCCCAGAAACTGTTGGATGGGGTCCTGGCCAAGGATCCCGGCAACCCTCTGGCCCTGAATAACCTGGCCGCGGTGATGGTCGGCATGAAAAAATTCGATAAGGCCGATAGCTATTTGAATCAGGCCCTACCCAAGGCCCAAGGCTACATGGTTCAGGTCAACCGGGTGTGCACCGTGGGCAACATCTGCATCGCCCTCAGCCCGGTCACCGGAAAAACGGGCAACCAGGATCTGGCCCCTTTAATCAAGATGAACATCGAGATGGTCAAAGGGATGATGGAAGCAAGTCCCATTCCCGGCAAGGGCCTTAGGTAAACGATCCTTCAACTGCCGCCCCATTTTGGCCCCTTCCCGGGGCCTTTTTTTTGGGGGGCGGTCGGTTTTCGCTCAAGGCTGGAAGCGGGCGCCGGGGGCTGGGGAGATTGACAGTGGTCCTCAACCCCCTTATTTTCAAAGCAGGTCCCCGTGAAAGTGAGGGAGAGAGATGAGGCTTCCCCGGCTAACCGTGCTGCCGCTCCTGGTGAGCCTGCTCCTGGCCTGGGCCACTGCTGCCCCGGGGCAGGGCGACCAGGCCAAGATCCAGCAGATGCTTGTTTCGAGCTATGATCTGCTGGAGGCGGGCAAGCTGGACCAGGCCAAGTCCATCTTCGCAAAGCTCCTGCAGCAGGACCCCGATAATCCCCTGGTCCTGAACAATCTCGCGGCCGTCATGGCCAAGGAGCAGAAGTATGGGGAGGCCCTGAACTACCTGGAGCAGGCCCTGCCCCGGGCCCGGGGCTACCGGGTGAAGGTGAACCGGGTGTGCGGCGCAGATAACCTCTGCCTGGCCTTCCGCCCTGCGGCGGCGGTTTACGGCGACCAGGAGCTGGCGCCCCTGGTGCAATTAAACCTGGAGATGGTAAAGGCCAGGCTGGCGGCCGAAAAGTGAAGCGGGACGGAGTGCGGCTATTTCTTCCCCCGGGCCTCGTCGGCCCTTATCCTTTCCTGCAGGTAGGGAACCAGCAGGGGCGAGCCGGGTTGGTCCAGGAGCATTTTCCAGTAAACCGCGGCCTCCGGATAGTCGCCGGCTTGTTCCAGGAGGAAGGCCAGGCGCTGGGTGATCTCGCTGCTCAAGGCCCCGGGGAGCTGTGACTGTGTGGCCTTCAAGACTGCCGCCGCCTTTTTATAGTCGCCCAGCCCCTCGTAGCAGTAACTGAGACTTTCGTTGAGCAAGGTATCCCAGGCGGGGTCGCCGCTGGGGAGCAGGGAGGCGTAAGCCTTGGCGGCCTCGGGGTAATTTTTCAGGTTATACAGGAGATTGGCCCGCAGCAACTCGGCCTCCCGAGCCCCGCGGCTGCCGGGATAGTCTTGCACCACCCGCTCCAGGGCCGGGGCGGCCTCGGCTCCGGCCTCTCCGGCCAGCTTGGGACGGAGCTGCGCCAGGGCGGCGGCGGCCTGCCTTTCCTGGCGCCCCTTAATGCCGGCGTGGATGACCCAGGCGGCCAGGACCAGCGCCACCAGCGCCACCCCCAGGGCCAGCCACTTCCAGCGGAGTTTCCCCTGCTCCAGCAGGCGCTGGGCCAGGTTTAGGACCTCTTCAGGATTTTCCAACAGCGAGCGGCGCCGGGCGCTGATTTTGGCCATCAAGCTCTCCTAGGGTGGTGCTCCATAATTATTATGACATTGCAAACTACAGTTTTTTAACCCCCCTTTGAAAAAGGGGGGCGGGGGGGATTTAAAATAACTTCCTGAAATCCCCTTAAATCCCCCTTTTCCAAAGGGGAACTTTAATATGCTGGGAACCTAGGTTTTCACTTGCTTTAATGCCATACTTGAAACACTACACTTCAGACTATTTCAAAACCCCATATACTATAAAATGGTCATTCTGAGCGAAGCGAAGAATCTCATCTTCTTAAATACTTGAGACCCTTCGCTTTGCTCAGGGTGACAGAAAAAGCAGTTTTGCAATATCTGCTAGGGTGCAGTTTTCCGTTTGTTACTTTCGGTTTTCGGTTTCAGATGCTCCAGCAATTCCCGCGCCCGGCGGCCGTGGCCCAGGAAGTTGAGTTGCCGCTGGCTCTCGTTGAGGATGGCCAGCCGCACTTCCAGGTAGTCCCGGGGAAGCAGCCCGGCCAGACGCTGGGCCCATTCCACCGCCAGCACCCGCTCCCCCGAGAGATACTCCTCCAGGTCCGGCAGCAGCTCGGCGGGGAGGTCCTCCAGGCGGTACAGGTCCAGGTGCACCAGCGGCACCCGGCCGGGGTACTCATGGACCAGGGTGAAGCTGGGGGAGGCCACCGCGGCCGAGGCCGGCACCCCCAGGCCCTGGGCCAGGCCATGGACGAACTCGGTCTTACCGCTGCCCAGTTCGCCATTCAGGGCGATGAGATCCCCCGGGGCCAGCCGGGCTGCCAGGCGGGCCGCCAGGCTCCTGGTCTCCCGGGGTGAGTTGGTCACATATTCAAGGGGCCTCACCGGCCCCCTCAGCGGCCCACTCCCGGGCCAGGCCCCGGACCAGGTCCATCTTGCCGATAATCCCCACGATCTTTTCCGCGTCCAGCACCGGCAGGGTGTGCACCTTCTGTTTGGCCATCAGGGCGGCGATCCGGGACACCGGGGTGTCCGGGGAGACGGTCACCGGGTTGGGGCTCATGATGTCGGCCACGGTGGCCCCCAGCATCTTCTCCACCTTGCGGAAGAGATGGGAGGGGACCTGCAGATAGAGGTGGAAGTCCAGGATATTAATGGCCGGAGGCAACTCCAACTCCTGGGCCCGCTCCACCAGGTCGCTCTGGGTGACGATGCCCACCAGGCGGCCATCGGCGTCCACCACTGGCACGCCGCCGATATTCTTACCCACCAGGGTCTTGGCCAGGTCGCTCACCAGGGTCTCCGGGGAGACGGTGAGCACCGCTTTCGTCATGATATCACGCGCTTGTAGCATATGCCTTCCTCAACGAGGGGGATAAGGCCCCGGGCGAATTGGCCCAAGACCTCGGGGAACCGCGCAAGCAGATCTCCGGCCACCAGGCCCCGGGGGCCGTGTTGGGCCGCGAAACAATCGGCGCTGAGGCCGTGGAGGTAAACCCCCAGGCGGGCCGCATCCCAGGCAGAGAGTCCCTGGGCCAGGAAACCGCCGATGAGGCCGGTGAGGACATCGCCGGTACCGCCGCTGGCCAGGGCCGGGTTGCCGGTGGGGTTAAGGCTGAGGCGGCCGTCCGGGGCGGCCACCAGGGTCTGGGCCCCCTTGAGGACCAGCACCGCCCCGTATTGGCCGGCGGTCTCTACGGCCAGCGCCAGCCGCCGGGACTGCACCTCCTTAGGGGAGCAGCCCAACAGGCGGGCCAATTCCCCGGGATGGGGAGTGAGAATGCGAGGGCCGGCGGCCCCCAGGTTTTTGGTTTTTTTAGTTAGAGGGGGGTTCCCGGCCAGGGCGTTGATCCCGTCGGCGTCCACCACCATGGGGCGATCCAGGCGCTGCACCAGAGTCCGCACCAATTCCCGGGTATCCGGGTGGGTTCCCAGGCCCGGCCCCAGGGCCAGGGCGGCGCACCCCCGGGCAAAGGCCTCAATAGGCTCCAGGGCCCGGCGCCCCAGGGCCCTGGCCCCTTCCGCCTGGGGCAGGGGCAGGGTCATGGCCTCGGTGACCTTCACCTCCATAATGTCGTTGAGACTCTGGGCGACGCCCAAGGTCACCAGGCCGGCCCCGGCCCGGAGCCCCCCCTGGCAGGCCAGGGCTGCGGCGCCGGTCTTGCCCTCCGAGCCGGCCAGCACCAGGAGATGGCCGAAGGTCCCCTTGTGGCTGTCCCAGGGGCGGGGAGGCAGCAGTTCCCGCAGTTCCCGGGCCTCGGCCAGGGAAACCTTGGCCTCCCGGGCCAGGTCCGGGGGGATGCCGAGGTCCGCCTGCCAGAGGCGGCCCACGTAGTCCCGCCCCGGGGCCACGATCTGCCCGATTTTCGGCCAGCCGCAGGTCACGGTGACGTCCGCCTGGACCGCCGTCCCCAGCACCTCCCCGGTGTCGGCGGACAAGCCGCTGGGAAGATCCACCGCCAAGACCGGCCGCTTCAGGTGATTAACCTGCTGGATGAGGCTGGCCAGCAGGCCGGTCACCGGGGAGTTGAGACCGGTGCCCAGGAGGGCGTCGACGATCAAGCCGGCCCGGGCCAGGCGCTCCAGGGCCGCCGGGAGCTGGGATTCCTCCAGGACCTCCACCACCTCCAGCCCCTGGTGGGCCAGGATCTCCAGGTTCACCCGGGCGTCGCCCCCCACCTGGTCCCGCCGGCCCAGCAAGAAAACGGCCACCGGCGTCCCGGCATTGGCCAGGTAGCGGGCCACCACGAAGCCGTCGCCGCCGTTGTTGCCCCGGCCGGCCAGCACCGCGACCGCGCCGGCTAGCTCGGGAAATTCCCGCCGGAGCACCTGATAGATGGAGCGCCCGGCATTCTCCATCAAAACCAGGGAGGGGATCCCCACCTCGGCAATGGCTCGCCGATCCAGCTCCCGCATCTCGGCGGCAGTGAGCAGTTTCATGGCTTTCGCCTCATCAGGAAATTTTACCGAAGATAACACACCTGGGGGGGGATTGCCAGGGCGCACACCTGGGTGCGCCCCTACAAGACAGTCCATCCCCTCGAACCCTGCCTTTTCCCCAAGGGGGAGAGGGAGATAGCTGTAAATTCCAGCAATTGATATCTGGTGGGCCTGCCGGAGTTTAAAAGGTCTCTGGTTTTGGTGGGCAGTGCCCACCCTACATGCTCCCCCCAGGGGGGAGCCGGAAATAGCTGTAAATTCCAGGACATGTAGGGGCGGGGTTCCGGTGGGGCAGGGATCCCTGCCTGCCTTGGGTGGCGGGCACGAGGCCCGCCCCACCTGCCGGCGAGGGGACGACCCCGCCGCGGCCCGGATGGATTCGGCCCAGGGCCATGACAAATCTGCTTGAAGGTGCTAAACTTAATCTTTAGAAAGAATTTTGGCCTGATGGATAAGCTTATTGACTCAGGGCGGCGGATTGGTTAAATTTTCAGGATAAGGTAACGGGCCGTTTTTGGTTATCATCGATTATCAGGCGGGCAATCTCACCAGCGTGGTCAACTCCTTCCAGGCCCTGGGGGTGGAGGGCCGGGTGACCCAGGATGCCGCGGCGGTGGCGGCCGCCGACCGGGTGGTGTTCCCCGGGGTGGGCGCGGCCGGCAAGGCCATGGCTATCCTGCGGGAGCTGGGCCTGGACCGGGCCTTGCAGGAGAGCTTCCGGAAAGGCACTCCCATCCTGGGCATCTGCCTGGGAGCCCAGATCATCCTGGAATACAGCGAGGAAAACGAGACCCCCTGTCTGGGGTTGCTCCCGGGCCGCACCCGGGCGCTGCCCGGGCAGCCGGGGTTGAAGATTCCCCACATGGGCTGGAACCGGGTCCGCTTCCTGAAGCCGCATCCGGTGTTTCAGGGGTTGCCGGAGGATGCCGAATATTACTTTGTCCACAGTTACTATCCGGAGCCGGCAGAGAAGGCCATGGTTCTGGGGGTTACCGAGTACGCCCTCCCCTTTCCCAGCGTCCTGGGATGGCGCTCGCTGGTGGCTACCCAGTTTCATCCGGAAAAAAGCGGCCGTTTTGGGCTGAAGATCCTGGAAAATTTCCTGGCCTGGGACGGCGCCGATGCTGAGTAAAAGGATCATTCCCTGCCTGGATGTCAGGGATGGCCGCACCACCAAAGGCATCAAGTTCCGCAACAACGTGGACGTCGGCGATCCGGTGGCCATGGCCCGGTTCTATTACGAAGCCGGAGCCGACGAGCTGGTCTTTTATGACATTACCGCGTCCAGCGACCGCCGGGAGATTATGATCGAGGTGGTGCGCCGGGTGGCCGCGGAGATTTTCATCCCCTTCTCGGTGGGCGGCGGCATCCGCAACCTCAACGACATGCGGGCCGTGCTTCTGGCCGGGGCGGAAAAGGTGAGCGTCAACACCGCGGCCATTGAGAATTCCCAGCTCATCAGCGAGGGGGCCCGGGCCTTCGGCAGGCAGTGCATCGTTTTGGGGATGGATGTCAAAAAGGTGGGGGTCTCGGAGGCCATCCCTTCGGGCTACGAGATGGTGATCCATGGGGGCCGCACCCCCACGGGCCTGGACGCCCTGGGGTGGGCCAGGGAAGGCGAACGCCTGGGCGCCGGGGAGATTTGCCTCAATTCCATCGATGCCGACGGCACCCAGGCCGGATATGAGCTGGCCCTGACCCGGATGATTTCCCAGGCCGTGTCCATTCCGGTCATCGCCTCCGGCGGGGCCGGCGCCCCGGAGCATCTCTATGCAGTCTTGACCCAGGGCCGGGCCGACGCGGCCCTCATTGCCTCCATGGTCCATTACGAGAATTACACTATCCAAGAAATCAAGCAATATCTCCAGAAGCGCGGGATCCCCGTAAGGCTCGCCTGGTAACGGGCGGCCTTTTCGCGATCCGGGAAGCCAACAGTGAGCGACCAGTACGAACTGGAAATTTCTGAGTGTCCGAAAGAGCTGACGGAGATCCTGGAACCGGAGGTAGCCCCGGAAATAGAGGAGAAGGAAGAGCCGGAGGCGGACCTTCCCATCCCCGCGGATCTCGACCTGGTGCAGCGTTACATCCGGGAGGCGAACCGCTTTGCCCTCCTGACCCCGGGAGAGGAAAAGACCTTGAGCAGCCGGTTTCGCGAGACCGGGGACCCGGAGGCCGGCTCCCACTTAATCACCAGCAACCTCCGCCTGGTGATCAAGATTGCCCTGGAGTTTCAACAATATTGGATGAAGAACCTCCTGGACCTGATCCAGGAAGGCAATATCGGCCTGATGCACGCCATCAAGAAGTTCGATCCCTACCGGGGCATTAAGCTCTCCTATTACGCCTCTTTCTGGATCAAGGCTTATATCCTTAAATTCATCATGGACAACTGGAAGCTGGTGAAGATCGGCACTACCCAGTCGCAGCGCAAGCTCTTTTACAACCTGAAACGGGAGAAGGAAAAGCTCCGGGCCCTGGGCTTCGAGCCCGGCCCCAAGCTGCTGGCCGACGCCCTCAAGGTGCGGGAGGAAGAGGTTATCGAAATGGACCAGCGCCTGGGAGGCTGGGAGCTTTCTTTGGACGCGCCCCTGAAAGAAGGCTCCGACGAATACCACAAGAACTTCCTCCCTTCTTCGGAGCCCCAGGTGGAGGAGATTCTGGCCCAAGCGGAACTGAAGAACCTGTTCCGCCAAAAGCTCTCCCAGTTCCGCCGGGAACTCAACGACAAAGAGCTGGATATCTTGGATTTGCGCCTGCTGGCAGAGAAGGCCCTGACCTTGCAGGAGATCGGCGCCCGGCATCGGATCTCCCGGGAACGGGTGCGCCAGATCGAAGACCGGTTGATTAAAAGACTGCGGCAATTCCTCAAGTCAGAAATCTCCGATTGGGAAGATTACCGCAATCCCCTGGGTGATTGATCCCGGGGTTTGGGGGAGGTAGTTTGGCGGCATCGAGAGCCACTGGTCCAACTTCTGGGGGCCAACGCAGACGAACTCTTAAGGCCAGGGCCGGGCTGGCGATCCTGAGTCTCGGGCTGGCCTTGAGCTTGAGCGGCTGCGCCAGCCTTGGCCTGGGCCCGCGGGCCGCCTCCCCGGAGGACCAGGAAACCTCCAACAAGGGCCTGTCCTATTACCACTATCTCCAGGCCCAAAAAATGCTGCTGGCGGAAGATGAACCCGGGGCCATCCGGGAATACGAGGAAGCCCTCAAAGAAGACCCCGAAGCGGCCCGCCTGGAACTGGAGCTGGCTTCCCTTTATCAGCGCCAGGGGGACGTCAAAAATGCCCTGGCTCACGTGGAAAAGGCCCTGAAGCTGGACCCCCAGCAACAGGAGGCCTATTTCCTGCTGGCCGGCTTGCACGTGGGCCTCAACCAACTGGATGAGGCCATCCGGGAGTACGAACATATCCTGGTATTGGACCCGGAAAACCGGGAAGCTCGTCTGTTCCTGGCCACCCTCTATGCCCAGCAGGGCCGCTTTCCCCAGGCCATCCGCACCATTCAGGAGATCCTGCGCCTGGAGCCGAAATCGGTGGTGGGCCATTATTACCTGGGCCGCTTCTTCCTGGCCACCGACCACCTGGCGGAGGCGAAACAGGAACTCAATAAGACCCTGAGCCTGGACCCCCAGTTCGTGCCGGCTATTTTCGACCTGGCGTCGGTCCTGGAAAAGGAAAAACAGTATACCCGGGCCCTGGCCATGTACCATCGCGTCTTGCGCGCTCAGCCCAACAACCCCCGGGCCTGGGCCAACATCGGCCGCCTGCTGCTGATCCTCAACCGCTACGCCGAGGCCCAGAAGGCCTTCGCCACGGTCAAGGGATTTGAGAAAAACGACCCCTCGGTCCGCTTCAATGTGGGGATTATCTTCCTGGAACAGAAACTCCCGGACGACGCCATCAAGGAATTTCGGCCGCTGCTGGCCAATCCCCACTTCCAGGATCGGGCCCACTATTATCTGGCCCTGGCCCTGGAGGAAAAGGGCGACAACCGGGGAGCACTCCGGGAATATCAATTGGTGGGCCGCGAGTCGGAGCAATTCATCCTGGCCCGCATTCGTATGGCCTACCTGCAGTATCACCAGGGGGACAAGGAGCGGGCCCGCCAAATCCTGGAGGACCTCCAGAAAGTGGCCCCGGACCGGGAGGAGGTCTATCTCACCAGTTCCTTCTTTTATGAAGAGGAAGGCCTTTGGGACCGGGCCATCGAGGTCCTCAAGCAGGGGCTGGACAAGGTGGAGCACCCCGAGGAAATCTATTTCCGGCTGGCGATGCTCTACGATAAGAAGCAGGATCGGAACGAAAGCATCATCTATATTAAAAAGGTCCTGGAGGTTAACCCGGATAACCCCGACGCCCAAAATTTTCTGGGCTACACTTATGCCGAGCAAGGAATCAACCTGGATGAGGCGGAACGATTAATCCGGGCCGCCCTGCAAGCCAAGCCCGACAGCGGCCAGATCATCGACAGCCTGGGATGGGTCTATTACAAGAAAGGGCAATTGGACAAGGCCCTGGTGGAACTGGAGCGGGCCCATCGGCTAATGCCCCAGGATGGCACGGTGACTGAACATCTGGCCGACGTCTACTGGCACCTGCAGCGCCACCGGGAGGCACTGCGGCTCTACCGCCGGGCCCTGGGGCAGGAGGATGCCAATCCCGGGGAACTGCGGAAGAAAATCGACAAACTGGAGCATTTGCTCCAGGGATCGGTCCTGTGAAACCCGGCTGGCCGGCCCGGCTAATAGTGCTGGCGCTCCTGGCCTGGGTGGGGCTGGCCGGCTGCCGCGCCCTGCCCCCGGCGCCGCCGCCCGCGGTCCTGCCGGCCGAGGAAGTCCTGGCCCGGCTCCATAACCGGCAACAGGCCCTGGAATCTTTACAGGCCCGGGGCCGCATCACCTTCCTGAGCCCGGAGCGCAACTACTCCGGCACCATCCTCATCAAGGCCCGCCGCCCGGAGAGCCTCCGGGCGGACATCCTGGATCTCCTGGGACGCACCCTCTTGGGCTTTGCCACCGACGGCAGCCGGGTCCAGGTATTGTCCCCCCATGAGGGGAAGCTTTTCACTGGCCCGGCCACCCCCCGAAATCTGGCGGTCTTTATCCCCCCGGCGGTCCCCCTGTCCCAGGTGGTGCCGGTGCTGGCCGGGGCCCTGCCCCTGACCCCCGGCCCCCCGGACCGGTTTGATTACGACCCCGCCACCGACCGGTACCTGCTGGAATGGTCCCAGGGCGGCAAGCTTCAGGAGCGCCTTTGGGTGGCGGGCCAGGGTCTTTACCCGGTGCAGGAGGAGTATTTCCAGGGCCAAAGCCAGCCGCGTTTCACCCTGAAGCTGGCGGATTTCGGCGAGGCGGGGCCGGATTTGCCCGGCCAGATCATCATCCAAACCGAGACCCCCAAGATGGAACTGCGCCTGGCCTATAAGGAACTGCGCCGCAACCCGCCCTTGACTCCGGCTGAGATGACCCTGGCGCCGCCTCCCGGGGTAGCGGTGGTTCAACTCCCTTAAGAGACGGTCGACGTCCTGTTTTACGTTTGTTGGGCAGGCTGCAGTGATCGCCTTCGGCTGGG
>Ga0209517_10004837_pt1 | contig 17469 bp, 17 predicted proteins | sample PeaSoiMetSII2010_FD_187695 | JGI IMG/M metagenome (GOLD analysis project Ga0209517, IMG submission 187695) | Peat soil microbial communities from Weissenstadt, Germany - SII-2010 (SPAdes) (version 2) | ecosystem: Environmental > Terrestrial > Soil > Wetlands > Peat | place: Germany...
CGACGGCTGGTGGCCGCGCTGGCTGAGCACAAACCCTATCTGCGCGGTGTACCCGCCGGAACTGCCTTTCCTTTGGTACCGGGCGACGCTCGCGCGCGGGCTGACGACTGGGAAACTGAAGCCGGATGGTCTCCGAAGTTCGGTCACGCATGTTCCGCCGCCTGTTGCGGAGGTCACCCCGGGGAGATTCCAGGAGGTACTAAAACCATACCCGTACCACCCGGACTGTGATTGGACCCACTCCTTGGTGGATACTTGGACTTGGCCGGGGTAAACATGACCGCATCCGCGAAAGCAGAGAGGAGTCCAATGAGCCGTCCCACTGGTGTGGAATGGACCGACGAAGTCTCAGCCGAACGGTATCGTCCGATGATGCGCCTGCTCGACACCGAAGATTTCGAGTTTCTGCGCTCACAGCCGGGCATCACCCGCCGGCAGATCGCCAAAATCCGCACCCACCGCTGCCGGATCTTCCGCGGATATCTGCGTTCGTTGAATGCCGACTTTGGGCGTGTATGCATGGCTCTGAAGCGGCTTATTGCGGAATCGGGAGAGGACCGCCCCGATCTGGCAAGCCTGCTCCTGCGGCACCAGGCGCAGTTTGCCCGCACCATGATCCGGGTTCAATTCCGGCTGTTGTTGTATACCTGGGGTCTGGGCCGGGTAGATGTCTCCGGCCTGGTGAAGCTTTTCGACGGGATGCGGCAGGAATTGATGACGATAGCTCCGGCCGCCGTGTGAAGTGTCAACTCGCCAGCGCCGCTCCGTTGGGAGCTACTGGGGCCGCAGGGAGTGGTCCCAGCGGTACTACGCTACCTGGCACTCTACCCCAGCTTCCGGCGGCATGCTCTGGTCATCGAGGTCTTGATCTTCGTAGAATCCTTGCATAACCTGCTCGTGAAACCACACGTGCACGCTAAGAGTGGCAGCGTGGATTTCGTCGTCGTGCTGGACCAGGCAGACCTTGCAGGGTTGGGAATCGGCCGGCATCGCGTCCTCCTTATACCGTACACCAGCAGACTAGCGCCGCGCGCAGGCGAAGACAAGCCATGCAGTGGTAAGCAGGAACCAGTAGACTTCGGTTACGGTACTTTTGCTGCCTGTCGTTACGGTACTCTCTTGGGCTACGATGCCACCAGTGGGCGCGTGTAACATGGCAATAGAATGGCGGCATTGGGCGAGCGCGAGATCCACCTTTGGCCGGCCTCGCTCGACGGGGACACGGAATCGCTGTCGCTGCTGCTGTCGGAAGATGAGCGCGAGCGGGCGCGCCGCTTCCGGTTTGAGCGGGACCGGCATCGCTTTATTGCGGGCCGTGGATGGCTGCGCTCGCTTCTGGGCCGCTATCTGCAGACGGAAGGCGGCGCGCTTCGCTTCGGCTACGGGCCCAAGGGTAAGCCATATGTCGATGGCGGGCCGCATTTCAATCTTTCGCATTCGGGCGGCATGGCGCTATTGGCGTTTTGCGCCGCAGAGGAGGTGGGGGTGGATCTGGAGGCCGTCCGTGAGATTGACGACGCGGAAGGGATAGCGCGCCGTTACTTCGCTGCCGCCGAAATCGAGCGGTGGATGGCGGCGCCTCCGCCGCTGCGAACGAGGGTCTTCTTCGATTGCTGGACGCGAATGGAGGCGGTGGGCAAGGCTCTGGGCGAAGGACTCGCAGCGGCGGCACTGCCTCCCGGCGAACCGTGGTCAGTATTTGACGTGAGTCCCTCGCCCGCGTTCGCCGCGGCACTGGCGGTTCGCGGCGAGGGGTGGAGCGTCTGCTTCATGGGACAATGCGGAGGTGCTGCCCCCAACTCTGAAGACCATCCCGGCTGACGGCCTGGAAATCGCCGTGTGGGAGTGGGAGGGCACGGATCCGCCGCTTATGTTTGCCCACGCTACGGGGTTTCACGGGCGCGTCTGGGACCAGATTGTCCGCATGTTCCCCGGCCGGCACTGCCTGGCGGTGGACTTCCGGGGGCACGGGCGCAGCGGCAAGCCGGACCCTCCCTACCATTGGCCCGACTTCGGCCGCGACCTGGCGGCGGTGGCGGAACGGCTGGAAGTGGAGAATGCCATCGGGATCGGGCACTCGATGGGGGGCCATTCGGTGGTATCGGCGATGCTGCAGCGGCCCGAGACTTTCCGGGCCTTGTTGCTGGTGGACCCGACCATCTTCCCGCGCGAGTATTACGGGCAGGCGCCGCTCGAGGCCTCCTACATCCGGAGGCGCCGCAATGCCTGGCGGTCGCCGGAGGAAATGTTCGAGCGGTTCCGCAACCGTGCGCCTTTCGTGCGATGGCGGGAAGAAGTCCTGCGGGACTATTGCGACTACGCACTGCTGGCAACCGGCGGCGAGTTCGTGCTGGCCTGTCCTCCGGCGGTAGAGGCGTCCATCTACGGGCATTCGAACGCTCCCGAATCCGACCTCTATCCCGGAATCCCGTCGATTGCGATTCCCGTCGTGGTAATGCGCGCGGGAACCGCGCAGGGGCGGGTGGTGCTCGAGCCGACCGCGTCGCCCGCGGCGCCGGACCTGGCAGCGCAGTTTCCCAGAGGCCGCGACGTGCTGCTGAAGGAGCACAGCCATTTCATTCCGATGGAGGCGCCGGAAACGGTGGCCGAGGGGATCCGGGAATTGGGGTGAAGCGAGCCGGCACGAAGCTGAGGGCACGGTCTCGCAAATACGGTCTCGTGTCCGCAAGACCACTCCCTCACGGTCGTGGCTCCGAACGAATCTCCCTCTTTCTTTCTCAGCGCCTCGGGGCCTCTGCGGTGAGTCCGGTTGCTTCCCCGGCCGACGCCCTGACCAAACTCAACAGAATCGCCGCCAGCACCAACGACGCGGCGCCCAACACCACGTACACCAGCCACGGCGACCGCTCCGAAAACGGCTTCGGCTCCGGACGGTAAATCGGATTCTCGCGCCGCGGCCCGAGCGGCATGCGAAGCGCCCTCAGCTCCGCCGGAAGCCGTGCCGCCAGGTCGTAATGCGGCGCCAGCGCCCTGGGATTGCCGTAGTACACCCGGATCGGTCCCGCCCCCGCGGATTGCGCCTCGAAGACCACCTGCCGCGCGGCGCTCTGGGCCGTGAATTCCAGAATAGGCAACGGCGCGTTGCGGTCGTCGGTCACCGTCAGCTTCACCCGCCGCGCGAAACGCTCGGGAAACTCGATCGTTTGTTGGCGGTCCGTGGCATCCTCGCTCCGCGCAAGGACTCCGGACGCCAGAGCGGTCGGAGAGGCCGGGTCGTCAATCGCGTCCAATTGATAGGGGCGCGAAAAAACTCCGCTGCCCATGGTGAGCACCAGGCGCTCGAGAGGGATGCGTGCGCCGAAGTCCACGCGCCAGATGGACGCCGGCCTGCCATACAACCGGTCGGCGTCCAGCGATTCCGGATTGCCGCGGAACGAGACCATCTCGCCCTTCACCCGCACCGACCGGAAGATCCGCACCGTCTTCAACTCCGGCGCCGCGCGATCCACCTGCGAATCGCGCTCCACCCGGATTCGCAGATAGCGGTACCGGCTCACGGGATAGTCCACCGACTTCTGCTCCACCGTCCGGCCGCGGGCCGTGAACTGGAAGGTGATGGCTCCCGAAACCAGCGTGTACCACTCCACGCCGTCGGCGCTCCCCTGCACATCCACCAGCCGCCGGAAGTTATCTCCCGCCGTCTCGATCTCCACTTGGTTGTGCTGCTGCGGCTGCTCGCCGAGATCGTAGGAGGCCTGGGTGACGCCGCCTTCGGTGCTGCGATTGAATTCGCGGGCGGTGAAAGCCGTGCTGGTGTCGATCTCGCGCCGCACCCGCAACACGTACGGAATCTCCTGCGTTCCGTCATACACGCGCACATCCGCCCCATCGGCGCGCGTTCGGTCCAACATCTCGCCATCGAACACGAAATCCAGCAGCCCGTTGCGAACAAGTTGGACGCGGGGAACCGGGATCTCCCTGAAGCTCGGCCACGCGCTCAACCGTTCCGGGGCCCGGGGAGCTTGTGCCCAAAGCGCGGCCCACAGGGCGCCCGCGCCGATCGCCAGCGGAATTCGTCTCATCTTGCCTGCCCCCTTCGCACCCCTCGCTGGTAAGCCCACGCGACGGCCATCAGCACCAGCCCCAGAGCCAGCAGCGCGAGGATGCGATAGAACTGTTGAAGCTCCGAGATGTCCAGGAAAACCACTTTGACCAGGGTGATTCCGAAGAGCACCAGGCCCGCCACCCGCAAAGCCCGCAGTTGCCATCGGAAGCCCGAAGCGGTGAGCGACCCCGCAAAAACCGACCACAGAATCGATAGCGCAAGCTGCCCGCTCCAGCGCAGACTGCTCACTTCCGCGGCTGCCCCCCGTACTGGGCTGCGCAGCAATGCATCCGCCTGGCTGCTGAAGTAGGTGAATGCTTCGACGCTCGATCCCAGCCAGAGCACTCCGGCCCCAATCAACCCCCACACCAAGCTCCAACGGAGTGGGGCGGCGTCACGCGAGGCGTTACGCCGGCCGAACCGGCGGTAAAGATACGTGGCGGCGCCAAAGCACGCGGTGAGCGCCAGCGTCCCCAGGAAATACCGGTTCAGCACCGGGGTGAAGACTCCGCGGCCTTCCCACGGAGTGTCTTGGAACACGTAGCGAATCAGCGCCAGCGAATACACGATCGCGGAAAGCACGCGCAGCGGCGGCGCCGCGGCCTCGAAGCTTGCCCATAACAACGCGGCCCCTTCCACCGCCCACGCAATCGTGATCCAGTTCGACTCCAGTTGCACCGGAATCGCCAGCGTCACAAAGGTCAGGGCCGTCCCCACGGTCACCAGCAGCATGCGGCGATCCACGGGCCGCAGGCTGAGCTCCGCACGCGCCAGCGCCGCGTAAACGATGGCCAGCCCGAGGGCCAAGGGCGCCATCCAATCGTGGCGATCGTCATTGAGAAAGAAATAGCAGGTCGCGTAAAATACGAACGGATTCACCGCCAGGCGAATCCATTCCTCCCATCCCGCGGCACTCCGGCGCAGGCGCGGCGCCAGGTCCGCGAGCATGAACAGAGCGAAGATCGCCGCCTGAAACAACAACGCCGCGGCACGTTTATCGGGGTGGTAATGCTCGCCGTGCCACGCCCAGAAAAGCAGTTGCGTGGCCAAGTAGGCCAGCGATCCGATCCAGCGCCACCTCCGCGCCATCACCGCCAGCAGCATGCCCACGTCGAGCACCGCGATGTAGGTAAACAGCACCGCGTACTGGTCGCGCCCCGTGCTCAGCAACAGCGGAGCCAGGAAGCCGCCCGCCAACGCCATCACCGCGATCGGGCGGGCGTCATAAGCCAGCGCCAGAAGCTGCGCTTCCGCCACCAGGATCGCGAGAAAGACAAAAGCCGCGCGCTGGTCCACCAGGTGGTAATAGCCAAACGCGCCGTACACCGAAAGATACAGGATGGTGATCCCGCCGCCCGTCAGCACTTGGGAAAGATACCGCCCTCCTTTGCGATGACGTTCGAGGCCGCCCCACGCAAACACCAGCCCTACCACCACGCCCAAAGTCACCCTTCCCAATTCGCCGATCCAGCGGTTCTCAAACGCATACTTCAGGAAAAAGGCCATCGCGCAGAAGATGAGAACCACCGCGACCCACCCGATCCATTTCTGGCCGATCACGGTCTCCAGATGCTCATCCGGCCGCGAAGGCGCGGGTGGCTGGGGCTCGGGAATCGCCGGCGCCTCTGGCGGGGGCGGCGCGGCAACCACTGGCTCGGGCGCTCTCACAGGCTCCTCCGCGGGTGGCATCCCAGCCGGAGCTTTCTCCAGCATCACTCGCCGCAAGGCCGCTTCCACCCCGGCTAGGCGGAGCTCGAGATTGCGGATTCTGCCGGTGCGCACGATCGCCACAATCGGCAGCACGATGCACACGCAAATCAACGCCGCCGCGAGGAATACGAACACTACGTCCATGGCCAAACTCGATTCCCGCTCGGTTCTAATCGTAGCACCGGGCGCAAGCTTGCCCACGGATTCGGGATTGTTGTATTCTCATGTCGTCCGCCCGGATTGTTCCGGGTGAGAGTTCGTAACGGAGAGAGCTAACGAATGTTCAAGAAACTGGCGTTCTCTGCCGGAGTCCTCGTTGTAGCGATTTCGGCATCGGCCCAAACGAAGATTAGCGGTACGCTCAGTTGTGCAAAGCCGGATGTAAACCAAGTCGTTCAAGTTGGGGATCGCCCAGGACACGTCATCGGTGTCAAGCAGGGGAAGTGTACGTATTCCAAGCCCCTCGAAATCGATGGCGTACAAACCAAGGACGATGTCGGTTCCGGCTTGATGGACCTTCGCAACAGCACATCGCAGGACCGCACCTATGATGTCACAACCATGGCGAATGGCGACAAGCTGTACGTCAGCAGTTCTGGTACGAGCAAAATGAAAGGTGAGGATCTGGATTCCGGCTCCGGCAAATGGACGTTCACCGGCGGCACCGGGAAGATCAGGGGAATCAAGGGTAGCGGTACGTACAAGCTGAGCGGCAATCCCGACGGCTCGGTGACGGTGGAAATCGAAGGCGACTACACCCTCGCACCGGCCGGCGCCGCGCCGAAGAAGTAACCGCTATTCGCCGCGCACTCGCGAGTCACACACGGCTGCCGAAAGCTCGCATTACACCCGATTACACTCGAAGGTTCCGAAATCCTTGTTCTCCGTCGGGCACGTCAGGATCGTGTGCTTTCCACTCCGCGCGATCGCGCCGAAGCGCCCACTTCCTCTTCGGCAGCCGTTCCCATTGAATCTTGGGCATCCTTCAACGGCCGAGTGTCAGTGTGCGTTCTCCCAACACGGCCACGAAGCCGAGCCCGCCCATTCACCCGAATCGGCCTACTCTTTTTTTCCTCGCGGCTCCGCGTCAAGACTTCACTTCACCTTCAGCGTTTTCCGCAGCCAGGCGATCATCTCCGCCTTCCAGTGCTGCATCTCTGGCTGGCGCCAGCCGCTCATCCCGTGTCCACCGCCCTCGATCGTGATCAGCTCGCACACCGCCCCCACCTTGTGCATCGCGTCGCACATCGCCGGCGATTGCTCGTAGGCCACCTGGTCGTCCTTGTCTCCGTGGATGCACAGGAACGGCGCCATTCCCTTGTGGACCGCGAAAATCGGCGCGACCGCGTGCAGCTTCGCCAGGCCTGCCTCGTCCAGTTGCTCGGCGCCGAAAAAGTGAATGCCGCCGCCGTTGGCTGCGTGCCGGTTGATGCTCGTCATGTTGAATCGTTCCGGATGGTCGCGGCGCAGTTGGGCCAGCTTGCCGTAATCCACCGGCCCGTACATGTCCACTACTGCCGCCACTCGCGTCTCCGGCGTCTCGTGTGTCCCGGCGTAGTTCACCAGAAACCCGCCCGCCGATTCGCCGATGATCGCGATCTTTCCGGCGTCCACGCGATACTCCGCGGCATTCCCCTTCACCCACCGGATGGCGCTCGCCATATCCTCGCTCGCCTGTGGAAAATGGACCTCGGGCGCCAGCCGGTAATCGATGCTGAACCACGCGAATCCGGCGCCCGACAGCACGTCGAATAACGGCCGCACATTGGTGCTCTTGCTTCCCTCGTCGAACCCTCCGCCGTGCACCAGAATGGCTGCGGGAAACAACCCCGGTCCGTCCGGAACATGCAGGTCGAGCAGTAACGGCTTCCCGCCGGGGCGCCCGTATTCCACGTCCTTCCGATCCATGGTAGCGCCGGTGAGAGTTGCGGCGCAGCTCAGCGCCAGAATGCAAATGTATCTCCGCATGGAAGCCGATTGTAACACCCCGGCAAAGCCGCGCCGCGCCGCGAGCCAGTTATAATCGAATAGTGCGAATGAGCGCAGTAGTTTTGCTGATTTTGTCCCTCGCCGCGTGCAATCGCGGCCTGCAAAATAACGAAGCGGTACGCCAGGGGATCATCGACCGCATGGCCCAGAAAGGCGTGGCTGGCGTGGATGTGGCCCTCACCTCCGTCAAGTTCAACGGCAACGAGGCCGATGTCGTCGCGTCGATTACGCCCAAGGGCGGCAACCCCGCGGCCGGCATGTCGATGAATTACCACCTGCAACAGCAGAGCGGCAAATGGGTCGTGGTTGGCGCCCCGGCCACCGGCGGCGCCCCGCACGGCGGTGCGGCCATGCCGGGGGCGGCCAACCCGCATGGCGGCGGAGTGCCGGCGCCCGAAGCCGGGCCTGCGCCCGAAGGCGGGAATGCGGGCGGAGCCGGCAAGATGCCCTCTCCGGAAGATCTTCCGCCCACCAAAAAGAAATGAAACGTGTCGCCATCCTGGGTGGTGGTCCGGCGGGAGCGTTTGCCGCGGAACAACTCGCGTCCGCCGGCCTCAACGTTCTCGTATTCGACGAGAAGCTCGCCTGGGAGAAGCCTTGCGGCGGCGGCTTGACGTACAAAGCCTACAACCAGTATCCGTTCCTCATCGATAATGACACGCCCAAGCGCCTGGTCACCGAGACCACACTGGCGGCGCCGCGCGCCGGAGAGGTCAGCCTCAAGCTAGACGAGCCGCTGTTGATCTACTCGCGATTGGATCTCAACCGCATGCTGCTCGAGCGCGCTGAACGTGCCGGAGCGCAGATCGAAAAAGCGCGCGTGACCGGATTGTCGCGCTACGGCTCGGCGTGGCAACTGCGCACCAGTTCCGGAATCGCCGATGCCGACTTCTGCATCGTCGCCACCGGCGCGCGCAATCCGCTGCGCGAGGTCGGCACCGAGCTCCGGCCGGAAGACGCCATGTCGGCGCTGGGCTATTACATCCCCGGCGACCAGGATCGAGTCGATATCCAGTTTCTGCCGCGCCTGGAGGGCTACATCTGGGTCTTCCCGCGCTGCGGGCATCTCTCGGTCGGCATCTGCGGCAAGGGCGAGCCCGCCATCTTGCTGCGCAAGCGCCTGGAGCGGTACCTCAGCGAGCGCGGCATCTGCTGGAAGGGCGCCTCGTTCTACAGCCACCTGCTGCCCTCGCTCGATTCCGGATCGTGGAAAAAGAATCGCGTGGCCGGCGAGGGCTGGATGGCCGTGGGCGATGCCGCCGGTCTGGTCGACCCCATCACCGGCGAGGGCCTTTACTATGCTATCCGCTCCGCCGACCTGGCGGCGCGCGCCCTGCTCTCCGAAGTGAGCGGCCTCGCGGAGAAGATGGCCAATTACCGCCGCTTGCTGCGGCGCGATTTCACCGCTGACCTGGAATTCGGCTCGCGCCTCGCCAAGCGCGTCTTTCTCGGGCGATTCCTCCTCGGCTCGGTGCCCGCTCGCATGGTGCAGTTCACCCGCCGCAGCCCGCGCTTTTCGGCGATCATGCGCGACCTCTTCTCCGGCAGGCAGCCGTACCTGGGTCTCAAGCAGCGGCTTCTGCGCAACCTCAACCCCAGCCTCTACGAGATCGCCATGAGCCTGGGATTCAGCCGCCTGGTCCCGCGCAAAGCCGGGTAACCGCCGCCCGCATTTTTCGACAGACATGAACCACTCCAAATCCCAAGCCCTCTTTCGCAAAGCCCGGCAGCTCATCCCCGGAGGCGTCAACTCCCCGGTGCGCGCCTTCCGCAGCGTCGGCGGCGCCCCGCCGTTCATCGCCCGCGGCGAAGGCTCCCACATCTTCGACGTCGATGGCAACCAGTACATCGACTACGTCTGCTCCTGGGGCCCCCTGCTGCTCGGCCATCGCCATCCCGAGATCCTGGCCGCCTTGGAACGCGCTCTCGCCATCGGCACCAGCTTCGGCGCGCCCACCGAACAGGAGGTCGAGCTCGCCGAGGCCATCTGCGATGCCGTTCCCTCCATCGAAATGGTGCGCCTGGTCAATTCCGGAACCGAGGCCACCATGTCGGCCATTCGCGTGGCCCGCGGCTTTACCTCCCGCGACCTCATCGTCAAATTCGAGGGCTGCTACCACGGGCACGTCGATTCGCTCCTGGTCAAAGCCGGCTCCGGCGTGGCCACGCTCGGCATTGCCGATACCCAAGGCGTCCCCAAGCCCTTCTGCGATACCACCATCGCGCTGCCGTTCAACAGCGTGGACGCTGTGGACCAGACCTTCCTCGCGCACGGCGATCGCATCGCGGCCGTGATCGTGGAACCGGTCGCGGGCAACATGGGCTGCGTTCCGCCGCTGCCCGGTTACCTGGAGGCGCTGCGCGAGATCACCGCGCGCTACGGCGCCCTCCTGATCTTCGACGAAGTGATGACCGGTTTCCGCGTGGCCTTCGGTGGCGCCCAGCAGCGCTTCGGCATTCGGTCCGACCTCACCACGCTCGGCAAAGTGATCGGCGGCGGCCTGCCCGTCGGCGCCTATGGCGGCCGCAGGGACATCATGCAAAAAGTGGCGCCCGCTGGCCCCATCTATCAGGCCGGCACGCTCTCCGGGAACCCGCTGGCGGTGGCTGCCGGGCTCGCCATGCTGCGCCACTTGAAGGCCCACCCGGAGATCTATGAGCGCCTGGAAGCCCGCGCCGCGGAATTGTGCGCGTCGGTCCCGCCGGATATCACGGTGAACCGCGTCGGCTCCATGTTCACGTTCTTCTTCACTCCCGGGCCCGTGACCGATTACGATTCGGCCAAGCGCAGCGACACCGCCCGCTTCGCCCGGTTCTTCCACGCCATGCTGGAGCGCGGCATCTACCTGGCGCCATCGCAGTTCGAAGCGGCATTCCTCTCCGCCGCCCACTCGCCCGAGGACATTCAGAAGACCATCGCCGCCGCCCGCGAAGCGTTCCTGGCGTAAGTAAGGGCATCCTGTGGGGTTTCCCCTGCTTGGTTCCGGCTACGCCGGGTTCCGGAAGCGCCACGCTCAGTGCTTCGACCGCAACCACCTCTTAATAAGCAGGAAACCATGGACGGAAGACGGCGTTGTCAGCTGCGTGCTACGCTCCGGCGCTGTATTCCTTGCTTCCGTACTCTTTCAGCTTATTGTGGAGCGTCTTCAAACTGATACCCAGGATCTCGGCGGCACGCGTCTTATTGTTGCGGGTATGTTCCAGCGTGCGCAGAATCAGACCCTTCTCGGCCTCCTCCACCGTGGTGCCGATCTGGAACTTGACGGCATCGGTTTCCTCAGGAGCGTCCTCACGAGCGGAAACGGCGTGGCTCACGGTCTCCGCGCTAACCGCTGCGGGTGAGGCGGCGGGACCGGCCGCGGCGGCCGAAACCCGGCCGGCCTGCAGGAACGCGGGCAAGTGCCTGAGCTCGATGGTGCCTTCACCCGCCAGAATCACGGCGCGCTCCAAGACGTTTCGCAGCTCGCGCACATTGCCTGGCCAGTGGTGGCGCTCGAGCGCGCCGAACACCACCGGCGAAATATCCGTGACGCGGCACTCATGCTTGCGATTCAGGTCGCGCATCAGGGTCTCGGCGATGGCCGGAAGGTCTTCCCGGCGATCCCTCAGGGGAGGCAAGTGGATCTGAAACACGTTCAAGCGATAGAACAGGTCCTCGCGCAGATGGCCGCTGCGCACCGCGTCGTCCGGTATCTTATTGGTGGCGGCCACCACGCGCACGTCCACCTCGAACTCGGCTTTTCCGCCCAGCCGGCGCACCTTGGAGTCCTCCAGAATGCGGAGCAGTTTGGCCTGGGTCTGCATGGGCATCTCGCCGATCTCATCCAGCAGCAAGGTGCCGTGCTGCGCCACTTCGAAGCAGCCCTGCCGCCGTTCGGAGGCGCCCGTGAAGGAACCTTTTTCATGGCCGAATAGTTCGCTCTCAATGAGCGTTTCGGGAAGCGCCGCACAGTTGATGGCGATGAACGGCCCGTGGCGGCGCGGGCTGAGCGCGTGAACCGTGCGCGCCACCAGCTCTTTTCCCGTTCCGCTCTCACCGGTGATGAGCACGCAAGCCTTGCTCGGACCCGCCTGTTGAAGCAGGGCAAATATTTCCTGCATCTTGGGTGAGGTGCCGACCAACTCGCCCAGCGACCCTTTGTAACTGAGCTGGCGCTCCAGGTTGCTCTTCTCCGCGCGCAGGCCCGCGTGGCTTCCAGCCCTGCGGATCAAAACTTCCAGCGTGCCGGGTTGAATCGGTTTCTCGAGGAACCAGTAGGCGCCCAACTCGTGTACGGTCTTGACCGCGGTTTCGATGTTTCCATAAGCCGTGAGGACGATCGTGGGCGGCATTTCGCCGGATTCCTGCAAGCGCCGCATGAACCCGAAACCGTCCAGGCCCGGCATGTTGAGATCGGTGATGATGACGTCGGCGGGGAATCCGGACAACTTGGCGAGCGCTTCATTACCCTCACCGGCGGTCTCGGGAATCATGCCCCAAGCCGAAATCATGGCCGCCAAGCCACTCCGCTGGCTGGCTTCGTCGTCTACGATGAGCACTTTCACTGGTCGATTCAAAGATGGGTTCCTTCCGAGTCCTTCCGAGGGGGGACATACTTATTTTACGCCGAGACCGGCCGAATTGGAGAACGACTTGCTGGCGCGAACTGCGTGTTGGCATGGGGGACCGCGGATTGTCAAAAATGATAGTATTAAATATAAATCCGGGTTGGGGACATCCGAGCGCCCCAATGGAATGTGCGGGACCGGACGAGGGAGGACTGTGTTAACGCTGGTCCGCCGGGCAAGGCGACGCCTTTTGTACAACGAACTGTTGTCCCAGGGGGCGAATGCGGCAAGCGCCGCGCTGCTGGCTTTCATCCTGTTGTTGCTCGCCGGCACGCAGGTGCTGCGCTGGCAGTGGACCCTGCTGCTTCCTCTGGCCGCGGCCGCCATCGGGGTGTTCCGGGCTCGTAAACGTCTGCCCTCTCCGTACGGCGTGGCACAGATCGTGGACCACCGCGTGCAGCTTGCGGACACGCTTTCGACGGCCCTGTACTTCAGCCAGCCGGAAGCCGCTTCGCACGGCTCGCCGGATGTTTGCCGGGTGCAAAGCGAGCGGGCCGATCACCTTGCGGAGTCCGTCGACGTGCGACAGGCGGTACCGTACGCCATGCCGCGCACCGTCTACCTGATGGCCGCGCTGTTTCTGGTGGCTTCGAGTCTGTTCGCACTCCGCTATGGGCTTAGCCGGCGCCTGGACCTCAAGCAGCCGTTGGCCAGCATGCTGCAACAGACCTTCGGCGCCGATGAGCCGGCGCAGCAGGCCAAGAACCAGCGCCGGATGCGCCAGCCGGAGCCCCAGACGCAGCCGGATGACACGGGGTCCTCCGTCGAGGAGCCGGACCAAAAGCAGGGCGACCAGCAAGACGCGGATTCGGCGAATGCCGAAGAACCAGGCGATTCGCAGAAGCCCTCGGGGGAGCAGAAAGCCTCCAACGCCGATTCCAAGAAGGAAACGGATGAGGGCGACAAGGCCGACGCCGACCAGAAGGACGCCCAAGGGGACGACCGGTCGGGGGATGAAGGCGACGACTCGCCGACCACCAAATCGAGCGACGGCAAATCCGACCAGAAACAGGACTCGGCGGCCAAGCAAGACTCCAACAACTCGGGCGAGAACTCGAGCCTGATGAGCAAGGTCAAGGATTTCGCCCAGAACCTGCTCTCGCGCGTGAAGCCGCAGCAGGGCCAGTCGGGCGCCCAGCAGCAATCCTCTCAGGACCCGAAGAACAGCCAGGGCAAGGGCCAGCAGAACGGCGGCAAGCAGCAGTCGAGCAAGGAAGGGCAACCGCAGAACGGGCAGCAGGGCGATGCCCAGGAAGGCCAGGCGGGAGAGCAGGCCCAGAACGCGCAGGACCCGCAAGGCAAGGGAACCGGCAAGAGCGACGCGCAACAGCCGAGCAAGCAGCCGGGCAGCGGAATCGGCAGCCAGGACGGCGACAAGAACATCAAGCAGGCCCAGGACCTGGCCGCGATGGGCAAGATCAGCGAGATCTTCGGCAAACGCTCGGCCACCATCAGCGGCGAATCCACGGTCGAGGTGCAGCAGACCAGCCAGCAATTGCACACGCCTTACGCCCAGCGCGTTACCGAGCACGTTCAGGGAGGCGCGGAAATCCGGCGCGACGAAGTCCCGGTGGCGCTCGAGAGCTACGTCGAGCAGTATTTCGAGCAGGTGCGAAAACAGCAGCCGCCGCAGTCGCCGCCGCCGGCACCGGCCAAGAAGTGAGCGGAAACACCCCGACGCTTTCCGGCCGTACCAGGTAATTGCGCAACTTCATACCAAGTAACCCGGCCTGAGCGGCCTACCCGATGGTCGCCAGCACTTCGCCGGCAGTTACCGTAGCGCCTTCCTTCACCGCCACTGCCAGCACGCGGCCGGCGCGGGATGCCTTCATTTCGTTCTGCATCTTCATGGCCTCCACCACGACGAGTCCCTGGCCGGCTTCGACCGTATCGCCGGGCGCGACGAGGACTCGCACCACTTTGCCCGGCATGGGCGCGGCGATGCTCTGAACCCCTTCCGCGCCGGAGCCGCCCGACTTCCGCGACCAGCGGCGCGGATCGTGGACCTCGATCTCGAAGCGGTAGCCGTCGATGACCACCACCAGTCCGTCTGGCCGCTGTTCGACGCGCGCATCGTAGCTGCGGCCATCCATCAGGATGGAGTAGACTCCAGGCTCGGCAACCTCCACGTTCGCACTCCGCTCGGGCTCATCCGCCAGGCGGAAGCGGCACGCCGGTGCGGGCGCCAGGATTTCGATGCTTCGCTCGGCTCCGTTGGTAATGAGCGATAGCTTCATCGGAGCAGGCTCCTGCGTCCGGCTTCGAGCCAGGCGCTGGAGGACGATCGGGCGCCAGTCTGAGTTGCGGCTCCGGCGCGTGCCATGGTGTCGAGCGCCGCGGCCAGTGCGGCCACGGCAGCAAGATCGGGCGGCGGGTGAGGGGCGTGGTGCCGTTCGAAGAATTCGTCGATGAAGCCGGTATGCAGATGTCCCGCGCGGAACTCCGCATCTTGCAGGATCTGGCGGAAGAATCCGATATTCGTGCGAATGCCGCCCACATCGTACTCGCGGAGCGCCCGCAGCATGCGGTCGATGGCGTCTCCTCGGGTGGCTGCCCAGACGGCCAGTTTCGCGAGCAGCGGGTCGTACTCCATGGGGACCGTCCAGCCGTCGTAGACGCAGCCGTCCAGCCGGATGCCCGGTCCCAGTGGACGCGTGAGACGCGTCAGCTTACCGGGGTAAGGAAGAAAATCGTTGTACGGGTCTTCCGCATAGATGCGGCATTCGATGGCCGAGCCGCGCCAGGCGATTTCCTCCTGGCCAAACGGCAGGCGCGCACCGGCGGCGATTTCCACTTGCAGCTTTACCAGGTCCAGGCCCGTGACCAGCTCGGTGACGGGGTGTTCCACTTGCAGCCGGGTATTCATTTCAAGGAAGTAATAGCGGCGGTCCTGGTCCACCAGGAATTCCACCGTTCCGGCATTGTAGTAGCCTGCGGCACGGGCCGCGCGGATGGCGGCTTCTCCCATCGCGTGGCGCATTTCGGGGTGCAGCGCGACCAGCGGCGAAGGGCACTCTTCGATCACTTTCTGGTGGCGTCGCTGAATGGAGCATTCGCGCTCGCCCAGGTGGACCATGGCGCCGTGACGGTCGCCCAGCAACTGGATTTCGATATGACGCGAGCGCTCGACTAACTTTTCGACGTAAATTCCGGGATCGCGAAAGGCGCGCTCGGCCTCGCTGGCGGCGTTCCGCAGTGCGGATTCAAGCTCCGATTCGCGGTCTACGCGGCGCATGCCCTTGCCGCCTCCGCCCGCCACGGCCTTCAGCAGAACGGGGTACCCTTCGCGGCGCGCGAACTCGCGGACCTCATCGAACGTGGCAGCGTGCTCCGTGCCGGGCACTACCGGCGCGCCGGCGGCGATGGCGGTGCGGCGCGCCGCCGTCTTGGAGCCCATCATGCGGATGGAATTCGCGGACGGGCCGATGAAGACCAGGCCCGCATCCTCGCAGGCGGCGGCGAAATCCGCATTCTCGCTGAGGAAGCCATATCCCGGATGGATGGCCTCGGCCCCGTGCTTCTTCGCGGCGTCGAGAATGCGGTCGATGCGCAGGTAGCTTTCGGCGGATGGCGAAGGGCCGACATGCTCGGCTTCATCCGCCATGCGCACATGCAGCGAAGTACGGTCGGCATCCGAATAGACGGCCACGCTCGCGATGCCCATCTCGCGCAGCGTGCGCATCACGCGCACGGCGATCTCGCCGCGATTGGCAATCAAGACCTTGCGGAACATGCAGAGGATTGTAGCAAAGAGCTTTCAGCGATCAGCAGTCAGCGATCAGCTAAACCCGCGGCGACGATGAGGGCACCCGGGCGACGCGGTGCAAGCTGACCGCTGAATGCTGACGGCTGACCGCTCCAATTCAAAACACCTGAAAGCAGAATGCCACGTTGGAACCTTCCGGACTCAGTGCGTACTCGCCGGCTTCGAGACTGTCGTCCACCTCAATTCTATAGAGGTTTCCCGTGAGGTGGCTGACCACGATTCGAATCGGTTGCATCGGCTTCTTGGGCGTGGCCACAATTTCGCGGCGCCCGTTCCGGGACTCGAGCTTGTAGAGACCCAGGCGGTCGGGCGCAATTTTGTCGGCCTGGAACAGGAAGATCGGCGCCGCGAGCGGCGTCTTTGCGGAAGAGGTCAGGCCAGGCATGATGTAGGTGATTTCGTCGTTCTTCTTCTCCTCCTTGACATCCACGGCTTCGGTGGGCACCAGGTTGTTGGCATGCTTCAGATAGGGAAAGTCCGGTTTGGGCGGTGCCGGTCCAGCGTATTTTTGCGCGCTGGCTTTTTGCGCCGATGCCGCGAAGGCTGCGGCAAGGAGGAGCGGCAGAATTCGACGGATCATAACAGGTCCGATCTATCTTACAACGACTTTATCTTCATATTGGCATTCGAATTGCCTTTCAACCACCCGACCCGCGTTTTTCAACAGCTTGCAAAGGCGGACTGCGGGGTTTCACCCGCCAGATGGGGCAAATGACACGGACGCTGAACCAGATTCTCCACAATCATGGATTTGTACAAGGCCTCTCGGAGACTCACATTGCCCGCCTCTTGTCGTTGGCCAGCGAGGTCACGTTCGAAGAGGACCAGGTTATCCTGTTTGAGGGTGAGCTCTCCGCGGCGTTTTATCTGGTGATCGCCGGCAGTGTGGCGATCGAATTGAGAGCCCCTCGCTACGCGATCTGCGTGGAGGCGCTGGGACCGGGAAAGGCATTCGGCTGGTCGGCTCTGCTGGATCACCAGGACACGCTCTTTCAGGTGCGGGCACGAGAGCGGACCACGGTTCTGTGCCTGAACGGGGTGGCCCTCAAATCCCTGTGCCGCACGGACCCGGATCTGGGCATCGAGATCCTGCAGCGCACGCTGCAATTGGTCGCCAGGCGGGTGAAGGCCACCGAGATCCGTTTCGCCGAGATGTGCGGCGTCCGCGTCTGAGAATCGGGCCGGCCGCCGCTACTTCGGCGGGTAAGGCTTCAGCGACTCCTCGATTTTGCCCTTGTCCCCCACCACCACGTACGTCATCCTGGCGGGATTCAGATACGTCTCCGTGATGCGCTGCACATCCTGCCGCGTCACGGCGTTTACCTTCTGC
>Ga0209517_10004838_pt1 | contig 17461 bp, 16 predicted proteins | sample PeaSoiMetSII2010_FD_187695 | JGI IMG/M metagenome (GOLD analysis project Ga0209517, IMG submission 187695) | Peat soil microbial communities from Weissenstadt, Germany - SII-2010 (SPAdes) (version 2) | ecosystem: Environmental > Terrestrial > Soil > Wetlands > Peat | place: Germany...
TCGCCGGCGGGTGTAAGGAACATGGTCAGCGGCCAGCCGCCATGTTCCCCAAGATGGTGCAGCGCCGCCATGTAGATCTGATCGATGTCCGGCCGCTCCTCGCGATCGACTTTGATGTTGACGAACAGCTCGTTCATGACGCGCGCGGTGGCGTCGTCCTCAAAACTCTCGTGCGCCATGACGTGGCACCAGTGACAGGCCGCATAGCCGACCGAGAGCAGGATCGGCCTGCCGCTGCGTTTGGCTTCCGCCAGCGCCTCAGGGCCCCAGGCCCACCAGGCGACCGGGTTGTCCTTGTGCTGGAGCAGATACGGGCTTGTCTCCTGGGCGAGGTGATTTTGCTCCGAACCTTGCGGCGACGCTGACGTGGGTGCAGTAGACATGGCCGCACCGTAGCAATTAGCCCGCGGGTCGCGATAGCACCGAACCGCCGATTGCTTTCAACAGAGCGTTATGCCGGATCGTTCCACCATCTTCGCGCTGTCATCGGGCCGGCCGCCGGCGGCGATTGCCGTGGTGCGCGTCTCTGGCCCGCGTGCGGGTGCTGCGCTTGAGAAACTGATCGGGCGCATGCCCGAGCCGCGCAAGGCGGCGCTGGCGCGCGTGCGCGATCCGGCGAGCGGCGAAGTCATCGACGAAGCGCTGGCGCTGTGGTTTCCGGCGCCGCACAGCGAGACCGGCGAAGATGTGGCTGAGCTGCAGCTTCATGGCGGGCAGGCCGTCATCGCCGCTGTGCTCGATGCGCTGGGGATGATCGAGGGTTGCCGGCCCGCCGAAGCGGGCGAGTTCACCCGCCGCGCCTTCGAGAACGGCCGGCTCGATCTCACCGCGGTCGAAGGCCTAGCCGATCTCATCGCCGCCGAAACTCAGGCGCAGCGGCGCCTCGCCTTCCGGCAGCTCAAAGGCTTGATCGGCGATCGCGCCGAGGCTTGGCGGCGGCGATTGATCGAGGCGCTGGCCTTGGTCGAGGCCCGGATCGATTTTTCCGATGAGGCCGATGTGCCAGAAGATTTGCTCGGTCCGGCGCTTCATGCTGCGCAGCAATTGCGTGATGAGATCGCCGGCGTCCTGGCCGATGGCCGCCGCGGCGAGCGGCTGCGCGACGGCCTGGTGGTGGCCATTGCGGGCCCGCCCAATGCCGGAAAATCGACCCTGCTCAATCGGCTGGCGCGGCGCGAGGCGGCGATCGTGTCGCCTTATGCCGGCACCACGCGCGACGTCATCGAAGTGCATTTGGATCTCGACGGCTATCCGGTGACCTTGCTCGACACCGCGGGCATTCGCGACAGCGCTGAGCCGGTGGAGCAGGAGGGCGTGCGGCGGGCCCGCGAGCGCGCGGCGGCGGCGGATTTGGTGCTGTGGGTCATTGACCCATCAGCCGGCGGCGTAGGCGCCAATGGATACCCGGAAAACCTCGCAAATGCTGAGATTTGGCTGGTTCGGAACAAGATCGATCAGGCCGGCGGCCGATCTTGCGCCAATGCCGCTAGGCCCCATAACACTGAAGGGAAGTTCACTTTATCAATCTCGGCACTCACCGGCGCCGGAATGGAGGCTTTGATGGGGGCACTTTCAGCCTACGCCAAGACTTATTTTGCAGCGACTGAGTCGGCCATCATTACGCGCTCCCGTCATCGCCGGGCGTTAGAGGACACCGTAGCGGCGCTCGATCGGGCGCTGGCGCGCGATCTTTCGACCGATGAAGAGCTTATCGCCGAGGAATTGCGCGGGGCTGCGACGACACTTGGCCGACTCACTGGCCGAGTCGATGTCGAGGATATTTTGGACGTCATCTTTCGCGATTTCTGTATTGGTAAATGAAACATTAACGACCACATCGGAGTGTTCCGGCGGGGCATGTTTCACGTGAAACATCGCCAGGAAACAGCGCAAGGCCGAGTTTTTGACCGTCAACCCGGCGTTGGCTACAAGGCGAGCCTCTTGGAGAATTTTTGGATGGACCCCCGCTTCGACGTGATCGTTGTCGGTGGCGGTCACGCCGGCTGTGAGGCGGCGGCCGCGGCCGCCCGCATGGGTGCGCGCGCAGCGTTGATCACTCATCGCTTCGCCACCGTCGGCGCCATGTCCTGCAATCCCTCGATCGGTGGGCTCGGCAAGGGTCACCTGGTGCGTGAGATCGATGCGCTTGACGGCCTCATGGGCCGGGTCGCCGATGCTGGCGGCATCCAGTTCCGTGTCCTCAACCGCCGCAAGGGGCCGGCGGTGCGCGGCCCACGCGCTCAGGCCGACCGCAAGCTCTATGCAGCGGCCATGCAGCAGGCGATCCACGAGACCGCGAATTTGATTGTGATCGAAGCGGAGGTGGACGATCTCGTTGTCGAACAGCAGCGCGTCACGGGCGTCCGGCTGGCCGATGGCCGCATCATTGCGGCTGGCGCCGTGGTGCTGACGACCGGCACGTTTTTGCGTGGCTTGATCCATATCGGCGAGCGGCAAATTCCGGCCGGCCGGGCAGGCGAGGCGCCGGCCTTGGGGCTTTCGCGCAGGTTGGAGGACGCGGGCTTCGCGCTGGGCCGTCTCAAGACCGGCACGCCGCCGCGGCTCGACGGCACGACCATCGACTGGGCGGCGGTGCAGATGCAGCCCGGCGACGAGCCGCCGGAGCCGTTTTCGGTGCTCACCGAGCGCATCGTCACCCCGCAAATCGAATGCGGCATCACTCGGACGACGTCGGCCACCCACGACATCATTCGCGCCAATGTGCACCGGTCGCCGATGTATTCCGGCCAGATCAAGAGCCGCGGCCCGCGTTATTGCCCGTCGATCGAGGACAAGATCGTGCGCTTCGGCGAGCGCGACGGGCACCAGATTTTTCTCGAGCCGGAAGGGCTCGACGACACCACGGTCTATCCAAACGGCATCTCCACGTCGCTGCCCGAGGATGTGCAGACCGCGCTGGTAGCCTCTATTCCGGGCCTGCAGCGAGCCCGGATCGTTCGGCCGGGCTATGCCATCGAATACGACTACGTCGATCCGCGCGAGCTTAAGCCGTCCCTGGAGGCCAAGCGTCTGCCAGGGCTGTTCCTTGCCGGCCAGATCAACGGCACCACCGGCTACGAGGAGGCCGCCGCGCAGGGTCTCGTCGCCGGCCTCAATGCCGCGGCGCGCGCAGGCGAGGGCGCACCGATCGTGTTCGACCGCGCCGAAGGCTATCTCGGCGTCATGATCGACGATCTGGTCACCCGCGGCGTCACCGAGCCGTACCGAATGTTCACGTCGCGCGCCGAATATCGGTTGACGCTGCGGGCGGATAATGCCGACCAGCGCCTGACCGACAAGGGTATTGCGCTCCGCTGCGTTGGGCCGGCGCGGGCGAGGGCGCATCGCGCCAAGATGGCGGGGCTCGATGCGGCGCGGACTTTGGCGCGGGAGCTCGTCGTCACGCCAAGCGAAGCCGCGCGGCATGGCGTCGCCCTGCGCAAGGACGGCCAGCGCCGCTCGGCCTTCGACGTGTTGTCCTATCCGGATATCGGCATCGGCGATGTGGCGCGGATCTGGCCGCGCCTTGGCGAGCTGCCGGCCAAGATTGCCGAGCAGCTCGAAATCGATGCGAAATACGAGGTTTATCTCAGCCGCCAGGCTGCCGACGTCGAATCCTACCGGCGCGATGAAAGCGTCACTTTGCCCGAAGACCTCGACTATGCGGCATTGCCGGGACTGTCCAACGAGGTGCGCCACAAGCTGGAGACGCACCGGCCGCGCACCATTGGCCACGCTAGCCGCATCGATGGCATTACACCGGCGGCGCTGACGCTCCTGGTCGCGCATTTGCGCCGGCAAGGCAGGAAATCTGCCCGTGGCGCTGTCGCCTGAACTCGCCGCGGATCGCAGCCGCGCCCTGGCGCTGACGCCTGTTTCACGTGAAACATTGGAAAGGCTCGACCGCTTTGTCGCCGTGCTGCTCGATTGGCAGCAGCGAATGAACTTGATCGCGTCGTCCACCGAGCCAAAGCTTTGGACACGCCACATCGCCGATTCGCTTCAGCTTCTGGCCCTGGCACCGCAGGCGCGAGTCTGGGTTGACCTCGGCTCCGGGGCGGGGTTTCCGGGCGTTGTGCTTGCTTGCGCGCTTGCTGACACGGCGGGATCGCGCGTGCATTTGGTTGAACGAAGCACCAAAAAGGCGGCCTTCTTGCGCGAAGCGGTCAACGCGACAGGCGCTCCTGCCGAGGTCCATGCGGTCGGGCTTGAAGATTTTGTCGAAAACCTCGCGGTGCCTGTGGACGTTGTGACCGCACGGGCGCTGGCGCCCCTTGCCGCGCTGCTGACCGCCACGTATCCGTTGTTGAAAACCGGCACGCTCGGTCTGTTTCCCAAGGGTCAAGATGTAGATGCTGAATTGACCGAAGCCGCTAAATGTTGGAGCATCCAGTCGTCTTTGGCGCCGAGTCTTACCGATCCCAAAGCCAGGATCGTCTGCATCACGGGAATTAGGCCAAAGGTTCAACCGGGACGAGAGAAAAATCGACGCCGCCGTTGAGACCCTCGCACAGCGAATTGGAATTGCCGGTCATGTCAGACGAGCCGTTATCGGAACAAACAGTGGTGCCTTTTGCTGCGCCCGATCGCGCACCGCAGGTGCAGCTTAGCAAGCCGCCCCGGGTGCTTGCAGTCGCCAACCAGAAGGGCGGCGTCGGCAAGACGACCACGGCGATCAATCTCGGCACCGCGCTCGCCGCCATCGGCGAAGAAGTGCTGATCATCGATCTCGATCCGCAGGGCAACGCCTCGACCGGGCTCGGCATCGACCGCCGCAATCGCCAGCACTCCACCTACGACGTCCTGATCGGCGAGGCGACGCTGCGCGATTCCATCGTACCAACCGCGGTGCCGCGGCTGCATTTGGCGCCGTCGACCCTCGATCTCTCCGGGCTCGAGCTTGAAATCGGCCAGGCGCGCGACCGCGCCTTCCGCCTGCGCAACGCGCTCGCGCCGCTGAGCACGGTCGCCACCGGCCAGCCGAAATTCACTTATGTGCTGGTCGATTGTCCGCCGTCGCTCAATCTCTTGACCATCAACGCCATGGCGGCGGCCAATGCCATTCTGGTGCCGCTGCAATGCGAGTTCTTCGCGCTCGAAGGCCTGTCGCAACTGCTCAAGACCGTCGAACAGGTGCGCGCGCAACTCAATCCGGATCTCACCATCCACGGCATCGTGCTGACCATGTACGACGCACGCAATAATCTGTCGGGCCAGGTCGTTGCCGACGTGCGCGAGTTCATGGGCCGCAAAGTCTACGAAACCATCATCCCGCGCAATGTGCGGGTCTCGGAGGCGCCGTCCTACGGCAAGCCGGTGCTGGTCTACGATCTCAAATGCAGCGGCAGCGAAGCCTATCTGCGGCTCGCCACCGAGATCATCCAGCGCGAAAAGGAACTGCTCGCCAGTTGAGCGCGATCGGATAGCCGGCGGCGACCAAGAAACGTGCAACAGTAAACGCGGAATAGTCTTGTGAGTGAAACTGCAGGGAAGGCGGCGATGGCGGAGGACGCAGCGCGATCGCGATTGGGCCGCGGACTTGCCGCGCTGATCGGTGACGTTGGCACCGAGAGCTCGGCCGAGCGCCCGCGCGGCCAGCGGCGCGTAGCGACCAGTTCGCTGCGGCCGAATGCGCGCAATCCGCGGCGCCTGTTCTCCGATACCGAGCTCGATGAATTGACCGCCTCGCTGCGCGAGCGCGGCATGATTCAGCCGATCGTGGCGCGGCCGGTGCGCGGCGCCCCCGACGCTTTCGAGATCATCGCCGGCGAGCGGCGCTGGCGCGCCGCGCAACGCGCCGGGCTGCACGAGGTGCCGGTCGTCATCATCGAGGCGACCGACGAAGAATCGCTGCAGCTTGCGATCATCGAGAACGTGCAGCGCGCCGACCTCAATCCGCTGGAGGAAGCCGAAGGCTATCGGGCGCTGGTGGAAGATTACAACCACACCCAGGACGACATCGCCAAAATGGTCGGCAAAAGCCGCAGCCATGTCGCCAATACGCTGCGGCTGTTGAAGCTGCCGCCTTCGATTCGCGGCTATATTTTCAAAGGCAAGCTCGACGCCGGCCATGCCCGCATGCTGATCGGCCAGCCCAATGCCGAAAAGCTCGCCGAAGAAATTGTCGCGCGCGGCCTCAACGTCCGCCAGGTCGAGGAGATCGCGCGCCAGGAATCCGGCCGCAACGGCAAGCCGCATCCCCGCAAGGGCTCGGCGGAAAAGAGCGCCGACACGCTGGCGCTGGAAAAGCGATTGTCCGACGCGCTCGGACTGGTCGTCAAAATCGATGCGCGCGGCGAGCGCGGCATCGTCAACATCCGCTATCGCAATCTCGATCAGCTCGACGATCTGGCGGAGCGCCTGGAGAAAAAGCGCCATTAGGCGGAATCGCAGCCACCGCGGCGCTTGTGACCCGAAGGGGGCACACTCCGCGTCGTCTTTCCGCTGCGCAAGCATGCATCATCTTGGCGAGTCCGGCGGAGCGGCCTCATGTTGCGGCAGATATTTTTCGGGAGCGTCGTCAGCCTTGGCAATATCGCCGTTCACGCGCTGATGATGATCCTCATTCTACGGGTAAGGAAGGTGGTATGCGCGAGCGCGCCATCACGACCGACACTTCGGCTGGTCGGCATCATGATCGCCGCCGTTTCGATGTTGATGGCTGCGCATCTTGTCGAAATCGGCGTCTGGTCGATCGCCTATGCGTCGGTCGACGCGTCGGCCCAAGGCACTGACGACTTCTACTTTGCCTTCGTCAATTATACGACGCTCGGGTACGGCGACATCGTTCCTACGGCGCGGTGGCGACTGCTTGGTCCGATGACCGCCATGAATGGTGTGCTGCTCTTCGGGTGGTCCACTGCGGTCATTTTCCAAATACTAAGGACGACAACTTCCCAACATGACTTTAAATTTGACAATGATTGAGAACATCCAAAACGGCCGAGGATTGGAACGGCTTGCCGCTGCGCCCGCGTTATGGGACGCTTCGCAGATGCCCCGCCACCAGGTGCGGTTCCTTTAGGAAAGGCATCAGGGTGGGGCTGGACAGCGCATGTCTGGTTCCGGAGCACCGCAGAAGAATTTGACGGGGCAGTGGTTTCCGCCGATCCGTTGGCTATCTGAATATCGTGTCGAGTTTCTCCAGGGCGATATCGTTGCCGGAGTAACGCTGGCCGCCTACGCGATTCCGGTTTCCCTTGCCTATGCCGGGCTTGCCGGCTTGCCTCCACAAGTCGGCGTTTACGGCTATCTGCTCGGCGGTCTGGGCTACGCCCTCCTCGGATCGTCGCGTCAGCTCGCCATCGGGCCTACTTCCGCCATTTCACTGATGATTGCCGGCACGGTGGCGGCAATGGCCGAGGGGGACACCCAACGCTACGCGCAAATTGCCAGCCTCACGGCCTTCACCGTAGCGGCGCTTTGCTTGTTCGCCTGGCTCTTGCGACTGAGCGTGCTGGTGAAACTGATCAGCGACAGCATTCTCGTCGGCTTCAAGGCCGGCGCGGGCTTGACCATTGCCATGACCCAGTTGCCGAGCCTGTTTGGTGTCGCCGGCGGCGGCCATGATTTTTTCGAGCGGGCACTCCTGTTCGCCGGGCAGCTCGGTCAGACGAACCCGACTGTTCTCGTCGTCGGCCTCATCGCGATTGGGCTCCTGGTGTTTGGTGAGCGCCTGCTGCCCGGGAAGCCAATCGCACTGGGAGTTGTTGCACTGTCAATCGTCACTGCAACGCTATTGGGGCTTTCGGCGCTGGGGGTCCCAACGACCGGAAAAATTCCAGCGGGTTTGCCCAGCTTGGCCGGTCCGGCTCTCAGGTTGCGCGACGTCGAGGGAATTGTGCCATTGGCCGGCGGCTGCTTGCTGCTCGCTTACATCGAGGGAGTATCCGCTGCCCGCACTTTCGCCGCCAAACACGGATATGCCCTGAATCCTCGGCAGGAGTTTTTGGGCATCGGGGCTGCCAATCTCGCAGCAGCCCTGGGGCATGGCTATCCGGTCGCCGGAGGCCTGTCGCAATCGGCGGTGAATGACAAAGCTGGTGCCCGCACGCCGCTCGCGCTGGTGTTTGCGTCGATCACGCTGGCGCTGTGCCTTCTGTTCCTGACCGGACTGTTGGAGAATTTGCCAAAGGCGGTGCTGGCCGCCGTTGTGCTGACCGCGGTGTACGGGCTTTTGGATTTTCCGGCGCTGCTGCGTATGTGGCGGGTCAGCCGGCTAGACTTCTACGCCGCCGTCATCGCGCTTGGTGCCGTGCTGCTGCTCGGCATACTTCAGGGTATCCTGCTCGCCGCCTTGGCATCCGTATTACTGATGCTGGTGCGAACTTCGCGCCTGCACGTGGCGTTTCTCGGCCGTATTCCCGGTACCAATAATTATTCCGATCTGGAGCGCCACCCGGAGAACGAGCCGTTGCCCGGCGTCGTCGCCTTCCGGCCCGAGGCATCCCTGATCTATGTCAATGCCGACACCGTCCTGGAAGCGGTATTGAGCCGCCTTGAGCAAGCCGAGGCCTCGGCAATCCGTTTGGTGATCTGCGATCTTTCCGCGGCGCCGTATCTCGACCTCGCGGGCTCGCGCATGCTGCACGAGTTGCATGCCGAACTCACCGGCCGCGGGATCGCGCTGCGTATTGTCGGAGCCCACGGCGCGGCGCGCGATTTATTGCGAGCCGATGGCATCGAAGCCAAAGTCGAAGAGCTCGGGCGTGGCGTGACACTCGATGGTTTGCTCCGCACCAAATCTGTGTAGTTGAAAAAGTGACGCCTCAGGAAACGGAAGAACGCAGGAGTCTCATCGCTTTTTCCTCTTCGCGCTTTTCTTCGCGAAAATCGCGTTCCAGTTTTCTTTGTAGGCGGCGCTAACCGGCTTCTGGCCTTCGCCTCGGCTGTAGCCTGAAGGAGCAGCGGCAGCCGCCTCGCCGCTCTCCGTCTTGGATGTGGCTTCGCCTGAAGTGCCTTTCTCCTTGGCGGCAGCCTTGCTCTTTGGAGCGGAATCGGTTTTGGCGGGCTTGTTGTCGCTGGCCATCGTCTTTCCTAACGCTGAGCGGATGTATTCCTGGTCTTACGAATAGCTTGTGGGATATCGCAAGCAAGCTTGTCTTAAAGAGAAATTCGCCTTTCAAAGCTTGATCTCGATGGCATGAAATGCCACATCCAGCCCGCCATGAACATGCCCATCCGCGCCCCCGAGGGCACCCCGGCTCTGTCGCCCATTGCGGCCGAGGTCGAGCGGCGACGCACCTTCGCGATCATCTCCCACCCCGATGCGGGCAAGACCACGTTGACGGAGAAGCTCCTGTTGTTCGGGGGTGCCATTCAGCTTGCCGGCCAGGTCAAGGCCAAGCGCAACCGGCGCTCCACGCGTTCGGACTGGATGAGCATTGAGCGCGAGCGCGGGATATCCGTTGTCACCTCGGTGATGACCTTTGAGTACGACGGCCGTGTGTTCAACCTGCTCGATACGCCGGGCCACGAGGATTTCTCCGAAGACACCTATCGGACGCTCACGGCAGTCGATTCCGCCGTGATGGTGATCGACGCCGCCAAGGGCATCGAGCCGCGGACGCGCAAGCTGTTCGAAGTATGCCGGCTGCGCGATATTCCGATCATCACCTTCATCAACAAGATGGACCGCGAGAGCCGCGACCCGTTCGACCTCATCGACGAGATCGAGAAAACGCTGGCGCTCGATACTGCGCCGATCACCTGGCCGGTCGGGCGCGGGCGTGACTTTGTCGGCACCATCGACGTGGAATCCGGCGGCGTGCGCTTGCTGGACGGCGATGCGGGGTCTGCCGGCACGCTGCGCGCCATGACGATCGCCGAAGTTACCGCTCTGAACCCCGATCTCGACGCCGCGGCATTCGGCGCGGAATTCGATCTCGTGCGCCATGCTTGCAAAAGGTTCGATCCGCGCGCCTTTGCCGAGGGCCACCTGACTCCGGTCTTCTTCGGCAGTGCGCTCAAAAATTTCGGTGTCGGCGATCTGCTCAATGCGCTTGCCGCCATCGCGCCGGCGCCGCGGGCGCAGACCGCCGACAAGCGGGTCGTCGCGGCCACCGAGCCCGGCATGTCGGCATTCGTTTTCAAGATTCAGGCGAACATGGATCCGAACCATCGCGACCGTATCGCCTTCGTGCGGCTTTGCTCCGGCAAGCTCATCCGCGGCATGAAGGTCAAGCAGGTGCGAACCGGCAAGACCATCAGCCTGCACGCTCCCCAATTCTTCTTTGCCCAGGATCGCGCGCTTGCCGAGGAGGCCTTCGCCGGCGACGTGGTCGGCATACCCAATCACGGCACGCTGCGCATCGGTGACACCCTGACGGAAGGCGAGGAGCTCAACTTTGCCGGCGTACCGAACTTCGCGCCGGAGATCCTGCGCCGGGTTCGCCTGACCGATGCCATGCGGGCCAAGAAGCTCAAGCAGGCGCTGCACCAACTGGCCGAGGAAGGCGTCGCACAGGTGTTCCAGCCGACCGACGGATCCCCGGCTCTGGTCGGCGTTGTCGGCCCATTGCAGCTCGACGTCCTGAAGGTGAGGCTCGCGGACGAATATGGGCTGGAAATCGGTTGGAGCACGGCGGAGTTTCAGTTCGCGCGCTGGATCGCGGCCGACGACCGCAAGCGGCTCGACCAATTCGCGGCGAGCTACCGCTCGTCCATGGCCGAGGATTTTGACGGCGATCTCGTCTTCCTGGCACGCAACGCCTTTGACCTCGAGTATACGGGCGAACACAATCCCGGCATTGCTTTCACCGACGTGAAGGACATTCACCGAAATAAGCCCACCGGGTGAGGCCTGTCGGTCGGTTGTCGGCAAGTTTCAGTTGTCGGCAAGCTCCTCGCGCAGGATTTCGAGCTCCAGCCACTGCTCTTCCGCTGCGGCGATTTTCAGCTGCAGCTCGCCGAGTGCGGCGGTGATTTTCTCGAACGCGGCGCGGTCGCGCGCATAAAATTGCGGATCGGCGAGCTTGGCTTGCAATTCGTCGATGTCAGTTTGCAGCTTGACGATCGTTTTGGGCAAGGTTTCAAGCGCATGCTGGTCCGTGAACGTCAACCGCCGTTTCGTGGGCCGTGCTCCTGTAACGACCGAAGCAGCTTCTCTGGACGCTTTCCGCGGCTGTGGCTTGGAGCTCTCTCGCGTCAGATCCGCGCCACGCTGCGCCAGCATGTCGCTATAGCCGCCGGCATATTCGGTCCAGCGGCCATTTCCTTCGGGCACGATCACCCCGCTCACGAGACGGTCGAGAAAATCCCGATCGTGGCTGATGAGCAGAACGGTTCCGGGATATTCGGCCAGCATCTCCTCGAGCACGTCCAAGGTTTCCATATCGAGGTCATTGGTCGGTTCGTCGAGGACCAAAAGGTTCGACGGCTTGGCGAGCAGCCGCGCCAGCATGAGGCGGCCGCGTTCGCCGCCCGACAGCTTGCCGAGCGGCGTGCGGGCCTGTTCGCTCGCGAATAGAAAGTCCTTCATATAGCTGACGACATGCTTGGAATTGCCGTTGACCATCACGGTGTCGCCGTGACCTTCGGTCAGCGCCTCGGCAACCGTGACATTGGGATCGAGGCTGTCCCGGTGCTGATCGAGCGTCGCGACAGCGAGCGTCGTTCCGAGCCGTACCGAGCCCGTATCCGGTTGCAGGACTCCGGTCAGCATGTTGATCAGCGTGGTCTTGCCGCTGCCGTTCGGGCCGACGATGCCGATACGGTCGCCGCGCTGGATGCGGATCGAGAAATCGCTGACGATCGGACGCCCATCGTAGCTCTTGCCGATACCGGCGGCCTCGATGACCAGCGCGCCGGACGGCGCCGCCGAGCCGGCGGTGATGACGGCGTTGCCGGCGGCGGCGCGATAGCTGCGGCGCGCTTCCCGAAGCGCCTGCAATTGGCCGACGCGGCGCATATTGCGCTTGCGTCTGCCGGTGACGCCGTAGCGCATCCAGTGCTCCTCGGCGACGATTTTGCGATCGAGCTTGTGCTGATCGCGTTCCTCCTCCGCCAGCACCGCATCGCGCCATTCCTCGAAATGGGCAAATCCGCGATCGAGGCGGCGGGTCTGGCCGCGGTCGAGCCAGACCGTGCTGCGCGACAGCGTCGAAAGGAGACGCCGATCGTGGCTGATGATCACCAGCGCGGCGCGTCGGGAAGCGAGATCCTGCTCCAGCCATTCGATCGTGGTCAGGTCGAGATGATTGGTTGGCTCGTCGAGAAGCAGGATATCGGGGTCGGCCGCCAATACGCGTGCGAGCGAGGCGCGGCGCGCTTCGCCGCCGGAGAGCTTTGCCGGGTCTTCCTGCCCGGTGAGGCCGAGTTGCTCGAGAAGACGGCGGGCGGCATGGCGGTCGTCGTCCGGCCGAAGGCCTGCCTCGACATAGGCAAGCGTAGACGCGAAGCCCGAAAGGTCCGGCTCCTGCGGCAAATAGCGCACCACGGTTCCGGGCTGTATGAAAACGGAACCGCGGTCCGGTTCGACCAGCCCCGCCGCGATCTTCAGCAGGGTCGATTTGCCGGTTCCGTTGCGCCCGACCAGGGAAACGCGCTCGCCAGCACCGACGGATAGCTCCGCGCCAGAGAGAAGCGGCGTGCCGCCGAAGGTCAGGGCAATATCTTTAAGTTGAAGGAGTGGAGCGCCACGCCTTGTCATGTCGCCGTTTCGGGCCATTGAATGCCGAGCGCGCTTCGCTTGTGATCGGCTATTTGAGCTATTTCACGGCGTTTAGCGCAACAAACCTGTGAACATCACCGTCGTTTACGAGTCTCGGGCTGGATTTGCAAATACTGTCCGGTGAACTCGAATCAGGAGGGATGCCTATGTCGAAGCCCATGACGAAGTCCGAGCTTATCGGTCAAATTGCCGAGCATGCAGAGCTGAAGAGGAGCGACGTCAAAGGCGTCATTGAGACGCTTGCGACTATTGGCTATAAGGAATTGAAGAAGAATGGAACCTTCCTTGTTCCAGGCTTTGCGAAATTTGTCGTCATAAAGAAGCCCGCGACCAAGGAGCGGAGTGGCATTAATCCGTTCACCAAAGAGCCGACTGTATTCAAGGCCAGACCGGCTCGGAAAATCGTCAGAGCGCGCCCAGTCAAGGCCGCCAAGGACGCGGTCTGAACTAGCGTTGCGCCGAGCGCATCTGCCACGCCGCCTTGAACGCCTTGCGCTTTTCAGGGTCGTATAAGCTCGCATAGTCGTATTTCAGCGGCTTCGACGGCTCGACGTGGAGCGTGGCGAAGACCGGGCCGTCCTGCTCGAGCACGTGGGCGATCTGCTGTTCGAACATGCGCAGGTCGGAAAAATCGTAGGTCGCGGCATAGCCCGCCGACCGCGCGATATTGGCGAAATCCACCTTCGGGTTCGGAATCGGATGGCCGCCATTGGCTTCGTAGGTGTCGTTATGGGCGACGAAGTGAACGAGATTTTTCGGCGCTGCGGCCGCGATCGTTACCAGGCTGCCGAGATTCATCAAAAGGCTGCCGTCGCCTTGCAGCACCACAACGCGCCGGTCCGGCCGGCCGAGCGCCAGGCCAAGCCCGTGCGATGAATCCAACCCCATGGCGCCGATCGACAAATAGTTGAGCGGACGCGGGCTGACCTCGACCCAATCGACGGCGGAACTGTAGGTCGCGACCACCGCCTCGTCCTTGAGGTGGCGTGCCAGGACGCGAAAACATTCGTCGCGTTTCATCATGATACTTTGGGGCTCCGCCCGACCAGGAACGCCACCGGTTGCGACTCGGCATAGGCCTTGTCGATCGCCGGCTTGATCTTTACGACGTCGGCGTCGACGCTGAGCAGGTGATGGGCGATGCCCATGTCGTCGAGGATCGGCTCGACGATGCGCACGCCGTAGCGCGGCGATTCCTTCGGCGCCTTGTCGGGATCGTGTTGCAACAACCCGATCATCATGCAGATCGGCTGCTTGTACTCCACCGCGACGCCGCGGATGGCGTTGATCGAATCGAGGAATCCGGTGTGCTGGATCAGCACCAGCGCGCGCTTGTCGCTGTACGCGAGGCCCGTGGCGATGCCGATGCACTCGTCTTCCTTGCAGACGCGGACGAGGCGAAGATCCTTGTCTTTAGCGATCGGCGCCAACAGCCCGGCGCTGGTGACGATGTCGGGCACCGAGAGGATATATTCGATGCCGCTGGCCTTGATCGCGGCAATGATGCCGGCGCCGCTGAGCTCGCGCGCCGTGGCGCCGGCACGTGTCGCTGTCGCTTCCATTCAACTCTCCAAAGCCCGCCGCGAAAGGGCGCCAGCGTAGCTGGGATCGGGGATTGGTCAATCCAGCCCTGCGGTTGTCGCCGGACTGGATTGACAGTGCTCCTAGGCGGCCCGCTTAATCTCGGCCGCCTTACTGGATGGAACGCACCGATGGCCGCTGAACTGCCGCACTATGAAATCCTCGCCGTGCGCTACGGCACTTCGAGCGCTCGGCCGGCAAGCCAGAATTTCATCATGTCCGACGGCCACGACGGGCCGATGCCGATGGATTTTTACATCTGGGTCATTCGCGGCGAGGGCCGCACCATCGTCGTCGATACCGGATTTTCCGCGGGCGCTTCCGAGCGGCGCAACCGGCGCTTCGTGCACGCGCCGGCCGAGGCATTGGCGCAGGCCGGTATCGATCCGGCGGCGGTGCAGGACGTGGTGATCACGCACCTGCATTGGGATCATTCCGGCAACATGGACCTGTTTCGCAACGCCACCTTCCACATCCAGGATGCCGAGATGGCGCAGGCCACCGGCCGCTGCATCTGCCACAAATGGTTTCGCCGCCAGTCCGAAGTCGATGACGTGGTGGCGCTGGTCAAGAGTCTCTACGCCGGGCGCGTGAAATTCCACGATGGCGAAGGTGCCGTAGCGCCAGGCGTTACCGTGCATCTGGTCGGCGGCCATACCGGCGGCTTGCAGATCGTGCGCGTGAATACCGCGCGCGGCGCCGTGGTGCTGGCGAGCGACGCGGTGCACTACTGGATGAATCTGGCCGAGCAGAATCCGTTTCCGCCGGCCAACGTCATGGACGCGCTCGAAGCGTTCCGCATCGTCGAAGATTTGGCCGGCGACCGCGACCACATCATTCCCGGCCACGATCCCTTGGTGCTCAGCCGCTTCCCGCCGCTGCGCGGCAATCTCGACATCGTGCGCGTCGATCTAGCGCCGGTGGTGTGACTCGCGCGCCTGCTCGACCCGTTTGATCAAATCGATAATCGCCGGACTTTGACTCATCATCATGATCTGCACCGGTGCGCAAAACGCAACCTGGTCGCCAAACACCGTCGGGTGCCGCAGCGACAGCACCACGCGCGGCGGGCTGGTCATCGCCGCATAACTGACATTGGTAATGTCGGCCAGCGCGATGCGTTGCTCCTGGCCGTTATTTTTCACGACCAAGGCGTCGCCGTCGTCCAAAACATCGTCGACGAGATCGAACACATACTTTTTCATGAAATAGATGCCGAAGACGAAAATGATCGGCATGACGATCACAAAGGGAAACAGCCCGGAACCCTTCGACAGCCCCGCATAAAGCCCGAGCCCGCCGATCAGCACACAGCCGCCGATCCAAATGACCGGAAAGACGCGCTTATAGTAGAAGGTCAGGCTCGATGAGATGCGGCTCATGCGGCCCCCGCACCCGCCCCCCGGCAGCGCGTTATTCCGCGGCCGTTCGTCCCGCGCCGCCGTGGCCGAACCGCCGCTCGATATAATCGATGACGATCTTTTGGAAATCGGCGGAGACTGTCGGACCGCGCAAGGTCATGGCTTTCTTGCCGTCGATGAAGACCGGCGCGGTCGGCGTTTCGCCGGTGCCGGGCAGCGAGATGCCGATGTCGGCGTGCTTGGATTCGCCGGGGCCGTTGACGATGCAGCCCATCACCGCGACGTTGAGGCCTTCGACGCCGGGATAGCGCGTCTTCCATTCCGGCATCGAGTCGCGAATGAAATTCTGGATGCTGGAGGCAAGCTCCTGGAACGTGGTCGAGGTGGTGCGGCCGCAGCCGGGGCAGGCAGCAACGAGCGGCACGAAGGTGCGCAGCCCCACGGTCTGCAGCAGCTCTTGGGCGACCTTCACTTCGAGCGTGCGGTCGCCATTCGGCTCGGGCGTCAGCGAGACGCGGATCGTATCGCCAATGCCTTGCTGTAGCAGCACGCCCATGGCGGCCGATGATGCGACGATGCCTTTCGAGCCCATGCCCGCCTCAGTGAGGCCGAGATGCAGCGCGTAGTTGCAGCGCCTTGCGAGCTCGCCGTAGACGCCGATCAGGTCCTGAACCGCGGACACTTTTGCAGATAGAATGATGTGGTCTTTCGGCAGGCCGATCTCCTCGGCGCGCTCGGCCGACAGCAGCGCCGATTGCACCATGGCTTCGCGCGTGACGTCGCGGGCGTCGACCGGGTGGTTCGACTTGGCGTTCTTGTCCATCAGGTGCGTGAGCAGCTCCTGGTCGAGCGAGCCCCAATTGGCGCCGATGCGCACCGGCTTGTCGTGCTTGATCGCGGTCTCGACGATGGCGCCGAATTGCCGGTCCTTCTTTTCCTTGAAACCCACATTGCCGGGATTGATGCGATACTTGTCGAGCGCTTCGGCGCAGGCCGGATGATCAGCGAGCAACTTGTGGCCGATATAGTGGAAGTCGCCGACGATCGGCACGTCGACGTTCATCTTCAGCAGCCGCTCCTTGATATGCGGTACGGCGGCCGCTGCCTCGTCGCGGTCGACGGTGATGCGCACGATCTCGGAACCGGCCCGCGCCAGCGCCGCCACTTGCCTTGCCGTCCCTTCGGCGTCGGCCGTGTCGGTATTGGTCATCGACTGCACCACGATGGGCGCGCCGCCGCCGACGGTGACATTGCCGACCTTGACGCCGACCGTTTGATGCCTTGCAGCGGGACCGGAGAATTCCATCATAATCAGTACCTTAAGCTAATGCTGCGGTCTTTGGCCCGATCATCCAAGGGGGCCTAGACCCCCTGCATATAGCGTCACTGGGGCCGATTGACGAGGACGATGCCGCCCGCGACCAAAGCCACCGCCAGCGCGAAAGCAGGTGTCAGCGGCTCATTCAATACCAGATGGCCGGCCGCCACGCCAAAGAGCGGCGCCAGGAAGGTGAATACCGACAAGCGGGCGGCTGAATAGCGCACGATGAGCGCAAACCATACCGCGAAGGTCACGCTCACTACCCAGATGGTCTGATAGGCGAAAGCACCGATGGCGACCGCCGCCGGCATGGCGTCCATGCGTTCGCCAAACATCAGCGCACCCGCGGCGAGCAACGGCGCTGAGACCACGAGTTGGTAGAGCAGCGTTTTCTCGGCGCTGATTCGATTGAGCGTGCTCGCCTTGATCAGCAGCGTCGTCGCCGCCCACGCGGCGCCGGCGCCGACGAACATGATATCGCCGAGCGCCTGGTGCGGATCGGTCGCCGGCGTCGGCAGGCCGAAGGCG
>Ga0209517_10004839_pt1 | contig 17458 bp, 17 predicted proteins | sample PeaSoiMetSII2010_FD_187695 | JGI IMG/M metagenome (GOLD analysis project Ga0209517, IMG submission 187695) | Peat soil microbial communities from Weissenstadt, Germany - SII-2010 (SPAdes) (version 2) | ecosystem: Environmental > Terrestrial > Soil > Wetlands > Peat | place: Germany...
TGGAGCAGGCACGACGCGAACGGAACGATCGGCAGTGCGACTCGAATGATCGGCAGCGCATCACTTTCTTCCGCCCAATGCGCAATTGACAAAGCCGTACTAACCACCGCGCTGGCGCTCGTCTTCGTGCCATGCGTTATGCTGACCGGCCGCTGTTCTACTGACCGGCCGGTCAGGCTAATCACCGAGTTCGGCCTCGGCGGTACGCGGCCGTTGCTAACGGGCACGCCGCGTGTCCGCCTCGCCGTTAGCGTCCGAGGCGCTCCCCCGAGGGCGCCGGTCACCGGGAGAGCAGTGACCGCCCTCGCCGCAAGCCTGACCTCGATCTGCTCCGCGTTCAGGATGTTGGACTCTCGGGGCCGGTGAAGACGCCTTGGAATTTGACTCCAGTGGGAGAAAACAATGAAAATATTGCCATCGTTGCGCAACATGATCGCCCAAGAAGTAGCGCGGCACCTCCCTGGCTACTCCCTAGCACCCTACGACCCAGGCGGTGGCGACTCAAACGATTCCCCCTTCAACCAATCCTGCCGCCTAACCCGTACCGAGACTTTCACTGAAGGACCAGTCATCCAGTTGCGCCTCATCAACTTCACGCATATCCAGATTGACGGCCATTGGCCGCGCAGCAAGCTGGATACCAACAAGATGTATCCTGATGAAGAGCGACGGACCAAAGCCATCACGGTAGTATTCGACACGCCTGAGCAAATCGCCCCTGAGCAAATCGCCAACGAGATTCAGCGCCGCTTCCTGCGGAGTTACGAGATGTATTTCATGAAGGGCATTGAGGATCGCGACCGCTATGACACCGAAGAGCAGGCTGCGCTGGCTTTGGCGGCGGAACTGGCGAAATTGGGCAAGGGCTCACCTGTTGCTTGTTCCCCATCAAACTTGATCGGCAACCATGGCGCTGGATCCTTTCGCGGGCAAGTGCGTCACGGCAACACAGTCGTTCTAAAGTTCAGTGGCCTGCTCCCCATAATAGAGGATAAAATCATCCAAATAGTGGGTAGGGATGCACTCGAGAGGCAGGAACAAGGCGATTTGAAGACCAATGAACTGCCCGTCGAAATGGCGCGTAGAATCATGGCGCTATTTGCGTGACGAGCCCAGTGGAAGACTAAAGGCGTCGGGAGTCGATTTGAGGCGAACCAGGGAAAGAAAACGCGTCAAGAACCTTTTCCGGATGAAGAGATAAAAAAATGGTGTTGACATCTTTTTTCTGCTTGTAACAGGAGGGATCGCCATGACGGGACTGGACGCGCTGCAATCTGTACAATTTGTGAGCAAGAAGGGAAAACGCCTTGCCATCCTGAGTGCGGAAGATTGGGAAACCCTGATCGAATGGCTGGAAAGTCTTGAGGACGTCCAGATAGCACGGCAAGCGTTTGCGGAGCTCAAAGCGGCGAAGGGCAACCGCCGCCGCGCGGGCTGGCTGGAATGGAACGCCGTCAAGGACGAACTCGCGTGAGTCGCTACACAGTGTACGTCACGCCGGCTGCATGGAAGGAGATCAAGGACCTTCCTGGCCAGATACGGCAGCGAGTGCGCAAAGCCTAGAGGCTTTGGCCGAGAAGCCGCGACCTGCGAAGAGCAAAGCACTCGATGTGCCCGGTGTCCACTCAGAGGTGCGTCGGCTCAGGTTGGATCGCTGGCGAATAGTCTACGCCATCACCGAAGCCGACGAGGCGATCGATGTCTTGGCAGTACGGAAGCGCCCACCTTACGATTATGGGGACCTGGAATCTTTGATTAAGGACCACTCGTCGGAATAAAACAAGACGGCCCGTGGAAAACGGCAGGCGGATGCGTATCGCAGATGTGGAGGACGGCGCGCCTTGAAGCTGACGCACGACGAGCTTGAATTCCTGGGGGGAGAAAAGAGTTTTCTCTTTGCGGTCGTTCTTCCCTTCTAGGAGACGCTATGAAGCCCATCCGACTGACCGCCCATGCTCAGGGATACTTGTCGCGCCGTGGTTTCACAGTCGCTGAAGTCGAAGACGCGATCCGAACCAGTAGATGGCGATCCGCCTCTCAGGGGAGGCAAGAGACAAGCAAAGAATTCGCCTACGGCCGAGACTGGAACGGCACCGTATACACCACGAAGCGAGTTCGACCCATTTTCGTGGACGAGCCGACGGAAATTGTGGTCATCACCGTCTACACTTACTTCTTCTGAGAGGCTGCCATGAAGATCACCTACGACGCCGAGGCCGACGCTCTCAGCATCGTCTTCGCTGAAACGACCGTTACGACGCAGCACTTAGCGGATGGTATCGCCGCCGAGTACGATGCGGCCGGATGTCTGGCGGGACTGGAAATCCTAGACGTTCGCAGTCGCCTCGGCGGTGCCGACACGTTTCGACAGATCATCCTGGAAGGCGTCGGCAACTTGGTTCCTGGCCATACGGTCCCCCACCCGTGAATCAACATCGTCCGGTCGGAGGCACTCATGAACCAACACTGCGGTTGCAACAACGTCCATCGCCGCACCTTCCTCGCCGACCTGGGCCTGGGCTTCGTCGGCCTCGCCCTCGGCGCCATGCTGCACCGCGACGGCTACGCCTCCTCCCCCGTCCCCTGGGCGCCGCCGGACGGCAAGCCGCACTTCGCGCCGAAGGCCAAATCGGTCATCTGGCTGTTCATGAACGGCGGCGTCAGTCACCTGGAAACCTTCGACCCCAAGCCGGCCCTGAACAAGTACGCCGGCAAGACCATCGCCGAGACGCCGTTCAAGGACACGCAGGACCCCGAGAAGCTGAAACTGGCCCGCGTCGTCGTCGTCAACGACGCCAACGGCCAGCAGCGCAACCGCCTTTACCCGCTCCAGGTCGGCTTCAAGAAGTACGGCCGCAGCGGCATCGAGGTCAGCGACTGGCTTCCCTGTCTCGGCGAGTGCGTCGATGACCTGGCCATCGTGCGCTCGACGTACACGACCGACGACAACCACGGGGCGCAGACGCAGTTCCACTCCGGGCGGCACATGCTCGACGGCGAGTTCCCGACGCTGGGCGCCTGGGTGCATTACGGCCTCGGCTCGCTCAACGACAACCTGCCGGAGTTCGTGTCGCTGGGGCGGCGCGAGTACTGGAACGCGAAAGACGGCCATTACCTCGGCCCCGCCCACGACGCCGTGCCGCTGCGTATCGACCCCGCCAACCCGCTCGACTACGGCAAGCCGGAGGGCGACGTGCGGGCCGACGAGCAGAAGATCAATTTCGACCTGGCCGGCAAGCTCAACCGCCTCCGCGCCGTCGAGTACCCCGACGACCCGGCTCTGGCGGCGCGCGTGCAGTCCTACGAATTGGCCTTCCGGATGCAGAAGTCCTTGCCGGAGGTGCTGAATTTCAAGGAGGAAACTCCCCAGACGCAGCGGCTGTACGGCCTCGACCGGCCGGAGACGCGCGACTTCGGCATGCAGATGCTGGCGTGCCGCCGGCTGGTGGAGCGCGGCGTGCGCTTCATCCAGGTGCAGCACGGCGCCGGCGGCGCCGGCGTCTGGGACGCGCACGGCGGACTGAAGGCCAACCACTCGAACAACTGCCGGGCCGTGGACCGGCCGATCGCCGGGCTGCTCAAGGACCTGAAGCGGCGCGGGTTGCTGGACGAAACGCTCGTCGTCTTCGCGAGCGAGTTCGGCCGCACGCCGGGGTCGCAGGGCAGCGACGGCCGCGACCATCACATCTATGGCTTCTCGGTATGGTTGGCGGGTGGCGGCATCAAGGGGGGCGTCGTCCACGGCGCGACGGACGAGATCGGCTTCCACGCCGTGGAGCAGCGCCACTACGTCACCGACGTCCACGCCACCATCCTGAGCCTGCTCGGCCTCGATTCGCGGCAGTTGGAGATTCCCGGCCGCAAGCGCCTGGAGATCGACCACGGCAAGCCGATCCGCGAGATCATGGCCTGACGTCAGCGAGGGAGGGGACCATGCGCCGGGCGCTCTTTTCCGTCGGCTACGCCGGACTGTGGGGGCAGACCGCCCTCGGCACCCGCGAGTTCATCGAGAAGGCCGCACGCCTCGGCTACGACGGCGTCATGCTGGCCGGCAAGCGACCGCACCTGTCCCCCCTCGATGCCACGCCGGAACACGTCGAACGGATCAAGGAGGCTCTCACCCGCACCGGCCTGCGCTGCGAGGTCGTCGCCGCCTACACCGACTTTGCGGGGGGCGGCGCCGCCGAGGTGCCCTACGGCGAGATGCAGGTGGCCTACGTCGAGTCGCTGGCGCGGCTGGCGGCGGAGTTGGGCTGCGGCATGGTGCGCGTTTTCACCGCCTACGAGTCGCCGGGGCAAACCGCCGGGGTGCTTTGGCCGCGCGTCGTCGCCGCCCTGCGGGAATGCTGCGACCGGGCGGCGGCGTACGGTGTGACGATTGCCATCCAGAATCACCACGATCTGGCCGTCCACACGACGGCGCTGCTGGAATTGCTCGGCGACGTCGATCGGCCCAACTGCAAGCTCGGCTTCGACGCCTGGTCGCCGGCGCTGCGCGGCGAGGACCTGTACGAGGCGGCGCGCCGGGCGGCGCCGCACACGGTCCTTACCACCAACGCCGACTACGTCCGCCTGCCGCGCTTCCAGTACCAGCCGGCCCTGGTGAACTACACGCCGGCCCTGCCGGAACTGGTCCGGGCGGTGCCCTTCGGCCAGGGCTTCATCGACTACGCGGCCTTCTTCCGTGGCTTGCTCGACGGCGGTTTCGACGGGGTAGCGACTTACGAAATGTGTTCGCCACTGCGGGGCGGCGGCAGCCTCGACAATCTGGACCGCTGTGCCGCTGGCTACCTGAAGTGGATGCGGGAGAACGTGCCGGCCCGCTGAACCGTGGGCTTCCCCATGCGCATGAACTCTCGTCCCTGCCTGCCCTTTGGCCTGGTCAGGCTGCTTCCTTGCGCTCGTTACGGATCGTCACCACTGGCTCCGGGTTGCGCGGGGGGACAGGCAGGCCCTGTTCGACGAGCAACTCCACGTGCTCCTGCATGGCCCACTTCGCCTGGTACAGGCAGTCCTCGACGGAGTGGCCGATGCCTGAGAAGCCTTCCAACTCCTCGGAATAGAAGCCGAAGAAATCCGGCTCGTTCGTCGCCTCGATGATCAGCGAGTAAGGGAGATCGATCATGGCTGCTCTTCCTCCGGCTGCTGCTCGTCTGGTGGCGGTTCGTCCGCCCGTTGCTGTCCGGGTTTGGGAACACCGGCCGCCTTCAGGATCGCATGACAGGTCCCAGTCGGCACTTGCTTGGCTCCGTGGTAATCGACCCGAATCAACCGCGGCCACCCCGCCTTCCCGTAGTAGCGCACCGCCCCCTTCTGACGAACGAGGGTGAAACCATTGGCCTCCAACAGACGGACCAGTTCACTGAACTTCACTGCCACTCCCTGGCGAACTGCTCGAACAGCGAGGCGCTGACGACCGCGCTGGTGTCGAAAACAGAGCGCGACTCACGGTTCCTTGAGGATCGACTCCAGGATTTCGGGCGTTAACCCGCGCTCTTGTGCCTTGCGGCTGATGTCCCGCATCACTTCCTTGAGCGATCCGCTCGGGCACAGAGCATCATGGAGGCGCAGGCTTAACAACAAGTCGAGCGTTCGCTGCTCTTGTTCCGACGCGGCACGGTAGGCCCGCGCCGCTTCCGAATCAACTCGAATGGTGATCTGCTCAGTCTGCATGGTCATCGATACCTCAGCAACTATCATTTCCCGTAGGCATCCGTATCGACTTTGTTACGTCCCGGTGCCAGGAGGGAACGGCCTGCGCGGGCTGGCCTGCGACTTGGCCACCAAGGTCTGAAAGGCGGGGTCAGATTGCAGCAGTTCATCGACGAGCGAATCGTGCTCCTCCGCCTCCAGCGACTGGATGCCGACCAGCCGCCGATAGGCGTCCCGCCGCCGCTCAACGACCTCGCGCGCGATCTCCTCCAGCAGCGCACGGCGGGCGGCGTCCTCACCCGGCCGGAGGATCAATTGCCGGTCACCGACCGTGACGTCCACCACGTCCCCAATGCGCAGGCCGACCGACTCCAGAACTTTGGCGGGAAGGACAACGGCGGCGGAGTCCCCGTGAGGAACAATCGTGAGTTGTGGCATGGCCACCTCCTGCCCTCATCTTACCAGGCCGGCCGCTCGTCAGGCGAGCAGTTCCTTTACCACGTGGCCATGCACATCGGTCAGTCGGAACCGGCGCCCCTGGAACTTGAACGTCAACCGCTCATGGTCGATCCCCAGCAGGTGCAGGATGGTCGCCTGCAGGTCATGAACATGCACCGCACCCGGCGTGAACGTCGCCTTGTCGGGGCTGATCGCCTCGCCGTGCTCGTCGGCAATATTATATCCGTAATCGTCGGTGCGCCCGTAGGTGAGGCCACCCTTCACCCCCGCGCCGGCCAGCCAGACCGTGAAGCAGCGCGGGTGGTGGTCGCGGCCGTAGTTGTCCTTGGTCAGCTTCCCCTGCGAGTAACTCGTCCGGCCGAACTCGCCGCCCCAGATGATCAGCGTGTCGTGGAGCAGGCCGCGCCGCTTCAGGTCCTTGAGCAGCGCGGCGCTCGGCTGATCGGTTTCGCGGGCCTGTCCGCGGATCTGCCGCGGCAGGTCGCCGTGCTGGTCCCACCCCTGGTGGTAGAGCTGGATGAAGCGCACGCCGCGCTCGGCCAATCGCCGGGCCAGCAGGCAGTTCGCCGCGAAGGTGCCGGGCGTCCGCACGTCGGGGCCGTACAGGTCGAGGACGTGCTGCGGCTCGTTGGCGAAGTCCGTCACCTCCGGCACGCTCGTTTGCATCCGATAGGCCATCTCATATTGGGCCATCCGCGACTCGATCTCCGGATCCAGCTCGCGCTCCAGTTGAACGCGATTAAGTTCCTCCAGTTTGTCCAGCAGGGCCCGGCGGCCGGCGGCGGACACGCCCTCCGGGTTGGTGAGGTAGAAGACCGGGTCCTTGCCGGCCGCGAACTTGACCCCCTGGTAGCGCGAGTCGAGGAAGCCGTTGCCCCACAGCCGCGCGTACAGCGGCTGATCGCCCTTGCCCTTGGTCACCAGGACGACGAAGGCCGGCAGGTTCTCGTTCATCGACCCGAGGCCGTAGCTGACCCACGATCCCATCGACGGCCGACCCGCGATCTGCGAGCCAGTCTGGAAGAACGTGATGGCCGGGTCGTGATTGATGGCCTCGGTGAACAGCGAACGGATGATGCACAGCTCGTCCACGACACTCCCCGTGTGCGGAAGCAATTCGCTCAACCAGGCGCCGCACTTGCCGTGGCGCGCGAACTTGAAGGCGGAGCCGGCCAGCGGGATCGACGCCTGGTTGACCGACATGCCGGTCAGGCGCTGGCCGCCGCGCACGTGGTCGGGGAGCTGCTCGCCGTTCTTCTCGTTGAGCAGCGGCTTGTAATCGAAGAGGTCCTGCTGCGCCGGTCCGCCGCTTTGGAAGAGGTAGATAATCCGCTTCGCCTTTCCGCTGAACTGCGGCGCCGCAGGAGCGCCGCTTGCGGCTTCGCAGACGCCCAGGGCCAGGGCCCCGAGGCCGAGGCCGGCGCCCGACAGGAAATGGCGGCGGGTGATGGTCAGCGGGTCCAGGGGTTCGTTCGCGCTCATGACGGAGTTACCGGGTGGTGACAGAGGCATCGAGGTTGAGAATGGCGCCGGCGGTGGTGGCCGCGGCGGCGAGTTCGGCCGGGTCGAGCCCCGGCGGCGGCGGGCGGTCGCCCGTCTTCAGGAATTTCTGGGCGCCCGTGGGATCGGCGCGGAAAAGCTGCACCTGGTCCCTGTACAACTGCACCAGCAGGCGCAACTCGCGCTCGCTGGGCTTGCGCGTCGCGCCGAGGCGGAAGGCGTAGGTCAGTTTCTCTTCCGGCGTCGCTCCGCCCTCGCGCAGCAGCCGCTCGCCCAGGGCGCGGGCGGCCTCGACGAACTGCGGGTCGTTGAGCAGCACCAGCGGCTGCAACGGCGTGCTGGTGGTCTGGCGGCGGACCACGCACACCTCGCGGCTGGGGGCGTCGAAGGCCAGCATGTTCGGCGGCGGCGACGTGCGCCGCCAGAAGGTATACAGGCTGCGGCGGTGCAGACCTTCGCCCTTGTCCGCTACGTAATCGGGCAGGAAGGCGTTCATGGCGTGCCACATGCCCGGCGGCTGGTACGGCTTCGCCGGCGGGCCGCCGATCTTCTGCGATAGCAGCCCGCCGGCCGCCAGTGCCGCGTCGCGCAATTCCTCCGCCGACAGTCGCCGGCTCGGCCCGCGCGCCAGCAGCAGGTTGTCCGGGTCGCGCTCGCGCAGCTCCGGCGCGGCGACGGAGCGCTGCCGGTAGGTGGACGAGAGAACGATCTGCCGGCACAGCGCCTTCACGTCCCACCCGGAGACGATGAAGTCGCGGGCCAAGTAGTCGAGCAATTCCGGGTGGGTCGGCAGCGCCCCCTGCGTGCCGAAATTCTCGGTGGTCGCCACGATGCCGCGGCCGAAGAAGAGCTGCCAGTAGCGGTTGACGGCGACGCGCGCCGTCAGCGGATTGCGCGGGTCGGTCAACCAGCGCGCCAACCCGAGCCGGTCGCGCGGCGCCTCCTTCGGGAAGGGCGAAAGCGAAGCGGGGATGTCGCGCCCGACTGGGCGGTCGTGCGGAGCGTCGTAGTTGCCGCGGGCCAGGACGTACGCCTGTCGCGGGTGGGGTAACTCCTCCATCGTCATGATCTCGAAGACGCCCGTCTGGGCGGCGAACAGCCGCTGCCGGGCCTGCCGCAGCTCCTCGCGCGCCCTCGCCGACTCCGCGTCCACGGCCGCCAGGTAATACGGCCGCAGGGCCGCCTCGTCCTTGCGGGCCAGGGCGTCGGTCAGGGAGCGGCCGTCGTGGAGCTGGGCCACCTCGATCTCGGAGAGCGCCCGGTCGTGAATGCGCACCTCGTCAAGGAGGCAGCCCTTGAGGCCGGTCGAGCGCATGCGCTCGCCGAAGGTCAGTGTGCCGCCCCCTGCTTCGACGTTCTTGGTCAGCCGGTCGCGCAGCACCTCCACCTCGGCCGGCTTGCCGTCGAGATAGACGCGCAGTCCGCTCGCCCGGCCCGAGGCGTCGTAGCTGACGGCGACGTGGACCCACTCCTTGGCCGGCAGCGTCGCCCGGGTGCGGACGGCGGCGGCATTGCCCGGCCAGAAGCGAACCAGGGCGAAGAACAGCCGGCCCTGGTCGAACGACAATTCGACGCCGTGGAAGCCGGTATCGGTGCCGGCCTGGTGGTGGAAGACCATGCCCTGTTTCATCACCTCCGGCGTTTGCAGCCAGAAGGAGGCGGCGAACGGCTGCCCGCGATCGAGGGCGGCCGGGGCGGGAAAGTTCGCACCGTCGTCGCCGGTGAAGCGCAGCGACTGGCCGACCTTGCCGGGCGCCAACGTGTTCGCGGGAGAGGTCGATCCGGGGCTTTTCGCGCCGGCCAGGTTGGCGAGGCGATTATCCGCCTCCAGTTTGTCGAGCGGATAGTACCCCATCAGTCCCGGGACGTCCGGCTTCAGGTCGGGGCGGCCGAGCCAGGCCCGGAAGGCGCCGTCGCGCGACTTCTCCACCTCGCGCAGCTTCGCCGCCAGCGCCTCGACCTCCCGGGCGCCGGCGGCCAGGGCGCGCTCCTGCTCCGGGGACGCCAGCGGCAGGGCCGGCGTGGGGCGGAAGGCGGAGTTGTCGTAGGTGCCCCACTCGTCGATGCTGTTGAAGAAGGCGCCGAGCCCGTAGTAATCCTTCATCGTAAACGGGTCGTATTTGTGGTCGTGGCAGCGCGTGCATTCCAGGGTGAGCCCGAGGAAGGCCGTGCCGAGGGTCTGGACGCGGTCGGAGACGTACTCGTTGCGCCACTCCTCGGGGATGCTGCCGCCCTCGTTGGTCATGCGGTGCAGCCGGCAGAAGGCGGTGGCCAGGCGCTGCGGCCGCGTCGCCCCGGGGAGCAGGTCGCCGGCCACCTGCCAGGTGACAAAGCGGTCGAACGGCAGGTTGTCGTTGAGCGCCGCGATGACCCAGTCGCGCCAGGGCCAGACGTGGCTGTCGCCGTCGGCCTGGTAGCCGAACGAGTCGGCGTAGCGGGCGGCGTCGAGCCAGTCCATCGCCAGGCGCTCGCCGAAGCGCGGCGAGGCCAGCAGCCGGTCGGCGACCCGGGCGAACGCCGCCGGCGCGTCGTCGGCGACGAAGGCGTCCACCTCGGCGGGGGTCGGCGGCAGGCCGGTCAGGTCGAAGGTGGCCCGGCGAATCCAGTCCTCCTTCGACGCGGCCGCCGACGGCTTCAGCCCGTCGCGCTCCAGGCGGGCGAGGACGAAGCGGTCGAGCGGGCCGGCCGGCCATTTGCCGTCCGCGACCGAAGGCAGCGGGACCACGTCGGGCGGCGGCAGGAAGGCCCAGTGCGGTTTGTACTCCGCCCCCTCGGCGACCCAGCGGCGCAGGAGATCGATTTCCTCATTGTTTAGGGTCAGGTTCGACTTGCGGGGCGGCATGCGCTCGGCCGGGTCCGCCGTCGTGATGCGCCGGACCAACTCGCTCTCGTCCGGCTTGCCGGGGGCGAGGACGCGGCGGGCGACCGCGGGGTCATCGAGGCGCAGTTTCGCCTTGCGTTTCTTCTCGTCGGGGCCGTGGCAGACGAAGCAGCGGTCGGCCAGGAGGGGCCGCACCTGGAAGTTGTAATCGACCTTGGCCGGCGCGGGCGGCGCGGCGGCGGCGTGTGTGGCGAGCCAGAGGACGCTCGCCGCGGCCAGCACGGCCGTGCCCGGCCGGGCGCTGCGGGAGGAATGCCACCGTCGCATGAGGTACGTCTCCGGAGGCGTGCTGGGGCGGCAGGCGGGCGGGGGAGGCCCCTGGGGTTCGGCTTCGACTTCAATCGCCATGCTACGCCCCGGGAGGAGTGGCTTCAACGCCTTTCGCCGGGAAGGGGCCGAAGCGGAAGTAGGTCCCGCCTGCCGGGCGGGACTGCGGAACCTTGCCGCAGTCCCGCCCGGCAGGCGGGACCTACCCCGAACGATACCCTTCAACGGATCTCACCGATCTACTTCATCGCGACCAGCTCGAAGCGCAGCTTCCGCGGCCGGGCCGCCTCGCGGATCTTGCCGTCGGCCGCCTCGACTTCCTTGGTCAGGTCGGCCAACTTCTCCACGGTCCCCTTGGGGACCTCGGCGCTGGCGACCAACCTCGACAGGTTGCGCCACTGACCGACGAGCCCTTCCTTGGCCGCCACCGCCGCCAGCACTTCCTTGCCCTGCCCGGCGATTGGCCCCTTGGCGTAGGCCGTCAGGTTGATGCCCTTGTCCAGCTCCTTGTTGCTGACGGTGGCGACCGTCACGCCGTTCACACGCAGCTCGTAGGCGTCCGCGCTCAGCCCGGTCACCTTCAGCCCGCAGCGACTCAGCTCGAGGATTGTCGGGTCCAGCGGCAGCACCGGGCGGGCGGCGTCCGCGAGCGGGAACGGCAGCGAGTCGTCGAGGCGGTCGAACGACAGCTTGCCGCCATCAGCCTTCACGTCCGTAATCTCGCAGCCCTTCGTCTCGCCGACCTTGCCGTCGGCGTCGAGGGTGGCGCTGCTGACGAAGCCGCGGGCACCCAGCCCCTTGAGCAGCGCCGCCGCCATCGTCAACTGGCCCGGCTCGCCGGGGTGGACCGGGTCGCCCTTCATCGACACCAACGAGGCCTCTTTCTTCTCGTTCAGGGCGAGGAACGCCTGCAGGTGCTCGACCCCTTCGAGGTCTTTGCGGCCGGCGATGCTCTTGATCGTCGCGTAATCGTTGAGCAGGATCTCGTTGGGCTTGTTCTTGCCCCACACGTCAACGAGGGCGTGGAACTGGTCGGCGTAGGGGGCCTTTTCCTTGGCTGCGTACTCCTTGAGGGCTTCGGCGTAGCGGTGCAGGCGGGCGTTACCGCCCTGGTTGTCCGAGTTCTTGCCGCTGACCTGCGCGAGGAGTTGGCCGTTGTTGATCGGGCTGGCGGAGAGGTAGACCGGCCGGGCGTCGATCTTGCGGATGCGCTCGGTTAGCTTCGCCATGTTCTCCATGAACTGCGGCACACTGGAGCCGCCCTGGTCGTTCATGCCCAGCTCGACCGAGACGACGGTCGGCTTCCAGGCGGCCACGTCCCAATCGTAGCGGGCCAGGGCCTTGGGGATGGTGTCGCCGCCGACGCCGGAGTTGCGGAAGCGGAAGGTCAGCTTCGGGTAGCGCGCGTAGCAGAAGGCCTCGATGTAGTTCGAGTGCAGGTGCTGGGCGGTGATGCTGTCGCCGACCATGACCCAGGTGTCACCGTCCTTGAGGGGGAAGTCGTCCGCCGCCGGCGCGCGGGTCGGCGCCAGGGCCAGGACCGCGGCCAGCGCGGCCAGCAGGATCAGGGGTCGCTTCGTGTGCATGCTGCGTCTCCGAAACGAGGAAGGTTGTGCGACTCTCCAAGGGGGGCGGCCTCATTCTGCGGCGGTGCGGGGCCGCGGTCAACACATTTCCCGGAGCCGACGCGCGCGGGGCGAGAAATTCCTTGTAATCGTCGCCGGGTCGGGTAACTTGCTACGCTGAGTGGCCGCCGGTGTACTCGCACAACTCTGCGCGCGGCCACGAAACGGACCTTGTTCTTCCGAGGTTATCATGCGTCGATGGATTCCCTTGCTCGCCGTGTTGGTCTGCGCCGCGGTGGCGCGCGCCGACGAGGCCCCACGGAAATTCGCCGCCGTCGAGGGCGTCACCGAGTACCGCCTGGCCAATGGCGCCCGCGTGCTGCTCTTCCCCGAGGCGTCGCGGCCGACGATCACGGTCAACATGACGGTCCTGGTCGGGTCGCGCCACGAGGGCTACGGCGAGACCGGCATGGCCCACCTGCTGGAGCACATGGTCTTCAAGGGCACGCCCGTGTACCCCGCGGTGCCCAAGGCCCTGCGCGACCACGGCGCCTACCCTTTCAACGGCACCACCAACGTCGATCGCACCAACTACTTCGAGACGCTGCCGGCCACCGACGAGAACCTGGAGTTCGGCATCCGCCTCGAAGCCGACCGGTTGGTCAACAGTTACGTCAAGCGCGAGGACCTCGCCTCGGAAATGACGGTGGTGCGCAACGAGTTCGAGCGCGGCGAGAACAGCCCACAGGGCATCCTCATGCAGCGCATCCACGCCGCCGCCTACGAGTGGCACAACTATGGCAAATCGACCATCGGCAACCGCTCCGACATCGAGCGCGTGCCCATCGAGAATTTGCAGGCGTTCTACAAGAAGTACTACCAGCCCGATAACGTCGTCCTCATCGTCGCCGGCAAATTCGACGAGACGAAGGCCCTGGCCCTGGTGCAGAAATACCTCGGCTCGATCCCCAAGCCGAAGCGAAAGCTGGACGACACCTACACGGAGGAGCCGCCCCAGGACGGCGAGCGCAACGTGGTCCTGCGCCGCGTCGGCAGCGTCGCCGCGGTCGGCGCCGCCTACCACATCCCCGCGGCGACCCACGCCGACTGGGCGCCCTTGAACCTGCTGGGCGGCATCATCTCGCAGCAGCCCAACGGACGGCTGTACAAGGCCCTGGTGGAGTCGAAAAAGGCGACGAGCGCGGGCGCGGGGGCCGGCAACAACCACGACCCCGGCCTGTTCACCGCCTCAGCCCAGCCCGAGCCGGGACAACTCGACGCCGTCCGCGACGCCCTCTTGCAGACGCTGGAAGGGCTGTCGGCCGTGCCGTTCACGAAGGACGAGGTGGACAAGGCGAAGGTCCGCAGCCGCCGGGCTCACGAGACCATGCAGTCCGATAGCACGCGCATGGCGCAGGCGCTCAGCTCGGCGTCGTCGCTGGGCGACTGGCGGCTGCTGTTCGTGCAGCGCGACCGCATCGAGGCGGTGACGGCCGACGACGTGAACCGCGTCGCGAAGACCTATTTCCGCAAGGACAACCGCACTTTCGGCGTCTTCATCCCGGAAAAGGAGCCGGACCGGGTGGCCATCGCCAAGGCGCCCGCGGCCGAGGCCGTCGTGTCCGATTACAAGGGCGGTAGCGTGGCGGCGGCCGGCGAGGAGTTCGACCCGTCGCCGACCAACCTGGATGCCCGGACCAAGATCGTGATGCTCGGCGGTATCAAGGCGGGCCTCTTGCCGAAGAAGAACCGCGGCGAAACGGTGTCGCTAGTGCTGACGCTGCACTACGGCAATGAGGAATCGCTCAAGGGGCAGACGACGGCGGCGGGGATGCTGCCGGGGCTGATGATGGCCGGCACGACGAAGCACGATCGCCAGGCGCTGCGCGAGGAGCTGGAACGCCTGGGCATCCGCATTTCCGCGGGCAGCGCAGGGGGTGGGGGCGGGCGGCGCGGCGGCGGTGGGGGTGGCGGTGGCACGGCGGGCCAGCTGACCTTCTCCATCGAGGCGAAGCGCTCGACGCTGGCGGACGCCCTGCAACTGCTGGGCGAAATCCTCCGCGAGCCGGCGTTCCCGCCGGCCGAGTTCGACGTCATGAAGCGCCGCTCGCGCAACTTCTCGCAGAGTGGCCGAACCGAGCCGGGGGCGCTGGCCGCCAACCGCCTGGCGCGGGCACTGTCGCCGTACTCCGCGGCCGACATCCGCTATGTGCCGACCCCGGAGGAGAATGAGAAGCGCCTGGAAGACGTCACGCTCGACCAGGTCATCGCCATTTATCAGAAGCAAGTGGGAGCGAGAAAGGGCGAATTGGCGGTCGTCGGCGACTTCGACCCCGACGCGACCCTGGCCCAGGTCGGCGAGGTCCTCAAGGACTGGAAGTCCGACGTGCCGGTCAAGCGCATCGAGCGCGTGGCCCCGGCCGAACTGGTCGGCTTCCGCGAGGACATCGTGACGCCGGACAAGGCGAACGCGGTCTTCGTCGCCGGGTTGGCCTTCCGGCTGAAGGAAACCGACCCCGACTACGCGGCGCTGCGGCTGGGCAACTTCCTCTTCGGCGGCAGCACCCTGGCCTCGCGCCTGGGCAACCGCATCCGCCAAAAGGAGGGGCTGTCCTACGGCGCCACGTCGTCACTGTCCGCCTCGCCGCGCGACCCGAACGCCAGCTTCACCGTCAACGTCAGCCTCAACCCGGCGAACATCGACCGTGTCGAGAAGGCGGTCGTGGAGGAGCTGAAGGAGTTCCTGGCCAACGGCCCCACGGCGGCGGAATTGAGCGACGCCAGGAAGGCGTTCCTGGAGTCGCAGAAGGTGGGCCGCACCAGCGACGGCGCCATCGCCGGGCAGATCGTCGCGAACCTCCAACTGGGGCGGACGTTCGCACACACCACCGAGACGGAGAAGCGCATCGCGGCGCTGACGCCGGAGGAGGTCAAGGCGGCGTTCGCCAAGTACATCGATCCGAAGAAGCTAGTGATCATCCGCGCCGGCGACTTCAAGAAGTAATTGGGGCGGTACGTCGAATGGGCTTCATGGCGTCTCCGGAGCGGGCAAAAGGGGACATTCATGATTTCTCAGGCCGAAAATCATGAATGTCCCATTTACCGGATCCCTTTTCCGGGTCTGACGCCCACATCTCCCGTCCGAGGCGCGGCCGCGGGGCCGGAAGGAAAAAGAAGCCGGCCAAGCGTCTGTAGTGCCAGCCGCTTGCGGCTTGGCGGATTCCAGGCTTCCGCCAAGCCGCTTGCGGCTGGCGCAACGGACTCTAACTCATAAGAGGCCGTGGAGGTCTCGTTGCAGCTGGTGCAGGACCGCATGGTAGCGCTGCCGCACCGTCTCGGGGTTGCAGCCGAGCCGTGCCGCCACCCCCCGCAGCGAGAGCCCTTCAAAGAACCGAAGCCGCACGATGTCGCGGTCGAGGGGGTTGGTGAGGCGGGTGAGTGCTTCGTGGACCAGACGCGCCCGTTCTTCGGCCTGCACGGTGGCGCTCGGCGTCGGCTCGTCCGCGGAAGGGTCGAGCAGCGGTGCCGAGTCGCCGGACGCGGAGACGCCCTGACCATTCAGGCGGAGGAGCTTGCCGGGCGGTATCCGTTGCTGGGCGGCCTCGTCGCGGGCCGCGTTGAGGCCGAGCCGGGAGACGATGCGGGCCAGCCAGGCGTGGAACATCGCCAGCGCCTGGGCCTCGTCGGCGACGCCCTGGAACTGGTCGAGCTTCTGCCAGGCGCGCAGCCAGGCTTCCTGAACGAGGTCGGAAACGCTGCCGTCCGGGCCGTGCGGGGCGTGACGTTGCGCCAGCTGCTCCAGCCAGGGACGGATCAGCGCGAGCAGGTCATCGGTGGCCGCACGGTCCCCGGCGCGGGCGCGGGCGAACAGGGCGTGGAAGCCGGGTACGTGTTCCATGACGCTCGATGATGCCACACCGGAGGCGGCGAGGCACGCGAAATCCTTCCGGGACGATCGGGTTCGGCGCGAGTTCAAGCTTGACAGGATGGCGGGGTCGCGCGGAAACTGGTACAAAGAAGCGAGCAGGGGCCGGCCATTCCGAAAGCAGCAAGGCGCGCCCGCGAAGGTGGAACTCCAGCAGCGCGGGGGGATCCCATGACGACCGTTCCCACGATTCTACCTGAGCCGATCCTGGTCGCGAACCTGCCGCTTCCCCCGGAGGACGCAGCGCTGCTAGAACGGTCCTGGCGCTCGAGACGCTACACGCGCAGCGAGCGCGAGTTCCTCGAAGACGACGTCAAGTTGAGCCACCATTACGCCGGCCACTACGTCATCGCCACGGCCGGCCCCCACCGCCTTCAAATTCACGCCATCGACCTCGAGGATCCGGATCAGATCCACGAACTCACACAGCGCCTGAGCACCGAGGGGCATCGCCACGTCCTCCATCTCTTCCCAACCCCCTGGAAGTCCACGACCAGCCAGATTGGCATCATCTACGCGGAGTCTTGACATCACTGTCCCGATTGTCTTCCCCGCGCCTCCGGAAGATGCCGTAATGAATCGACGATAGCTCAACGCCCGTTCAACCCTGATGCCGTTCCCACGATGGGTACATCCGAAAACGAGGGAATCTCATGGCCACCATTCCCACAACACTTTCTGAGCCGATCCTAGTCGCGAACCTGCCGCTCCCTCCGGAGGACGCGGCGGAGTTGGAACGCTACCTGCGCTCGAGCCGCTTTACGCGTAGCGAGCGAGCCTTCGTCGAAGAGACCTTCAAACTGCGCCACCATTACGCGGGCCACTTCGTCGTGGCAACGGCCGGGCGCGGCGGCCTCCAAATCCACGCCATCGACCTGGAGAGCCCGGACGAGGTCGATGAACTTACGAGGCGCCTGCAAGCCCAGGGGCATCACAACGTTCTCTGCCTTTTCCCGACCCCTTGGAACGACCCGGACGTCGCGATTCTGACGGCTAACCGGGTAAGTGCAAGCACTCGGAAGTCAGTGCCTCGCGCTTAGCATGGCGAGAAACCTTCTCGTGAGGAGTCTGCCATGAGCAACAAACCGATCCCGCACAACAGCGACGGGAGATGGTCCAAGCCGTCCGGCGCGGGGCCTCGATGCGCCAGGTGGCTGACCGATTCGGCGTGGCCCTGGCCACGGTGCAACGCTGGGTGGCACGGGCTGG
>Ga0209517_10004840_pt1 | contig 17456 bp, 9 predicted proteins | sample PeaSoiMetSII2010_FD_187695 | JGI IMG/M metagenome (GOLD analysis project Ga0209517, IMG submission 187695) | Peat soil microbial communities from Weissenstadt, Germany - SII-2010 (SPAdes) (version 2) | ecosystem: Environmental > Terrestrial > Soil > Wetlands > Peat | place: Germany: Weissenstadt...
GTATTCGCGACCGCGGACATCCTGGTGCAATTCCTGTGCCATGGAGCGAATGACAAGACGGGAAGCGCGGACCTGCCGCTATTGCGCAAGGGCCAGGTGTTGGTGGGATTTTTGCGGCCGCTGGGAACAGTGAAGACGGTGCAGGAAGTTGCGGATCGCGGGGTGACATCGTTTTCCGTGGAGTTAATGCCGCGCATCACGCGGGCGCAAAGCATGGACGCGCTTTCCTCGATGGCGACGATCTGCGGGTACAAAGCGGTGCTACTGGCCGCCGACACGCTGCCGAGAATGTGCCCGATGTTGACGACGGCGGCGGGAACGATTGCACCCGCGCGCGTGCTGATCATCGGCGCGGGGGTGGCGGGGTTGCAGGCAATCGCCACCGCGCGGCGGTTGGGAGCGGTGGCATCAGCTTACGACATGCGTGCCGCGTCAAAGGAACAGGTGCTGAGCCTGGGCGGGCGATTCGTGGAGCTGGCGGTGGAAGCGAAGGACGCCCAAGACGCAAGCGGCTACGCGAAGGCGCAGGAAGAAAGCTTTTATCAAAAGCAGCGGGAGTTGCTGGGCAATGTGGTGGCGGAAAGCGACATAGTGATCACGGCAGCGGTGATTCCCGGGAAAAAGTCGCCAGTGCTGGTGACGAAAGAGATGGTCGAGCGGATGTCGCTGGGCTCAGTGATTGTGGACCTGGCGGCGGAACGTGGTGGCAATTGCGAACTGACGAAGCCGGACGAGACGGCGGTGATTCACGGGGTGACGATTATCGGCGAGTACAACCTGGCGGCGACGGTGCCGTATCACGCGAGCCAGATGTACGCACGCAATCTGACCTCGTTTTTGCTGCACCTGACAAAAGAAGGCAAGCTGCAGCTCAATTTGAAGGATGAAATCATGCGGGAAACTTTGCTGACGCATGAGGGAGAGATCGTGAACGCGCGGGTGCGGGAGTTTTTCAAGCTGCCGGCCCTGCAAACGACACCAGGAGGGGGCGCCTGATGAAACTGGACCTGATGACCAGTTTGTACGTATTCATGCTGGCGGCGTTTATCGGATTTGAAGTGATCCGGCGGGTATCGCCGCTACTGCACACGCCGCTGATGTCGTTGACAAACGCGTTGGACGCGATCGCGGTAGTGGGGGCGATCATCCTGGTGGGCGAAGGAAAGAGCACGCTGGCGACAATCCTGGGAACGATTGCGATTGTGGCGGCGACGAGCAACATCGTGGGCGGCTTTATGATCACGGACCGCATGCTGAAGATGTTCAAAGCCAGCGGGCCCAGGAAGCCGTGATGAACATGATCTCGACCGATCTCCTTCTCGAAATTGCATATCTTGTCGCAACAGCGCTGTTCGTACTTTCGTTGAAATGGCTGAGTTCCCCCGTGACGGCGCGGCGCGGGGTGTGGGCCGGCGAAGCGGGAATGCTGCTGGCGATCGTGGGAACGCTGCTGCATGGGGGAATTGTCAGCTACCGATGGATCGCGATCGGGCTGGTGCTGGGCACAATGATCGGGGTGCCGCTGGGACGCGTGGCGATGACGGCAGTGCCTCAGCGAACGGCATTGAGCCACGCCTTTGGTGCGTTGTGCGTGACGCTGGTGGGCACGTCGGAGTTTTATCTGCGCGCGCCAAATGTACCGGGATTCATGATGGGCGTGCTGTCCCTGGAAGTGATCCTGGGAGCGCTGACGTTTACGGGCAGCCTGATGGCCGCAGGAAAGTTGCAGGAAGTGCTGCCACAGCGGCCGATAACCTATAAGGGCCAGAACATCGTGAATCTGGGATTGCTGGCGATCGCCATTGGAATTGGTGCGACGCTGGTGCTGCATCCAGAGAAAATGTACTTGTTTCCGTTCATGATCGGGATCCCGCTGGTGTTCGGGGTGATGATGATTATTCCGATCGGCGGGGCGGACATGCCCACGGTGATCTCGCTGTTGAATTCGTACGCGGGATTATCGGCGGCGGCAATGGGATTTGTGTTGCAGAGCAAACTGCTGATTATCGCAGGCGCGCTGGATGGAGCATCGGGATTCATTTTGTCGGTGAACATGTCGAAAGCGATGAACCGTTCGTTCACGAACGTGCTGTTTGGCGCGTTTGGACAGGAACAGGTGACCGCGGCGGGAGCGAAGGAAACGCGGCCGGTGCGCAGCGCGTCTCCGGAGGAGGCTGCGGGGATCCTGACTGCCGCGAGTAAAGTGGTGATTGTGCCGGGGTACGGAATGGCGGTGGCGCAGGCACAACACAAGGTGCGCGAATTGTATGATGCGCTGACCAAGCGCGGGGTGGACGTGAAGTTCGGCATACATCCGGTGGCGGGACGCATGCCGGGGCACATGAACGTGCTTTTGGCGGAAGCGGACATTCCGTATGACAAACTGCTGGAAATGGACGATATCAATGGCGATTTCCCGCAGACCGACGTGGCGCTGATTATCGGGGCGAACGACGTGACGAATCCGGCGGCCCGGGAAGATACCACGAGTCCGATTTACGGGATGCCGATTCTGGACGTGGACAAGGCGCACACGGTGATGGTGATCAAGAGGGGCATGGGGGCGGGGTTCGCCGGCATTGAGAACCCGTTGTATTACATGGACAAGACGCTGATGCTGTTTGGCGATGCGAAGAATTTTGTGGGGTCGATTGTGCGCGAGATTTCCGGGGGACACAATTGATGGCGGGCGGTTCCAGAGGGCCGCTTCGAATGGCACGCTTCGGAAAAGTGATGCGGCCTCAAAACGGGAAGAGGGATCCCTCACTCCGCAGACTCCATTCGGCATGACGGACAATTCTGCGAATTGCTGAACTCGGGTCTAAATGAGCTGGAGTGGGGAAGGCCTCACCCCTTAAGGGGTGAGCTACAACGTGAGGTTGCCGTTGTGGGAATGTCGTTGTGCGCTTGCCAAGAAGGGGTCGAGCAGTGCTCGACCGCTACAAAAACAGAAACATGAATTTGTGATCAGGGGCGAGTGGGGCTTTCGACAGCCTTGACAACGCCCCATACGGTGAGACCGGTGCCGACGCCTGCGGCGACGTAGAGGAAGCGGCTCTGCCCAGGGGCGATGGGAGGTTTCCCTTTTACCATTTCGAGTGGCGCGCAAGGGCTATGGTCGTGGTATTTGTGATAATCGCTGGCATCGGGAGAGAGATATTCACGGTAACTGAGTTCGTTTATCGCATGGACGCGGTAAGCTTTGCCTTCTTCGACTTGGCGCGATTCCGAACCCACCTGAACGTTGACCTGACCACGCTGGCTATAGACGGTGATGTTGCACGGGTCATCCATCGAAACGCGGCCCAAATCAGCAAGCGAGAGTTCGGGAGTGACGCGCACATCGGAGGCAACGATGACGATATTTTCGTGGCCGCCGGGTGTGGTGTAGATTGCCGTGCCGTGATTCAGCTCAACAACGGCGCCGTAAGGAGCGCGATAGATGTGCGCGGCCGAGGAGGCTTGAAGCTCGAGGGAAAGCGCGCCGACGCGAACGAGCAGGGAGCCGCCGTCTTCGGTGGAAAGATAGTCACCAGAGTAGACCGTGGCTCCTTCCGCGGCAGCGGCATTGCCGAGATGCGCGGAGACAGATTGGGCGACAAGACCCAGAGCAGGATTTGATGGAGGCGGCGTTTGCGCGAATGCGGACACGCATGCGCACGAGAAAACCAAAGCGGCGGTCAGGAAAAACCGGGAGGTGATGCTCATTGGCGTTGTTTCTCCTTCGAACAAGCAGAATCAGAGACACAGGGGCGATTGCTAACGGGAACAGTTACTGGGTGCCGGGCAGGCGTGGACATTTGTGCACCAGAAGCCGTGGGCGCGAACTGGAGTTTCATTGCGGGGTCGCCAAAAAGGATCCAGGTGCGGCGAACATCATTGTCGGTGGTACCGGACTTTGCCTGGAGGATGAGTTGGCCAATCGGAAGGCTGGGATTGCTGGCGAAGGCGTGCAGGAATGCCTGATTCATGGAAGACTGCGGCGACTGCTGCGTGAAACCGGAAGAGGCCCAGACAGCAACCGCGCCGCCATTGGGAGCGAGAAGAAGGGAATCTGCGAGGCTGGTGGCGGAAGGATCCTGGAAGAATCCATTGAGGCAGTCCATGAGGAGGTAAACGGGGAGGCGTCCGCCGTTGGTAAGTGCGGCGGCATCGTTGATGTCAAAGAGATCGGAGAACGACCACTGCTGTTGGGCACCGTGGCCGCTGTAATCCACGAGGAGTGCGCCGCTATTCAGAGAGGTGAGAATCCGGGAACGGGCGGTAGCGGCATCAAGAGTATCGGCAAGGATCTCCGAGACCTGCAGAGTAGTGGGCAGAGTGGCAGCTGCCGAGCTTGCGGCAGCGGTGAAATTGGAGTCGACGTTCTGATCGGCAACGAGCAAACCTTGTGAATTCCATGTTCCGGTAGAACTGCCATTCTCATAGGCAACGATTTTGGAAACGACGAGATCGGCATCGGCAGTGGATTGCACGGTCAAGCGCCCCGTTGGAATTGTGGCGAAGCCAGTCTGATTAAAGTCCGTGAGCCAATCGTCGGAAGCGGTTTTAAAGGCGGCGGTTTCGATCATGCGGGTGGGGACGAAATCGAGATAGCCGTATCCCAGATAATCGCGCGGATCGAGCGAGGCGTCGCCGAAAAGGAGGATGGACTGCGGCTTGCGCTGCCAAACAGAGGCGGCTTCCTGGAGGAAGCTGCGAATAGCAAGGGGGCTGCGTTCGCCGAAATTAAACTCGTCGAAGACCTGGTCGGTGGTAACGAGCGAGACATGATGGCCCTGGGTTTCGCGCAAGCTCACAAGGGGCGCGAGGCTGGGGACGAAATCGGGATACGAGATGATGACGACGTCGGCGCCAGCACGCTGCTCGGCCAGGAAAGCGGGAACGTGCGGGGAGAGAGAGACCGGCGCGGAAATGGCGTCGTCGGCAAAGGCGAGAATGGTGCGGACGGCGGGCCCGCCAGTGGAAAGCGCGAAAGCAGCAGAGTAAGCGCCCGATTCGAGTGAGACCTTAGCAGAAAGTTCCGAGATATTGAGGGGATCGGTGATATCAAACACGTGGATGCGGGGGTTGGTGAAGCCGGTGAAGAGGAGTTGTGAGCCGGACGAGGCAGTGGCGCGGAGCCAGTCGGAGTCGACAGCGAAAGTGTGGGCGTAATGAAGCGCGATGGATTGCACGACGTTGACGTCATTGTCGCCATTCAGAGCGGTGAGGGTGACCGTATTGGTGCCGTTTTGGAGTAACGAAGCCTCAACGGGGAAAGATTGCTGGGCGAGGATCATGCCGTAAAAGTCCATTTCGCCGATGGTGGCGCCATTGAATTGAACAGCGATGCGATGTTCCTGGGCGTCGGTGGCACCTTGCAGGGCGAGGTCCACGGAAATCGGCAAAGGTGAAGTTGGGTCGATGTGCGCGACGGCAAGAGTTTGATCGGTGGGATCCGAGGTGATGATGGCGCCAAAGAAATTATCGTTGTTCTCACCGTTGAGCAGTGCGGCGAAGTAGGTGTAGCGGTCGTCACGAAGAACGGTGAAGGGGAAACTGGCCGGAGCGGCGCTTCCAGAAGAAGGCGAGAGAACCGAGAGGATGCGCTTGGGCGACTGATTCTCGCTGATCAGCCAATAGATGCGGTCAGCCGAGAAGGGCGTATCAATGCCGGTGCCATAGAATTCGATGTCGGGGCCAAGAGATGGAGCAGAGGTAGTGGCAGCCCTCAGGAGAAGCGGCTGTTCTACTCCTTCGGCGTAGAGATGGAGGGTGCGCGGGTCAATGCTGTGATCGAGGCCCGCGGCATGAAGTTGAGCAAGGGAAACGCGGTACCAACCTTCGTGATCAACCGCGATCTTGACCGCCGGGTGCTCGGCGAGGCTAGAGTTCGACAGGACCGGAGGATAGACGGGGAGAACGGGTCGCGGAGCCTGGAGCAACACCATCGGACTGCTCGTGGAGAGAGAACGGGGGGAAGCATGAAGTTCGCTTAGAAGAGGCGAGGGCTGAGACAGCGCTGAAGGAGCGGGCGACCCGGCGGCGGCGGATTCAGGATAGGCAGGGCCGTGGAGACTACGCGTGCCATTGATGTCCACATCTTCAATCCAGTAAGCGGCATCGCGGGAAGGCTGGCGGTCGATCCAACTGTACGTCTTGGCGGCGTGCTGGGGCCGGCCACCGCGGAGACGGAGAGCAGACCCGGCGATGATGGAAGGATCAATGCGCGTGCGGCCGGAAGCATCCTCGCGATAGACATGGAAACCGAGATTGCGGGATTCCTCGTTGGTGTGCCACTCGAGGATGACGGAGCCATCGGACTGAGAGAAAGCGTGGAAGGAAGAGATGTCCACGGCGGTGGGAGATTGGATGGTGGAGATGGAACTGGCGATAAGCGGGTAAGGAATGTAGGCTGAACCGCCGCCCAGCGTGGTGGCTGTGCCTGGATTGGTTGCCAGATTAACAGTGATGACTCCTGTGGTGGTGTCAATGGACTGGATGGCCAAGTTCGAGACGTTATAGCCGGCCGGTGCAAAACCAGTTGTTGTGAGAGTTGAGGAGGTTGTCAGGCTGGCAGGCAAAGGTGTGGGGAACGTAAACGAAGCGACGCCGCCGGCCCAGATTGCGGCCGTTGCCGCTCCCAGCGACGTGGGCGCGTTGAGAACCGTAGTGGTAGTAGTGAGGGTGGCGGTGTTGGTGGAGAGGCTAGCGGCAGAAAAGGTTGTGGCGGTGACGTTGATGTTGATGACGACAGTGCTGCCAACGGGGAGGCCATTCGGGATGGTGCACGTCACCGTGGTCGTGCCAGAGCAGGAGCCGCCGGTTGCGGTTGTGGAATAGGAATTGGGAATATAGGTGACCTCACCGGGGAGCACATCCGTGACGGTGAAGGTGCCGGTGGCAGCAGCGGGACCGCCGTTGGAGACGGTGATGGTGTAGCCGAGGGTGGAGCCTTGGTTGACCGGTTCGGGAGAAGCGGTCTTGGTGATGCTGACACTGGACTGTGTGGGCAAACCGACGACGGTGGAGGCAGTGGCGGAATTATTGGAAAGATTTGGGTCGCCAACGGTGCTGCTGACAGAAGGGTTAACGGAGATGACGGTGCCGGCAGCAACGCCGGCATTCACTTTAACGATGAGAAGGAAATTTGCGGAGGCGCCAGCGGCAAGAGTCCCAGTGAGGTTGCAGGTGAAAGTGGTAGTGCCGCTGCAGCTCCAGCCGGAAGGTGGAGGAGTGAAAGAAACCAGCGTGGTGTTGGCGGGAATGCTAACGGTAAACGAAGCGTTTGTTTCCGCGGCGGGGCCGTTGTTGGTGACGGTTTCCGCGAAGGTGACGTTGTTGAGCTGAGTGACAGGATTGGGCGAGGCGGAAGCGGTGACAGCGAGATCGGCTTGCGCGGAGTTGGCGGCAACCGTGAAGGAGGCCGAAGCAGTGTTATTGGAATAGTTGGGGTCGGGAGTGGAAGAGGAAACGAAATCGGTGGAGGTAATCAGGGAGCCTGTCGTGTCGGTGCTGAGGACATTGAGGACGACGGTGATCGCGGGACTAGACGAGCCGGAGGCAAGCGGAGAGGAGTCCAGGCAGCTAATGGTGCCCGTAAAACCGCTCTGCGAGCCAGCTGGGGGGTAAGTGGACCAACCGGTGGGACAGGTAAGGGAGGCGAGGGTGGTACCGGAAGGAGAAGGAATGGTCTCAGTGAACTGCGCGTTGGCGGAAGCGGATGGGCCTTGATTGCTGATGACGGCCGTGAGGGTGGCGGTGGACCCCGCGACGACAGTGGGAAAGGCGGGAGCGGTCAAAACGTTGGTGATGGCCAAGTCGGCGGTTCCGGTGGCGCCGACGGCGGTGGTGGCGATGGCGGTGTTGTTGGCAAGGTTGGGGTCTTGGGTGCCGGAGGTGATGTTTGCAACATCGACGACCTCGGTGCCGCTGGCAGTGGCCGCAGCGACCTGGACGACCGGGCTGAACGTGGAATTAGCGAGTGCAGAAACATCCGGATTCGTGCAGGTGAGGGTGCCGGTTGAACCTACGGGGATAGTGTTGCAGGTCCAACCAGCAGGCGGAACGAAAGCTTGGAAGAGTGTGGTGTTGGCTGGCAGTGTCTCCGTGAAGACAGCATTGACGGCATCGAGCGGGCCGTTATTGGTGACGACTTGGGTGTAGGTGATGGTGCCGCCGGGGGCGACAACGGCAGGAGAGCCGGTGTTTGTGACCGAGAGATCGGCGGAAGCACAGTAGGCGCCGGATTGCGTGCCGGGAGTTTCGGTGATGACGTCGGTGGTAACGACCACGCCGACCTGACCGGGAGTGGCACCGTAGGAATCCTGGACCGTGTCCGTATTACCGTTGCTGCCACCAGCAACGCTGGAACTGGCCGGTGCCGCAGATAGGAAAATGACGCCGCCACCCCCGCCGCCACCGGGGCCATGGCGCTGGCCAGGAAAACCACCAGGGGGTTCAGCGGGCCAAGCGTTTCCGCCGGTGCCGCCATTGGCAGTGGCAGTGAGGCCGCTCAAGCCGCCAGTGTTGGCGAAGACGAGGATCGAGCCACCAGCGCCGCCGCCGCCCGTGCTGTCGTTCTCCGTGCTGAGAGTGGATTGACCGTTAGAAGTGATGGTTCCTGTGCCGGTGACACTGCCGGCATGAATGATGGCGATGCCGCCGCCGGCGCCCCCACTGCTGTAGATGCCGGTGCAATCTGCGCCGCAATCGGCGTTGCCGGGTCCGGCAGGGAGGATGTAGTACGAACCGTCGTTGGTGGTGCCCGCGCCGCCGCCGCCACCCATTACGAGTGCGCTGGTGGAAGAGGGGAATGCCACGCCGCCGAAACCGCCGTCGGTGGAATTCGTAGCAGCCATGCTGTTCCAGCCATAACCACCCTGTCCGCCCGTACCGCCATTGCCGCCAGCGCCACCGCCCGAGTTTTCACTATTGGAGGCAGGAGCGCCGTCTGTACCGCCGCCGCCGGCGTTGCCCGGAGCACCACGTGCGTAGCTGCCGCCGGGGAGAGTATCCGGAGGAGTGCCACCAGTCGTGTCCGTGGCCGTTGTAGTGTCCGTAATAGTGGCCGGGGCCAAATACCGTGGAGTACCGGCGATGCCCTCGCCTTTCGAGGAGTTGGTCGCAACCGAGGCAAGCGTGACGTAATCCGTGAGCGCGCCAGCGCCTCCGGCAAGAATACGGCCTCCACCACCGCGGAAGCCCAATGCATCGAGAGCTACGGTGCCGGCAAGAGTAAGTTGCGAGGAGACGTCGATGGCAAGAACGCCACCGACAGAACCATTCCAAGCCAATGTAGCAAGCCCGGAGCTGAGAGTCGCGGAGGTGTATTGGGGGACGCGAATGACCTGATAGGTTTGCTGACCGCCTGTGGTAACTGTGCCGGTTCCCCTAGTAGTTACCGCGCCAGGGTTTGTTGTCAGAGCAACAGTGATCACACCTGTTGCGATGTTCACCGTCACGATGGGTGCCGTGAGATTGTAGCCCGCAGGTGCAAAACCAGTTGTTGTCAGCAGAACATTTGGGATCAGGTTTGCAGGTAAGGGGGCGGGGAAAGTAAATGTTGCGACATTGCCTGCCCAAGTTGCAGCCGTGGCCGTCCCCAGCGAGGCGGAGGGTGCAACAACGTAGGAATAGCTATTGAGCAAGCCGCTGGTAGGGCCGGTGCCGGTGAACGTGAGAGCTCCACCAGTGACAGGTACCGCGCTGGTGGCAGTGACAAATTCGAAGAGGCCGGAGCTGCCGAGACTAGTTGAACCGGAGCCTGGGTCGCCAGGTAGGCCGTCGCCATACGAACTTGTATTGGCGTCATTGATGGAGGCGTCCTGCATCTGGATGATGAGCAGGAGATCACCGGCAGCGATGGCTTTCTGAGCACCACCCGCGGCAGCCGCACCCAAAGCAACGGAAGTAGAGGCGGAGGAGAGAGTGCCAGTGGTTGCGGGCGGGTAGTAGGCGTTGACAATGCCAGTGAGATTGTTCACCGCGCCGTCGCGGCCGGGGGTGGCACAAGCGAGAGGCTGGACAACGGTGTAGGCGGTAGCCGTATTGTTAAGGGTATTAGGATCGGTCGTGATGGGGAGATTGATCTGAGCGGTGTTGGTGAGAGTTGTGGCAGTGGAAGGAGCGGTGACCGCAATGGTGATGGTGGCCGTCGTAGACGCAGCCATAGCAGTCGTAATGGAACAAGATATGGTCGTGGTGCCCGAACACGACCAACCGGCCGTGGCGGTGGAGGACACAAAGGTAACGCCGGCAGGAAGAGTATCCGTAAGGACGCCTGCGGTGACGGGAGCGGTGAGCTGGCCGAGATTTTGAACTTGAATTGTGTAGGTAAGATTGGAAGAAACGAACACAGGGGTGGGAGAGACCGACATGGAGACCGCCAGGTCAGACGTGGTGGTCGGCTCAACGATGAAGGAAGTGATGCTGGTATTGTTGGCCGGTTTGGAGTCTGCCACGGTGTCGGAAGTGACTGTGGCCGAACTTTGGATGGTGGTGCCAGAGGCGGTCGCGGCAGTGACCTGCATCGTGATTGTGAGGGCAGTTGTGGACGCACCGCTAGCCAAAGCAACGCCGTATGTGCAAATGATGGGACCGGTGCCGCCAGCAGCAGGATGAGTGCCGCAAGTCCAGTTGGCGCCGGCAAAAGCCTCATAGACGGCGTTTTGTGGGGTCTGCTGATAGACGACGATGGAATCGACTGCATTTGCAACAGCGTTTGGACCGTTGTTGGTAACAACATCGGAGTAGGTGTAATTGGTACTTACAGCAACGGCGGTGACGGAAGCGGTTTGCGTGAGTTGCAGGTCGGTTTGGGCGTGAACAACGGGGACAAGAAATGTCGCGCACAAAAGCGAGAGGGTGAGAATTCCGGAGAGAAACAGGGCGGCGCGACGAAGGCGGAGGATTGCCGCGGAGCGCAGGCGATGGAGCATGGCGCGAAAGGGATGAACGAAGCGAATCTGGAGTGGAGTGAGGGATTGTTCACCGGAGTTTTGCTGCAGAACAATCACCTTCCCAAAAACGTGAGAAGCGGACGGGTCGGAATCGATGGCGGAATCGCTGCGGGTAATCACGGCGCATGAGGAAGGATTGCAGGATTCCACGCGGTGAACGCGCAAACCATCCGGGTTTTCAACGAGGGCGATATCGCCGAGACACAAGTCGCGATGGTCCGCAGGGGCGACGAGCACGGCGTCGCCATCGAGAATGTTGGGACGCATGCTTTCGCCGTGCACACGGAATTGCACGCTGTGGCCCTTGCGAAGGAGCGTCGAGCAGAGTTGAGCGAAGAGTTGCGAATTCTTACGGTGCTGAATCTCACGCACGGGCATGGCGAATAGCCTCCACTGCGCTTCCCGTCGGAGCAAAACGGAAAATCGAACATGGAATCGATCGAGTGAGTTCTTCCAGGAAACTCAAACTGAACTGAATACCGTCCCGGAGGTAATGCGGGACAAAGGCCCGGGCGAAGAGTTCCGCAGCGGCCTGTGCAGGAGCCAAGGGCAGCAACTGATTGTTCAGTGCCTGTTCGAGGAGAAAAATCGCGGAGAGTGCAACTCTGCCCTGAGAGGAAACACCGGCGTCGCCGTGCCACGGCGTGCCATACATCCAGAAGGTATTGCCCTGCTTGCGAAGGATGATGCGATCGTCGCTGAGAAGTTTTGCACCGGACTGCGCCATCCACAAGCGGGCAGTCGTGCTCTTTCCCGCACCAGAGTGGCCCAGGAACAGGTAGCCGGCGCCATCTTCGTCGGCAAGGCCCAGGGCGTGAACTTCTACGCCGTCGCCAAGGGCGAGACGATGCATCATGACCAATTCGTCGATGGGATATTCCAGCGGGAACACTGGAGCATCGGAATCATAAATGGCGCGCTTGAGAACAATATGACCGCGCTGAAACTTTTGGTCGAACCAGGCCGCTTTGTAGGGGGAAGAGCCGAGTGTGGGACTGGAGAAGTAAAACGTGGTGCCGAAGGGGCCGGCAAACGCGGACCAGAGTCCGCCGGAGACAAACGAAGGCGCGCTGCTGGGAGCTTCCAACGAACCGGCAAAGTATGCTTCGAATTCAATATCAGAGGGATCGCGCAAGCTTGAGGGCAACAGAAACGGGTTGTGTTCCTTGTCGATGGCTACGCGCATCCCGGGCTCGCACCACATGCCAAAGGAAAAACCACCAATTTCGAGAGAAACACGGATGGCCGTGGAAAGTGCGGGTTGGGGGGTTTCGAGTAGTGTGGACACTTTGCGATCTCCGGTCTCTAGACAGCTCACGATCCCTGGCTTCGGCAAGAAACGACGCTTTTGCATCCACCGTGTGCTGGGCCTGCTGAGCCGCTGACTTTGCAGTGGCCGAGTACCGCTTCTTCTGGGCGAAGAGAAACGCGTACAACCTGCGGCGGTTGGTACGGGGCCTTCGCGAGATTTGCTGGTTTCGGCATTTCGTTCATTTCTGCGTCTTGCCTCTTTCGCGACTCTTATCCTCGGTGCGTCCCGCAGGAAGAACATCCACCGGAAGTGCAGCCTCCCCGTTGGCCGAGAACGGGAAGCGGGGTGTTCGAAGGAAATAGCGGAACGATATTTTCAAACTGGGGCGACTCCTGTTGAAGCCGCCGGGCGGAATTCTTCAGTTGCTCGTTGTGAATACCGCCGGTGCAACACGGGCAATCGCCATGCGCAGGAACATCGATCCCCAGCGTATAAGCGCGCAAGTGAGCTACCTGGCAGAGAAATTCGACGGGAGTTTCCGCATCACCGCTTTCGAGTTCGCCGTTCGCGGGACACATGCTGCAGAGGGATTGCAGGCGACAATGAGTGCAGATGGTCTGCCGTTCGCGTTTGGACTCACGAATGTTCCGCAGCCTACCGTTCCAGCCTTCCGCAAAGCTGCCTTCGCAAAGGTTGTATCCATCGCGATGGGAAATCACGCAGATGGTCAATTGACCTTGCGGATCGACGGCACAACCATTTTGGCCGCCGCCGCAGGTGTACTTTTCGGGGCCGTGAGGTTGCGGCACGGCGGCTTGTTCGGCTTCCGCCATTTTTTTGTACTCGGCCTTACGAACGGGATCACGAAAATCGAGTGCGACCACTTGTTCCGGGGAAAGGCGCACGGCCAAGGGGCTTTGCGAGCAATCGGTTCGCGGATTGACAAGCGGATCGAATTTGAACTCGACACCCAACTCCTGCTCGGCAAAGCGTTTCATCTCGTACACTTCGTGAAAATTGATAGTGGTGGGGACGGTCTTGAGCTTAAGAGGAAGATTGCGTTCGCGGAGCAGACCAATGCCCTTCATGCAGCGATCGTAGGAGCCGGGAATCCGGGTGAGAGCTTCGTAGGTTTCGCGCGTGGCACCATAGAGAGTGATTTCCACGGCGAAGGGACGATATTCAACGAGATGATCCGCGATCCGTGGCGTGATCATCGTGCCGTTGGTGAAGAGGGTGATGAGGAAGCCGCGCTTTTTTGCTTCCGTGTAAATATCGAGAAAATCCTTGCGGGCAAAAATTTCTCCGCCGGTGTAAAGGATCCATAGGCAGCCCATCTCGAGGAGTTCATCGAGAAGGTGGATGTGCTCTTCGAAGGTCATTTCCTGGCGGCGGGCCAGGGGATCGTGCATGGGGAGGTTGTTGTAGCAGTGCTGACACTCGAGGGGGCAGCGATGCGTTACTTCAATCGACACTTCCACGGGAGCGCGGCGCCCCATCTGGCGCTTGTGGATCTGCGTGGAAAATTCCCCGTATGTGGCGGTCTGCAGCACCTAATTCCCTCTTCCTTCAAAATCAAAAAGACTTTGCATTTGCGGTCACGGGCAATTCCTTGCGGAAAACCCGCGGAACCTCAAGCTACTTTCTGAATGAGCTTCTCTTCCAACAGCGAATCCAGAAAATCGCCAATGTCGCCTTGCGCTTGTGCCGTGGTAACGTCAAATTCGTCGCAAATGCGCTGGACCATCTCTGGAACGGTGTGTCCTTCCATCATGAAATCCCAGAGGACGGAGCCGACGGGATTCAGGGTGTAGAGGGAATTCAGGTCACCAACACCGTGGCGAATGGGGACGATAATGAGTTCGCCTTCTATGTGGCGCGAGACCACTTCGCGATTGCGGATAAATCGGACGTTTTCGGGCAGCATAGAAACTTGGCATACCTCCGCCAGGGCGTGTAATGGAAACAGGAATGCCCTTTCCCAAAGTGTCCAGTACTGGAACAGGGGTGTCATGAGCTGAAACGCGGGATGTACCGTAAGGGTACCCAGTAATAGTTAGGGCATTTTCCCCACGAGTAACGATGTCAAAAAGAACCATATTTGAGCAGACGGCTGACAGTGATGAAGGGGGTGTCAACGAAGAGCTTCTTGAGAGAACAAAACAACCGCGGGCTGCCCCTGGCGGGTGCTTGGAAGCAGAAGAAATCGCGCCTGAGACAGCAAGAAATCCCATACAATCAGGAGCGTACGCAGCTTTCGGCAGTTTTAATTACGGGAAGCGGGGATGTTGATTGCGGGCACGAAACCGCCACGCAGGAAGGAGACTCAGAAAGTCCACGTGAAGCTGAATTCGCATATTTTGCGAGGCACGATTGTGGCAGCTTCAGGCGGTTTGTTGTCCGGTTTTGACACAGCGGCTTTGGCCGCTGAGGTCACACTTTCCTATCGCTTTGCACACCTATGAATATTCGCGTCTTTTTCTGGTCCCTCACGTCCGCACTTGCCGGGTTTCTTTTCGGTTTTGACACGGTTGTCATTTCCGGCGCCGAGAAAACTATTCAATCGCTCTGGGGGCTGAGCCCCGGTCTTCACGGGATTGCCATGGCCTCCGCTCTTTACGGCACCGTCGTCGGTTCACTGATCGGCGGCTGGCCCGCCGACCGTTTCGGTCGCAAAGCCACGCTGCTCTGGGTCGGTGTCTTTTACTTTGTCGGCGCGGTAGGGTCGGGGTTGGCAACCAACGTTTCGATGTTTATCGCGGCGCGCGTCATTGGCGGTCTGGGTATCGGCATCTCCACCGTGGCGGCTCCGCTGTACATCTCGGAGATTGCGCCGCCCAAGCACCGTGGACGGCTTGCGGGCATGTTTCAGTTCAACATTGTTTTTGGCATCCTGGTTGCCTTCGTATCCAATGCGCTGCTTGCCAGCATAGGCGTGAATGCTTGGCGCTGGATGCTAGGCGTGGCCGCGTTCCCCTCGGTTCTCTACGGTCTGCTGTGCTTTGGCCTTCCCGAAAGCCCGCGCTGGCTTCTGTCAAGAAAGGGCGACCGCGAGAGCGGTATGAAAGTCCTGCAACGCATCGAACCGGAAGCCTCGCACGACAAGATCGAAGCCGAGGCGAACGAGATTGCCGCTTCGTCCTCGGCGAGGGCGTCAACGGCGCACTTCTGGACGCTTCGTCTTCGCAAACCGATCTTGCTTGCCATTCTTATTGCCTTCTTCAACCAACTCTCCGGAATCAATGCGGTGCTCTATTTCGCTCCGCGCATTTTTGAACTTACTGGGTTGGGGGCGAAAGCCGCGCTGCTGCAATCGGTCGGCATCGGCGTTACCAATCTCATTTTCACTTTTGTCGGCCTTTGGCTCATCAACCGGCTGGGCCGCCGCACCCTTCTCTTTATTGGCTCTTTCGGGTACATCGGTTCTCTCGGTCTGGTTGCTTGGGCTTTCTTCACCCAACATTACGCGATCGTGCCGGTGTGTATCTTCTCCTTCATCGCCGCGCATGCTGTCGGCCAGGGAGCGGTCATCTGGGTTTTCATCTCCGAGATATTCCCCAACCGTCAGCGCGCCGAAGGACAGGCGCTCGGCAGCTTCACGCACTGGATCTTCGCCGCCCTGCTGACGACTTTTTTCCCAAAGATGGTCTCCGCCTTTCCACCCGGATACGTTTTCTCGTTCTTCGCCTGCATGATGGTTCTTCAGCTCATTTGGGTGAAGATGATGGTTCCGGAAACGAAAGGCGTATCGCTGGAAGAGATGCAGAGAAAACTGGGCATCGCGTGAGTGCAGGAAATCCAAGGCCCGTTTCGGCGAAGATGCATGGGTTGTGGACATGGGCTGGATTACTATCGGAGTGACACGTTACCAGGCTGCAACCGATTGACAAGAAAAGCGAAAGACAGACAGGGCTCGGTGCAGGAGGGACAAGGGCGTTATATACTGACGGCCGGAGGGTTCTGCCGAGGTAAAGAGTAATGGTTTATTGGTGTGATTGGACCCAGATTAGTTGATGGACGATCAGAAACCCAAGCCGGGTCGTAGCCAAGACTCGGGTCCCGGGGGACCCGGAGGGTTACGTGCGCCCGCAAAGGGCGACAGCACCCCGAGCCAGGTGCCACTCGACGGCGCCACCTTCATCGAACATACCAAGAAGCCTCCTGTGGACCCGGGGGCTACGGTAATAGCAAATCAGCCTCCGGAGAGTAGCGTGGCATCCCGGTTTTCGACGGGGCCACAAAGTTATGGTGGCGTGTACCGGGATGTAGTACTACAACCTGGCGATTTGTTCGGTGGGCGCTATGAAATCCTCCAGTTGTTGGGCGAAGGGGGGATGGGCTCGGTTTATAAAGCCGCTGATCGCGAAGTCGAGCGGACGGTAGCCCTGAAGCTAATCCGTCCGGACCTGGCGAGCAACCCGGTCATCCTTGCGCGGTTCAAGCAGGAACTCCTTACTGCTCATCAAGTTACACACAAGAATGTGATCCGCATTTACGATATGGCGGAAGCGGAGGGTGTGAAGTTCATCACCATGGAATTTGTTGAGGGCACCGATTTGCGCCGGGTGCTTCTTGACAATGGGAAGTTACCTCCGGAACAGGCCGTGGAGATTATCCGGCAGGTTTGCCTGGCGCTGGATGCCGCTCACTCGGCAGGAATCATCCACCGCGACCTGAAGCCGCAAAACATCATGCAGGGCAAGAATGGGCGAATCCTGGTGATGGATTTCGGCTTGGCGCGTTCGGTGGAATCGGGAGGAATGACTCAAACGGGAGCATTGCTGGGGACGATCGAATATATGTCTCCCGAACAGTCCATGGGGAAGAACCTGGACCAACGCTCCGACCTTTTTGCGGTGGGTCTGATTTTCTATGAACTGCTGAGCGGCAAGACTCCATTCAAAGCGGAAACGGCGATGGCCAGCCTGCTTCTACGAAACCAGGAGAGGGCAGTGCCGGTACGCGAGTTGGACGACTCGATACCGCCGGGATTGAGCGACATCGTAAGCAAGTGCCTGGAACGCGATCTGACGCTACGCTACCAAAGTGCTTCGGAGATTCTGACCGATCTGGACGCGTGGCAGGGGAAGCGCCCGGTATCTGCCTCGATGATCGCGGCTCCTCCGAGCGTGGTGACGGTGGGGCAACGCGTGGTGCCCTGGAAATGGATTGCGTCGGGTGTCATCGTGATTGTTCTAGGTATTGGCGGGTGGGTATATCGCGGGAAAGTGAGTACGGCGCCGGAGAACAAGGCAGCGGCA
>Ga0209517_10004841_pt1 | contig 17456 bp, 12 predicted proteins | sample PeaSoiMetSII2010_FD_187695 | JGI IMG/M metagenome (GOLD analysis project Ga0209517, IMG submission 187695) | Peat soil microbial communities from Weissenstadt, Germany - SII-2010 (SPAdes) (version 2) | ecosystem: Environmental > Terrestrial > Soil > Wetlands > Peat | place: Germany...
CGTCAGCCTGGTGATTGAGCTGATCACGCCGGTGGCGATGGAAAAGGGCTTGCGGTTTGCGATCCGCGAAGGCGGGCATACGGTGGGCGCGGGAACGATTGCGGAGATTGTGACCTAGGCAAGCAACGATAATTAAGAACCGGTTTTCAGTTCTCGGTTCTCAGTAAACAGGGAGTGAGCAATGCCCCGAGAGATCATTACGATGCAGTGCGGTGATTGCAAAGAGCGGAACTATTCGACCACCAAGAACCGGAAAACGACTCCGGACCGGTTGGAGATGAAGAAGTTTTGCAAGCGGTGCCGGAAGCATACGCCGCACAAAGAAGTGAAGTAATCGGGCGATCTGGAGATCGGGTCATCGGGTGATTTTAGATGTCCCGATCAACCGATCACGCAATGGTCCGATCGACAAACAGGGGCGTAAGCTCAACGGTTAAACTGTCGGTCTCCAAAACCGAACTTGGGGGTTCGAATCCCTCCGCCCCTGCCAGAATTTGGGTGGAGTGAGCGCCAGGAAAGCGGGAAACGGGATGGCGAGCATCGCGGAACGGAATGCGTTAACGACGACGATCAAGTCCTGGCCGGAGCGGGTCAAGACTTTTTATCGCGATGTGCGCACGGAAATGAAGAAGGTCACGACGCCGTCGTTCAAAGATGTGCAAGCCACCACTGGCGTGGTCATCATTACCGTGTTTCTCTTTGGAGTGTATTTCTGGGTCGTGGACAACACCATCGGCAGTGGCATCAATTACCTGTTCAAGTATTTGACTCATCGCTGAGTTAGAAAGTGCAAGTTTTCGAGCCATCTATGCAGGACGAAGAAAAACACGAAACCCTGGAAGCCGGTGGCGAGCCGGCGGTTGCTGAAGCCGGCGCTGCACCGGAAGCGCCCCGCAATCCCAATATGAAGTGGTACATCATCCACTCGTATTCGGGATTTGAGCGAAAAGTGAAAGAGTCGCTAGAGTCGCGCGTGCAGGCGTTCGGACTGCAAGAGAAGATCGGGAAAGTGCTGATTCCGACGGAAGCGGTCACGGAAGTGCGAGGCGGAAAGAAGTACACCACGGAGCGGATGTTTTATCCCGGCTACGTTCTGGTGGAAATGGACATGGATGACCACGTTTGGCACGTGGTGAAGTCCACGCCGCGGGTGACGGGATTCGTCGGCACGGGTCAGCAACCCACGCCGCTCTCGGAAGAAGAAGTGCAGCACATTGTGTACCGGGTGGGCGAGGCCAGAGACAAGCCCAAGCTCAAGGTGAAGTTTGAGAAGAATGAGTCGGTGCGCATCACGGAAGGACCGTTCGCCAGCTTCACTGGAATCGTTGACGAGGTGAATGAAGATCGCGAAACGGTGAAAGTGATGGTCACGATCTTTGGGCGATCGACGCCAGTGGAGTTGGAGTTTAACCAGGTGGAGAAGGTGGCGTAGGAAGGAAGTGCGCCAAACGCGCGATTGTGGTGCCCTCGCAAGGAACGCTCGGGCGCTTCGCGCGGCGCACCCAGATCCTTCGGCGACGAAGAGCATGTCGCCTCAGGATGACAAAGGACTGAGGAATGGCAAAGAAGGTTACAGGTTCGGTAAAGCTACAGATTGCGGCGGGCAAGGCGACTCCGGCGCCGCCGGTGGGGCCGGCGTTGGGCCAGGCGCAGATCAACATCATGGAGTTCTGCAAGCAGTTCAACGCGCGTACCGGCGCCAAGGAACTGGAGGGCTTGATCATTCCGGTGGTGATCTCGGTCTATAGCGACCGCTCGTTCACCTTTATCACCAAGACGCCGCCGGCTTCCATCCTGCTGAAACGGGCGGCTGGAATTGCCAAGGGTTCGGGAACGCCGAATAAAGATAAGGTCGGGAAAGTCACGGCCAAGCAAGTCGAGGACATCGCCAAGCAGAAAATGCCGGACTTGAATGCGGCGTCGGTTGAGGCCGCGATGAAAAGTGTTCGCGGGACGGCGCGGTCGATGGGGATTGAAGTGATTGGGTAATTGAGTCGAAAACACTACGGCTCATCAGATCAGCGATGAGCGGTGGGAGACGGAGAGATAAATGAAGAAGTCAGGAAAGAACATCACCAAGGCGCGGGCGGGGGTGGAAAAGCGTCCGTACACCATGCAGGAAGCGGTTCCGCTGTTGCAGAAAGTGAAGTACGCCAAGTTCGACGAGACGGTGGAGATCACCATGCGGCTGGGAGTGGATCCCAAGCACGCCGACCAGATGGTGCGCGGGACGGTGGTTCTGCCGCACGGGCTGGGAAAATCGAAGAAGGTCCTGGTCATTGCCACCGGCGACAAGTTGAAGGAAGCCGAGCAGGCGGGCGCCGACTTTGTGGGCGGGGAAGAGATGGTGGAGAAGATCAACAAAGAGAACTGGACGGATTTTGACGCCCTGATCGCCACCCCGGACGTGATGAAGTCGGTGGGCCGGCTGGGCAAAGTGCTTGGCCCCAAGGGGCTGATGCCGAATCCGAAGACGGGAACCGTGACTTTCGATATCGCCAAGGCCGTGCAGGAGATCAAGGCCGGCAAAGTGGAATTCCGCACTGACAAGACAGCGCTGGTACACGTACCGGTTGGGAAGATATCGTTCCCGGCCGAAAAGCTGGTGGAAAACGCGAACGCGCTGATCAGCAGCGTGGTCAAAGCGAAGCCCACGGTGGCGAAAGGAAAATACGTGAAGGGCTGCTATCTGAGCTCGAGTATGGGCCCGGGGATTCCGATCGATACCAGCGCGATCGAGGCGGCAGCAAAGGCTTAACTGCCGACCTTCGGTCGGCTGGACGGGCGAGGCGCCCGTCCTCACGTGAATCGATGAGGGACTAAGACATGGCAGTTACCAGAGCGAAGAAAACGGAACAGGTTGAGAAGCTGGGAAAAGAATTGAAGAACGTTTCCAGTCTGATTGTCACCACTTACAACAAGCTGACCGTGGCGCAGGACTACGAGTTGCGCAAGGTGTTGCGAAGCTCGGGCGCGAGATACGCAGTGGTGAAGAACACATTGGCGGAGCGCGCAGCCAAGGGCACCAAGGCGGAAGAGGTTTTGAAGAATCTTGCCGGCGTGACCTCGATTGCCTATACGGCGGGCGATCCGGTGGCCCTGGCGAAGGCGCTTTCCAAGTACGCCAAGGACAATCCGGAGTTCACCTTTAAGGCGGGAGTGGTCGAAGGGCGCGTGGTTTCGATCAACGAGATCAAAGCGCTGGCCATCATGCCTTCGAAGGAAGAGCTTTATGCCAAGCTGCTGTTCTTGATTAACGCTCCGGCGCAACGGCTGGTGACGGCGATGAATGCTGTGGGCCGCAACCTGGCGGTGGTGGTGGACCAGGGTGTGCAGCAGAAGAAGTTTAAAGAAGCATAGGGATTTGTAATTGAGTAATTGGGTAATTTGTAATTGAAAAGCTCGAATGGCAAATTACAGATCGCCAATTACCCAAATAGAGTTCTGTTGTCGGCAGTCGAGGGTTGCGCGGTTTCGGTCCTGCTGCGTGTCTGGCGCGGTGGCTCAGAAGCCTGGTCGCACTGGAAACTTTGACTGTGGATGACGAGATAAGGGAGACGTAGCAAGCTACGTCTCTGGGATCAAGAATAATTTAACTGGAGAAACGGACATGGCGGATTTACAGCAGTTGGAAGAGTCGATCGTAGGGTTGTCGCTGCTGGATGCGGCAGCATTGGTGAAGAAGCTGGAAGAGAGGCTCGGGGTCTCGGCGGCAGCGGCAGCTCCGGTGATGATGGCCGGCGGCGGCGCGGCGGCAGCGGCTCCGGTGGAAGAGAAGACCGAGTTCAGCGTGGTCTTGAAGGACGTGGGCGCCAATAAGATCAATGTAATCAAGGCGGTCCGCGAAGTCACCAGCCTGGGTTTGAAGGAAGCCAAGGACCTGGTGGACGGGGCGCCAAAGACGATAAAAGAGGGCGTTTCCAAGGACGAAGCGGAGACCATCAGGAAGAAGTTTGCCGACGCAGGAGCGGCAGTGGAAGTCAAGTAGTCGGACTGTGTGGGGCGCGGGTTGGGCCGCCTGGCCGGGTCCAAGGCCCGGGCTCCACATGAGCACACCTGGTGAAGCGTTTGCGGAGGTGTTAGCATCTATAGTAACAACTACCGCTTGCTGCTTCATCGAGGTGACTGCGGCCATCCACTCCTTGTAGGGAACCCAGGGAAGCGGAGAATGGTCGTTGACACGGGTTGGCAGACTGTTCCGCGGGCAGGGCGGAACGGGAACAGGCCTTAGAGACTGGCGCGGAAAAGACACATTTCAACACAAGCTAAGCGCCCATCATGGCGCCCCGGGGAAGCTATTTCCCTGCGGGCGCACGCGTGTCTGTTCAAGTTCGGTTGGTTTTGAGACTGCGGCGCAGAACTGCGCCCTCATCCGCGGCCCGTCACCACGGCGGCCGCGCAGGCAACATTGGGAGTCGCTGAATGTCGAAGACGAATGGATACCGCACCCGCTTTGATTTTTCCAAAATTCCAGCCACCATCCAGATCCCGAACCTGATCGAGGTGCAGAGGCGGTCTTACGACCGTTTCCTGCAGATGGATCGTTTGCCCAGTGAACGCGATGACGCCGGCTTGCAGGCCGTGTTCCAGTCGGTGTTTCCGATTAGCGACTTCCGCAACGTGTCGCAACTGGAGTTTGTGGACTACGCCATCGGCAACTGGGAATGCAAGTGCGGCCACCTCAAGGGACTGCATCACTTGCGCACCACTTGCAAAAGCTGCGGATCGACGGTCATTACCGACCCGTTCCATCCCGGCGATGTGTTGTGCAACAAGTGCGGCACCTACAACGCGAATACGCCTGATTTCTGCAACAAGTGCGGCGACCCGGTGGGATTGCAGTTGAAGTACGACGTGGCGGAGTGCGAAGAGCGCGGCATGACGTATTCGGCGCCGCTCAAGGTCACGATGCGTCTCACCATTTTTGACAAAGACGCGGAAACCGGGAACCGCTCCATTCGCGACATCAAAGAGCAGGAAGTGTTCTTTGGGGACGTGCCGCTGATGACGCAGAACGGGACGTTCATCATCAATGGCACAGAGCGCGTGATCGTCAGCCAGTTGCACCGCTCGCCCGGCGTGTTCTTCGAAACCGCGAACAACCGCACCTATTTCCTAGGCAAGATTATTCCTTATCGCGGATCGTGGGTGGAGTTCGAATACGACCAGAAAAATGTGCTCTACGTGCGCATTGACCGCAAGCGCAAATTCCTGGGAACCATCTTTCTACGCGCGCTCGGGCTGCGTTCCGGAGAAGACATTCTACGGACGTTCTACACCGTGGATCGGCTGGCGATTAAGGACAAGAAGCTGTACTGGACGCTTGATCCCACGAGTGAAAAAGCGACGAATCTGTTGGGCATGAAGTTGGCCCGCAGCATCAAGAACCGGTCAGGCGAGGAGATCGCGCACTCGGGCCGCAAGATCAATGCCGCCACTCTGAAAGAAATCCAAAAGGCGAGGGTCAGCGAGATCGAAATCGATGGTTCGGACCTGGAAGGCGCGTGGGTGGCGAGTGACGTAGTGGACACCACTACGGGTGAAGTGCTGCTCGAAGCCAACTCAGAAATCACGCCCGACAAACTGGCGAAGATTCTCGACTCCGGGGTGCTGGAGATGAACATCTTCTTCCCCGAGCGCGACGATGTGGGGGTGGTGATCTGCCAAACCTTGAAGCGCGACGCGGTCAAGACGCCGCAGGAAGCGCTGATCGAGATCTACCGCAAACTGCGTCCCGGCGATCCGCCGACGCTGGATACGGCGACGGCGCTGTTCCACGGCATGTTCTTCGATGCCCGCAAGTACGACTTTTCACGGGTGGGGCGGTTGAAATTCAACATCAAGCTGTTCGAGAAGAACGATGCCACCAGTCTCGACCACCGCACGCTTGAGCCTGACGATTTTTATGGGACCATCCGCTACCTGCTGAAGCTGCGCAAGAGCATCGGCACGGTCGATGACATCGATCACCTGGGCAACCGCCGGGTGCGCGCGGTGGGCGAACTGCTGGAGAACCAGTTCCGCATCGGGTTGGTCCGCATGGAACGGGCGATTAAAGAAAAAATGTCCGTGTACCAGGAAATGTCCACGGCTATGCCGCATGACCTGGTGAATGCCAAGCCGGTGATGGCAGCCATTCGCGAGTTCTTCGGGTCATCGCAGCTTTCGCAGTTCATGGACCAGACGAATCCGCTCTCGGAGATCACCCACAAGCGGCGTTTGTCGGCGCTGGGGCCGGGCGGTTTGTCACGGGAACGCGCGGGATTCGAAGTGCGCGACGTTCATCCCACGCACTACGGGCGCATTTGCCCGATTGAAACGCCGGAAGGTCCGAACATCGGACTGATCTCGTCACTGAGCTGCTACGCGCGGATCAACGATTACGGATTCATTGAATCTCCCTACCGGCGAGTGAAAAATGGCCGAGTGGTGGACTACGTCAGCGTGGTCAACGCCGGAGACAGCAATTACAAGGTTGGCGACCACATTGAGAAACACGAAGCGGAGAAAGTCAACGGCGAGTTGAAGGACCGCAAAAAGAAGCTGGCGGAAGTGGAACCGTTTTCGTTCTATCTTTCGGCCTGGGAAGAAGACCGGCACGTGATTGCGCAGGCGAACGTGGAACTGGATGACAAGCTGCGCATCGTGGGCGATCTGGTCAACGCGCGTAAGGCGGGCAACTTTGTGCTGGTCACGCGGGATGATGTCGATTACATCGACGTCAGTCCGAAGCAGTTGGTCTCAGTGGCGGCCTCGCTGGTGCCGTTCCTGGAGCACGACGACGCCAATCGCGCACTGATGGGCGCCAACATGCAACGGCAGTCTGTGCCGTTGCTGCGCGCCGAGGCGCCGATTGTGGGAACCGGGATGGAAGGCGTGACCGCGCGCGATTCCGGAGCAGTCATTCTGGCGCGGCGCAACGGCGTGATCGATTCGGTGGACTCGGAACGCATCATTGTGCGTGTGGAGGGGGAACATCATCCGGGACAGCTTTCCCGCGAAGTGGGCAGCGACATTTATCAGCTCACCAAGTTCAAACGCTCCAACCAGAACACTTGCATCAATCAGAAGCCCATTGTGAACCGCGGCCAGCGGGTGGAAAAGGGACAGGTGATTGCCGACGGCCCGTGCACCGACCACGGCGAGTTGGCTCTGGGGCGCAACGTGCTGGTGGCGTTCATGCCCTGGCGCGGCTACAACTTCGAAGACGCGATCCTGGTCTCGGAAAAGCTGGTGAAAGACGACTACTACACTTCCGTCCACATCGAGGAGTTCGAACTGGAGTCGCGGGACACCAAGCTGGGGCCGGAGGAAGTGACCCGAGACATTCCGAACGTGAGCGAATCGATGCTGCGCAATCTGGACGAAGCCGGGGTGATTCGCATTGGGGCCACGATTAAGCAAGGTGACATTCTGGTGGGCAAGGTGACGCCGAAGGGCGAAACCCAGCTTACGCCGGAAGAGAAACTGCTGCGCGCCATTTTCGGCGAGAAAGCCGGAGACGTGCGCGACGCTTCCCTCTACTGCCCGCCGGGCATCGAGGGCGTGATTGTGGACGTCAAGATCTTCTCCCGCAAGGGTCAGGACAAGGACGAACGGGCGAAGTCCATTGAGGCGATGCAGATCGCAAAGTTGGAAAAGAACCTTTCCGATGAGATCCGGATTCTGACCGACGAGCGCCTGAAGCGTCTGGAAAACATTCTGGGCAACAAAGAAGTGCAGGCCGACCTGCACGACGAGCGCACCAATAAGCGCCTGTTGACCAAGGACACGATTCTCGATCGCGACGCGATTGAGCGCATCTCAACCCGCAATCTGAAGCGCATCAAGTATGCCGACAAAGATCCGCGGGTGAATGAGCAGATCGACGAGATCGAGGAGATGACTTCGCGGCAGATCGACGTGCTCAAAAAGATCGTCAACGAGAGGAAAGACAAGCTGACCAAGGGCGATGAACTGCCACCGGGCGTCATCAAGCTGGTGAAGGTTTATGTCGCCATGAAGCGCAAACTCAGCGTGGGCGACAAGATGGCGGGACGGCACGGCAACAAGGGCGTGATTGCCCGTATCCTGCCCGATGAAGACATGCCGTATCTGGACAACGGTACGCCGGTCGAAATCGTGCTCAACCCGCTGGGCGTTCCTTCCCGTATGAATGTGGGCCAGATTCTGGAAACCCACCTGGGCTGGGCGGGACACGAACTGGGCAAGAAAATCACGCAGATGCTGGCGGAAAACACGAAAGAGGAAGCCATCCGGCGGGAACTCAAAGCCCTGTTCAAGGACACGATTCTTGCCGACACCATTGCCGACATGAGCGACGAGGAGTTGATGGCGGTGGCTCCCACACTCAAGCGCGGAGTGTTCACCGGTTCGCCGGTGTTTGACGGCTCCCGCGAGAGCGAGATCAAGGCATTGCTGCGGCAGGCCGGGTTGCCCGAGTCGGGCAAGACGTACCTGTACGACGGCATGACCGGAGACAAGTTCGAACAGCCAGTCACGGTGGGCTACATCTACATGCTGAAACTCTCGCACCTGGTGGATGACAAGATCCACGCGCGCTCCATCGGACCCTATTCTCTGATCACGCAGCAACCTCTGGGCGGCAAGGCGCAGTTCGGAGGCCAGCGTTTCGGAGAAATGGAAGTCTGGGCGCTGGAAGCGTATGGAGCGGCATTCATCTTGCAGGAACTGTTGACGGCGAAATCCGATGACGTATATGGCCGCACCAAGATTTACGAGGCCATTGTCAAAGGCGAAGCCGCCATGGAGCCAGGAGTGCCGGAATCGTTCAACGTCTTGATTCGTGAGTTGCAATCGCTGTGCCTGGATGTGGAACTGATCAAGGCCGGAGAAAAGAAGCCGGCGATGGCAGCGGCCGATTAGTGGGACTTTAGGAATTGGACCCGAGGAGATTCGCAGAGTTTGCTCTTGAGTCTGCGGATCAAGAGATTTCGCTAGCGACTGACGGCTAGCGACAAGAATCAGGAGCCGCGAGCGGCAGCGAAAAAGCCGCAGGAAGCGGAGGACCACCTTGTTTCGTTCGAGCCCCTTTGACCTGGCAAATCCGATCGCAGATTTCGATGCGATCCGCATCTCCCTGGCCTCTCCGGAAAAAATCCGGAGCTGGTCGCATGGCGAGGTAACGAAACCGGAAACCATTAACTACCGCACCTTCAAGCCGGAGCGGGACGGGCTGTTTTGCGCCCGCATCTTCGGTCCAGTGACGGATTGGGAATGTCTCTGCGGCAAATACAAGCGGATGAAGCACCGCGGAGTGATCTGCGACAAGTGCGGCGTGGAAGTCACGCTGTCGAAGGTGCGCCGCGAACGCCTGGGCCACATTGAGCTGGCGTCACCCTGCTCGCACGTGTGGTTTTTCAAAGGCCTGCCCAGCCGCATCGGTCACTTGCTGGATATTTCTCTGCGTGATCTGGAGTCGGTCCTTTACTTTGAAGCCTACGTGGTGGTGGAGCCGGGCGATGCGCCGGTGAAAGACCACGAAGTCATCAAGGACGAAACCAAGTTCCGCGAACTTGACCAGCAGTACCGTCCAGCAGGCTTCAAAGCCATGATGGGCGCCGAGGCGATCAAAGAGCTTCTGAAGCGCGTGGACATTGAGAACCTGTCCAGCGAGTTGCGCGAGAAGATGAAGCATGAGAACTCGCTGCAGAAGCGCCTCAAGTACACCAAGCGCCTGAAGGTGGTGGAGGCGTTCCGCAAGAGCGGCAACAAACCGAACTGGATGATTTTGGATGTGATCCCGGTGATTCCGCCGGAGTTGCGCCCCCTGGTTCCACTCGATGGCGGGCGTTTTGCGACTTCAGACCTGAACGATCTGTACCGGCGCGTCATCAACCGCAACAACCGGCTTAAGAAGCTGATGGATCTGCATGCGCCGGAAGTAATCGTACGCAACGAAAAGCGCATGTTGCAGGAAGCCGTCGATGCGCTGTTCGACAACGGACGCCGCGGCCGGGTGCTGCGTGGCGCCAACAATCGGCCCCTTAAATCTTTGTCCGACACTTTGAAGGGCAAGCAAGGCCGCTTCCGCCAGAACCTGCTGGGCAAGCGCGTAGACTACTCCGGCCGCTCGGTTATCGTGGTCGGCCCCGAGCTCAAGCTGCACCAGTGCGGGCTGCCCAAGAAAATGGCGCTGGAACTGTTCAAGCCGTTCATCTATCACCGACTGGAGCAGACCGGGCACTGCACCACCATCAAACAAGCCAAGGAGATGGTGGAACAGCAAGAGCCCATCGTTTGGGACATTCTGGAAGAGGTCATCAAGGACCATCCGGTGCTGTTGAATCGCGCGCCTACATTGCATCGCCTCGGCATTCAAGCTTTCGAGCCGGTGCTGGTGGAAGGCAAGGCCATCAAGATTCACCCGTTGGTCTGCACCGCGTTCAACGCGGATTTTGACGGCGATCAGATGGCGGTACACATTCCGCTTTCGCCGGAAGCGCAGGTTGAAGCCAGCGTGCTGATGCTGTCGTCGCACAACATTCTGTCGCCGGCGTCGGGTCATCCCATTACCGTGCCCACGCAGGACATGGTGCTGGGCCTGTACTACCTGACCAAAGGCAAGCCGGGCGCCAAAGGTGAAGGCCGCGCCTTCGCCAATATTGAAGAAGTGCTGCTGGCGCTGGAGGCGGGGGCGATTGAGACGCTGACGCCCATCCGTCTGCGCTACACCGGCGAAGCCATCGATTTGACGCAGGCGTATGACGATCAGGACATCACTCACACGGATCCGGTGGCCTATGACCGCGCCTTCATAAACACCACGGTGGGACGCGCCATTCTCAACGACCACCTTCCCAAAGGCATGCCCTTCATCAACGGGCTGCTCAAAAAGAAAGGGATTGGCGCACTGGTCAGCTATTGCTATCTGCGCTTCGGACTGGAAGTCACGGTCAAAATGCTGGATGAAGTCAAGGAACTCGGCTTCCGTTACGCGACCAAGGCCGGGCTTTCGATCGGGATCGACGACATGGTCATCCCGGACGATAAGAAGATGCTGGTGAAAGATGCCGAGAAGCAGGTGGTCGCCGTTCAACAACAGTACCTGGACGGGGCCATCACCAACGGTGAGCGCTACAACAAGGTCATTGAAATCTGGTCGGGAATCACGGAACGAGTCGCCGACGAGATGTTCGGCGAGATGCAGCGGCGGGACAAGGAAGGTGACCTCAATCCGATTTACGTGATGGCGGACTCCGGCGCTCGAGGATCGAAACAGCAGATTCGCCAGCTTTCCGGCATGCGCGGATTGATGGCCAAGCCCTCGGGCGAAATCATCGAGACGCCAATTACCGCGAACTTCCGTGAGGGGTTGAACGTGTTGCAGTACTTCATCTCGACTCACGGCGCTCGTAAGGGCTTGGCTGACACGGCGCTCAAGACCGCTGATTCCGGCTACCTGACGCGGCGTCTGGTGGACGTGGCCCAGGACGTCATCATCAGCGAATACGATTGCGGGACGGTGGACGGCATCTACGTCGCGGGCATTGTGGAAGCCGGCGAAGTGATCGAGCCGTTGCGCGACCGCATTGTGGGCCGGGTCTCGCTGGAAAAAATCAAGGACTACGACGGCAACGTTGTGGTGGACATCAATCACGAGATCACCGAGGAACTGGCGGGATCGATTCAATCCGCGGGCATTGAGCGGGTAAAAATCCGCTCGGTGCTGACCTGCGAGTCGAAGCGCGGAGTTTGCGTGATGTGCTACGGACGCAACCTGGCTTCGGGCCGGCTGGTTGAACTGGGCGAAGCCACGGGAGTGATCGCGGCGCAGTCGATCGGCGAGCCGGGAACGCAGCTTACCATGCGGACGTTCCACATCGGCGGTACGGCATCGCGAGTCTCCGAGCAATCGCGTTTGGAAGCCAAGACTACCGGTGTTGTGCGATTTGCTGGTTTACAGACAGTCAAAGCGAAGAGCGGCGATCTGGTGGTGATGAACCGTCAGGGATCGATCGCTGTGGTTGACGACAAAGGCCGCGAACGCGAGCGCTACTCGGTGGTGTACGGCGCCAAGGTGAAGGTCAACGAAGGCGACACCGTCAATCTCGGGCATGTGATGGTCGAGTGGGACCCTTATACCTTCGCCATCCTGACCGAAATCGGCGGCACAGTGCAGTTCAAAGACCTGCAAGATGGGGTTACGCTGCACGAAGAAGTGGACGAAGTGACGGGATTGTCGCGGCACGTGGTGGCGGATTCACCAGACGAGAAGCGGCAGCCGGCGATCGTAATCAAGGGCAAGGCCAGCAAGCGTTACCTGATGCCTTCACGTTCGCACTTGATGATCCAGGACGGTGACACGGTGTTTCCGGGCGATGTGCTGGCGAAGATCCCGCGTGAGACAACGAAGACCAAGGACATCACGGGCGGTCTGCCGCGCGTGGTGGAATTGTTCGAGGCCCGCAAGCCGCATGACACCGCGGTCATCAGCGAGATCGATGGCACGGTGAAGTTCGGCGAAGTGGCGAAAGGCCAGCGCAAACTGTATGTGACCGCCGACAACGGGACCGAAAAAGAATATTCGGTGCCGCGCGGCGTGCACATCAACGTGCAGGAAGGCGAGCGCGTGAAGGCGGGCGAACCGCTGATGGACGGGCCGCTTGACCCGCACGACATTCTGGCCGTGCTGGGCGAAAAGGAACTACAGGCTTACCTGGTGAACGAAATCCAGGAAGTCTACCGCTTGCAGGGCGTTAACATCAGCGACAAGCACATCGAGGTGATCGTCCGCCAGATGATGCGATGGCGCAAGGTGGAAGACGTGGGCGACACCAAGTTCCTGCTGGAAGAGCAGGTGGACAAGTTCCACTTTGCGGAAGAGAACGAGCGGGTGATTGCGCAAGGCGGACGTCCGGCAACCGGCCGGCCGCTGCTGCTGGGCATCACCAAGGCTTCGCTCTCGACCGACTCGTTCATTTCAGCGGCGTCGTTCCAGGAAACCACGCGCGTGCTCACCGAAGCTTCCATCAACGGCAGAGTGGACCACCTGCGCGGTCTGAAGGAGAACGTCATCGTGGGACGCCTGATTCCTGCCGGCACCGGCATGGAGTACTACCGCAACGTTCGCCTCTCGCCGGAAATGGAAGAAGCTGCGGCCAAGGTGCAAGAGGAAGTCTCGCAAGCCTACGAAGAAGCCGAGCGCGCGCTCGAGCTGATGCGTCACGAAGGCGAAACGGAAGAACTTACCGCGGAGTAAACTATTCGTAGGGCGCGAGGGGCGGGCAAACCGCCCCTCTGCCTTTTAGACCCCCATGTACGCCACACCACAACAAATGCAAGAGCGGGAGCAGATGGAGATCTCCCTGTTGTATGACGTGGAGGAGGGGGCGACCCTCTGGCCGGTCATCCATCGTTTTCTGCGTCTGCTGCGGCTGGCATGCTGGCGCGCGTTCCAGCATGACGCCTTTGCGGTGGCCAAGGCGTCGGCCTATTCCTCGATTCTTACTTTCTTTCCCAGCTTGTTGGTAGTGGGCTCGGTGCTGGCTACGTCGCACCGGACGGAAGCTTACTTGCGGGAGATTTCCGGTGCAGTGGACAAGATCCTGCCGGCGGGAAGCAATACGGCTCTGGTGTACCTGAGGGGCACCACACTACAGCGGCCATTGAGCGTGCTGATTACGGCTTCGCTGATCACCCTGTGGACCGGCTCCGGTGTCATGATTTCCTGGATGGAAGGCTTCCGCAACGCCTACCAACTGCCCAAGATATGGGGACTGGTCAAGGAACGCCTGATCGCCTTCTCGCTGGTTATTTTGGCGGGAATTCCGCTCACTTTCTCGACCGTGTTGGTGGCTTTCGGCAGCCGCATCGAGACGCGGATTCTGTTCCAGTTGGGCCACGAGTTCGGGCCGCTGATTGTGCTGATGTGGACCCTGATCCGCTGGCTGATTGCGACCTTGACCAGCATCGCTGTGATTGCTCTGATCTATCACAATGCCGTGCCCCGCACCCAACCCTGGCACAGCGTGTTACCCGGCGCCACTCTGGCGACCATCCTGTGGTTCCTGACCACGGCGCTATTCGGCTGGTACCTCCAGAGCTATGCCGATTACAGCCTGATCTATGGCTCCCTGGGGGTCGCGGTTGCGCTGCTGGTGTGGATGTATATGGTTTCCCTCATCATCCTGGTGGCGGCAGAATACAACGCCATGCTGTTCCCGCGGGCCATGCTGGGGAAAGAGCTGGCGGCGCGCAAGACCCATGGGGCTGTAAGGCCGCGCGGCGGCTTCTGACCATCTCAACTCCTCTCATCAACAAATTCCCTTCAACTGATTCGACTTTTTGCCGATAGGTCTGGCATGCGCCGAGCCCTGCCCGAGCCACGGACCGCTGTGATGATCCTTGCCGAAGCGTCCTGGGAAGATCCAACCGGGGCTTTGCAGGCTGCTCCCGCGTGGATTGAAAACAAGTCTGTGGGAGGCGCCTGTGTCCGGCTCAAGATACCGATCGGGGTGGGGTCAAAGCTGAACGTCCAGGGGCGCTGGGAGCAGATCTCTGGCACTGCCAAATACTGTCGCAGCGTGGGAGGCAGCTACCTTATCGGGATTCAACGAGACTCGACTGCGAATTTTGTCCCTGGGCAGCCCATTCTGGCAAGCGTTCCAACTCAGGAACGGACTCCTGAGGTCAAAGAAATCGTCCAGGAAAGGAAACCTATGCAACGCAAATGGTCTGAACTGGTGTATCGGCACAACAAGCAAGATGAAGGCAACGGGAATGGAGAAGCGCGCAAAGTTGAAAACGAAAACGGTGCGGTACCGGCAGCTCTGGGGACCGAGGCGGCGCGCAACGTCGTCAGGGAGGTGGGCACGGGCTTCCAAATCGAGCTTTTGTCCGCGGAGGACGTTTATCGAACCGCAGGAATCATGAATCTGCGGCGGGGATTCAGCGTCAGTAAAGTGGCGGGAATCCTGCACAGTGATCGCGCTCGCAGCCTGCCGAAAGAGGCGAAGCAGGCGGCGGTTTTAATGGCGCTGGACGCGGCGGGGGTGGCAGTCGACGAGGTTCTGCAAGACGCCAAAACCCGTCAGGAAGCGCTAAATTCGTACGAGGCGGAGTTGAGGAAAGAAGTCGAGGGAGAGTGGGCACGCAAGGCGGACGAGAATGTCCAAATCCAAGCCGAATTGGAACGCGCAAAAGCGCACTACATGGCACGGATCAGCCGCAACCTGGAAGGGGTGGCGCGAGAGAAAGCGGTCTTCGACCATTGGCTCGCGGCCAAAGCGCAGGAGTGCCGAAGCATGGCGGAAGCGGTCGAATTGTGTTTGAAATTGACCGAAAAGCCGGCCGGAAAGCCGGCCGGAAAGCCGGCTGAAGATTCGTTCCCAGGCGTGAGCGCCGCCGCCGGCGCCCAAGCGATGTGATGGCTCAGAGCGTGGCGTCGAGGGGCGCGGAGAATCAAAACAGATTCCGGAACCCCCAGAACAGGAAGCCCGCCAGCACCATCGACGCCGGCAGCGTGAGCACCCAGGCCATCGCCAGGTTGCGTACGGTGGACCATTGCAAGCCGGAATGGTTTGCGGCCATGGTGCCCGCGATGCCGGACGACAGCACATGCGTGGTACTCACCGGCATGCCGAACCAGTCGGCCGCGCCGATGGTGATCATGGCCGTGATTTCCGCGGCCGCTCCCTGGCCGTAAGTGAGGTGTTCCTTGCCGATCTTCTCGCCCACCGTAACCACGATGCGCTTCCAGCCGACCATAGTGCCCAGGCCGAGTGCCATGGCCACGGCAACTTTGACCCATCCCGGGATGAAACGAGTTGCCCCGTCCACGTGCTTCTTGTAATTGTCCAAGGCCGCCCAATCGGCGGCACCTATAGCCGGTTGCTTGGTCTTCTTCATCAGGCGCAGGGCTTCGCTTACCAGATACATATCATTGCGGAAGTTGCGTACGCGGTCATTCGGGACCTTGCCCAATTCGCCGAACAGCACGGTTTCATTGCCAATGTCGGTAACCAGTTGCCGCAGGGCCAGCATGGTGTTGGGACTGAATTCCCGGGTGCGAATGTAGTCGGTGACCTCTTCGCGGTCGTCGGCAATGACCGCGTTGGGACTGACATATTTTGATAGCGTGTTGCCGGCCAGTTGGGAAACCGCAATGAAGTCGTCCGACTGTTTATGAGTGATGGCATGGTTCAAGGCGTAGGCGGTGGGCACGGTGCCGACGAGGATCAACATGATGAGACCCATGCCCTTTTGTCCGTCATTCGAGCCGTGCGCGAAACTCACCCCGGTGCAGGTCAGTACTAAAAGGCAACGAATCCAGAATGGCGGCGGCTCGGTTCCCTCCGGGGCTTCGTAGAGTTTGCGGTTCTTGACGACCAGCTTCATCACCGACAAAAGCAGGAAGGCACAGGCGAAGCCCACGATGGGCGAGATCAGGAGCGTCTTTCCAATGTTCGTGGCCTGCGCCCAGTCCACGCCACTGGTGCCGGTTTTCGCGGATATCAACTGATTGGCGATGCCTACGCCGATGATGGAACCGATCAAGGTGTGCGAACTGGAGGCGGGCAATCCGAAATACCAGGTGCCAAGGTTCCAAATGATGGCTGCGACCAGCAACGCGAACACCATCGCGAAGCCAGCCTTGCTGCCCACCTGCAGGATCAGTTCAACCGGTAACAGAGAGATGATTCCGAAAGCGACCAGGCCGCTGGAAGTCAACACGCCCAGGAAGTTCCAGAACCCGGACCACACTACTGCAATATGCGGCTCCATCGAATGGGTGTAGATGACGGTCGCCACGGCGTTCGCGGTGTCGTGAAATCCATTCACAAACTCGAACCCCAGCGCTACCAGCAGCGCGATGCCCAGCAAAACGTAGGGCATAATGGATCCGCTGTGAACGGTGGAGAGATCCGAGAGCAGTTGATACGCGGCGTAAATGATCCCTACGAGCAGCACGACCCCAAAGCCCAGCATGCCGAGCCTTCCCGGGCTTTTATTGAGCTTTGCTTCCAGTGTGGGTGTGGCGGTCGCCATGTTGGTCTCCTTGCTTCGTTATCGGTTGCGCCCAGAGTGCGTGCGAACGTCGGCGAAACTATACAAGAGGATTGTTACGGCAGTGTGAAAATGCATGGCTAGGCCGGGGCGACCCTCCGTAATCCGTCGTTGATCAGCCGCCATATACAATATTCATGTCATCCAAAATCTGATCGGGGAGAACTGTGCAGAAGGGAAATCGCTCGCCGAGTGCCGGCGCGGGAGGGCAAATTGCCGATATCCGCCGCGCCAAGATCATCTGCACGGTTGGCCCTTCGTGCAACTCAGAAGCGCTGCTCCGCGACCTGATGCGCCTGGGCATGGACGTGGCCCGGCTGAACTTCTCCCACGGCACCCATGAAGAACACGGGCGAGTCATTGAGCGCTTGCGCCGGGCAGCGGAAAAAGAAGACCGCACCATCTGCATTTTGCAGGACCTGCAAGGT
>Ga0209517_10004843_pt1 | contig 17455 bp, 13 predicted proteins | sample PeaSoiMetSII2010_FD_187695 | JGI IMG/M metagenome (GOLD analysis project Ga0209517, IMG submission 187695) | Peat soil microbial communities from Weissenstadt, Germany - SII-2010 (SPAdes) (version 2) | ecosystem: Environmental > Terrestrial > Soil > Wetlands > Peat | place: Germany...
TCGTTGAAAAGCCCCTTTTTGCCTGCTCCCAGGATTCGCAGGACCTGATTCGCAAGCGCATACTGGAGGAAAACCTCAACAGAGTTGTAGTCGCCGCATGCACACCCCGAACGCATGAACCGCTTTTTCGGCAAACGCTCAGGGCATCAGGGCTGAACGAATGCCTGTTCGAAATGGCCAATATCCGCAATCAACTGGCCTGGGTCCATGCGGCTCAACCCGAACAGGCTACCCTCAAGGCTAAAGATCTCGTGCGAATGGCCGTGGCGAAGGCGGCACTTTTGCAGCCTGCGACGCCGGTTTCGGTGCGCATTACTCCCCAGGCCCTTGTAATCGGGGGTGGTCTGTCGGGCATGACGGCCGCCCTGGCGCTTGCCGATCAAGGTTTTCCCGTGGACCTGGTGGAAAAGGCTGCCGAGTTGGGTGGAATAGCGCGTCATCTCTTCAAGACATGGAAAGGCGAGGACATACCTTCCTACATTGAAATGCTCGCCTCCAGGGTGAGGGACCACAACCTCATAAGCGTACACCTCAAATCTACAGTCATACACGCGGAAGGCTATGTCGGGCGCTTCCGGTCAACGATTCAGAGGCCAACGGGCATCATGACCGTCGATCACGGCGTGACCATATTGGCCACGGGCGGTCAGCCCTTTAAGCCCGCCGAGTATGGTTACGGCCTTCCGCGGAATATTTTCACAACCCTCGAATTTGACAAGTTGCACGCGGTAGGCGACGAACGGATAAGAAAAAGCCGCAATTTCGTATTCATCCAGTGCGTCGGTTCACGAGAGCTTGACCGGAACTACTGCTCCCGTGTGTGTTGTACGCATTCGATCCAGTCGGCTATTACCCTCAAGGAAGAGAACCCGGAAAGGCGGATTTTCATTCTCTACAGAGACATAAGGACCTATGGTCTCAAGGAGAATCTCTATCGCCGGGCCCGCGAACTGGGGGTCGTCTTTATCAACTACGACGAGCACAGGAAGCCCAACGTGGTGGTAAATGAAGACAGAATCGAGATCATAGCATGGGACCATGTGCTAAATGAACCCTTCTCCATTCCTGCGGATGTGGTCACGCTTGCAACTGCGATCATTCCCAATGCCGACACACGGGAGATTGCAAAGATATACAAGCTGCCGGTCAATAAGGACGGTTTCCTGCTGGAGGCGCACGTAAAGCTCCGGCCTGTCGATTTCGCGACTGACGGCATTTTTCTTGCCGGATTGGCGCATTACCCCAAACCGGTCGAGGAGTCCATCGCCCAGGCTCAGGCGGCGGTTTCCCGCGCCGTGACTGTGCTCTCGAGCCGATGGGTTGAGCTGGATCAGGTAAAGGCGCGGATCTACGAGATGAGGTGCGATTGCTGTGCCCTTTGCGTCGATGTTTGTCCATACGAGGCCCTGGCTATTGAGAGGGAAGAGACGGCAGGTAAGGATGAAACCGGGAAACAGAAACTTGTTGTCCGGCCGGCCAAATGCAAAGGTTGCGGCGCCTGCCAGGCTGCATGCCCCAAGGAAGGAATCAGCGTAACGGGCTTTTCGTACAGCCAGCTTGCCGCGCAGGTCAGGGCGGCGCTTGAATGAGCTGCCGGGAGTTTGGAGGATTTGAACTTGTCTGACATATATCCAGGATTCGAACCCAAGATCCTGGCCTTTACTTGCAACTGGTGTTCCTATGCGGCGGCTGACCTTGCGGGCACCACACGCGTCCAGTACCCCGCCGGTTTGCGAATCATTCGCGTCATGTGCTCTGTGATGGTTCATCCGAACCTGGTTATCGAAGCCTTTGAGCGGGGTGCGGATGGTGTTTTAATGATGGGCTGCCACCCAGGGGAGTGTTATTACCAGGATGGCAATCAGAAGGCAAAAGCACGGGCGGTGGCGATCGAAGAGGTCCTGTCCCTGATGGGGATCGAACGGGAACGCTTCAGGCTCGTATGGTGTTCCTCGGCCGAAGCCGAAGGCTTTGCATGCCTGGTGCGGGAAACCGACGAGGCCCTGAGGGCCATCGGGCCTTCCAGGCGCCGTAAAGACGCTTCGAAATACTCGAAAAGTGAGCTGATCCAATGTCTCTAACACTTTGCTCTGAGGCCCTGAGCGGCTGTTCCGGATGCGAAATGTCGCTTTTGAACGCGGGAGGCCCGTCGCTGAGCCTGCTAGATAGATTTGACATCCTTCACATGCCGATTTTAATGGACCACAAATATTTCGAGGTTGGCGGCCCCACACAGGAAATCGATATTCCAAAAGCCGGCCTGGGACTGATCAGCGGGGCCATCAGAAATGAGCAGCAGTTGCGTATCGCCGAAAAGATGCGCCGCCAATGCGACACCATCCTGGCATTTGGGACCTGCGCTGCCTACGGCGGCATCCCGGCCATGATGAATCTTTTTGAAGACGAGGACCTTTTCCGGCGCTATTACCGGACCGCCGAAGGCACGGACGCAGCGCCTGATCCTTTGCAGGTCGTTCCGCCTTTCCTCGAACGAACATTCGCACTGGACGAAAAAATTACCGTGGATTTCATTGTTCCAGGCTGCCCGCCTCATCCTGATATCATCGCATCGGCCCTGGAATCAATTCTTGAGGGCAAAGCCCCACAATTGCCGCTGGTGAGCGTTTGCGACTCCTGTCCGGCGAAGCGAGAGGGCAAAGGTCCTGTGCAGAGGATTAGAAGGTTTGTGAAAAACGCCAGGTACCAGACTGACAAGCCGATTTCCGAGATGCGCTGCCTGCTCGATCAGGGATTTTTATGCATGGGGCCGGTCACCCTGGCCGGGTGTGCCGGAATGAATGGAGGGCCGCCTCGCTGCATAGAGGCGAGGGTGCCGTGCCGGGGTTGCCACGGGCCTGTGCGCAAGGGCGGCAATCAGATTATGGACATGCTGAATGCGCTAGTCAGCAACGGAATCGATACGAAGAACCTCGCGGACAGGCTTTCATTGCTTCGGTTTTCCGGGGCACACGGCAGGCTGAACAGGCGCTCTGTGTAAAAGGCTGATTGAAGATTTTAACAGAAAAGGAAAAGGGTCTTTATGCGACAAACGGCTGCTGAACCAGCGCCTGCTTCCGGCAGAGAGATAACCATCGAGCCGGTGACCAGAATCGAAGGCCACGCCCGGATCGGCATCAGGCTGGACGAGAGCGGCAATGTAGCTGAGGCCCGCGTCCATATAATGTCTATGCGCGGGTTCGAAAAATTTCTCGAGGGCCGTGCAGCCGAAGAGGTGCCGGGCATAGTCACCCGCATCTGCGGAATATGCCCCTGGCAGCATCATCTTGCTTCAAACAAAGCTGTTGACGGGTGCTTCGGGGCCGAAGTCCCACCGGCAGGACGGTTGTTGCGCGAGCTTACCCAGGTCCTTGCGCATATAAGCGACAAGGTCCTTCATTTCTTTTTCATGGCGGGTCCCGATTTTTTCGCCGATTCGGATCAATGCGGGGCCGGAAACATCATGAAAATAGCGGTCCAGGAACCCGAACTTGCGAAAAGAGTTATCGAGATGCGATATCGGGGCCAGATGATGCTCGAGAAATTCGCCGGGAGGTCAATCCATCCCGATGCGATTGTCCCAGGGGGTTTTTCAAAGCCGATGACCCGGCCGGAAATGGAGCAGTTGCACGCCGATGCCCTCGATCAGCTCGATTTTGCCAGGTTCGCGCTCGATTTTGCCAAGGAGCGCGTTTTTTCGCAATTCGATGCCGGGCTTATGCAGCTTGGGGAAATTACCACGGGTTTTCTGGGCATGGTCAACGCTGAAGACTCCAGCCTGGAGCTCAGTGACGGCATCCTGCGGCTTATGCGGCCGGACGGGTCGTTCCATGAGTTTTCGGGCCGGGAATACACCGACTTCATAGGAGAACATGTCGAACCCTGGTCCTACGCGAAATTTCCATACGCTCGAGGCTGGGAAGAGGGGTTCTCGATGCTGCTCGACGACCCGCGCGGCATTTACAGGACCAACTGCCTGGCCAGGATCAACGTGGCGGATTTTATTCGAACCCCTCTCGCACAGGCCGAACTCCTCGAGTTTCGTTCGCTTTTCGGCCGTCCCTCACAGTCAACAATTCTATACCACTGGGCGCGGTTGATCGAACTTTTGTATTGTTGCGAAAGGGTTATCGAGCTTCTTGAGGACCCGGCTATAACCGGCCAGCAGGTTCGAAGCGATGTCGTCCCAAAAGCGGGCCGAGGGGTGGGTTGCGTCGAAGCTCCGCGCGGAACGCTCATTCACGACTATTCGACTGATGAAAACGGGTTCATTACAAGGGCGAACCTTATCGTTGGGACAACCCACAATCTGGCGCCTATCAATATGAGCGTGAACCGTGTGGCGCGGGACCTCATCAAGAACGGCGAAGTGACCGGGGAGGCGCTTAACCGGATCGAAATGGCGGTGCGCGCCTACGACCCCTGAATCTCCTGTGCGACTCACCGCCTGGATGGCGGCAAGACGATCGAAGTGAGTGTATCTGACGCAAACGGCATCCTGATTGGAGGAACTGCAAGTGAAGATGCGGCAGGATAAAAGGGAAAACCGGCCGAAGGGGCGGGCTGAGCGGATTGATACCAAGTGCGGTTATATTGGCCATATGACCGTTGACCAGATAAAAGAACGCTCGTTTGGGGGGAATATAAATTTCGCCTGTCCGGAATGCGGGAAGATACACTTCACCGTCGAGGACACCGATGAAGCCGAAGCGTGCCTGCTCATTGAGACAGAAAGATTTGCCAAGATAAAATCCGATTCGGAAATATAGATTCGGCGGACGGAACACGGAAGACGGAAAACGGGAATCTGTCCTGGCTAAGTCCCCCCCACAGTTGTTCGTATAGCCCTTCAGCCTAACCCCCTCCAGCCTAACTCCCTTCAGCCTAATCTCCTTTAGGTTCTTTCATGTCGGAAGTTTGGGCTTTGTATAGGGAACTGGAAGCAAGTCAAAGGAGCGGTCGGAGAGGAGGGCAAACTCACCGGCGACAATGTGTACGTCATTGCTGGAAAACGCGACTTATTTTTCGGCAAGATACAAGAGAGAGAGACACGGCATCGCACGTGAAGAGGCAGAAAAGGAACACATCTTTAAGAGACATGAAAAGTGAGAGTATGAGAAAGGCGTTTGCCCTGGTAAGACCGACGATAAGGGGCTTTGCATACAAGTGAGATTCCTCTCCAAAACTGTTATACTTTAGGTCCGGGTCCGGGTCAGTGTATTCCGTCTTAAATGCTCATCTCGGTTGCTTGTTCTTGTTTTTGGGCCTCACATGCTTCAGCGGCCGAGAATCTGCAGGCAGTAGTCAAAAGCGGTACGGACCGGGTGCTCCAACTCCTCAAGGAATACCCTTAATTAAGAAGCATCTCCATGAAAAGCATTCTTCTGCGGCATCTGACAAGTTTCCGTCTTCCCCAGATTTTTCCAAGACGAGCTGGTAACCTGATCAACCAAGCCGCCTTTTGCCTCAACTATGACCTCATCATGCGTGAGCGACCGGAGCATAAGGTACTTCCATTTTTCCCGCAACCCAAGCCAGCATTCCATCCATATTGATTTCCCCCAGATTGAAATTATCATCGTTTCTATTACATCCCATACATTCATGTTGTGTGGATAAGTTACTATCGTATCCTATTCGCCTGACGCCCGCCCTATCCGGTGGGGCGGCAGAACGAGTTCACCAACTGCGGGAGGAGGTGTGTCCTTAAATTGCTAGAACCAGCGCCTTTGGCGTTTCACTTGCGTGTTTGATTGGGAAATCGTATGATTTTGCGGTCTATCGGGTTGTTCAAGGATTTTTTCCGGGCGGAATCCGCCTCAAAATGAGGTTCGGCATTGCAGATAGCCAAGTTGATGCATTTTTCAGGACTAGCTTGGTCCGGCCCCGTTTGCCGGACATTGCGATCGTTCCGAGTCTGGACGTTATTTATTCCGTTCCACTACGGTTAATCATCGATCTAAAAAGAGAGGAGCAAAGATATGACGAAAAATAGAAATCTACCTATTAAATCCGTTCTAATGATTTGTATATTGCTATATTTCCCATCCTTATCATGGTCTGCCAGCTTTGATTGTTCAGAGGCAAAAGGATTTATTGAAAAAACTATTTGCTCTGATCCTGCTCTTTCACAATTGGATGAAGAGCTTTCAAATGCCTATAGGAATGCGCTTGATTCGGCGAATCATCCTAAGTCAGTAATAAAAATGCAGAAAAATTGGATTGCTAAAATAAGGTCAACATGTACAATAACTCAATGTCTGGAAAATGTTTATAAAAAGCAGATTGCAGAATTAAATGCTGTCGAAAAATATTCACGGAAAGTGTTCCATGATGAAAAAATAGGTATAGAATTCGAGTATCCAAGCAATAGAACTGTAAAGGTTGACTATCATAAAAATAATATTGCCATTATAGGAGATCTGATGCAGTCTAGCGTTTATATAATCAACTTTGAAATTCATGCCGGCAATTTTGAGAAAACTGTTACTGAGAGTAATATGTTCCAAAAAAGTGATGGCGTATGGTATGCGGGCATTGGACCCGGCCTAAGCCCTCCGGCTGAATCGATAACTGGAAACGGATGGGATGGGATAAAAGCTACTATTACGTGCGGAGTTTCTGATAAAAAAACAGGATTTCATGCCGGGGAAGGAGGATGCCTATGGGCGATTATCAGCAATGGTAAACGCTCCATTGTCGCAGATACTCAAGGGCAGGTTGGGACGGATGAAAATACTTTAAAAACGTTAATGTCAATTAAATTCCTTCAATAGACAGCAAACATTCACGATCAATTAAGAAGGGTGCAGCTCTTTTTGACAACGCCCTAAAGCGAATTTAAAGCTGCAATCGGGTCAAGCCCGTTAGCCTTACCGGCCTCGTACACGGCCGGCCAGTCTGCTCCAGGGGGAGCTTGCCTTTGAGCAGGGAATGAGTAGGGAATTTTCCCGATTCAGGCAGGCAGAAAAGAGAACAGCGGGTAGAACTCCACCTTCATAAATATTGTATTCGTAAGTGGAAAATACACTCTCCACCTGATTTTCAAAAATGGAAAATATGCTATTTTGCGATCATAAGGTCCCGAATGGCGGCTTAGGGATGCTTCTCCTGATTTTGTCTCTATTGGTGCTGTTCCGGCGCAGGGTCTAATAAAAAAGAATTTCTTCAAGAGAGAAGGAACAAGTCATGAGCTGCCATCTACTCATAGGGAACCGGAAGCAAGTCAAAGGAGCGGTCGGAGAGGAGAGCAAGCTCACCGACGACAATGTGTACGTCATTGCTGGAAAACGCGACATATTTTTCGGCAAGATACAAGAGAGAGACACGGCATCGCACGTGAAGATGCAGAAAAAGAACACATCTTATGTGTGATTGTCATGTCTAATCAGGTTGTTTTAAGGGGAACTTGATAATAAACGTAGCGCCATGTCCCGGCGTGCTTTCCGCTGTAATACTTCCGCCGTGCCTCTCGACTATTTTCTTGCAGATGGCCAGGCCAATGCCCGTTCCCTCATATTGGCTGCTTCTGCCGTGAAGCCTCTTGAAAGGGGCAAAAATCCTGTCGAGGTGCTGCTCGTCAAAGCCGATACCGTTGTCTTTAACGTAAATTTGAAGAGTTTCAGGGTCTGTTGTGGTGCTGAACAAATCAACGACCGGCGTCTCCCCCTCCTTGTGAAACTTGAGAGCATTGCCAATCAGATTTTGGAATAGCTGCCAAATCTGCGTAGGATCGGCTTGAATGGAGGGGAGTTCTCCAACCTTTACTTCTCCGCCCGTCTTTTTTATCGTAATTTCCAAATCGGAGAGGACTTCCTGAATAATGGCATAGACATCGACTTCTCTGAAAGGCTCAGGGTTTGTCGTTACCCTTGAGTATTCAAGAAGTCCTGCGAGCAGGGAGTGCATGCGCTCAGCCGCATCGAGCATCCGGTTCAGATAGTCATTGCCCGTCTGTTCGAGCGAATCCTTATACTTTTGCCGGAGAATGTTGGCAAAGGAGATAACCTTGCGCAGAGGCTCTTTCATATCGTGTGAGGCTATGAAGGCGAAATCCTGGAGGGCCTGATTGCTTCGCTGCAACTCGGCTGTACGCTGCCGCACGAGCGCTTCGGCCTGTTTGTAGTCGGTTAAGTCACTGAGAATCCCGACTGACCCTATATTCTTGCCGGAATCATCGTACCAGGGAAAAGAATGGTCTCGCAGCCATTTGGAGGCCCCCGTCTTTGTGGTTATCAGATAATCTGCTCTGTACTCGCCGGTCTTCCCCGCAAAACGATCTTCGAGAATCACTTTGGTAGAGACGTCTTCTTGCTCCAGGAGGTCAATCCGGGTGACCAGGCTTTTAAATCCAATAGTATTAATATCTTCAGGGGAGTATCCGGTAAGCCTGCCGATCCCTGGACCCATATAATCGTAAGTCATCTTGTCATAGCGCAGGTGATAGATTACATCCCCCGTGGTTTCCACCATGAACCGGAAACGCTTTTCGCTCTCGCGCAGCAAGTCCTCGGCTTGTTTGCGGCTGATCTCGACAGCTGCAAGATTGGCGACGAGGAATAGTGTATCCAGGTCGGATTGTGAGAAAGCGGTCTTCGTTCGATTAAAGACGTAAAGCACGCCCAGATCTCTTGTGCCCATCTGGATCGGCACCGCCATTCCCGATGTTATTCCCTCATCCGAGATAATTTGGTCATATTTTCGGTCGAAGCTCCGCTCTGTTAAATAGTCATCAACGATGTAACCTTGCCGCATTTTTGAGGCCGGCCTACCCAAGCCCCTGCCGGAAGGGAGTCGCAGTTTTCTGAAGGCTTCCGTCTTGATCCCGGAGAAGGTAGGCGTGTAACAATCATCCCGGACCTCATCGTGCAGCGCAATATAGGATATTTCGCAACGTAATATTTCTCGACATTTATCAGCAATGTGCTGGAGATACTCATCGAGGCTCCGATCACTCTGCATGGCTAACGCCGTGTCATACAATGCCCGGAACTTCCTCAGTTCGTTTTCCAGATCCGCCTCAACCTGTCTTCTTTCAAGAATTTCACTTTGCAGATCTGCCAACTTTTGTTTCAATTCTTCATAGGACGGTTTTTTGGCCATGATAACATCCAACAATAATTGTCCAAATTTGTTGATTAAAATCGTTTCAGCAGCAGCCTGCAAAGCGGTTCCAGGTTCAAGTGGTTGTTGCCCGAAGATGCAGGTTCTCCCGAGAAGATGCTCTAGAATCGTCGGCCAGCTCCCCGGCGTTGCCCTTTCCCCCTGGCGGGCAATGACATTTTAGCATCTCAAGCTTAAAGGGATATCATCGAAATGCAGTTATCATCGATATTTTTCAGTTGACAAAAGGTGAGGGAAAAAGCAAAAGGGAGATAGATGCGCTAAGTTGCAATAACAACCTTAAATCACACAGAAAATCAGGCCTTGTTACGTACAGCTCTCCTACCTCTTAAGTATCTCATAAAAAAGATCCTCAAGACATTCGTATCATAAAGCAAAGCGGGGGCGAAATGTCACCGGCATCTGAGGACTGAGGGCCTTCGGCCCGGCGCTGGGCAATCTGAAAGTGCTGTTTCGCCCGGCTGTACGCGCCACGGAGGACTGAGGACAGGTCCGCAGTGAACAGAAAAAATAACTCCGCTATCCGGCCTCCGATATCGCCAGCCTGAGCACGGAATGTTCTTCAACCTCGCTACGCTCCTTCATCCGTGGTTCAAGTTTTTTTCCTATCTCCGATCTCCGATCTCCGTCACCCGACCACCGAATAGCACCGGTCGCAAATCTTTGGCTGATCGGGGAACTGTCCCACCTTCTCTGACCTGACCCAGCACCGCTCGCATTTTTCACCGGAAGCGGTTTCTACCTGGATTTTCAAACCGGGCAGGTCAACTCCCTCGATCGGAGCGCTCAGGGCTGACTCCGGCTCGATTGACACCTCGGATACGATAAAAACCGTCCTGAAAAGCTCCTCAGGGCCTTCGAACTCTTTATGGAGTTCGGGTGGAAGCGACATGCGCACCCTGGCGTCCAGCGGGTGCCCGATCACCTTGTCGCGCCGGGCCGCCTCAAGAACGCGAAGCACTTCGTTTCTAAGCGCGAGGATTTTTTCCCACCGGGCGTTGAGTTCTTCGTCCCCGGGGTGCGAGTCGAGTTGCGGAAAAGCGTCCAAATGCACGGACGGTTCCGTGACGTGCGGCATTCGGAGCCAGACTTCCTCTGCGGTAAACGAGAGTATAGGCGCCATCAACTGCACGATGGTCTTGAGGACCGTATAAATCACGGTCTGGGCAGAGCGTCTGGCCGGGCTCGTCGCCGCAGACGTGTAAAGACGGTCTTTGAGTATGTCGAGGTAAAACGAGCTCAAATCCACCACGCAATAGTTGTGGAGTGCGTGATAGACACGGTGAAACTCAAATCGGTCGTATCCCTGGAGGACTTTGTGAATCAAGTCCTGGAGCTGGTGGAGAGCGAACCGGTCCAGTTCGTCCATTTGCGCGTGCGGGACTGAATCGGTATGCGGGTTGAAATCATAGAGGTTTCCCAGCAGAAACCGGCAGGTGTTTCGGATTCTGCGGTAGGCTTCGCTCAACCTTTTCAGGATATCCTGGGAAATGCGGATGTCGTCCCGGTAATCCTCTGCGGAGACCCACAACCGGAGTATCTCGGCCCCGTACTGGCGAATGATTTCCTCGGGAGCTATAACGTTTCCGAGCGATTTGGACATCTTGTATCCCTGGCCGTCAACGACGAAGCCGTGGGTGAGAACCGTTTTGTAAGGGGCCGTGTCCCTGGTCCCGACCGCCGCGAGAAGCGAGGAATGAAACCATCCCCGGTGTTGATCGCTGCCCTCCAGATACATGTCGGCCGGCATGCTCAGTTCGGGCCGCCTCTCCAAAACGGCGGCAAAGGAGGTCCCTGAATCGAACCAGACGTCCAGGATATCCATCTCCTTTTCCAATTGTCTGGTTCCGCATCCGGGGCAGGCAACACCCTTGGGCAGCAGCTCCTCGACCGGGTGAGAAAACCAGGCGTCCGCGCCTTCCTTCTCAAACATCGCCACAACGTGATCGAAGACTTCACTGGAGGTAATGTAGGTATCACATTGCGGGCATCGGAACACGGTGATGGGCACTCCCCAGGAGCGCTGCCTCGAGATGCACCAGTCGGGCCTGTTTGCGACCATGTTGTAGATACGTTCCCGTCCCCAGTTCGGAATCCAGTGTACCCGGTCGATCCATTCGAGCGCCTTTTTGCGCAGGCCGGTCTTATCCATAGAGATGAACCACTGGGGTGTGGCGCGGAAAATGACCGGATTCTTGCACCGCCAGCAGTGGGGGTAACTGTGGACGATCTCGGCTTCCAACATGAGCTTGGAGTCTTCTTTGAGTTTGGCGATCACCGATTTATTTGCGTCGAAGACGAACTGGCCTGCAAAAAACTCCACGTCCTTTGTAAACCGCCCCCTGTCGTCCACGGGGGAATAAATGTCCAGGCCGTACTCCAGCGCCGCCTCGTAGTCCTCGCGTCCGTGGCCGGGGGCGGTGTGGACTGCGCCTGTTCCGGCTTCAAGGGTGACATGAGAAGCAAGGACTATGAGCGAATCGCGGTCCGCGAACGGGTGGCGGGCCTTCAGGCCGCTTAACTCTGCGGCCTGGAAGGTGCGGATTACTTCATAGTTCTGCACGTCCATGGTTGCCATTACGTTTTCCAGAAGACCCTGGGCCAGTATCCAGACCTCGCCGTTAACCTCGGCCGCCGCATAGGTGAAATCGGGATGCAGCGCAATGGCAAGGTTAGCCGGGAGGGTCCAGGGAGTTGTCGTCCAGATCAGGACGTAAGCCTTCTTTCCGGACAGCTCGGGAAACTTTGCCTGGTTTTCGGGCGTGAGCGGGAATTTGACGTAAATGGACGGCGATTTGTGGTCGTGGTACTCAACTTCGGCTTCCGCCAGGGCGGTCAGGCAACTGGTGCACCAGTAGATGGGTTTTTTGCTGCGAATTACACTTCCTTTTTGGAAAAACCGGCCGAGTTCGCGCGCAATCGTCGCCTCATAGTGGTATGACATCGTCAGGTAGGGGTTACCCCAGTCGCCAAGCACCCCGAGTCTTTTGAACTCGTTTCGCTGGATGTCGATGAACTTCTCAGCGTAGCGGCGGCAATGGAGGCGGATTTCGTTAAGGGACATGGTCTCTTTCTTTTTCCCCAGCTCCTTGTCCACCTGGTGCTCTATCGGCAGGCCGTGGCAGTCCCAGCCCGGGACGTAGACACCATCCATGCCGCTCATCTGGCGCGATTTTATGATCATGTCCTTAAGGATCTTATTGAGGGCCGTTCCCAGGTGGATATGGCCGTTCGCATAGGGCGGCCCATCGTGGAGAATATACTTGGGACGGCCTTTGCTTTTCTCGCGCAGCCGCTGGTAAAGACCCATTTCATCCCATCTTTTGAGCAGTTCGGGCTCCCGGACCGCAAGGTTGGCCTTCATCGGAAAGTCGGTCTGGGGAAGATTCAGCGTATCTTTGTAATCCATCGAGTTCTCCGGTATCTATCTTTCAAAAAAATGCAGGGAGTTAATTTCTTTTCATCGGCTCGCCTTCGCAAAAACGAAACACTTTGTATAACACGCCGGGCCGAAAAGCGGAAGCGGGAAGGTAGGCTGCACCGCAGAGACGGGAAGATGTCACCGCAGAGGCGCAGAGTCCGCAGAGAAAGACTTTATAAGATAAAATTAACAGAAAAGTCTATGGATTAGGCAATTTGGGAATCAGCCCAGTTTTTCGGGTAAAGATCAAAATTGAGCGAGGCTACTTAGGGGTTAATTTAGGAAGGGCCGTCGTTCATATCCACTAACAGTTTCATAAGTTGGGCAACATGATCTCGCGTTCTTCCGATCGCCACGCGGCATAGCGCAGAGCTTGCAGCACGTCCTCGCGCTCCAGATAAGGGTAATCCGCAAGTATCTCCTCAATGGAATGACCTGCCGCAATTTGCCCCACGATCATGCCAACCTTAACACGCATTCCCCGAATGCAAGGCTTGCCACTCATTACATCGGGCTCTTGGGTTATGCGATCCAAAGTGGCCATGACATACTCCTTTATCAAAACTCATTCAAACGGTACCTAAATGAGAATAGTATTTCAAGAACTATCTTCGAGGATCCCAACGCCTTCTGACTGCCTTGATCTTAAAACTAATCACAGGCAATTCACTCATCAGTTGCCTGCCTTTGTTCTTTTTGCGGTTTCCGGTTGCCGTTTTGCAGGGCCAAATCACCGGATGGCATGATATTGCGGGATTAGAACAAATTGAGGAATTAAGGGATTGAAGAGTCCACGGTCAGTCTTTATTCACCGCGCTACGATCCTCCATCCACCAAGCTCCGCTCCTCCATCCGGGTATGAAAAAATCCCAAAACCGTGTCAGAACCAATCATTTCAAATCACACGGGATCTCCTCCGTCCTCCGTGGCGCGTACAGCCAAGCGAAACAGCACTTTCAGATTGCCCAGCGCCGGGCCGAAGGCCCTCCGTCTTCCGTCATCTTGCTTCCCGCTCCCCGCTTCTTTTGAGCCTCAACGGTATGCCCGGCCCTATTGACCCTTATAGGGGCGGTATGTTAAATGGCAGCGATTGAATCTGCTGTTATTTGCCGGATATGGGAAAGTCTCGGATTATAATCGGCACAGCTTGCACAGTGTGGCGATTGCGCCCTTGAATTCAACCGGATCGGGAAACCCGATGCACGAACTCTCTATTGCCCAAAGCCTGCTTGAGATCATAGTCGATGAGTCGAGGAGAAATGGGCTTGAGCGCATCAACAAGGTAAGACTTCAAATAGGCAAATTTGCCGCCGTGGTTCCGGAGTCGCTCACGTTTTGCTTCGAGCTGGTAAGCCGCGATACGGTGGCCTCCGGGGCACTGATCGAAATCGAGACTGTGGGCATTAGCGCCCGGTGCGAGAAGTGCGATTTTTCCTTTGACGTTCATGACCAGGTATTCCGGTGTCCCCGGTGCGGCGAGGCCGCGTTGGAACTGCTCAGCGGACGGGAGCTTACCGTGATGAGCATAGAAGGTGAAACGGGAGAAGACGATGGCGGAAATCAAAGTCCCAGTTGTTCGTAACATTCTTCAGGCCAACGAGCGGCTTGCTGCGGAAAACCGGAGGCGCTTCGACGAAGAGGGGATCTTTGTGGTTAACCTCATGAGTTCGCCCGGCGCGGGGAAAACGTCTCTATTGGAAAAAACCATAGACGCGCTGGCGGGCCTGATCGGAATTGCGGTCATCGAAGGTGACCTCCAATCGTCATACGACGCCGAGCGGATACAAAAAAAAGGCGTACAGGCAGTGCAGATCAACACCGATGGAGGATGCCACCTCGACGGCAACATGATTCAGATCGCGCTGGACTCCCTTGATCTGTCGGGAGTTGACCTGCTGATAATCGAGAACGTCGGAAACCTCGTCTGCCCGGCTGAATTCAACCTCGGGGAACACGAAAAGATCATGATACTGAGCGTTGCCGAGGGGGACGACAAGCCCATTAAATATCCGCTCATGTTCCAGATTTGTTCCGTCCTGCTGGTCAATAAAATCGACCTTCTGCCCTATACGGACTGCGATGTGTCAAAGATTCGGGAAAGGGTTGGACAGTTGAACGCCAGGGGAAAGATTTTTGAACTTTCATGCAGGACCGGAGAAGGTTTTGCTCCATGGCTTTCCTGGATCGAGGAAAAGGTCGGCGAGCACCGGGCGCTCCGGGCGGGTAAACACAGCTAGTGACATCCTTATCGGAAGAAACACGCCTTCTTCAGCCTCCATGCCCCCAGGCCGCAGAAACGGGCAGCCGCGTTCTGGTGAAGGTCCGGGGAATCGTGCAGGGCGTTGGCTTTCGGCCCTTTATTTACCAGTTGGCCGGGCGCTTCGGGCTCAATGGCTGGGTCCGAAACCAATCGGACGGCGTGGAAATCGAGGTCGCAGGTCCTGCCGGCTCGGTCCGGAATTTTATCGGCTCAATTTCCAGCGAGCCTCCTCCTCTGGCCAGAATCGTCAAGGTCGAAACTACCGAGCTGCCATATCAGGACCTGGAAGGGTTCAGGATAATCAGCAGCCGGGCTCTTCAGTCGCGCTCGACCCTGATTTCACCTGACGTGTGCACCTGCCGTGACTGTCTGCGCGAGCTTTTCGATTCACAGGACCGAAGGTTCCGCCATCCCTTTATCAACTGCACCAACTGCGGTCCGCGGTACACGATAATAAAGGACATTCCGTACGACCGGGACAAGACCACCATGGCGCAATTCAAAATGTGCGCGGAATGCCGCCGTGAGTACGACGATCCCCTTGACCGGCGCTTTCATGCTCAACCCAACGGTTGCCGGGAGTGCGGCCCGCAGATATGGCTGGAAGACGCGCAGCGAAATATTATCGCCTCTCGCGATGAAGCCCTTGTCAAAACAGCGGCGCTGCTCGATTCAGGGTCTATTATATCGATCAAGGGACTTGGCGGCTTTCACCTGGCGGTAAAAGCAACGGACCCGGCGGCTGTGAGCCGGCTGAGAAGCCGCAAGATACGAGAGGAAAAGCCTTTTGCGGTAATGTTTCCGGAACTCGAAGAGATCAGACGGTATTGTTGCCTGAACAGCGAGGAAGAAGACCTGCTGACCAGCCCGGCAAGGCCCATCGTGGTCCTGGCGAGACGCCCGGATGGCGCCTCCCCTGTAATCGCTGATAGCGTCGCGCCAAAAAACAGGAACCTGGGGGTCTTTCTTCCCTATACGCCCCTTCACTTTCTCCTGTTTGAGAACGCGCCATACCGTGCGCTGGTGATGACCAGCGGGAACCAGAGCGATGAACCCATTGTAATGAACAATGCAGACGCCCGGTCGCGCCTGAACGGGATTGCCGACTATTTCCTTTTTCACGACCGCGAGATTTACATGCGGTGCGACGATTCGGTGACCCGTGTGCTCGGGGGTTACGCGCGTCCGATGCGCCGGGCAAGAGGATACGCGCCGCTGCCGGTTTTTCTTCGTGACCCGGTCCCGTCGGTCCTCGGCGCCGGGGCCGAGCTTAAGAACACCGTGTGCCTTACGCGAGGCAGGGAAGCTTTTCTCAGCCAGCATATAGGGGACCTGGAAAACCTCGAAACACTGCGCTCGTTTGAGCATTCAATCGCCCACCTGGAACGGATCCTTGAGATCGAACCGCGACTCATTGTTCACGACTTGCATCCCGACTACCTGAACACCCAATGGGCGCTGAAACGACAGGACCTCCCAAAGATGGCCGTCCAACACCATCACGCGCATATTGCTGCTGTAATGGCGGAACGCGGGCTCGAGGGGCCTGTGATCGGTCTTGCGCTCGACGGGAGCGGTTTTGGTACTGACGGGACGATCTGGGGCGGTGAAATCCTTCGCGTGGATAACCTCGGTTTTGAACGGCTCGGCCATTTCCGGCAAGTCCTTCTGCCGGGTGGCGCCAAGGCCATAAAAGAACCCTGGCGCACGGAGCTGAGCTATCTTTGGAGCATCGGTCCGGATGATGTCGAGAGCAGGTATGCCGAGTTACTGCAGGGAGCGGGGAGCGGGAAGCGGGGAGCAGGGGATGTAAAAATAATTTTGCAGATGCTGTCGCGGCGGTTGAATTGCCCGGAAACCTCCTCGTGCGGCAGGCTTTTCGACGCCGCCGCAGCTCTTTGCGGGATACGGTTGTGCGTCAATTACGAAGGACAGGCCGCAATCGAACTCGAACAGGCGATCGAACCGGATGACGGATATTACGAAGGGGGCCTGGAAACCTCTCGGGACTGTATTCTAATCGACCAGTTCCCAATAATAGAGGCGCTGATCGAAGATGTGAGACGCGGGGTCCCGGTGGGTAGAATTGCCGCGCGCTTCCACAACGGCGTAATTCAAATTCTTCGCGAGGCCGCAGCGATCGCTGCGGAAAGAACAGGCATCAATCGCATCGCCCTTAGCGGCGGAGTTTTTCAGAACGCCTATCTTTCCGAGCGGTTGGAAAGAGATCTCGTCAAGATGGGGTTGGAGGTTTACGCACATATCGAAGTTCCAGCCAACGACGCGTGCATTTCTCTTGGCCAGGCGTGGATTGGCGCCCAAAAGATGCTTGCGGAGCATTGATTACAGGTCCGGTTTTGAACGGAAGATTGTTCAAGGAGCCTTTCCAAATGAAATATCTCGATGAGTACAGGGACCCTCAACTGGCAAAAAGCATCATCGAAAGGCTTCGGCACAGACCTTTCCCTAAGGGAGAGGTCCGGCTGATGGAAATCTGCGGCACACACACGGTGGCAATCTTCAGGTCCGGCATGAGACAGCTTCTGCCGGCGGAGATAAAACTGATCAGCGGTCCTGGCTGCCCTGTGTGCGTGACGGCCAACGAAGACATAGACAGGGCGATATGGCTTGCTCAGCAACCCGGGGTAATTACG
>Ga0209517_10004844_pt1 | contig 17455 bp, 13 predicted proteins | sample PeaSoiMetSII2010_FD_187695 | JGI IMG/M metagenome (GOLD analysis project Ga0209517, IMG submission 187695) | Peat soil microbial communities from Weissenstadt, Germany - SII-2010 (SPAdes) (version 2) | ecosystem: Environmental > Terrestrial > Soil > Wetlands > Peat | place: Germany...
GATCGGCACGTCCTGCAGGTTCTCTGTCCTCTTCTGCGCGGTGACGACGACCTCTTCCAGGGTGTTGGTTTCCGCTTCGGATGCGGCATGGACCGCCGGAACGCCGCCCGCGAGTATCGCCGAAATGGCCGATGCCAGTGGCAGGCGGCGCAGCAGATTGCGAGGATGGACGCAGCGGGCCGCGTTCAAGCGGTGAGCGCCGGTGTCAATTCGGATGCGAGTCATACTTTCTAAGCTCCCTGTATAATAATTTTTCGCCAAATCACCCAGGCACGGTCGGGTAGCGGTCGAGCACCTCACCCAGCGCCTGTTTCAATGGACCGAGCCATGGCTCATAGTGCCGCCACTGACCCAAACCGTCGCGGAAAATGGGCCGCCGGACCTGCTCCGAACTCGCCGTGCGAACTGCGCGCTCGCTCTCGTAGAATCGCAAACAGCGCTCCTCGAACGGCAGGCCGCAGTAGTCGAGCAGTCTACGTACCTCGGCTTCGGTATTCTCCACCACCGATTCGTAGAACACGCGATGCACACGTCCGGGCAACACCGAATCCATGTGGGCCATGAGATCCACGTAGTCGCGGTAAAACCGGCCGATGTCGTCGAGTCCATAGGCGAAATTCTGGCCCCGTGCAAAATGCTGCTTGAATGCCGAGAGGCAGCAGCCGAGCGGATGCCGGCGGGCATCGATGATCTTGGCGTTCGGCAAGATCAAGTGAATGAGTCCGACGTACAGGCAATTATTCGGCATCTTGTCGATGAAGTAGGGTGCCGACGACTTGCGATGGATGCGCGTGGATGCGAGATACCGCTCGCCGAGGCCGCGCAACTCGTCGCGGGTAAGAGCCGCCACGGTCTCAAAAAATGGCGCCTCATGCGCGTCGGTGTCGCACCCGCCGCGCCGCGCCAGTGCATGTGCGATCTGCGGGATGTCCGGCAGCTCCATGGTTCCTTCGACCAGCGAATGGCTGGCCAGAATCTGCTCGATCAGCGTGGATCCCGAGCGCGGCAGTCCGACGATGAAAATGGGATCCGCGGCCGTGGCCCCCATTGCCGCTCGCTCCGACATGAAATCCGCCGTCAATTGTCGCTTCGAGCGCTGCGTGAAACGGGTGTTCTCGTCCGCGCTGTAAGGATGCAGCGTCCGGCGGATCGCATTGCCGCTGGCATAATGCGCGAACGAGTCCTCATAGGATCCCTCGTCCTCGAGTGCTTTGCCGAGCGCGAACTCGAAATGCAGCCGATCATCATCGTCAAGGTCCGCCCGCTGCAATGCGTGGCGCATCGCGAGCACGTCGTCCTGCGAAAAGCGAAACGTTTTTAGGTTGGCGAGACTCCAATAGGCCTCACCGAGCGTCGGCTGCATGGCGAGGGCGCGGCGGTAAGCGATGACGCCTTCCTCCGACCGACGAGCAGTCTTCAGAGCATGGCCATAGCTCATCCAGACCTTCGGTTGCCGCGGAAATTCGGCAAGCACGGTCTCGTACACTCCGATCGACTCCGAGTAGTCACCAAGATGCGCCAAAATCGCGGCCTGCAGATTGCGGTACCCCGGATTGCGTGGTTCCTTCGCCAGCAGCATCTCGACCTGCGGCAGCGCTGCGGCAGCCTTTCCCTGCCGATTGAGCACCACCGCATAATTGTGGCGAGCCGCATCGAAACTGGGCGCGAGTTCCAGGCAGCGCTCCAGCAACTGCTGCGCATCCGCATAGCGGCGCAGGCGCGCCGCAATCTCTGCCAGCATGCGAAGAGCGGCCACGTCGGTCGGATGCCCGGCCAGGTGGGCACGCAAGCGCGCATCGGCGAGCGGCAAGTCGTTCTCGACCAACGCCGCAGCGGCATCCAACAAGCGCGGATCCTTGTTCGCAGCCTTCAGATAGTTCGCGCGGGCGTGATCGGCAGAGTCGGTGTCGCCGATGACGTCGAACTGGTCGGCGAGCAGTCGCCAGCCATCCGGGGAATCGGGCGTCAAGCGCAGCGCAACCCGCAGCGCCGCCACTGCCTCGCGAGCCCGGCCGGCCTCGCCGAGCGCCACACCCAGCTCCAAGTGGACGGGACTCGATCGAGGCTGCTCGCGGGCCAGGCTCTCCAACACCTGCACGGCGGCCTGGCTCCGCCCCGCCAGCCGCTGCGCGGCGCCCAGCACCAAGCGCGCATGGGCGTGACCCGGCAGTACCTTCAAAATCTCGATCGCCTGTTCCGCGGCAAGGGAGGGGTTCTTCCGCAACAGCTGCGTCGCATGGTTGAGTGCGACATCGAGCGTTCCCGCAGGCTCTGCAGCACCACTCATCGGAACATCCCGGGCACCCCAAACGAATAATTGTGACGTATTAGGAATCCCGCAGCGCAGGTTTGTCAAATTCATCGGGCTCCCCTGTCACAACGCGGCCAGCAGGCCACCATCGACATACAAGACTTGGCCCGTAATGTACGCAGCCGCGTCGGAACAGAGAAACACTGCCGCGCCGCCGAGATCCTCGAGCCTGCCGAAACGCTGCAGCGGAATCTTCGGCAGCATGGTGCGTTGCCACTGTTCATTCCGGTAAAAGGATTCAGTGAGCGCCGTTCGAAAATAGCCTGGGCCAATGCCGTTCACACGGATGCCGCGAGCGGCCCACTCGGTGGCGAGCGCCCGAGTCAGACCGGCGAGGCCGGATTTCGATGCGCCGTACGGGGCTGCGCCCGCGATGCCCACTTCGGAGGTCAGAGAGCAGATATTCACGATGCTGCCGCCGGACGGCATGCGCCGTCCGGCCGCTTGCGCGGCAAAGAAGGCGCCCTTGAGGTTCGTGCCCACGATCCGATCCCAGAGCGCTTCGGTGACGTCGAGAGAGGCACAGACCTGCTCGATGCCGGCATTGTTGATGAGAATGTCGATGTGGTCGAGCGAGCGCTCGACCCGCTCGAAAGCCGCCTCGATGCTCACCACGTCGGCTACGTCAGCACAAAAATACTGCGCCCTGCAGCCGGCGGCGGCGAGCGTATCGGCGGTTGCGGCGAGCGCTCGTGCATCGCGCCCGAGTAGCGCGACTGCAGCTCCGGACTGCGCCAGTGCCGCCGCCACCGCACTGCCGATGCCGCGCGATGCGCCGGTGATCACCGCCACCTTGCCGTCCAATGAGAAGTTCGGTCGCTGCATGTGATTTATAATCTATCACTTAGTCCCCGGAGTAGATCATTGGCTGCACCCGACCAGATTTTCGTCATCACGATGCAACTGGGCGGTGACGGCTTGCGCGTCGCCATCAAGGACTCCATCGATATCGCGGGATACGCGACGCGCCTGGGTTGCGCGTGCTTTGCGGACGCGCAGCCGGCCGCACGCCATGCCCGTGTCGTCGCGGCGCTTCTCGATAAGGGATGCCGACTGATCGGTAAAACCACGATGCACGAGCTTGCCTATGGCGTCACCGGAATCAATCGTTGGAGTGGCACGCCTGTTAACCCACGTGCTCCGGACCGGATCCCGGGCGGATCGTCGAGCGGCTCGGCGGTGGCCGTAGCCGCGGGATTGGTCGACTTTTCGGTTGGAACCGACACCGGAGGATCCATACGCATACCGGCCACCTGTTGCGGTGTCTTTGGACTGAAGCCGACCTATGGCCGCATCAGCCGTGCGGGCGTGCATCCCGCCGCCTCGACGCTCGACTGCGTGGGACCCTTTGCACGCAACCTGGAACTGATTGAGCGGGCGATGGAGTTACTCGACGACTCGTTCCACTCAGAGGCCGCACCGGCCGGCGGCACGCTGGGCTGGCTCACGGTCGCGGCGGATCCGGACATAAACGCGGCTGCATGCCGCCTGCTTGCCGATGCGGACCTGACGATGAAGCCCGTATCGCTGCCTACGTTCGAGCGCGCTTTCAATGCGGGACTGTGCATCATCGGCGCCGAGAACTGGGCGGCCTTCGGCCATCTCACGTCCAACCCCTTGCTGGGGGCCGATGTGCGCGCGCGGCTCATCCCCGCCCGCGACATCACACACGACCAGGTTGCCGCTGCCGAGGCCGTCCGTCAGCTGTTTGGAAACGAGGTGGATGAAGCGCTCGACCGAGTCGATGCATTGGCGCTGCCCACCATGCCTGAGGTTCCGCTCACGCTGCGCGAGGCCGACGACGCACGCCGGGCATTGCGCACCACCGCTTGCGTGCGGCCATTCAATGTTTCCGGCCATCCCGCGTTGACGATTCCGATGACCCTGCCGAGCGGGCTGCCTGCGGGACTACAATTGGTGGGCCGCAAGGGCGAGGACGCGGCGCTATGCGCCTTGGCGCGTCGAATCGTGGAGAAGCCGTTGGCGGTGCGTCAATTGCCGCCGCGCCACGACGACCAGACCTATTCCGAGCGCGGTCAATCCCCAGAGCGGCAACGGCGCATCGGTCCCGGTCTGCGCGCCGGGCCAATAGAGCGCAATGGTATCCGAGCCGTCGCCGGGGTTGAGATCGCCATTGCTGGAACTCGCCGCAAACGTGAGGTTGTAGGTCTGCGATGACGTGCCGGGCTGCACTACGATGGTGAGCCCCGTCGTCGCGCCCGCCGCCAACGTGCCGACCGAACAGCTCACTGTCTGCCCGGTCTGCTTGCAGCTTGCGCTGCTGGCGCCGGCTACCAAGGTGAGGCCGGCAGGAAGCACCGTGCTGACCACTACCGCCGTGGCGCCCTGCGGTCCGCGATCACCCACCGTCAATGCATAGGACAGCTGGTCGCCCGTCGTTACCGTGCCGCTGCCGCTCAAGGAAAGATCCGAAGAGTTCCAGTAGTGAACCAGGTTGTACGCGTTGACGCTGCCAATGCCGGTGGCGAAGTCCCAGCCCGTGGCGGCGCCAAAGGCCTTCGCGAATGAACTACTGCTGCTCGACAGCGCGCCGTAGCTGCCGGACGGCAAGTAGCAATTGTCGGTTCCGGTGCACGGGAGGTCCATATCGCCCTGCGTGACGTCGTAGAAGACGCAGCCGCTGGACACGGCGCTGCCGCTGCTGGAGTTGCATGACAAGCCGCTGGCGGCCTGGCTCGAGGCCAGCGTGTAGTAAACAGTGTTCGGGTTGCCCGCGCGTGTGCCGGTGCTCTGGTTGACCAGTGCCTGGATTCCCGCGAGGATGGGAGACGCGAAGGACGTACCACCCCCGCCCGACCAGCCGCTCGGTGCACCCGTGCAGGCTAAGCCTCCCTGGGCGGTGTCGGACCAGCACACGACGTAGTAGTGAGACCAGATGCCGTTGGATGCGAACAACGACACGTCGGGCAAGTCGCGCACGCCATCGCTCGGTACGCCGGGAACACCCGACTGCCAGGATGGCTTGGGGGTTCCCTTGCAGGTACCGCTGACCACCCCCGCGGTGGTGGGCGCACCGGTGGCGCAGCCGCTGGGACCACCGCTGCCGGCGGCCGTGACGAGGTACGCCTGGCCCGCCGTGCTATTGCAGTAGCCGCTGCTGCCGTAGCCGACAGCGTAGTGTTCGTAGCCAAATAGCAAGGCGCTTGCGCAGGAATCGTTCCAGGGAATCTCGGGGACGTAAGATAGCGCCGAGCCGTACGCCGCGGTGTTGGTCGGACTCCAATAAGTACCGGTGGTACCGGCGTACGCGTCGCCGAAGTCGGTGCCGCCCACCGCCACGTTGTAGGGCGTCGAGGCAAAACCGCTGACGCCGATGCCGTGGGTGGCATCCTTGGCATTAGGGTCACAGCTCGCCGCCCCCTCATCGCCGGCCGCGACGAACACCGATACTCCCTCGGTCACCGCCTGCTGGTAGATGGAACTGAACGCGGCATTGGCCGTGGCGCCGTTTTCCGCTTCGCACTCGCCATAGCTGATGCTCACGATCGCCGGCGGAGAGGCGCTCTGATTGATCAGGTTCTGAAGCGCGATGAGGCCGCCGAACGTGGTCGTCGTGTCCGCGCACGACGCCAACTCGATGGCAGCGTTGGGCGCTGCCGCGCTGGACCATTCCGCATCCAGGATGGCTTCGAAACTATAGAGACCGCTCAGCACGCCCGGATCGCTGCAGTTGTTGGTGCCGCTCGGCGGCGCCGGATGCACCTGCGAAAACGAACCCGAGCCGTAGCTCGACAGCCCGAAGGTGCTGCGAAACGTGGTCCAATCGGCAGTGCTCGACACGTCCGTGTCCTCGATGACCACGATGGTCTGGTTCTTCCCCGTATAGCCTGCGCTGAACAGGGGGTTGAGGTTGTAGATCGTCGCGAGGTCAGCCGGCGCCACGAGGAAGGAACCATTCCCCGGCGTGTACTGGGTGCGCAGCCGGTTCATGGGGTGCGGCCGGAAATCATGCAGCGAGACGATGCCCGCCACGATGGGCGCCAGCGCCGCTGGGATCTGCGGATCGCTCATGTTGGCGATATGCCGAGCGCCGCCGATCGACAGCGCATGAATTTCGGTTCGAAAGGCCGTACGCACGTCGCCGGCCGTGCCCGAGAAATCGATCATGGTGTTGTTGGGATATGCCGTATTGACGACGAACCCATGCTGCTTGAGCCATGCGGTCACGACGGCGATATCTTGCTGCGACGGGCCGAAGCTCTGAGCGAACTCGGCAGCGCGAAGCCAGCGGTGAAAATTCGGCGAAGCGCGATCGTGCAGCTGCGCGATATAGCGCTGTAGCGCCGATTCGCGTTCCGCGGGCCGCTTCAGCAACAGTTGCAAATGCTGCAGGGGCAACGAATCCGCCACCCGGCCGCGATCGTTGGCTGCCTGCGCCTCGGGTCGCGTGTTGCCCGCCAAGGTGACCCGCTGGCTCTCATCGACCGGCGCCACGATGAGCAGCCGAGCAGCACCGATCTGTGCGTGCGCCGGCTCCGTCCGCCATCCGCCGAGCGTCAACCCAAGCGCGGCGAGCCCCATGAGCAGTGCACGGGAAATGCGCTGGCGTGCGGTCGCCTCCATCGGTTCGTCTCCCTCGGCCGGATTGAATCCCGGCGCGTGAGGTGCACGGTACGAAACCAATGTGACATTTTGTCAGGATGTCTCGGCGCCGACGCCGCCCTGGCTTGCCGGGCGCGGTGGCGAATGTCACCGACATCTGCCAGGCTCGAGAGACATTATGGTAACGACAACGCTGCGGTTCGGAATCAAGTTCGTCATCGGTTTCGCCGTTTTGATGGGAGCCTTCGAAGCATCGCGCGGCAGCGCCTTCGAACGGGTTCTGGTCGTCGATGCGATCTTGGCGCCGACGATGCACCTCATCGATGCGGTGACTCCCAACGAGCACGTGGAGTTGGTCGGCCGCACGCTGTCATCGCCGGGCTCGAATCTTCGGGTGACACGCGGCTGCGAAGGTGTGGAGATGTTTCTGATGCTGGCCGCGGGGATTCTGGCATACCCCGCAACCTGGAAGCGCCGTGCGCAAGGCTTGGCGTTGGGATCGCTGCTGGCTTATGTACTCTCCGTCGCTCGATTGATGGCGCTGCATTACATCCTGCGATATAGCCCAGGCGCTTGGGAGGCATTGCACGGTCTGATTCTGCCGCTCGGCCCCGTCGTTCTCATCGCACTATATTTCATGCGATGGTCGACCGGCACGTTGCGAACGGCTTGCGTCGATTCTGCACCCCGTGCGGGCTGAAGGTCGTTGGGCACTGGCCGCCGCCGCGGCGCTTGCGCTCGGCGTGACGTTCGCCGAGCCGTACGCTCGGCTCGTTGCGCCTTACTACGCCGCCGTCGATCGCCTCATGGCAACCGGCCATCCCTGGCAGATCACGTCGGTCGACGTGAGACCGGGGGAAACCAAATCAAGTACCGAACTGCAGTTGTGGGCTTACGTCCGCCGCAAGCGTGACGATCTCAGTCCCGCGGCGAGAGTCGTCGGCCGCGTACAGGTCGGAGAGGCGGTCGAGACGCCCATGGTATTTTGGCCGCTGCTGTTGGTCTGGCCCGCCATTTCGATCCGGCAGCGAGTGACGCGGCTCATGATCGGCGTTCCCGTTTTTTTTGGCCTCGAGGCGATCACCACGGCAACCCAGTTGATGCTTCCGATGGCGCAAGCCTCGGCGATATTGGCCGGCGACAATGATCCCGTCACGGGTTGGGATCGTTGGTCGCGTTTCTTGGAGGCCGGCGGACAGTTCGTCGTCGTGTGCGGCGGAGCGATACTCGTGAGCGCGGTCACCGGCCGCGGCTCCCGCTGCTAGACAGCCCTCCCGTGTGGCTTGAATTTTCCGGCGAGTGCGCCGCCGTACCCTCGGGCCATTTTTCAACCATTCGGCATCATTTGACGTTATGCTGCGATCGGCGGTAAAAAAACCTGGCAATCCGTCAATAGTCGGGCGTGTACAGGGAGTCGACTGATGCTTGATCGCTCAAGAATGGCCGTCCATGCTCGCAACGGCTTGCTGAGTGCCGCTGCCATGGCATGCTTCCTGGCGGGGGCCGCCCAAGCGGATCCGAAAGAACCGATCAAAATCGGCATCATCTCCGAAGAATCCGCCATTCCCGGTGCAGGAATCAGCAAGGGCGCGCGATTGGCCGTCGACGCGATCAATGCCGCAGGCGGGATCGATGGCCGCAAACTCGAAATCGTCCAGTACGACGATCACTCGCAGGCTGCGGATGCGGTACGCGCTTTCCAGCGCGCCGTGAGCCAGGACAAGGTCGTCGCGGTCATCGGCACTTACATCAGTGAGATCGCACTTGCCTTGCAGCCGTGGGCGGCGCGTTCGCACGTACCGTTCATCACCACGGGCGCCGCCAGCAACGAGATCAGCAAACACATCCACGATGACTACGACAAGAACAAGTACACCTTCCATGAATTCATGGCCTCGCGGTTCATCGCTGATTCGGTCTGTGATTCGATCAAGCAGGCGTTGCAGCCGCACTATTCGATCAAGACGGCTGTCGTGTTCAGCGAGGACGCCGCCTGGACGGCGCCGCTCGACGCGGAATACTTGGAATGCCTGCCGAAGATCGGCGTGAAAGTGCTGGACCACGTTCGCTTCTCGGCCGATACCGGCGATTTCACCCCTCTGTTCAATAAGATCGAAGGTCAAAAGCCCGACGTCATCGTGACCGGCATCAGCCATGTGGGCGTTCAACCCACGGTGCAGTGGGCACAGCAACAAGTGCCGGTTCCGATGATGGGGTATTCCGGGCAGGCGACCTCAGGCACATTCTGGAACGACACGAACGGCGCGGCGGCGGGCATCGTGACATTTTCGGTCGCGGCCGCGGGCGCTGAACTGACGGCCAAGACGCAGCCTTTCGTCAACGACTACATCAAACACTTCGGCGACGCGCCCGTCCTGACGGGGTTCACCACCTATGATGCGGTCTTCGTCTTGGCCGAGGCCATCAAGCGCGCCGGCTCGACCGACGCCGATCAATTGGTCGCCGCGCTCGAGAAGACCGACTACGTCGGCACCGTCGGCCGCGTGCAGTTCTATGGCCGCAACAACGATTTCACCCATGCCATGAAATACGGGCCCGAATTCGTGACGGGCACGATGCTGCAATGGCAGAACGGGAAGCAGGTGATACTGTGGCCCAGGGCCGCTTCGCAAACCAAAATCGGCTTCCCGGCGTTCACCCATCTGCAGCGGCCTTAGAATCGAGGATCGGCATACTGGCACAGCGCGCGTGCCGACAGGAGAGTTCGTGCTCACGGTTCAAATCCTGATCGACGGTTTCGCCATCAGTGCGCTCTACGGCCTCGGTGCCGTAGGCTTCACGCTCATGTTCGGCGTCTGCGGTGTGCTCAATCTGGCGCATGGCGCAACCATGGTTGTCGCCGCGGTGACTGCCTGGGTGGTGGCCGGACAGTATGCGGCCAATCCCTGGGTCGCTGCAGTCGCCGGAACGGCGGCCGGCGTGCTCACGGCATTCGCGACTTATTTCTTGGTGGTGCGCCCCATCCAGCGCTCATCATCGGTGCCCGCGGCGGAAAGGGAAATATTCGTCCTCACCGGCACATTGCTCTGGGGCGTCATGATCCAGGAAGCGGTCGCCTATTTTTACACCGACAATCCGAAGACCGTGCGGCCGTTGATCGCCGGCGTCATGCAAATCGGCGGCGTACGCACACCGATCAATGAACTGGTGATCGCGGTGATTTGCTGGGCGGTGATCGGCTTACTGTGGCTGCTGGTCAATCGCTCCAAGGCGGGCAAGGTGTTGCTGGCGGCATCGATCAATCCGCGTGCCTTGTCCATTCTAGGCTTCGAATTATCGCGCGTGTACTTGCTGGTTTGGACGATCTACGGCGTGCTCGCCGGCATCGCGGGCGTGCTGCTCGCGACGTTTCTCGGCGCCAGCTCGGCGCAGTCCAGCCAGCTTACCGCAAGCGCCTTTTCCATCGTGGTGCTGGGCGGTCTCGGCAGCGTCTATGGCTCTCTCCTGGCCGCCTATGCGGTCGGCTATCTCGAGACGCTGACGGCCTACTTGATTTCGCCCACGTACCGCACCGTGCCGGCACTGGTGTTGCTGGTACTCGTCGTTTATGTTCGACCGCACGGGCTGCTTGGTCGACGGTGACTGATACTATCCGCGCATTGCTGACATCACGGTCAGTGTGGATCGCACTGGTGGTGCTCACCGTGCTGAGCACGCTGCCCTGGGTCGCATCGGCCTATATTTTGGGTGTGCTGACAATCGCCTATTATTTCGGCGTGTTTGCCATGTCATGGGACCTTCTGTTCGGCTTTGCCAACGAGGTCAATTTTGGTCCCACCTTCCTGATCGGCAGTGGCGCGTACGCTGCCGGATTGCTGAACGCACACGGCGTACCGATGTGGGTATGCCTGATCGCCGGCGGCGCGGCAGCCTTGCTGGGCGGCGTGGTGCTCGCTGTTCCCGCGCTCCGGCTCACGGGTCCGTATTTCGGGCTCACGACGCTGGTGGCGGTTCTCTTGCTGCAACAGTTCATCATCATCTTCGCCAGCAGCACCGGAGGGGAAATCGGCCTGACGATGAACGACATCTTATCGACGGAGGCGATCACCAACTATTGGTACGCGCTGGGGTTCATGACGGTCTGCGGCGCCGTCCTGTTCACCCTGTCGCGCTCGCCGGTCGGCTTGATCCTGCAGGCCAGCGGACAGGACCGGATCGGCGCATCGGCGCTCGGCTTCAATGTCGTCAAACACAAACTGGCCGCCTTCTGCATCAGCGCCGTGTTCTCGGGACTTGCCGGCGCGATGATGGTGTTCTACCTGGGTACGGCCTCGGTGGGCACGGTCGTCGACGTGTCCGTGGGCGCGCAGGTGATCATTGCGGCCGTGTTGGGCGGCCGGCGCACCATCGTGGGGGCCGCCATCGGCTCGATCTTTCTCATCCTCGCCGGCGAGGCCTTGCGGCCTTTGGGACAGCTCAGCACCTTCGTGGTCTCGGGTGTCGCCCTCCTGGTGATCCTGTTCTTCGTTGACGGGCTCATGGGCTTACTGCTGCGCCGGCGGGAGGAACCATAGTCCAGATGGCGGACCCGCTGCACGCGCCGGCGCCCGCGGCGGGCGCCCGCGTGCCGCTGCTCGACGTGCAGGGCCTGACGAAACGCTTTGGTGGGTTGGTCGCGGCAAAGGACATCACGTTTCAGATTCGCGCGGGCGAAATTCTTGGCTTAATCGGACCCAACGGGTCCGGTAAATCCACGGTGATGCAGGTCATCATGGGCCTGCATCGCCCGAACGCCGGCGCGGTGCGGGTCGTCGGAGTCGATGTGGCAGGATGGCCGCCGCACCGTATCGCCCGGCAGGGCGTGGGCATCGTCTTTCAGCATTCGCGCCCGCTGCACCGGCAGACCGTGCTCGAGAACATCATGCTGGGGCTGCTGCCGGATAAGCTGCTGAAGCTGGTCGCCAACCGACATGTACGCGAGAAAGCGCGGCAGATCGCCGAGCGCGTCGGATTGGGCGCCGTGTTGAACCGCAAACCCAGTACCCTGGCATTCGCCGATCTGCGCCGCATGGAACTCGCCAAGGCGATCGCCCGCGACCCGCAGGTGGTGCTGGTCGATGAGCCTTTCGCCGGGCTCACCTCGGGGGAAGTGCATGCGTTCGCTCAGTTGATCGCCGATTTTCGCGCGGATGGACGTGCCGTACTGTTGGTGGATCACAACGTGAAGAGCATCGCCTCACTGGCGGACCGCGTCTTCGCGATGTATCTGGGCGAACGTATTGCCGAAGGTACTGCCGAAGAAGTCACGCGCGATCGGACCGTCCGCCGCGTCTATCTCGGCGGAGGCATCGATATCGTCAGCCGCCCCACTCGTCCGGCGCGCAACGCGCCGCTGCTTCAAGTGGAGGATGTCAGCGTCCTGTACGGCAAAGCCCAGGCGCTGGAGCGTGTTTCGATCCATGTGGATCAAGGCGAATGTGTGGCCGTAGTCGGCCTGAATGGCGCGGGCAAGACCACGCTGTTCAATGCCATATCGGGCTTGGTGCCATATAGCGGTCGCATCGGCTGGGACAATAGTGATCTGCGCGGCCGCAGCCCCGCCGCCATCGCCCGCGGAGGCGTCGTGCAGTGTCCGGAGACCCGCGAACTGTTCGGGGAGATGAGCGTCCGCGAGAATCTCGATCTCGCCGGACAACACCTGACGGAGGCGCAGGCCGCTGAGCAGCTCGAGTGGCTCTACGATCTGTTCCCGCGGTTGCGCGACCGCGAGCGCCAGACTGCCCGCACCATGAGCGGCGGTGAACAGCAGATGCTCGCCATTGCACGATCGCTGATGATGCGCCCGAAACTGCTCATCTTGGACGAACCCACGCTCGGGCTTGCCCCCGTCATCCTGGAACAGATCTCGAACGCGCTGGAGCAGCTGCGCAACACCACGTCCATCACCGTGCTGCTCGGCGAACAAAATGTCACATTTGCTCTGCCGCACGCGGATCGGATCTATGTCATGGAGCACGCGCGCATCGTCTGGGAAGGCGAACCGTCCGCTTTCGCTGCCGAGGTCGCTGCGACGTATTTGTAGCGCCCGCCTGAGGCTTGCGGCGCGATTTGCCACGAGGCCTTCCACTTCGCAGGCGCATAACTTCCCGCCCGACATTCCGTCAGCGCATCAGCCGGCGCCTTCCGTCGATCGCAAGCGACGAAGCACCGCCGCCGTGCTTCCCGCGATCGGCGCGCTAGCGCACGGCCGCGATCGAGGTCCCGCGCACCTTGTGCATGGCGTCCTTGACCGTGATTTCAGTGCAGCTGTGGCCCTTGGGTCTGCTGTCAGGATATACCTTGCCAAGCTTATCGCAGACCGCCTCAGCCGCCGCCGTGACGCGCTTTTCGAGCTCGGCGACTCCCGCCGGCGTCGTCAAATCGAGATCACCATACGACACGTGCTGTGCCAGCGAGACTTCCTTGACCACCGAACCGCGCACCGGCATTCTTACCGTAATCTCCGGACGATCGGCCTGCACAACGACATCGGCCGCTTGCTGAGCCATCACACCACCTGCGGCAAAGGCACAACCGAATGCGGAATACACCAGCCATGAAGCACGAGAAATCGAAGCCTTGTTGTTCATATGTAAAGCCTCATTTTGCCCCCGATACCGCAGGTAGAATACACCCGCAGCGACTTATAGGCTTTACTCGTGATCAATGAAGGAGGATACGATGGGCAGTACGATCAGCTACCAGCGCCCCGACGGGAAGAGCGCCGATGGGTTCCTCGAAGAAGCCGCGCCCGGCAGCAGCGCGCCGGGCATCGTCGTCATCCAGGAGTGGTGGGGCCTCAACGACCAGATTCGGGGCGTCGCCTCGAAACTCGCGGCCGCCGGCTACCGGGCGCTGGTGCCGGACCTATATCGCGGCAAGGTCGCACTCGAAGCCAACGAAGCTGAACACCTGATGCACGGCCTCGACTTCGCCGCGGCCGCCGGGCAGGACGTGCGCGGCGCCGTGCAATATTTGAAGGCCACGGGCAGCGCCAAGGTGGGCGTCACGGGATTCTGCATGGGCGGCGCGCTTACCTTGCTTGCGGCGGTGCATGTGCCCGAGGTCGATGCCGCCGTCGTTTGGTACGGCTATCCGGCGCTCGAGTACATCGATGCCACCCGGATTCGCGCGCCGCTCATGGCTCACTGGGCGACGGAGGACGCGGCTTTCCCGATCGGCGGGGTCGACAAGCTCGAACAGAAGCTGCGCGATGCGCACGTACCGTATGACTTCCACCGTTACGAGGCGAAACACGCGTTCGCGAACGAGACCGCCGACTCGAAACATATACCGATGCTCAAGTATGACCCGGCCGCGGCGGAGCTGGCGTGGCGCCGTACGCTGGAGTTTTTCGCCCGGCACCTGAAGTAACCACGTCACGCCGAATAGGATGCCGCAAAGCGCATGCAAATGGCGCGCAGGCCCTCTTGGATATTCTCATCGAGCGGCACGGGACGATGACTATTCAACAACTTCCGCAGATCCGTATCGATACGTGCAGCAAGATCCTCATCGGGTCGCCCGTCCGTGCTGAGCGGCAGGTTGGGCCCGAAGTAGCGGCTCTCCCATAGCTGGTCGCGGCAATGGTTAACCGTGTGCCGCTGCGCGAGGTAATTGCCGCGCGGTCCCACCTCACGCGCGAGATCGAGAGCCAGCATTTCGGTATCGATGCGCACGCCCTGCCACAGCGTGCGCAGCAGACCCGCCAGGTCGTTGCAGAGCAACAGCGCGTGCAAGGAATACGTGAGTCCCTGATCGAGCGATCCAAGATAATCGATGGTTGCAGGGCGGCTGTAGAACACTTGCATCATGCTCGCCGCGAGTTCCATCACCGCATCCTGATTGAAGCGGCGCGCAGACGAATAGCCGGCAGCCCCGGTGAAGGACGGTAGATCGAGCCGTCGGCGGACCTGACACATGATCATATCGGCCATCGAGGTCTGCGCGAAATTACCGATGCCGCCGGTCGCCGGCTCCATGAAACAGACATCGGAGCTGCCGATACAAAAGCAGCCGCGACGCACGAGTTGCGCCAGGACCATCGCGGCGAAGTCCGTGGCAAGGCTGTTGACCATGCTCCCTGCGGTGGTGATCGGCGTGGATGCGCCGCCGATGGGGAGAGTCCCGACGCTCACCGGAACCCCCGCCCGGACGGCGGCGATGATCTGGTCCGAATGTGCCGCGTGGTAGTTGAGCGGGAGCGGCGTGACGAGTAATAGGAAGTAAGGCTTATCGACCAGCGCCTCGATACCGCCGCGAATCGCTGCAGCCATGTCGATCACGGGACCGAGCGATTCCGCATGTTCGCACAGGTATTCGAGCGGCTTGGTCGTATTGGAAGCCATGATGGCAAACTCTTCGATCTCCCCATGGATATCCGAGCGTGAGACATTCTTGCAGGCGATGCAGACCGCGTCGATATTTGGCAGCGCGTCCGCGACTCGCGTGACCATGGCCAGATCATCCGCGTTGCTGTCGCGCGGCTCACCATTCTCGAGATCGTAGACCTTGATGCAGGTCATCCCCGGAATAAACCAGGTGTGACGGCAGTCGAGGTCGATGAACCGCTCGCCTGTCCGATCCCAGAGCTTTACGCTCTTCATCGTGGACTCAAGTGCTTCGCGGACGATGCCCGGCTCGAATCGCACGACGCCGTCACCGGCAACCGTACAGCCGGCGGCACGCAGAATCTCGACTGCCTCCGAGCCCGGCTCAAACGCGACACCCGAGTCGCGCATCAACGCCAATGCGCCATCGATGAGCTGCTGCGCCACGTCGCCCGGCAGCGGCTCATAGGGTGCCGTCGCGCCGCAATGCAGGCCGCGGTCGCCCGGCTCCCGCTCGGCAATCACCCGACGGGGTCGTCTCATGTTCCGCGCTTCGCGTTGTTTTTCAAGATGCTCACTTCGAGAATTCGCCTATTGCGAGATCATTCTCTATGCTCACAGCATAACCGGTCCACCGCGCACCCGGAAATGAGATTCCTTGGAATTGCAAATGAGAATCGAACCGCGTTATCAAGAGCTTTTCGAACCCTTGCAGATCGGCCCGGTCACAGCGAAAAACCGCTTCTACCAAGTGCCGCATTGCACCGGTATGGGCCATGCGCTGCCGCGCACGCTCGCGGCGATGCGCGCCATGAAGGCGGAAGGCGGCTGGGGTGTCGTCTGCACGGAATACTGCTCCATCAACCCCACATCGGACGATCACCCGCATCCGTTTGCGGCCGTATGGGATGACGGCGACCTTGCCAACCTCGCGGCGATGGCCGATCAGGTGCATGCTCACGGCGCGCTCGCCGGGATCGAGCTTTGGCACGGCGGCAGCTATGTGTCGAATCTCGCGACTCGGCTGCCGAGCATCGGCGTTCGCTCGATGCCGAGCCGGACGGAGCCGATCCAGTCACAACGGATGGACCGAAGCGACATTCGGGCACTCCGGCAGTGGCATCGCGCCGCGGCGACACGAGCAAGGCTGGCAGGCTTCGACATCATCTACGTCTACCCGACGCACGGCTATTTGCTATCGGAGTTCCTCTCGCGCAGCCTCAACGACCGCAGCGACGAATATGGCGGCACGCTTGCGAACCGGGTACGCCTGGTACGGGAGCTGATCGAGGAGACGCGCGACGCCGTCGGCGATCGATGCGCCGTGGCGGTGCGTTTCTCGGCCGATGGTCACGGCGACGCGCACCTGAGTGCCGATGAAGCGCGCGATGTCCTCGGCATGATTGGCGAGTTGCCGGATTTATGGGATCTCGTGGTCTGCGACTATTACGGCGAAGAGATGGCCACCTCACGATTCGCCAGGGAGGCATCACTCGAGGACAGGGTCGCGTACGTCAAGCGCATGACCAGCAAACCCGTTGTCAGCGTCGGCAGATTCACGTCACCCGATACGATGGTGCGGCAGATACGCCGCGGCATTCTCGACTTCATCGGTGCTGCGCGCCCATCGATTGCAGATCCGTTCCTGCCGACGAAGATCCGGGAGGATCGCATCGATGATATCCGCGAGTGCATCGGTTGCAACATTTGCTACGCCTACAACTACCGTGGCGCCGCGATCCGCTGCACACAGAACCCGACGATGGGCGAGGAGTGGCGCCGCGGCTGGCATCCAGAGCACGTACCTGCGGGCGACGGCGGCTCAGTCCTCATCGTGGGTGCGGGCCCGGCCGGCCTCGAAGCCGCGCACGTACTCGGCAAGCGGGGCTACACGGTCGCGCTTGCCGATGCTGCTGCTGAGCCCGGCGGACGCGTTACGCTCGAAAGCCGCCTCCCCGGCCTCGCCGAATGGGCCCGCGTGCGCGATTACCGGCTCGGCCAGATAAAGGGCATGCCGAATGTTTCGGTGTTTCTCGGCAGCGCCCTGTCGGCGGCAGAGGTACGCGAATTCGGCGCGGATCATGTTCTGATTGCGACGGGCGCCCGCTGGCGACGCAATGGTGTAGGCCGCTGTCACGCGAATCCGATTCCTGGCCTGAATGCCGGTTCCGTGCTGACACCCGACGATCTCATGCGGGGCGCACGGCCGCAGGGCCAGGTGACGGTGTTCGATGACGATCATTACTACATG
>Ga0209517_10004846_pt1 | contig 17451 bp, 12 predicted proteins | sample PeaSoiMetSII2010_FD_187695 | JGI IMG/M metagenome (GOLD analysis project Ga0209517, IMG submission 187695) | Peat soil microbial communities from Weissenstadt, Germany - SII-2010 (SPAdes) (version 2) | ecosystem: Environmental > Terrestrial > Soil > Wetlands > Peat | place: Germany...
CCAACCTGCTCTATCCGGGCACCTCGTTCAAGCAGGACCCGGGTTCCATGCCGTCTTGGACCGGCTGCGTTCGCTATAGCTCCGAGGATGGCAACGACGACTTCAACGCCTGCGCCGACGCGATCAACACGGGCGCCTGGGGCTACAACAACCTACAGTGGTTCGGATTGACCGCCTACCACAAGTGGAACGACAAGTGGCATATCTCCTACGAGGCCTATCACGAGTACGAAAAAGGCGTGCCGAACCTGAACAATGCCTACGTGCAGGGCCTTAACAGCAAGGCAGTCTTTGGCGGCGACGTCGGCACCCCATTCTCGTACGCAGCTTCGGGCATCAAATCCAACTACCCGAACGAGGCGTATTGCTCCAACGCACAGACCTTGACCTGTACCGCAGGCTCGTATGGAACGACGGCCTACCTGAACTATTCGCCGGACCCGCTGAACAACTTTTCAATACGGCCCGAGTTCTACTGGGACCCGCAGGGTCAGCGCACGGGCACGGCAACGCGCTATGGCAACTTCGCGGTGGGCTGGCAGCACTGGTGGTCGCCGCAGGTCGAGGCGCGTCCGGAGCTGGCCTTTTACCACTCGTTCAACGCCCCAGCATTCAACGGCAATTCCACCGACCAATCCGGCCGCTTCCCAGCCAACAAGTCCAACGAGGTGATCCTTTCGGGAGATATCATCTGGCATTTCTAGCTCGGGCACGGGAGCGCCAAGTCGGCAGATGTATTGCGGCGACTTGGCGCTGCGTAATTCGGTAGCGTATTTGCGCCCAGTACCGCCTTGCATGCCAAGGCACCTGGCTAGGCCAACGGCGAAGACAGGAATATCGGTTCCAGCCAAACTTGATCTTCACGCAACGGACGCTCTGGCCGGCGAATCGGATGAGGACCACCATGAAGCTGGTTACCGCAATCATCAAACCGTTCAAGGTGGACGAGGTGCGCGAAGCACTGGGCAAAATCGGCGTGCAAGGGCTCACGGTCACGGAAGTCAAGGGCTTTGGTCGTCAGAAGGGACACACGGAGTTATATCGCGGTGCCGAGTATGTAATCGACTTTCTGCCGAAGGCGCGGCTCGAGGCGGCAGTTCGGGATGAGCTGCTCGAACTGACCATCGAAACGATCGAGAAGTCCGCGCGCACCGGCAAGATCGGTGATGGCAAGATCTTCGTAACCGAGTTGCAGGAAGTTATCCGCATTCGCACCGGGGAATCCGGTCCGGGTGCGCTATAAAGGGAAATCGCATGAGACGTCTTGCCTGGATCGTGGTCGCTGGCGCCCTGCTCTTCTCGGGCACCGCGGCCTTCGCCGACGATCACCCGGCAGCGGCGGCAATCACGGCGGCCCCGGCAGCTGCGGCGCCCGCTGCCGCGCCCGCCACACCCCCGCCGGCGTCGACCACGGAACCATCAGTCGTCACCAACGCGCAACTCAATTCCGGTGATACGGCCTGGATGCTGACCTCATCGGCGCTCGTGTTAATGATGACCATACCTGGCTTGGCGCTGTTCTATGGCGGCATGGTGCGCAAGAAGAACGTGCTTGCCACCTTGCTGCAGAGCTTTGCCATCGCCTGCCTGGTTACGATCATCTGGTGGGCGGTCGGCTACAGCCTTGCGTTCACGCCCGGCAGCACGCCCTACCTCGGTGGATTGTCGCGCATGTTCCTGAACGGCCTCACCTACGTCAAGGATGTGGCGGCCGTCGATGCCACCAAGGATGCGCCGGCCGTTGCTGCGGTGATCGGCAAGGTTTCGGTCAGTCACCTAGGGACTACGGTTCCCGAGAGCGTCTACGCGATGTTCCAGCTGACCTTCGCCATCATCACTCCGGCGCTGATCTGTGGGGCGTTTGCCGAGCGTATGAAGTTTTCCGCCATGCTCTGGTTCATGGGTCTGTGGTCGGTGCTGGTGTATTCGCCGATCGCACACTGGGTCTGGGAGCCTAGCGGTTGGCTCGCGGCGCGCGGGATCCTCGACTTTGCCGGCGGTACGGTGGTGCATATCAACGCGGGTATCGCCGCGCTGGCTGCAGCCCTCGTGCTGGGCAAGCGCACGGGCTATGGCAAGGAGCCGATGGCGCCGCACAACCTCACGCTGACCGTGATCGGCGCCTCCCTGTTGTGGGTTGGCTGGTTCGGTTTCAACGCCGGGTCCGCGGTGGCCGCCGACGGACGTGCCGGCATGGCCTTCGCTGTTACGCAAATCGCAACGGCAGCCGCAGCACTGGCCTGGATGTTCACGGAGTGGACGGTCAAGGGCAGACCCAGCGTACTGGGCATTGCTTCGGGCGCGGTTGCGGGCCTGGTCGCCATCACGCCGGCCTCGGGCTTTGTTGGCACCACTGCTTCGGTCGTCATCGGTGTCGCCGCCGGTGTCCTGTGTTTTTTCGCGTCGACAACCGTCAAGAAACTTCTGGGCTATGACGATTCTTTGGACGCATTCGGCGTGCACTGCATCGGCGGCATTGTCGGAGCACTTCTGACCGGGGTCTTCGCCAGCACCGATATCGACGGCGGGCAAGCCGGCAACGTACTGACGCAGGCAACCGGCGTGGCCGCCACCTTGATCTATGGCTTTGTCATGAGCTTCATCCTGCTCAAGGTGATCGACATGGTCATCGGTTTACGCGTAACCGAGGAACAGGAGCGCGAAGGACTGGACCTGGCACTGCACGGCGAGCGCATCGAATAGGGCTGAACGCTCAACTACCCAATTCCCCTCGGGCGACCGAGTTTAGGGGTGGCAATTGCCACCCCATTTTTTTCGCGCGGCCTACTCAATTGCTGCCGACAGCCGAATATGGTAAAGATCAGCGCGAAATTGCCCTCTGGCAGGTCCCGTGGCCTTTTGATGATCCACCGTTCAATCGGATGAGCGCACATGCTGCGTGGAGCCCGCTCGAGCCTGCACGCGAGCGCTCCCGCGGGCGACTGCACATCTATTTCGGCGCTGCCCCGGGGGTTGGCAAGACCTACACCATGCTTTCGGACGCCCGCGTTCGGCGCGCTCGCGGTGCAGACGTCGTCATTGGCCTGGTCGAGACGCACGGTTTTGCCGATACCGAAGCCTTGCGCCAGGGCTTTGAGTCACTCCTGCCAAAGAAAATCGTCCGACATGACCGGACCAGCGACGAGCTGGATATCGATGCGGCTCTTGCGCGCCGGCCCGGGCTCGTTCTGATCGACGACTTGGCGCATCGCAATCCCGAAGGGGCGCGTCACCTGCAGCGCTGGCAGGACATCGAGGAAATTATCGAACATGGCATCGACGTATGCACGACGATGAACGTGCAGGACCTCGAAAGCCTGAAGGAAACCGTACACGAGTTCACCAAGATGCGTTTTCCTCAGACCGTTCCGGATTCCGTCTTTGAACAGGCTGACGATATAACCCTTGTTGATTTGCCAGCGAATCAACTGCTCGAGCGAGTAAGCGAAGGCAAAGCATTCCTTGCGCAGTCCGAGCACAATCCGGCTGATGTCTTTCAAGAAGAGGCCGTGGCGTCCCTGCGCGAACTTGCCTTGCAGCGCACGGTTGATCACCTGGAACGACGACGGCTGGCGCGCAACCGAGGGCAGGGCAATGGCGGGCGTTGGCAGGTCAGTAAGAAGGTCTTGGTCTGCATAGGACCCGAACCCGTGGCCGAAAAACTGATCCGCGCCGGCAAGCGACTGGCCTCGTTCCTGCAGGCCGAGTGGCTCGTCGCTTATGGTGAGACCATACGGGCACAGCACCTCCCCGACCAGCAACGCGAGCGCGTCATCGAGTACCTGAATCTGGCGCAAGAGCTTGGTGCGGAAACTCTGACCTTGAGCGGCTACGCGATGGATCGCCGCATCATCGAGCTGGCACGGCGCAAAAATGTCGGCCGGGTCGTTCTGGAGCGCCCGGCAGGAAGCGTGTGGCAGCGCTGGAGACGGAGTTCGACGATTCGCGCATTGGGACGTGCAGCGCCCGATCTGGACGTATTCCTGATAGCTGCCGAACACTCTTCCCTGGCACAAGAAACCTCGGGAACATACGCGCGACCGGCACCGGCCGCATCCACGCTTGCCACCGTCGGCACGCGGCAATGGGAAGCCTACCTTTGGAGCGTAGGCATCACCGCTGGAGCAACGCTGGTATCGACCACCGTTTTTCGCCACCCGGAGCCGACCAATCACTTCATCGTCTATCTGCTTGGCGTGCTCTTTGTGGCCTCGCGTTTCGGCTTTTGGCCCTCTGCCATAGCCGCGATTCTCTCCGTGCTGGCTTCTGACTATCTGCTGATTCCGCCGTACTTTTCCTTTGCCGTCGCCCGCCCGCAGGACGTAGTCACGCTGGGCGTATTCCTGCTTGCCGCCCTGGCGGCCAGTCGGCTTACTGCCAACCTCCGCCTCCAGAGCGAAAGCGCAAAGCAGCGGGAACAGCGCGTCCGATTCCTGTACGAATTCACCCGGGCGCTTGCCGGTGCCCGCACCGTGGAGGAGGTCGCATCCATCGCGGTTAGGCATATATCCAACGAACTCCAGTGGCAATGCAGCTTGCTGTCGGTCAATTCCAAAGGCCAAGTCACTCTCGGCGATACGCTCGTCGATGGTGCCAAGCAGGCTTTTGACTTGCATGTTGCGCAATGGGTCTTTGACAACCGCCAACCCGCCGGTTGGGGCACCGGCACCATGGGCGAACGCCGCGACCTCTACTTGCCCATCAGCGGCTCGGCGCAGCGATTCGGCGTGCTGGCCCTGCGACCCAGCACACTGCGCGTCGTTCTGCTCCCGGAGCAGCGCCGCCTGATCGACACCGTGTCGAGCCAGATCAGCCAAACCATGGAACGGATCCACTTGGCCCGGCAGGCACACACCGCTACCGTTTTGGCCGAGACGGAGACACTGCGCAATTCGCTCTTAAGCGCCATTGCTCACGACTTCCGCACCCCGCTTGCCTCGATCGTCGCTGCCTCCAGTACCCTGCTCCAGGGAAAGGGACGACTCTCGGAAGACCAGGCCCGCGAGCTAACGCTGACGATCTTCGAGGAAGGTCAGCGCATGGCCAAGCTGGCCAACAACACCCTGGAGATGGCGCGCCTGGAGGCCGGCGCCGTGAGGCTCCATCGCGAATGGTATCCGCTGGATGAAATCGTGGGAGCCGTGATCTCGCGGATGGAAGATCGGCTCGAGGACCATGTCGTAGAAACCCACTTACCGGCCGGCGTTCCCATGGCGCAGGTCGACGTGGTCATGATCGTGCAAGTATTGGAAAACCTGATCGACAACGCGATCAAGTACACGCCGGCCGGAACACGAATCGAGGTGGGCGCCGAAGAGCAACCTGGCCAGATCCGCTTCTGGGTAAGCGATGAAGGACCCGGACTGGCGGATGGCGAGGAGCGCAAGATTTTCGAGAAATTCTATCGGGGCCCGGGCCAGGAAGCGCAAAGCGGCGTCGGGCTGGGTCTGACGATCTGCCGAATCATCGTTGAAGCGCACGGCGGCCAGATCCTTGCCCGCAATCGAGCCACGGGCGGGGTGGAATTCTCCTTTACTGTCCCGAGCACGGAAGCCCCACCACAGTTCCACCCCGAAGAATGAGGCGCGCGAGATTTTCATGACCAATCCAAATTCCGCAATCCTCATCATTGAAGACGACCCGCAGATCCGCCGAGTGCTAAGCACTAGCCTGAAAGCCTATGGCTACGAGGTGCACTCGGCTGACAGCGGACGCCTGGGTTTGAAACTAGCGGCCAAACATCAGCCGGATCTGATCATTCTTGACCTGGGATTGCCGGATATCGACGGCCTTAACCTGATCCGCAATCTTCGCAGCAACCCGACACAGGAGATTCTCGTTCTTTCGGCGCGTGGCACGGAGGACGTGAAAGTCCGGGCCCTGGATCTTGGAGCCGACGACTATCTCACCAAGCCCTTCGGCCTTTTTGAATTACTGGCTCGTGTCCGGGTCGCACTGCGCCGCGCCGGCCAGGACGGGAAGCCGGAGGAAAGCGTAGTGCTCCAGTCCGCCGGGGTTACCATCGATCTGACGCACCGTAAGGTCACCCGCGAAGGTGAAGAAATTCACCTGACACCAATCGAGTTCCGACTTATTGCAACACTGGTGAGACATGGCGGAAAGATCCTGACGCACGAGCAGCTGCTGACGGAAGTCTGGGGGCAAGGCAAGGAAAAGAATACGCAATATCTGCGCATCTACCTTGGGGGGCTACGCAAGAAGCTCGAACCCAATCCCGCCCGACCCAAACTCCTGCTCACCGTTGCCGGGGTCGGCTACCGCTTGGCTTTGGATGGGTCAACATGAGCAAGGTCAAACCCGTAGTTGTCGTAATTGAAGACGACGCCAAGCTCCGCCGCCTGCTGCGCATCAGCCTGCAGGACTCCGGGTTCGACGTGCGCGAAGCAGATTGCGGCCGAACCGGTCTGATCGTCGCCGCAACCAGGAAGCCGGACTTGATTATTCTCGATCCCGGGCTCCCAGATGCCGATGGCGCCGAGATCATCAAAACGCTGCGTAATTGGTGGAGCACCAGGCCCGTGATCATTCTTTCCGGCCACGACTCCGAGGCCGCAAAAGTTGCCGCACTGGAATTGGGTGCGGATGACTACGTCACCAAGCCATTCGGAATGCCGGAGCTACTGGCCCGTATGCGCGCCGCCCTGCGACGCGCGTCCCGGCACGCTGATCCGGACCAGACAGCCGCGTTTTGCTCGCACGGAATTTCCATCGACATCTTGCGCCGCGAGGTCACGCGCAACGGCATACCGGTAGCCCTGACGCCCAACGAATTCCGCGTGCTCGCAACCCTGGTCAAGAGTGCTGGCATGTTGGTTACGACCAACAAGCTGGTCAACGAGCTGTGGGGCCCGAACTGCCCACCGAACAAGCGCCCCTACCTGCGCACCTACATGGCCTCCCTGCGCCAGAAATTGGAACAGAACCCCGCCAAGCCCATGCTGCTGCTGACCGAGGCCGGGGTGGGTTACCGGATTGCGATCGACCCAAAGGACCGCGGCGGACCCGACAGCGAGCCTGCCGCCGCCGCGGCGCTGCAAGTCCCGGGAAACGGGACGCAGGCGGTGTAGGTGTCGCTCAGTGCAGCTCTACATGTTGCGGCGATACTGCCCACCCACTTCTGACAGGGCGGCGGTGATTTGACCCAGGGAACAGCAGCGCACCGCATCCATCAGCACCCCGAAGACATTTTCATCTTGCAACACGGCCTGCTGCAGACGCTCGAGCATCGGTCCGCTGGCGGCGGCATGACGCCGATGAAAGTCCATTAGTCGTTCCAACTGCGAGCGCCGCTCCTCGTCGGTAGAGCGCGCAAGGGCAATGCTGGCATGCGCCGTTTCCGGCTGCGCGTTGCGGAACATGTTGACCCCCACGATCGCATGCTCGCCGGTGTGCTTGAGGTGCTCATAGTGGAGCGACTCCTCCTGGATTCGGGCCCGCTGATATCCCAACTCCATGGCACCCAGGACTCCGCCGCGAACGCTGATCGCGTCAAACTCCCGCAGCACCGCCTCTTCGACGAGGTCGGTCAGCTCCTCGATGAAGAAACTCCCCTGGTTGGAATTCTCGTTGAAAGCCACGCCCCACTCGCGATTGATAATGAGCTGGATCGCCATTGCGCGGCGGACGCTCTCCTCCGTCGGAGTAGTGATCGCCTCGTCGTAGGCGTTGGTATGTAGGCTGTTGGCGTTGTCGTAGGTCGCGATCAGGGCCTGCAGCGTCGTGCGGATGTCGTTGAAGGATATTTCCTGAGCGTGCAAGGAACGGCCCGACGTCTGGCAGTGATACTTGAGCCGTTGGCTGCGTTCACTGGCGCCGTAGCGATCGCGCATGGCTACCGCCCAGATCCGCCGAGCGACGCGGCCCAGCACCGCGTACTCGGCATCCATGCCATTGCTGAAGAAGAAGCTGAGGTTGGGCGCAAAATCATCGATTGCCATCCCGCGGGCGAGGTAGGCCTCGACATAGGTAAAGCCGTTGGCCAGGGTAAATGCGAGCTGCGAGATAGGATTGGCACCCGCTTCAGCAATGTGGTAGCCGCTGATCGATACGGAATAGAAGCGGCGCACGTCGTGCTCGATGAACCACGACTGGATATCGCCCATGACTTTGAGCGAAAACTCCGTTGAAAAAATGCAGGTGTTTTGACCCTGATCCTCTTTGAGGATGTCGGCCTGCACCGTGCCGCGCACGTTTTGCAGGACCCAGCTCCGCAGCTCCTGGTCTTCCGCCTCGGTCGGATCGCGATCGTGTTGCATACGAAATTGATCTCGTTTTTGATCGATAGCAGCATTCAGGAACATGGCCAGGATGGTCGGGGCCGGCCCATTGATCGTCATGCTCACCGAAGTATCGCCGGCAGTCAGATCGAATCCCGAATACAGCACCTTGATGTCGTCGAGCGTGGCGATGCTCACGCCGGAGTTTCCCACCTTGCCGTAGATATCCGGCCGCAGATCCGGATCGCTTCCGTAAAGGGTCACACTGTCGAAGGCCGTCGAAAGTCGCTTGGCGGGCATGCCCGCCGACAGCATCCGAAAACGCCGGTTGGTGCGAAAGGCGTCGCCTTCGCCGGCAAACATTCGTGTCGGGTCCTCATCATCGCGACGAAGCGCGAATACGCCTGCCGTGTACGGAAAGCGACCGGGGAGGTTCTCCAGCAGCAACCAACGCAGCAATTCCCCGTGGTCCTCAAAGCGCGGCAAGGCAACCCGGGGAATGCGATTGCCCGAAAGCGTACGGCGGGTAAGCGGCGTACGGACTGAGCGGTCCGGCAGCGTGACTACTAGCTCATCGCCGGAGTACGCCGCTACGGTGTCGGGCCACTGATCCAGCAACTGGCGACAGTGCTCCTCGAGCTGCTGCTCGCGGCGGTGCGCCGACGCGGCGAGCTCCGCCGTTGCCTGCACGATAACGGGATCGGTCGGCGCCCCTTCCCGGGCAAGGATTGCGCGCGCAGCCTCGAGTTGTTGGCGTTCCCGGGCAATCCGCACGTGCTCATGCGCCTGGCGCTTGTACGCACGTACGGACTGCGCAATCTCTGCCAGGTAGCGGGAGCGCGATGACGGAACTATGGGTACACGTTCGGTGGCGTGACGCGTTGCCACCAGCGGCAATCTGCCAGGCCGCGCCGGCAATCCCAGGCGAACCAGATGCGGCAGCATCGCCTGGTACAGCGCGGTAACACCATCATCGTTAAAGCGCGAAGCGACCGTGCCGAACACCGGCATCGTTTGCGCCGCCTCGGAAAACCGCTTGCGGTTGCGCTGCACCTGTCTGGACACATCACGCAGTGCATCCAGGGATCCTGTACGGTCAAACTTGTTGATCGCGACAAAATCGGCAAAGTCCAACATGTCGATCTTCTCGAGCTGGCTCGCCGCGCCGTATTCTGGCGTCATCACGTAGACGGAGCAGTTCACCAGCGGCGCGATGGCCGCATTGCCCTGGCCGATCCCGGACGTTTCCACCAGCACCAGATCGAACCCGGCCACCTTGCACGCCGCGATCGCATCCGGCAAGGCCGCGCTGATCTCCGTGCCAGTGTCGCGCGTTGCCAGCGAGCGCATGTATACCCGCGGCCCCCGCTTCCAGGGCTGAATCGCGTTCATGCGTATGCGATCCCCCAGCAGTGCACCTCCGCTCTTGCGGCGCGATGGGTCTACCGACAGGATTGCCACCGAAAACGCATCATCCTGATCCAGGCGCAGACGTCGCAGCAGTTCATCCGCCAGCGAACTTTTGCCGGCACCACCGGTCCCCGTGATCCCGACGACCGGGACCTTGCTGGCCCGCGCGATCCCCTGCATCGCTGCAAGCGTATCCGCCGCTACCGTGCCCGATTCGAGTGCGCTGATCCAATGCGAAAGCGTGCGCCACCGGCCTTCGGGCGCGCCAGCGTACAGTGCGTCGAGCGCCAGCGGCCGTAGCGCGGTCAGGTCGACATCGCTGGCAAGCAGCATGGCCCCAATCATCCCTTCCAGGCCCAATCGTTGTCCGTCCTGTGGTGAGAAGACCCGCGTAACACCACGCTCCTGCAGCGCGGCAATTTCCTCGTCAATGATGACGCCGCCTCCACCGGCGAAGACCCGTATGTTGTCCCCGCCGCGAGCGCGCAAGCATTCGAGCATGTATTCGAAAAACTCGAGGTGACCACCCTGGTACGAGCTAACTGCGATCGCGTGCACGTCTTCTTGCAGTGCAGCAGTGACGATTTCGTCCACCGAGCGGTTGTGGCCAAGATGCACAACCTCAGCACCCATCGCCTGAAGAAGGCGCCGCATGATACTGATTGAGGCATCGTGGCCGTCAAACAGCGCGGTCGCTGTAACAAAGCGCAGCCGATTCCGTGGGCGGTACGCCGCCAGTTGTTCGGCTTCAGAAAGGTCGGTCATGGCAACGGGCCCAGAGTCACCCATTGTTGCAGCTTAGCGGGGCGGTGGGAATTGCCCGAAATTGAATTGAGTGGATTGTGATGCTTAGTCGCCTCCCAACCCACCCAAAGGTTTTGCGCACCCTACCTGTCAATTGAAATAAGACCAATTGCGCGCATCATCCCACCGGCAATCAGTAGACATTCTTCCGGTGTCAACTCGATAACGGTTGCTTCCCTTTCCAGTTCGATACAAGAATTCGCAACGCTATCGTTAAATTCAGTGTCCATGCCTTCCCCCTTCGCATCGATTATTGTTAACTCCAGTAGGTCGGTTACTGAAGCCATACAGGTTTGAGACAAAATTTGGCCGACGCCGATGATTACTATTGCACGAGGAAAGGCTTCAAGCAAGGTGAATTTCCTACAAATCCACGTTGCGGCATATTTGTTGCTTGCGCCATTTGGCGGCAGCCTTGCTCAAGAGCACGCGACAACACAACAAGGCGCTTTATTGGATGAACACTGCGCCGTAGCCAACGCCGAAGAAATTTCATCGCAGCGGCTCACAGAACTTTCTCGAGAAGCTCTCCAAATCGCAGACGTTGAGCGTGCAGCTGAACTTGCAATTGATGCGCTTTGTCACTCGTCTTTGGAAAGAGAAGGGCCCTCTCGGCAGATCGAGCACGCAGCGGAGGCCGTGGAGCGCCTTTTGGACGCTGGAGACATAGACCTAGCAAATTCGATAATTGCTTTGTATGTCAACGGGGGAGATTTCGACATCAATAACACTACTCCGTCACATCTTCGTTTCCAGGCAGCACGGGCACGCGCTTTGTCCTATCAAGATAAGAAAAATCAATCGCTCGAATTGCGTCTAAACCTTCAGACGTCGTTGGACCTGATGTTCGGGGAATATTCATCTGATGCCATAGAAAACCACCTGCGCATTGCGAATCTTTACATCGAACTTGGGAACATTTCCATGGGTCTTTCGGAACTCAACCGCTTGACCGCAATTGCGCTTGTTCATTTCTCGGATGACAGCCAATTGCGGCGGTTGATTCTTGAAAGCCAAGCACTTGGCCTCGCCATTAGCGGCGACGAGCTCGACGCACTCAGCAAACTGCGTAATCTTCGACAAGCCCTTGCTTCAACTTTTGGAAAGGACAATCGGCGCGTAATTGATCTTGATGAAGATATCGCATCGGTCTTAATTCGCAATGAAAAAATCGAAGAAGCGCTGACAATTGAATCAAGCGTCTTTTTATGGAGAAAAAGATTCCTACCACCGAATCACCAACACTTGCTATTAACGCTCTGGCGTCTTAGCTATTTGTTCATTGTCAATCAGCGAATAGAAACGGCACGTTCGGTCCTCAGTTATGTTCAACAGCAGTTGAAGACAACAAAAACGTTAGGTGCAAGTCTGATGATGTTCCAAACAATGAGCCGAATCGCAAGCATCGATGCGAGAAATGGGGATTTCGAGACTGCTGGTGAAATTTGGCGTCAAGTTTACGAAGGCGATCGAAGACTTCTAGGTGATTGGGCAACGGATACGCAAATTGAAGCAACCAATTACGCCAATGCTTTAATGCTCTCCGGAAAGACCGAACTTGCTTGCGCCTTACTGGCGACATCGCTCGAAAGACAGTTGCGTCGGAGCACCTACGACATTTGGTCGACCGACTTTACGAGAATTTCCTACAGCCGTTGTTTGCTGGAGACGAAAAATCCTGCCCTAATTGAACAGGCGCGACAATCTTTGAAGGAAACGTGGACGGAAATTCTTCAGCACGCAGGGGAGCAAAGCCCGCACGCCCTGCTCGCCTTAGCTACATTTGCTAAGGCCGCACTTCTGTCGGGTCATCGGAGTGAGGCGAAGAGTCTACTTTCTCGTCTTGTTTTTATGTCAGAGCAAAACCGAGACACATCAACATCTGGAATTCCGGTTCGCGATTCGGCCTTTTCAACGTGGTTCGAGGGGAAAACAGCCGTCGGAGAGGAGGTGCCGGGCTATCGCAACCTGGCTTTAATGCACGCCCAGGACGTCGAGCTGGAGCGGGCTCTACGGGTTTCGGAGCTCGCGCGCGATCGGACTCTGCGAGATCGCTTCGCGGAGCAGGATTGGCGGCGTACTCGCTTGCCCGAGGACGCGCGGCGACGGCTGGATGAATTGCTCGATCGCATTCAGAATCTCGATGAACGCATCGCGGTCGAGCCGGAGATCGTCGAGCGTATCCGCCTGGAGTCCGAGCGCACGCTCGCGGTCGCGGAGCGCGGACGCCTGGAGCGGGAACTGCGCGAGCAGTTGCACATTGGTGAACCTGCTTCCGATCCGCCGACGCTGGATGAACTCAGGGCACACCTTGCTGCGGATACGGCCCTGGTCTCGGTTCTGCATTCCGGCGATGCGTGGTGGGCTCTGGTCATTTCACGAGACGACCCGGCGCGCTTCGTCGAGTTCCATGATCCGGATCTCGGCCGCAACGCGACCGCCTGGGTGCGCCGCCTGCGGGGCGACCCCGTGCGGGCCTGGCCGCTGGCCGGCAATCGACTTGCGCTCGACGACGCTCGCCCGGACGGTGCAATCGGTCCGTACTTGACGCCCGAACAACTCGCGCAACGCCTAAGTCATGTCCTTCTCTCGCCGCTGGCGCGCGCTGTTGGGAAGGCGCGTCACCTGGTATTTGTCGGTGATGACGAGCTCGTTGGCATCCCCTTACAGGCACTTCCGTTCGAGTCCGGCTTGGCACTAGATCGCTTCGAGTTGAGTTACGCGCCCTCCTTGACGACCTACGCTCGATGGCAGGGTCCGGCCCGTCCGAAGGCACATTCCCGTGATCTGCTGGCAATTGGAGCCATTGACCACCCGCGGCTGGCACCGCCAGCGACGGATGATCCCATCGTAGTGGGGGTGCAGTACGCCGCGGAACACCCGCTGCCGTTTGCCCGAGAAGAGATCGACGCGATTGCCGCGCAGTTTCCGGCGCACCGCGCGAACGCCTGGACCGGTTCGCAGGCCAACAAAGCGTCTCTGCGTCGGGCATCGCGGGCCGGGGACCTACTGCGCTACCGTTACGTGCACTTTGCCACGCACGCCTGGGCACAGCCGGATCAGCCAGAGAGCTCGGCCATCGTCCTGGCCGGCGGCAACGGTGACCTTCCAACGCAGCGCGCACTGACCGCTGCCGAGCTCGCCGGTTTGCACATGGGTTCCGAGCTGATTGTGCTCTCGGCGTGCGACACGGGGGTGGGCCATTTTGAGCACGGCCGGGGGCTGCTCGGGCTGGCCTACGCCGGCCTGGCCGCGGGAAATCGCGCCGCGCTGTTGTCGTTATGGCCCATCGCGGACGACACGACCGCGCTTTTCATGAAGCGTCTTTACGCAAAATTGCGCCGCGGCATCAATCCCGTTACGGCCCTGGCTGCCACGCAACGCGAATTCCGACGATCGGGGGACTCGAGGCTTTCCGATCCCCTGGTCTGGGCGCCATTTGTACTCTATGGCGGCTATTAGCCCGCGGGATGTTGCCGGAAGGAGTGGCGGCAAGCAGCGTAGATGACCAGCCTCCCCAGGACGAGCCAACGAGCACGGCCAGCGGCCCGTAACGCCCGTCGAGCCTTACAGTGGCCTGGTGTCGTCGCGCTTTGCGGGCCGACGCTGCGGCGCCAGCAACCCCAAATGGAGAAATGGCCAGATCGCTGCCCCCAGCGCGCTGGAGAGCAATCCGATCCACCAGCCGGGCGAGGCGCCGCCCACCCAAAGGCGCACGGCGGCCGAGGCCAATTGGGCGACCAGCAAGAGGCCAAACACGTAGATCGTCTGGCTGGTCACTGGAAGCCATAGGATCCTGCGGTGCAGCGTGATGGCGCCGTAGGAGAGCAGGGTGTAGGCCAGTGCGTGCTCGCCAAATAGAGCGCCGTTGTGCACGTCCATCATCAGGCCGAACGCAAATGCGATGCCCATGCCGACCTTGCGTGGCTGGTGTACGTTCCAGAACACGAGCGTCAGTGCAAAGAAATCCGGCACCCAGATCGCGCGTCCCCAGGGCAACAGGTTCAGCAGGAAGGCACCGACCAGCGTCGCCCAGATGAAAGCCGGTCGCACCGGGCGCAGCACCTGTTCTGGCTGCAAAGTGCGTCCTAAGGTTGGCGGCCTCACGTCGGCGACGGTGGCCGTAGCAAGGCGCGTGCCCACAAGGCGCTGCCACCACGGTTTCACCGCCGCACCCCCTTGGCGACCGCGTGATCGCCGCGAAGATTGCCCGAGGTGTTCCCCCGTCCCGTCTCCGTCGGCGGAGCAAGCGGGGGCGGCTCGACCAACAGTACCAGCAGCATCCTGCTCTTGCTCATGCCCGCAACCGGTTTTAGTACCACCCGCGCGAATTGATCCTTGACATCACGATCGATGCGCGTCACGGTCGCAACCGCCATGCCAGGCGGATAGACGCCGTCCAGCCCCGACGTTACGACACTGTCGCCGTTTTCGATATCGGCATTAGCGGGTAAAAAACGCAATTCCAGGGTCGATGGCTCCGAACCTCCGAATGCCACTGCGTGCAGGCCGTTGCGCACGATCTGCACTGGCAGCGACTGCTCCTTGTCGGTGATCAGCGTGACCTCCGAGGTCATGGGGAACACGCGGGTAATCTGTCCGACGACCCCGGTTTCGTCAAGCACCGGGCCGCCAGCTCGCATCCCTTCTTTGCTCCCGCGATCGATGACGATCTTGTGCGAGAACGGATCGCGCGACTCGTACAGCGCGACGACCACCTGGCCTGGGGCATCAAGACGCTCGCGCAGTCCGGCGAGCTTGCGCAGCTGCTCGTTTTCCAGCTGCAATTGGGCGGCCGCCTGCGCACGCTGCGCCTGCTCGATTGCCGCCATTCGCAGCCGCGTGTTCTCTTCGCTCAATCCGCCGATGGTGGTGAAGTAGCTGGCAAAGTCCACCGCGACGTCGCGCGGCCAGAGCAGCACGCGCTGGACCGGATACAACAGGATCTCGACACCATTGCGGATCGCATCCAGGGCGTTTACCTGGGCATCGACGATGATCAGCGCCGCGGCCACGAGCGAGAAAAACGCGAGCCGCGCTCGTGCCGAAACTCCCTGGTTGAAGAGCGGCGGGGGTCCGTGCTCCATGCTGGTCGAGGGTGGGAGGATGCGTGCGCTGGTGGCTGGCTTACGCCATCATCGTCGGGGGCGCGTGCCTTTAGCCGTGGGCGAACGACGAACTGAACTTGTCGATGCGCTCAAGCGCGATACCGCACCCGCGCACCACGCAGGTCAACGGGTCTTCTGCAACGACTACCGGCAACCCAGTCTCTTCCATCAGCAGGCGATCCAGGTCCCGCAGCAAGGCCCCGCCGCCGGTTAGCATCATGCCGCGCTCGGCGATATCGGCCCCGAGCTCCGGGGGCGTCTGCTCCAGCGCGATCTTCACCGCCGATACGATCTGGTTGAGTGGATCGGTCAGTGATTCTAGAATCTCGTTGCTCGAAATCGTGAAGCTGCGCGGGATACCCTCCGAGAGATTGCGCCCCTTGACCTCCATCTCCCGCACTTCCGAGCCGGGGAACGCGGAGCCAATTTCCTTCTTGATCGCCTCGGCAGTCGGTTCGCCGATCAGCATCCCGTAGTTGCGCCGGATGTAATTGATGACCGCCTCGTCGAACTTGTCGCCGCCTACGCGCACCGAGCCCTTGTAGACCATGCCCCCGAGCGAGATCACGCCAACCTCGGTCGTCCCGCCCCCGATGTCAACGACCATGGACCCGGAGGCCTCGGATACAGGCAAACCGGCGCCCAGCGCGGCGGCCATTGGTTCCTCGATCAGGAACACCTGGCTGGCGCCGGCGGCCTCTGCCGATTCCTTGATCGCGCGCCGTTCCACCTGGGTCGACCCGCATGGCACGCAGATGATGATGCGGGGATTGGGCGCGAACAGGTTCGACGGGTGCACGGCCTTGATGAAGTGCTTGAGCATCTGCTCGGTAACGGTGAAGTTGGCGATCACGCCATCCTTCATGGGCCGGATGGCCTCGATGTTGCCCGGCACCCGGCCGAGCATCTGCTTGGCCTCCAGACCGACCGCGCGTACCACTTCCTTGGCATGCGGACCGCCTTCGCGGGCAATCGCCACTACGGACGGTTCATTGAGCACGATCCCTTTTCCCCGAACGTAAATCAGGGTATTGGCGGTGCCCAGGTCGATGGCAAGATCGTTTGAAAAGTAACTGCGGAAAAATCCGAACATCGGGTCTACTAGGTAAGTTTGCGGGTCGGGCGGGTTTGCGATCTGTCCCGGTGCGCCATAATAGACCATGTCTCTGAAATTGGCCGACGTACACCGGATCGCCCATCTGGCGCGCATCGAAATCACCGATGCGCAGGCCCAGGAGACGGCAAAGCAACTCAACGACATCCTGGCCCTGATCGAGCGTATCGCGCGTGTCGATACGGCGGGAATTGTCCCCATGTCGCACCCCCTGGACGGGGTCCAGCGGCTGCGCCCGGATGCGGTAACCGAAATTCCCGACCGGGAACGCACCATGAGCAATGCCCCGGCACAGCGCGATGGCCTTTTTCTCGTGCCGCGGGTGCTGGAATGAGCGCCCGGATGCGTACCACGCCATGAGCGAGCTGGCACACGCGACGCTCGCACGGTTGGGCACGATGCTGGATCGCAGGGAGGTCTCCGCGGTCGAGCTGGCCACACTTTACCTGGACCGAATCGAACGTCATCGGGGGCTCAACGCCTTCCTCGATGTTCGACCCGAACAGACCCTGGCGCAGGCCCGCACTGCCGACCAACGTCGTGCGCGCGGGGAAACCGGCGCCCTGCTAGGCGTGCCAATCGCCCACAAAGACGTTTTCGTCACGCGCGACTGGCACACGACCGCGTCGAGCCGCATCCTGGAGGGATATGCAAGCCCCTTCGACGCGACGGTGGTCGACGAACTGGCGCGTGCCGGCATGGTGTGCCTGGGAAAGCTCAACTGTGACGAATTCGCGATGGGTTCGAGCAATGAAAACAGTGCCTACGGCAAGGTGCG
>Ga0209517_10004847_pt1 | contig 17451 bp, 8 predicted proteins | sample PeaSoiMetSII2010_FD_187695 | JGI IMG/M metagenome (GOLD analysis project Ga0209517, IMG submission 187695) | Peat soil microbial communities from Weissenstadt, Germany - SII-2010 (SPAdes) (version 2) | ecosystem: Environmental > Terrestrial > Soil > Wetlands > Peat | place: Germany: Weissenstadt...
CAGCAATGATCAAAGCCGCAGGGAGATTCAGTGTGGCACCGGAAGATCGCCAGGCGTGGTGTATCGCGTCATAGATCAGGGGAGGCTCAGCCAGCTCCTTTGGGAAATGGATATGGAAGTCGTTCAGAAAACTTACTACGTAACCGGACCACCCGACCGAGACCAGCGCTGGTGCTAACGAGTATTCCAGGATCAGATCCCAGCCGACCATCCAGGCGATCAGTTCGCCCATGGTCGCGTAAGCGTAAGTGTAGGCGCTCCCGGAAACCGGGATCATCGTGGCCATCTCCGCGTAGCACAGGGCGGCGAAGGCGGAAGCGATCCCCGCCAGCAGAAACGAGAGCACGATCCCTGGTCCAGCGTATGCCGCCGCAGCCTGGCCGGTGAGAACGAAAATTCCTACGCCGATGATGGCCCCCACGCCGAGCGTCGTCAGATCCAGGGGGCCGAGGGCACGCCTCAAGGAGTCGGGGGCCTCCGAAGGTTCCACCGTCAAAGCCTCAACGGACTTAGTACGCCACAGACTCCCCATCATGTTCGCTCACCCGGGGGGCGGGCATTTCGCGGTCTCAATGAATCTCTCAGCGTTCTTTGTCGGACGACGACACCCCGACGAGCCCGATATGCCCTTGATCGAGAAGGCGGTTGAATGCCGGTACGTCGTTTCTGAGGATCGCCTGCCATCGTTCGATTTGGGCCTGGAGCTCGTGATCGAGGAACGTCACCATCTCATATTCTTGCGTAGTGGGAGCGTTATCGCTGCGCTCTACATAGCCTTCCAGGGCAATATACATGTCGTTCAGTCGTCCACCATAATTAAACGAGTCTTTCACAGCTCGTTTCTTGATCTGGAAAAGCTCACTTTCCACTGCGATGCTCTTCCGATCCAATTCCTCAGCCGCTGCGACGATCGATTTGTTGCGCGGGTCATTCTCGATACGCTGCTCGATCATTTTCAGCTGCGCGTCGAGGCCGCGAATCATGTTCACTGTACGGTGTGTTTCGCTGATGCGATCGCGGATCTTGAGAGCTAATTCGAGTTGTTTCTGCAAGTCCATGGCGCTCGCGCTCGTGCGAGGATCGCCCTTCACTTCCAAAACAGCAGCCAAGGTTTTTCCATCAAGCGATAGCTGTACGGTGTAATCGCCGGGGACCACAAGTGGGCCGGTCAACTGGCCACCCTCCATATAAACTGCGCCGGGAACGCCTTCCGGAGCTTCGAAACGGAGATCCCAAACGAAGCGGTTCAAGCCGGACTGCGCGGGTAGAGCGATCGCACCGCCGCCCCCGGGCCGTTCAGGTTCGAGCGGCGGGGTCATCGGTTTCGGATGATTCGAATAGGTGCGAATCTGACTCCCCGACTTGTCCAGAATCTGCATCGTGATCTCTGACTTCGGAGCCGAATCCAGGTAGTAGTAAATGATGGCTCCATTCGGAGGGTTTGCCCCCGCGTCACGAGCGGCTCCGCCTCCGCCGCCCCCTCCAGTCAGAACGCGATACGCCGTAGCCGGCTTGAGCAGTTGTGTCCGGGTCTCGGCACCCGGCGCGGCATGCCACTGCCGCAGCGGGCTGATGTCGTCGAGAATCCAGAAACCGCGTCCGTGCGTGGCGGCGATCAAATCACTGTTCTTTACCGCCAGATCGTGTACCGGAACCGTAGGCAGATTCGAACGTAGTGGCTCCCAGTGGCCGCCGTCATCGAGCGAGACGAAAACGCCGGTTTCGGTTCCAACAAAGAGAAGCCCCGGGGTGGCGGGATCTTCGCGGATAACGTGGATGAAGGAACCAGTAGGAATGCCATCGCTGATCCGCGTCCACGTTTGGCCGTAATCGGTGGTCTTGTAAGCGTAAGCTGCCAGATCGTCGAGCTTGTGCCTATCGACCGCGACGTACGCCGTCCCCGCAGAGCGGGCGGAGGCGTCTATCAGACTGATGCAACTCCAGTCCGGGATCTCTTTCGGAGTCACGTTTTTCCAAATCTTGCCATCGCGGGTCAGCCAGATCAGCCCGTCGTCGGTTCCCACCCACATCTGATTTTTCACCGCGGGCGATTCGGCGATCGTGAAGATCGTGTCGTAATACTCCGTGCTGGCGTCGTCTTTGCTGATCGGCCCGCCGGAGCTCTGCTGTTTACTCTTGTCGTTGCGGGTGAGGTCCGGGCTCACAGCCGTCCAACTCATCCCTCCATCGGTGGTCTTGAACAATTCCTCGCCGCCGAAATAGATTGCGTTCGGTTCGTGTACGGAAGCGATCACGGGAGAAGTCCAATTGAAGCGGTGTTTCATTTGCGACGCATAGCGGCCGTCGGTGAATTCCGGCCACGGTGAGATCACTTGGGCATGCCCGGTGCGCTTGTCAAACCGCGTCAGGGTTCCGCCGTAGCTCGCCGCGAAAACGATGTCGTCGTTGTGTGGATCGGGCGCAATGTAACCGCTTTCGCCGCCTCCCACTGGGTACCAATCTTGCTCTTGGATTGAGCCGTGATCCGTGCGGCTGGCGATGGCCACTGTAGTGCTGTCTTGTTGGGCGCCGTAGACTTGATAAAAAAAGCGATTGTTGGTAACGACGTGATAGATTTGCGCCGTAGGTTGGTTATTTTGCGTGCTCCATGTATGCCCGTAATCCGGTGTGATCGTCGCTCCACCGTCATTGCCGAGAATCGCGCGATGCGGATACGTCGGATCGATCCACAGGTCATGATTGTCGCCATGTGCGGCGACGATTGGATCAAAGGACTTGCCCCCGTTTTCAGAACGAAAAACCGAAAAATTAAGTACCCAAACCGTGTCGGTGTGCTGCGGATCGGCGGCGATGTGGATAAAGTACCAGGCGCGCTGCCAAAGCCGGTGTTCGTCATTAACCAGCGTCCATGATTCGCCGGCATTGTTTGAGACGTACAGCCCGCCCTTTTCCGCCTCAATCAATGCGTAGACGCGCTCGCCGTTCGCCCCCACCGCCAGAGCGACGTGGCCGAGGACACCGCCGGGAAGACCACGCCCTTTCAGTTGGGTCCAACTGACGCCTCCGTCGGAGGATTTGTAGATTCCGCTGCCGGGTCCGCCGCTCGTGAAAGTCCACGGTTGGCGCAGTTCCTCGTAGAGCGCGGCGTAAAGGATGTGAGGGTTCGCAGGGTCCATCACGAGTTCGGCCGCGCCTGTCTTGTCATCTTTGTACAACACTTTTTTCCAGGATTGACCTCCGTCCGTGGTCCGGAAAATTCCTCGTTCCGGATTGGGACCGAACGCGTGGCCGACCGCTGCGACCAGAACGGTGTCCGGATCGTGCGGATCGACCACAACCTTTGAGATGTGGCGGGTTTCAGCCAGGCCAAGATGAACCCAGGTCTTACCGCTGTCCAGTGATCGGTACACCCCGTTTCCGTACGTGATGTCGTTTCGAAGACATGGCTCGCCGGTGCCCACGTATACCACGTTCGGATCCGAAGGCGCCACCGCGATCGCTCCGATCGACGCGACGGCCTCATGCTGAAACAGCGGTTGCCAGTTCATCCCGCCATCCGTCGTCTTCCATACGCCGCCGGCGGCCGCGCCGAAATAAAACACGTACGGATTCCCAGGTACGCCGGCAACCGCTTCCACGCGGCCTCCCCGATACGGACCAAGCTCGCGCCACTGAAGTCCGCGGAATTCAGCCGCGATTTGCTGCTGCGCAAAAACTGGACCGTCAATCCAGCAGCCGGCGAGGATCAGGATCGCAATGAGGACGGAAAATCGTTTTTCAGTCACAATTCCTCCTGGATATTCGGATGCCGCAGGTGCCACCGGGTCGCCTGCTCATAGGCGTAAGCGAGACGAAAAAGGGTCTTCTCGTCGAAAGCAGGGCCGATCAGCTGCATACCGATGGGCAGCCCCTCGGGCGTAAACCCGCAGGGCACACTGATCGCGGGCAACCCCGTAAAATTCGCGGCCGGATTCATGCCGATCAGCGCGGAGCGAACCGGCTCACGGTGGGAATCAACGCTTACGGTCGAACTTCCCAGCAGAGGCGCCGGTACCGGGACCGTAGGCGCCAGGATCGCATCCACGTGACGGAAGGCCGCTTCGAAATCGGCGCGCACCACGTCGCGTAGCTCCTGCGCTCTCAAATAATCCACGGCGAGCATTCGCGCGCCCTCTTCCAATCTCGCACGCAGCGGCTTGCCATACTCGTTAGCGCGGGCGGGCAGAAATCCGGCAGCTTCATGGAATCTAGCTGCCTCGGCATATTCCATCTTCATTGCCGGATCAACGGCTTCGTCGACATGGGGTAAAGATATCTCTATAACCGCTCCGCCAAGACGTTCAAACGTCGCGGCAGCGGACTCGATCGCCGTTTTCACCCTCTGATCCAACCGGTCGAGGAAGTACGCCCGCGGCCATCCAAGGCTCGGCCGGCGCATCCCGCGACGTAATCCGGTCGTGAAGTGTGGGACTTCCTTGCGAACCGATAGCGAATCCTTGCGGTCGTAACCGGCGATCACCGATAAGAGCGCGGCTGCGTCCGTCACCTGACGCGCCAATGGACCGACATGATCGAAGCTGGTCGAAAGGGGCACCACGCCATGGCGACTGACGCGTCCCGTGGTCGGCTTCAGCCCGACAATGCCGCACAGCGCCGCGGGAATGCGGATCGAGCCGCCGGTGTCGGTGCCGAGGGCGGCAAAACACATGCACGCGGCTACTGCCGCGGCCGATCCGCCGCTCGACCCTCCGGTGATGCGCTTGATGTTCCATGGATTTCGGGTCGGACCGAAAAATTCGTTATCGTTTGTCGCGCCCGAAGCGAACTCGCTCATGTTTGTCTTCCCGATCAGGACCGCGCCGGCCCCGTGCAGCTTACGAACCACCGTCGCATCGGAGTCGGGAAGGAAGTTCGCAAGAATTCTGGAGCCTGCCGTGGTGCGAATTCCCGCCGTCCACATGTTGTCCTTGACGGCGATCGGGATCCCGTGGAGCGTACCTCGATACTGACCGGCCATAATTTCCCGTTCAGCTCTCTTGGCCTGCCGCAACGCCTCTTCTGCGAGGACGGTTGCGTAAGCATTCAGGATGGGGTTAAGTTGCTCCACGCGTCTCAGAATCTCGGAAAGAACTTCGACTGGTGAAATCTTCTTCTTCGCAAGAAGCGGCGCTAATTGCTCAATCGACAGGATCGTAATCGAGGACTTATCCACGCTGTCTGTCCATTTCGTCAATTCGAGCTATGCCGATGAGCACCGCCGGCCGTAAGCGATCTCTGGAGACAACTCTCACATAAGAGTTACTGCTCTACCACAAGTCCTGATCGAGGGAGGGGCATTGGGCTCCGTTGATCACCTTTTCTCTATCCCACAGCTTTCCGAAGCGCACGGCTTTGATTGTCTGGGTAGAGGCTGTTAGCGCGGATAAGAGCAAGATGACCGTGGCGGCAGTTATCTTTTTCATGGAATTCTTCTCACATGCCGGACTTGGTTTTATTGACGACTACTTCGCCGCCTTTCATCACCCAGCGCACGTTCTTGATCGCCACTTGGATGTCGGCCAGCGGGTCCCCGTCGAGCCCGACGATATCGGCGAAATAACCCGGCGCGATCGATCCGAGGCTCTTCTCCATGCCGAGCATCTCGGCTGGCAACACTGTCGCTGTCTGGAGCGCCTGGTCATTCGACATCCCCATCTTTACGAACCAGGTAAGCTCCCGCATATTCAATCCCCAGCCGTTGTACACGGCATCGGAGCCTACCAGCATGCGCGCGCCGGCGTTGTACGCCTTCTTCGCTGTTTCATAGTTGCGGCCAATGAAGTCCGTCAGCTTTTCCTTGGCGCCCGCCGGAAAGTGAAACACGGCGTCGGCGTTTTCAACGTAATACTGATTGTGATCGATGGTGGGAACATACCAGATCTTCTTTGCAACCATTTCCTTGATCGTGTCATCATCCATATCGGTTGCGTGTTCGAGTGTATCCCCCCCGGCCCGGACCGCGTCACGCGCCCCAGCGGGGCCGTAGGAATGGATTGCGACCTTGTGGCCGGCCGCATGAGCCGTCTCGACGATCGCTTTCATTTCCTCATAACTCACCGTCTGGTCGCCGTTGACGTTGTCGAATCCGCCCTGTGACCCGAAAACTTTGACCCAGTCCGCGCGGCTATCGATCACGGCTTTGGTCTGCTTGATCCTCTCCGCCACCGGGTCCGCCGGGACGGCAGCATTGAAACCATGCAGCCCCACTCCGGAGACGAACATTCGCGGACCGACCAGAGCGCCCATATTGATCAGATCGCGCAGGTCGATGTCCGCGCCGTCGGCAGCATTCAGATCGCGAACGGCCGTGACACCGGCTTCGAGCGCCTTCATACCGTTTCGCTGCGACAGAACGACCGTGACCGCGACGTCCCGCTTCGGCTGTCGCCGCGGGTTTGTGCCCGGCTCGCCGTTCCAATAGTAGGTGATGTGGGTGTGCGAATCGATCATACCCGGGATGGCGGTGTACCGCGACAGGTCGTACGTCTGAGCACCGGCCGGAATAGCGCCGTTTGAGGTCACACTTCGAATCTTGTCGCCTTCGACGATGATCACGGCGTTCGAAATGACACGGTGTCCGTCCCAGACTTTCTTGAACTTGATAGCCTTCGTCGCGGCTGCTGCATTGAACGCGGCGAATAGGAACGTGAAGCAAAACGTGGCCAGTCGAAACATGATTTCCTCTCCTTCTAACAGGAATTATGGGCTTTGGGTTTTATCGAGGACGACGACCATTCCGGACAGCGCCGCGCCGTCTATGGTGGCCATACGCATGCCCCTCTATTCTGGCTCAAAAAATGACCTTCACGCCCAACTGGATCTGCCGCGGGGGGCGGCCGCCGTAGGCATTCGCAGAAAGGATCTCCCCGAACGTTTTCGAGTCAAAATTATTGTTCGGCAAATCGAAGTTGGGATGATTGAACAGGTTGAAAGCTTCAGCTCGAAACTGGATTCGCCGCTTCTCTTGCAAAACGATGTCTTTCAGCAGAGAAAAATCGAGATTCTCGTATCGAGGTCCAAGGACGTTGTCGCGTCCATCATTGCCGAATTGGCCCGGTGCTGCGATAAACGCGCAAGTGTTAAACCAAGCCGTCGGCACGCCCACTTGGCTGGGCGCGTTGCAGGCCGGGTTCCCGGCGATCACGCCTCCCACCAATGGGTTCCCTGCCACGTTGGGCCGGTCCTGCGTGCCCGATGGAGTCGTCCCACTCTGCGGCACACCGCGGAGAATCGTGAACGGCTGCCCGGATTGCAGCGATAAAATGCCCGCGACCTGCCAATGGCTCACAACATGCGACATCGGACCGTGCGCCAGAAAATCGTGACCTGCGCCCATCGGTAGTTCATAGACGTAATTGAACACCAATCGCTGACTTGCATTGAAGTTACACGGGCCCTTTTCGGCTGCCAAGTTAAACGCGTATTGCGGAGTGTTACCACCTCCCAATGCTCCAAAGAGTGACGACCCGTCGTCGATGCAACGCGACCAAGTATAAGATGCCAGAAAGTCCCCACCGCGAGGTCCCCGTTTTTCGATTTTGGCCTGAAGCGCGTTATAGGAACTGTCACGGCTGTTGGAAATTTCATTCAGCGTCGAGCCAAACTGCGGATAGGGCGTTGGCTGGCCGACGTTCGGCTGATTGAAGTTTTGGTTGCCAGGCAGGTGAACTCCGCGAGTTCCGACATACCCGACGTCCAGCAGGAGGTTCCTTAGCACGGAGTATTCAATGTCGAAATTCCATTGCTGCATATACGCGTCACGGTAATGCGAATTAAAGAAGGTCCCGGTCGGTGGAGTGATGGATGCAGGTTGGTTCAGAATATTCTGAATCGTCGCGGTTCCCGCGGGATTCAGGACCAGGTTTGTGTGCCGGAAGGGAGGGTTTAAGCGAAGGTTCAAGTTAGCATTGAGTAAGACGATATCCGTGTAGATTCCGTAAGCCGTGCGGATTACCAACCGATCGCTGTTCAGTGGCCGCCAGGCCAGACCAACACGAGGATCGAAATTCTTATAATCGGGATAGTACGTCGCTCGCGGCAAGCCGTTGGTACCTGCTACGATGAACAAGCAGTCCGGCTTGGGAGAACACCCGGCGTTTGCAGGGCTAACGTTCGGGCTACTGAACTCGTTGTCAACTTCGTAGGGTGGTACATTGAATTCCCAACGCAGCCCAAGATTCAAAGTGAGTTTGGGTGAAATCCGGTAGTCATCCTGGACATAGGCGTCATAAGATGGAGCGCGAATATCCATATCCACTCCTGAATTGACTCCCGTCGCATTGTCTGGCGTTCCCAGCAGAAGTTGGATCAAAGGATTTTTTGTTGGATTAAGCGGATTTCCCACAGGTCCGCCATTGAACGTCCAGATGCCACGGGCGGAGGTATCGAACAGGAGGCTATACCAGTAATAGCGATATTCGAATCCGAACTTGAGCTGATGCCTTCCACCGTCGAAAGATGGATTCCAGGCATAATTTTCCACCAAATGCAACGTGTAGGTGGGATGAACCTGCGGTGTGTTCGTGGGTTGTCCGATTCCGCTATACCCTGCGATCGATACGTTGGGGTAGCCGAGGTCAATTGGGTTCGTGAGAACGTCCGGAAACCCGAGTTGCTTGTTGAAGTCGGTCTTGTTCGTTTGTTCAAAGTCTCCCAACTCCCCGTTAAACCCTACTCGAAGATCGTTGAGCATTTTCGGCGTGAAGATGTGTGTCCAATCCACGCCGCCGTTTTGGCCGTGAGTCAACACCGTCGTGCCGTATCCCGGCAGGCTCGTATACGGAGAAAGGGGATCAAACGCATTATTAGCGTTGCCGAAGGACAGAACGTAATGCCCGCTGAGAGTATCGCTCTCGCCAAAGTGTTGATCTATTTTGGCCACACCATAGGGTTCCGTTAGACTCGAAGTGGGCGCAGACACAAAGGTGTTCGATGTCGCGAGGTTCGACCCGACGTTGGCGGCGGGATACAGATTGAATATGCTCAGACCCGCCGGATTGATCAACGTCTGGGGCACGGCGGCAACGGCCTGCTGTTTTTGTACCTGCGAAGGCACAGTCGCCTCTTGCGTCGTTGCGTTCCGAAGATCCAGGTATTCATAAGCGATGAAGAAGAATGTCTTGTTTTTAACGATCGGTCCGCCAACAGAGCCGCCGAATTGGCTGCGGTCCAGTCGAGGAATGCTAGAGCATGTACCTGGAATCGATGACGCCGTGCAGTCCGGCTGATCAAAGAAGTTCTTGGCGTCCATGTGACGGTTCCGAACAAACTCGTACGCAGTGCCATGGATTTCGTTCGTGCCACTTTTGACGAGCACGTTTACCTGCGCTCCGCCACTCCTGCCATATTCGGCTGTGTAATTGCCCGACTGCACTTTGAATTCTTGGATGGCATCCAGAGACGGAATCGCGCTGTATTGGTTGATCACGAGATCGTTGTCGTCGATACCGTCGATAAGAAAGTTGTTTGCGGTTTCTCTTGCACCATTGACGCTCATGGCCAATCCCTGGGTCGAATCGATCGAGCCTTCGGCGGGCAGCTGAACACCGGGAACTAGATACGCAAAACTCACGAAATTGCGCTGATTTAGAGGAAGCGTGCTCACGCTCTTCTGGTCGACCACCTGGCCCAGCGCTGAGGTATCAGTATTCACCAGCGGTGCGGCGCCAGTCACTTCGACTTGCTGCGTCTGATCGCCGACGGCTAAAGCCACGTCCACGCGTACCGTTTGATTCACTTCAATCCCGACATTGCTGGATACCGAATTGCGAAACCCGGGTTGCTGCACTTGGACCTCGTACACCCCTGGGGGAAGGAGCGGAACACTGTAATCTCCATCCGCATTCGTTTGCACCTTTCGGAGCGCATTGGTCGCTTGGTTCCGAACCGTCACTGGAGCACCGGCTACAATAGCCCCGCTGGAATCCTTGACGGTACCAACAATCGAACCTGCCGTACCTTGACCGTGCAAGTCCGCGATACTGATTGCAAACAGGCAAACTAAAAGGGTTTTGCGCTTCCTCATCGAGTTCTCCTCTCTCGCTCCCACAAGGCATCCAGGCAACGATAGCGCCGGTTTCTGAGAATTCTACTTCCAGACGACAATTTTGTCAATAGTGCAAAGACCGTACAAAATTTCAGAAAATTGTATGTTACATGTTGCTTTTCTAAACAATACAGTTTACAATTGATTTCCGTCGTGAGCTTGTTCGCTCGATCTGTTCCAAGCTACAAGGGGGTGACTGACTTTGCCGGTTTACTCAAACTTAGATCTTGAATACTCGGATCTCCGTCTCGGCCACACTGTCCGAGAACATCGGAAGCGTCGCGGCTGGACACTTCAGGAACTGGCTTCCCGGCTGTCGCTCTCCACAGCCAGTTTGTCCGCGATCGAGAACGATAAGGTTGTGCTTGACATCGAGAGACTATTCGCCATTGCGGAGGCTTTCGAGATCCGGGCTGACGCGATGTTGCCCAGGAATCCTAGTCGGCATTTCCACATCAGCCGGAGTGCGACACCCGAAGCGGCCTACTCGCCGGTGACACTGCGAAATGAGGGACACGGAAAGACGCGAGCCTATCATAACCTGGTCCGTCCGCTCGCCGACGTGTTCGCCGGCAAGCACATCGAGCCGTTTGCCATCGAAATCTTCCCCGTCGCCGACGATCAAGCAAGGTTCGTAAGCCATCACCATGAGGAATTTTTCTTCGTGCAGCGTGGAGAGATCGAATTTCAGGCTAAGACACCGGAGGGAGTGGTTCGGGAACAGCTGGGGATGGGCGACTCGGTGTATTTTCGTTCCAATTTGCCACATTGCATCCGCTGTGCGACACCGGGGAAAGTAGCCCATGCCGTCCATGTGATCCATTCGCCGTATAGCACTGCGGATTCGGACCGCGGAGACATTCCGGTTTATTCCAATAGCGGTGCCGAGCTCACGCTCTCGGGCCGGGTCGGAAAACAATTTGCCGGGTTACGGCAAGCTCACGGTATGTCAACGGCAGACTTCGCCCACGAACTGAAAGTCAGTGTCCGCATGCTCGCCGAGATTGAGCACGGCCGGAAACCAGCCTCGATCGATCTCCTACTGCTTGCCTGTCGCAGGTTCCGCAAACCGCTCGATTACTTCCTATCGCAGACGATCATCGAGCGACCGTTTTATTATCTTCAGCGAGCCAGTGAGATCAAGCACTTGCCTGTGCGGGCACGACGTCGTCTTGTCGACGCAGGATGGGCGGAAAACGAGTTCCGGTCGCTTGCATCCGGCTTCGGGCCACGCGGGATGTATCCCTATTACGTGAAGATTGGGGATCCGCGACGTCACGGACTGAACTTGACACTGCACACACATCATGGTCAAGAGTTTATTTATGTGCTAAATGGAGAGGTTACGCTAATCACCGTACTTGACGGCAAGCGCGTAACCGAAACATTGGCGGCGGGTGACACGTGTCTCATCGACTCCGCGGTTCCACACCGGTTTATCGGAATGGGGCTGAGCCCGTATGATCAATCGAGTGCTGAAATGATCGACGTATATTGGTGCCCTCTGGGCGAGAGCTACCTTTTTGATGATGACGCGCTCGCTGATCCTGCAGCTAATCATTTCGAGAATTCCCAAAAAGACGCTCGCGAAAACCCGCAGCAGGACGGGGACACAGTTGTGCACGACTCCGTATGTAGCTGAACACATTCGCTTCACTAGATAGCTGAGGTAGTCGAAGAGCGCACGCGCAAAATCAGTGAGGCTCGCTTTATAGTGCCAAAGCTGGGTCCTGGCGCGCATAGCGACTGTTCCGGGCACTCGTGCGCGTCTGCGGGAAATCACCAAAACAGCCGCGGGCCTGCAAACAAAGGCTTCTCCGCAGCCCACGCTTAGAGCGACTTTCATGCCGTCTCCGTGCCGCGACTCTTGCGTTTCCTTGCCGACTGCGAATCGATTCATTTGTTCGCGGGCCAGTTCTTAGCTACCACCGGTTGCGGCGATCGTGACGGAAGAGACGATTCTTGAGGAAATCGTGCTCACGGCGGGCATCACGGTGGTTGGGAAAATGGCTCCGGCTGCCACCGTCACAAAACCGCCCAGCAAAGCGTGCTCGATGAGGTCCTGATCCTTAGTTTGGGTCATTAGCCGCGGGCCACTCTGGCGTAGTGTGGCTTCTCAATCCGTCGGATCTATTTCTTTGGCTGGACGAGAGCGAAATTCGCGGGGCGACATACCGATATAGCGCTTAAGCGTCCGGGAAAGATGGCTCTGGTCGGAAAATCCTGCCCGGGCGGCAATCTCGGCGATGGGTAGCTGCGAATGCCACAACTCTCGACAAGCCTCCTCGGTTCGCAACTTTCGGATCTGTTCGCCCACAGAGTGGCCAAAGCGTTTGCGGAAGGCGCGGGCGAGATGAACAGGATGAACGCCGACCGTTCCAGCCAGATCGGCCAGGGTAACTGGTTCGCGGAATCGCGCTCGAAGGATGCTGTCGACCTTATCCAGCCAATGGGAGGTGCAGTTCACATCCCTCGTCTGGCATCTGAAGATCTCACCGCAGAGTTCCATGGCCAGCCCCTCACTGACAAGCCCGGATGACAGATCGTGCACGAAAAAGGCTTCGTGGCGAAGCTTGATCGCCAGTTGCAAGGAGTATTCGCTCTCACAGACGCTTCGGATGTCGGGATCGACGCCCAATTGCCGCAACTCGCCCAGGACATTAGGATAGATCATCACGTTCAGCAACTCTGCACCGCGATCCCCGAAGCGATTCGAATGAGACTCGCCCGAGGCGTGAAAGATCGTCTGCCCTGCCGTGTAATCGCAGGGCACGGAGCCCCAATCCTCGCTGTACGAACCAGTAAGGGTAATCGAGATGAAGGCTCGGCTGTGGCAGTGCTGGGAAAGACGTTCACCAGGGGAGTATCGGCTCTCGATCACGGCAAAGTTCAAAAACGTTCTGCACTTGACGACTTTGCCTCGCAATTCGGGGGATGAGTACGTCAAAGCTGCCACTGTTCCTCACTTGTAGGCGACCCCGGGGTCAGGAGCGACCGCCTCGCACGTTACAAAAAAGCGCGGCGACGACAATACCCAAGAGAATAACACTCATACCGAATCGACCGCAATACGTTAAAAGGCAGGGTCTTGGCACCCTACTTCCCGTCAAAACCCGGATTTCCTTCGGCGAAGCCGTCCTTCCGCGGTCAATCTGATGGAGGCCCATTGGAGCCACGAAGCCTGCTCGTTTACGGGTACCAGTTCGCCGCCCTCTTCGCGATTCACGCCCTTGCCCCGTCTCAGCAGGACGTCATTCCATTTCCCACGCCAACTGCAATTTCGACGTTCGATCGGTTGACTTGATCGAGCGGAGAATGTTTAGAGCCGCCGTCATCGCCGCTCGCAGTGCGACAAGCACGCGTCCAGGCCCACCGTATCATAAGCCGCGCGCAACGTTCTTGTAGACTTTCCCTTCCTTCATCACGAAGAGTACTCGGCGTAACGCAGTTATGTCTTTAAGGGGATCGCCATCGACCGCAATCAGATCGGCGTCCATTCCCGGCGCGATCGATCCAATCCGGTCGGCCATATTCAGCGATTCGGCGGCCAGCGATGCTGCGGAAACAATTGCCGCGTTTGGGTCCTGTCCGCCTTTCTGGACGCGATAAATCATCTCTTCGATATTGTGCCCATGCGCGCCGGCAACGGCATCGGTCCCGTACACGATCTTCAGGCCGGGGATATTCAACGCGCGCTTGAACGTCGTGAGAATCGTCGGGATGGTGTGCTCCATCGCGTCCATCTCTTCTTGCGTGTAGTTGTCGATCCCGAAAAATTTCGGCTTGTTGGTGAGATAGTTCTGGATCACCAGCCCGGTGTGCGGATCGTAGTACGTTCCCCGGGCTGCGAGCACGCGCAGAGTGTCATCGCTGGCGAAAAACCCGTGCTCCACCGACGTGCAGCCGGATTCAGCGACAACGCGGATCGCCTGATCGCCATAAACATGGACCAATGTCCTCAAGCCGGCCCTCTTCGCTTCGTCGCAGACCGCGGCGATCTGCTCGTTCGACAGCGTCTGATTACCGCCCCCGTGCTGCAGCGTCCCGGTCCACGCAAACACCTTGATCAAGTCTGCGCCATCGGCTTTATTCTTTCGTACCGCTTCCCGAAGCTCTTCAATGCTCAACTTCGCGTTGTCGATTCCTTGGATCGAGGTCAACACCCGTGCTCCCGCAAAGGCGCCGCGGTTAATGGCGTCGCGGATATCGCCGTCGATCGGGCTTCCCACGCTCTGCACGGTAGTAAAGCCAGCCATCAGCGTCACGTACGCGTTTTCCAGGCCGTATCCCATGGCGCTCGCCGGTGATGTGTCGCGCGGCATGTAGCGTCCATCCGGACCGAAATGCCAGCCGATGTGGACGTGCGTGTCGATCATTCCAGGCAGGACGGTCGCGCCGTGGAGATCGTAGTTGGCGGCGCCAATCCCGGAGCCGATCTTCTCAATTTTCCCGTGTTGAATCACGATCTCCGTGTTGTGCTGAATGCCGCCCTTGCCGTCGAGGAGCGTACCTACCCGGAGTACCACTGGCTTCTCCTGGGCAAACACCGTGGAGCATAAAAGCAGGATCGCGAATTGGAGCTTCATCTTGTGGTTCTCTCTCACGCCTAACAGGGCGGGCGGATGATCGCCTCGGCATTCCGCAGCATGCGTTCCACTCCGCATTTGATCTCGGGCACGTCGTCATCGGCCATATATTTGCCACAGCGCAGGCGCACGATTTCGGGGATCGCTCTTAACCTGAGCAGACTGAGGAGACGTGCTCTCCTGCGCCGCCTCAGCAGGGGTAAAAATCGCTGCCAGCAGGAGCGGTCCTGCAGCGAAGGTACGTAGGAATATCCTCCTGCTGCGAGGTCGATCAGAACGGAATGTTTTTGCCATTTTCATGCTCATTAGGACATATTGAGAGACTGGGAAGGTTAGTCTACAGACCTCAGCGAATCCAGCTGTCCTCAGGTCATAAGTGTGGCTATCAATAGACCCGAGAATCGTCGCCAATGAGGGTGTCCGCAATCGTGTTTTCTCAGTAGTAGAGCGAGTGAAGTATTTTCGCCACGTTACTTCAGAAGCGGATTCGAAGTGCGAGTTGCAGAATGCGAGGAGAGCTGACAGTGCTCGAAATCACACCAAACGACTGGGGTGAAGCGTAATCCGACCCAGGATTTGCAAAGTTCGGGTGATTAAACAAGTTGAAGAACTCGGTCCGAAATTCCAGTCGGATAGGTTCGCGTATGGGGAACACCTTCAAAACCGCGAGGTCCGTATTCCAGAACCCTGGACCTGTCATGAAGTTTCTCGGTGTGTTCCCCAATCCCGTTCCATCTCCAATCACCGGCGGAGGCGCAAAAGCGCTAGTGTTGAAGTAGTGACCGAGCGTTGGATTGCTGATCGGAACATTGCTCGCTCCCATGCCTGACGCAAATGTTGCGAGACTGCCAACGCCGCTATTAACCCCCAAGATACTGCCGCCAGCACTGTCCGCGATGCTGAACGTCAGTCCAGACTCAATGATCACCACGCCTGACAATGACCAGCCATTGACCACCGTCCCTAGTACCCCTTTCGCCGATTTGAGTTGAGGGATGTCATATAGGTAGCTGGCCGTAAAGACATTCGTGCGATTGAAGTCGGACAGCCCCACTGCCGGATTGTGAAAGTCGCCATACGGACCGTTCAAGGATATCCACCGTCCGCCGGAAGATGATCCGACGTTGTCAATCGCACGATTCCAAGTGTACGCCGCGGAGAAGGCAAGCCCATTGGAGAACCGCCGGTTAGCACTGAGCTGTACGGAATTGTAACGGCTCCAATAAGGCTTTCCTCCGTACGGATTTGTCAGGCAGTTCTGCACCGAGGTACAGTACGTATTCATGAAATCACCAATTGAATCGTACCCTGGCCCGAATCCGACGAAGGGGACTCTCAGGAGCAGATTCTCAAGTGTATTGGTGGTCTGGCCGTGGATCGGATTGCTCGGACTCGCCAACCCAGCCTGATTCAGAGGCCCAAAAGATTCGAGGTTGGTGCTCTGACTGCCCACGTACCCCGCCGTAAACAATATGTTCCTGATTTCCGTCTGCAGGTTCCCACTGTACTCGTTGGTGTGCGGTGGCTTGAATTCCGGATCGTATGGATAGGTGGTCTGGTTGCTTCCCAGTTGAACGGGTTGGTACAAGGGAAAACTCGACAGCGGCGGCACCGTAGGGAAAGGATTCTGGAAGGTAACGTTGGAGTTGGTGGCGCCACCAGCAACAACAGAGGCATAGTAGGGTTGTTGCGCGGTCGTTCCGATCGACATCATGGATGGGATGAACGACCAGAATAATCCGTACCCGACTCGAACCACGGTTTTTTGGAGAGCTTTGAACGGACGCCAGGCTAAACCAACCCGCGGCGAAAACTCCAACCAGTTCTGATTATCGATGAACTCATTGTGACTCAGCTTGGCTACGCCGGCAGGGATGGCTATGTCCGACGGAGTGTTCCCTACAAGCACGAGCCCCGCGAGTGTACCACCGGGCGGTGGGCCAGCTTGGGGAAAGAGGCGAAAATCCCAATTTGACATTTTGCCGTCAGTATAATAAGGCTGACCGTTAAATTGATAGCGTAGGCCGAGATTGACGGTGAGCTGGTCATTGACCCGGAAATCGTCCTGAACAAACAGAGCGAAGTTGTTTGAAGCGGGGTAGGACTCCGGTCGGCCGTTCCCCGCAAGTGTTTCAGTTAAGTTGCTGTAGGCCGAACCATTCTGAGCTCCGCTCATGCCCAGCAGAAAATCGGGAAAGGACTGGATATCTATCTCGCCCTCCTGGGCGAAAAGGTCCGAGTATGCAAAGCGCGAAGGATCCGCGTCCCCGCCGAACCTGAACTGATGTCGCCCGATCACTTTGCTTAAAACATCAGAGATTTCCACTTGATTTTGCCGAATCAACTGGGAATTGTTGCGGTTCGTCCCAACAGAAAACAGCCCGGTAACATTGATCGATGGCGTACCATCAACTTGCGTGGGTGCAGTAATCCCGAGCGACGAGGCAGTGAATGGTTGGACAGGCACCTGATCCACTAGACTTCGGCTATAACCTACACTGACTTGGTTCACTAGCGTCGCCGTAATCGTGTACGTGTACGAAAGGGAGAGATTCGTGTTTGCGTGATAGTCATTTTCACCAAAACCGAGTACATTTGTACTCACCTGGAAAGGCAGGCTCGTGGGATCACGCGAGTAGAGTGTTTTTAGACTTAGCCGCTGCTTCGCGGTGAAATTCCAATCGCCGTTGGCGATGATCTGCTGTTCGTGGAACAGAGCTGGTGAGGAGATTGGACAATATCCAGTCGTCGCGTTAGTCAAGATACAAGGATTGGGAATGGCATACGCTCCGTTAGGCAACTTCGCATTGAGTATTTTCA
>Ga0209517_10004848_pt1 | contig 17443 bp, 10 predicted proteins | sample PeaSoiMetSII2010_FD_187695 | JGI IMG/M metagenome (GOLD analysis project Ga0209517, IMG submission 187695) | Peat soil microbial communities from Weissenstadt, Germany - SII-2010 (SPAdes) (version 2) | ecosystem: Environmental > Terrestrial > Soil > Wetlands > Peat | place: Germany...
CAGCGCATCTCCCGAAAGCTGTAGAGAATACCCAGAAATAGTACATTTTTTCGTACTGGCTCTTGTCGGTTTTGCCAGCCAGGTGGACCCGTTTGGGAAACGCAAGAACGAGGAAAGAGCGGGATTTTGCGCATAGTCAGAGAAAAGTACTAGAGAATTCGTTCCGGGTTAATGAAACGGAACTACTATTGCAGGAGAAAATAGCAACTCGTAATCTCGATAAAGCATCATACTGAGTGAAAGATTACGAGAGCGGCGGGGAAACGGAGAGGCTACTCTTGGTCAAAGTTAAGTCGAGTCAGAAGATCTTTACGGAGGCGGAAGTTGCCAGCCTGACGGGGATTTGTGTGGAACACCTGCACAATTTTGCGCGGAGCCGGCATCTGGGGTTCATCGCGAGGGCTGCAGAGGCAGCCGGCGCCCGCGCGGACCAGTGGCTCTTCACGCTTTCGGATTTGATGGTGCTGGTGACGTTGTTCCCGCGCTGTACGCACTAAGCGGCCGCGGTTCAGCTCGAGAATCGCTCCCATCGAAGCATCCGCCCAGCTATCCCCAGCCCCGGCTGAGTACGAAAACCGACCCAGAGTTTTCAGCTAAGCCTGCTTCCATTCACAGAATTTCTCCATTCGCAAGCACAGGATGATGCGGCTGCGATTTTCGCGGCAAGGGCTGGCGTTGTGCCCGTAACTGGACTTATTGCGGAAAAAGGCCGGGACGAAGCGATTCCGAATGGAGGCTTGACCGGAAAACCCAAGAGCACATCCAGGAGTGACTGCGCCATAGGCGGAAGGCTGGAACGGGTGTGCAATTGGACTCCATGTCGTGCCTATGTGGGGTTTAGCGGTGCTGGACCCCTGCGAAAAGAGTGTCGCGAGCAAATCGCGAGATTACTTGTGGGGATGGGGTTTGAGGAAGTTGCCCTGGTCGAGCTCCTGGAAGGCCTGGCGGAGTTCGTCCTGAGTGTTCATGACGATGGGGCCATACCATGCGACGGGTTCTTCGAGGGGCTTGCCGGAAACGAGCAGGAAGCGAACGCCATCATCGCCGGCCTGGACCATAAGCTCGTCGCCACGATCAAAGAGGACCAGCGAACGGTTGTCGGCAGCAGAGGGAGGAGCTGTGTCGGCCCATCCGACAGGTTCGGTAGGCACGGCGAGGGGATCGGATGCATTGCAGAATTTCCCGGAGCCCGCAAAGACATAAGCGAAGGCGTGACGCGAGGTTTCGATGGGCAGAGTCTTGCGGCGGCCGGGAGCGACGGAGACATCAAGATAGATGGGGTCGGCGGCGATGCCGTCAACGGGACCCGTGGCGCCCCAGAATTTGCCGCAGATGATGCGAACGTGCGTGCCATCGTCGTCAGTGATCTGGGCGACGTCCGGAGCCTTCACTTCCTGGTAGCGCGGCGGGGTCATCTTGAGAGAAGCCGGAAGGTTGGCCCAAAGCTGGAAGCCGTGCATGCGGCCAGCTTCATCACCCTTGGGCATTTCCTGGTGGATGATGCCGCTGCCAGCGGTCATCCACTGGACGTCGCCGGCAGAAATGGCGCCGCGGTTGCCAATGCTGTCGCCATGCTCAACGGTGCCAGCGAGGACATAGGTGATGGTCTCGATGCCGCGGTGGGGGTGCCAGGGGAAACCCGCGAGGTAATCCTCCGGAACGTCGTTGCGGAAATCGTCGAGCAGGAGAAAGGGATCGAATTCGGAAGTGTTGCCAAATCCGAAGGCGCGGCGGAGGTGCACGCCGGCACCCTCCAGGGTGGGCTTGGCGCGGATGAGACGCTTCACAGGTCGAATGGACATGGGACCTCCAAAGTGAAAGGATGCCGCTTTTTTGGATGCAGAAGCATTCGGGATGAGGTACACCGAGAGAAAAAGTGAGGCAGCAGGTTGGCCAGCGAATTGGTTCAGCATGGGGGAGCAGGCTAGGCGGCTTGCGGGGCTGCGGAGGGCGCGCTATGCTGAAATTCAGGTGGCGCGCGCTGCACTTTGAGGCGTGAGATGCGCCAACCGGGGTTTTCTGATGGCCGGTCCACGCCATTGCGCCAGTTGGTGGTGCCTTTCCTTCGTTGGGCTCCTGCTGGGTGTTACCGCATTTTCCGGTCATTCCACGGCGGAGTCTTCCCAAGAGCCAAAAGCAGAAGAGAACGAGGCGTCGGTGGCCAAGCTGCCGCGCGGGAAGAAGCTTGTCTTGAAGGACGGCACGTACCAGATCATCCGGGAATATCAGAGGGACGGGGAACGGGTGAGGTATTACAGCCTGGAGCGCGGGGATTGGGAGGAGTTACCGGCGTCCATGGTGGATTGGGATGCGACCGCCAAGGAGGAAGCGGAGGAGGAGAAATCGTCGTCCGCGATGGTCGAGAAGGTACACAAGCAGGAAGAGGCGGCGCGGATGGACAATGTGGCGGACATTGACGCGAGCCTGCCGGTGGGAGACGGCGCGTTTCTGCCCTCGGGCGAAGGGATGTTTGTGGTCGAGGGAAAGTCCGTGCGAATTCTGGACCAGGTGGGTTCGGGGCTGAAAACGGAGAAGAAACGCGTGATCGCGCAAATATTGTCGCCGGTCCCAATGGTGCCCGGCAAACAGCACCTGATTATTGCCGGGGCGCGCGCGGGGTTACGCTTGAAAACCGCGCGGCCGGAGTTTTATTTGCGGGAAGCGCTGCAAGACTCCGAGCACGTGTCAGGAGGAGTAGAGAGGACCGGCCGCGCGGGGGAATCAGGACCAGAGGTTGAGTTGCTGCGCACAAAAGTAACGCACAATGAGCGGGAACTGGAATCGATCAGCACGCTGTTCGGGGAGGAGATGAGCAAGAAGCAGGATGTGATTTCGGTACAGCGCTGGGAGATTGCGCCGGCGGTTTACCGGTTCACGCTAAGCGCGCCACTCCCGCCGGGTGAATATGTGCTGGCGGAACTTCTGCCGGACGGAATGAATCTGTTTGTGTGGGATTTCGGAGTGGACGCCAGCCCCGGCACGACGAACAAGTAGAGCAGCCAACCCTCGCCACTTGCTGAAAAAGCCTTCCGCCGTCATTCCAAGTGAAGCGGGGTACGGTTCTCGATCACACTTTTTGTGTGCGATGAATCCCTCTTGGATCAAAATGCCAGGAAAAGAGAGATTCCTCGCCCCGACGAAGCGCACGGTGCGCAAAAGCCGTGCTTCGCAGATTCCGTTCGGAATGACAAATTCGGGGTTTTTCAGCAATCTGCTAGGCCTTGTCGGGTCCCGCCGGGGCGTCTTTGATCACGGTCATAAGAACACTCAAGACGTCTGAAATACGGAAGGGCTTCTGCAGGGCGTGGTGATCGCCCAAGCCGCTACGGCCGCCCTCTTCACCGATGACGTCGCCGGACATGAAGATGACTTCCGGACGGTTGGGACCAGCGGCGGTTCTGAGACGCTGAGCGACACCATAGCCATCGGCGTTGGGGCCGGAGCCGGCCAGCTTCAAATCACAAAGGATGGCGTCGAACTTGTTGCCAAGGATAAGGCTGAGAGCCTGTTCGGCGGTAGCGGCACATTCGACCTTGAGGCCGTGCGCGGCGAGGCCTTCGGAGAGGAGCATGCGGATGCTCTCTTCATCGTCGAGCACGAGAATCGAGCGATCCCGCAAGAAGGAGAGCGATTTGATTTCGCCGGTGTCGGAGCCCGAATCGGAGGCGCGCGGGGCGGCCACCCCGGGCCCTTGGGGCGAGGGCGGGAAAGAGACGGTGAAGGCCGCGCCCCCCGCGGGCAGCGATTCGGCTTCAATGTTGCCGCCATGCTCGCGGAGGATGGACATACAGATACTCAGGCCAAGGCCGGTGCCACCACCTGGACGCTTGGTGGTGAAAAAGGGATCGAAGATTCTGGCCAGGGCTTCCGGCTTGATGCCGACGCCATCATCCTGAACGGTGACAAAGACGCGGTTCAGGGATTGGCCCAGGCGAATCTGGATGCGCCCGGACTGACGAACTTCGCGAATGGCCTGTTCCGCATTGCTGATGAGATTGAGGAAGACCTGAATGAGCTGGTTGGCGTCACCGGTGATGGGCGGAAGACCGGGGAACGGACGGAGGTCGACCTCGATGTTGTTGCGGCGCAAGGAATGCTCGTGCAACTGGAGGGTGCGGTCGATGAGGTTGTTGAGGTCGAGGACCTTCTTCTGCGGAGAAGCGGGGCGCGAGAATTCCAGAAGGTTCTGCACGATGCGGGCGGCGCGGCGGGCCTGACGGTGAGTCATTTCGAGCTGGCGCTTGGTGCTATCGTCGACGCCCTGGCGATCGCGAAGCAATTCGCTAACGCCGAGGATGGCAGTGAGAGGATTATTAAGCTCGTGGGCGACACCGGCGAGCATCTGCCCCATGGCGGCGAGTTTTTCGGCCTGGATGAGCTGGTCTTCGAGGCGCTTGAGTTCGGTAACGTCGCGGCCAGAGATGACCACGCCTTCGATCTTGTCGTGTTCATCGAAGAGCGGGCTGAAGTGGCAGCGAAGGCGGCGCCACTGGCCTTGTTTGTGGCGTACCTGGACCTCGATGGAGGCAAAGCTGCGACGGCCGGCGAGCACGTCATCCAAGACAGCAAGCAGGGCGGCGCGTTCGTCCTGATGGGTGCGCTCGCCGAAGTCTATGCCGATGGTTTCCGTGTCTTTATAACCGAGTACTTCCTCGACCCTGGGGCTGGCAAAAGTGTAGCGCCTGTCGAGATCCACCACGAAGATCAGATCCGGGAAACTATCAACGAGGCGGCGGGCGAATTCCTGTTCCTTGTGAAGGCGTTTTTCGATGGCGCGGCGCTCCGTGATGTCAACAACGGCGCCCTGATAGCGAACGATACGACCGGTGGTATCGCGAACGACGGTGGAAGTGTTCAGGCAAAGGAGAGGCTGGCCATCCTTGCGGCGCAGTGTGATTTCGTGGCCCTGAGGAGAGGACTGATGATCGATTTCGTGAGCGAGGGAGTTACGCTGCTCCTGGTCGACGAAAATGTCGCTGACGTGCTTGCCGAGGAGGGCTTCCTTGGAGTCGTAGCCCAACATGCGGACGAGCGCGGGATTGACCTCGAGGATGAGGTCCTCAGGGGTAACGATGTAGATGCCCTCCTGGAGGGATTCAAAGAGCTCCGTGAAGCGGGCTTCGCTGCGGCGGATGGCGGTGATGTCGCGGGCGAGAATGGTGAGGCCGTGGACCTTATCGTCGCGGAGCATGGCATGAGCGACGCAATCGAAGAAATAGGTGGCGTTGCTGCGCTTGACGCGAACCTGAACGACCCCGGTCCAGTGGCGGCGTTCGAGAAACCGGGACATCGCCAGGGCAATGGACTCCGGGGAATTTTCGTTAAGGTCCACGAAGAACTCCATGAGATGACAGCCGATGATTTCCCGAAAGGGGCGGCCAACGAGATCGGAGAAGCTGCGGTTGACGGCGCGGATTTCGCCATCGAGGCTGAGGGCGAGGAGAAGGTCGTCGAAGGAATCGATGAGATCGCGGAAGCCCTGTTGGGACTTGGAAATCATCGCAAAGAGCTGTTGCATCTGGCTGTCGCTGGGGAGGCCGGATCCTTTCTGGTCGAGCCCGCGGACGAGCCCTTTCAGCTCCGCAATCTCCTGAGTTTTTTTCCAAATGTACGCGCCAAAGAGCACAACCAGCACCACCAGCCCTAGTGTGTAGGCCAATGCTTCGAGATGGGATTTTTCGGCGCGCAAGGTACCCCAAGAGAGCCAGGCAAAAACGATGGTGACAATCAGGAGGAGCAAGAAGGTGAGGCGCCAGAGTTCAGTTTGACGCTTCTCGAAGGCTTCCAGACGCGCCCCTGCGGGATCACGGGGTTCCCTTTCCGGAGAGACCTTCGGTTCTTTGCCAGGGCTCAGAGGGGTGTGCATGCGCGTTTATGAATCGCAAGGGACCGAGATAGCGTCACGACACGTCCGGCACCATCTTATGAAGGGGGGTAGAAGCGCCGCAAGGAGATACGCGCAGGGTGGTACCTGATGTTTACCTGTACCGTGGGACGGCAATCAGGTGGTAAACGGGAGAGGGAGGAAAGCTGCGATTATAGCGAGGCAAAAAAAACGGCGCCGCGAGTCAGACCGAGGCGCCGCTGCTGAGTTTTGAAAAGCGGGGCGAAAACTCGCCGAGGCCGATCAGTCCTGGCTTTCGGTGGCGGCGTCAGCTTCGGCGTCAGCTTCCTTGGTGCCACCCAGGAAATCGAGGCCAGCGGCTTCGTCCGCAGCGGCAAATTCGGCCGCTTCGGGAAGATCTTCGACGGGCGCAGGAGCGGGCATTTCGGTAAGCAGCTGAATGCTGCGGTAGTGTTCGAGACCTGTGCCGGCAGGAATAAGCCGGCCCATGATGACGTTTTCCTTGAGTCCGCGGAGATAATCAACTTTACCGGCAACGGCGGCTTCGGTGAGGACGCGGGTGGTCTCCTGGAAGCTGGCGGCGGAGATGAAGGAGTCGGTCGAGAGCGAAGCCTTGGTGATACCGAGGAGCAAGGGGCGCCCGGTTGCGGGACGGCCATCCTGGGCGATCACGCGGTCGTTCTCTTCGCGGAAGCGGAATTTGTCCACCTGTTCCTCGAGGAGGAAGGTCGTGTCGCCGACGTCTTCGACCTTGACCCAGCGCATCATCTGCCGGGAAATGGTTTCGATGTGCTTGTCGTTGATGTTGACACCCTGCAGGCGGTAAACCTCCTGAATGGCGTTGACGAGGTAGGCCTGGGTGTACTTTTCGCCGAGAACCGCGAGCAGGTCGTGGAGATTGAGCGGACCGTCGATGAGGGCCTCCCCGGCACGGACGTGCTCGCCTTCCTGAACGTTGATGTGTACGCCACGGGGGATGGCGTATTCCTTGGTGGTTTTGCCGTCTACGCTTTCGACGTAGATCTTGCGCATACCCTTGCTGATTTCGCCGTAGCGGACGTTGCCATCAATTTCGCTGATGACGGCGGGATCTTTGGGCTTACGGGTCTCGAAGAGCTCCACAACGCGAGGCAAACCACCGGTGATGTCCTTAGTTTTGGTGGTTTCCCGCGGGATCTTTGCGAGGACGTCGCCAGCCTGAACTTCATCGCCATCCTGAACCATCAAGTGGGCGCGGGATGGCATAAGGTACTTCTTGCGGACTTTGCCGGAAGAATCGCGGATCAAGATGGCAGGCTGATGTTTTTCGTCGCCCGGGGGCAGCGTAACAACGAGCTGCGACAGGCCGGTGACTTCGTCCACCTGCTCTTCAATGGTGAGGCCGGGGCGCAGATCGTCAAACTTCACGGAGCCGGCGGTTTCGGTGAGGATCGAGAAGGTGAAGGGATCCCATTCGGCAAGGATCTGGCCGTGGTTGACGGTGTCGCCCTCGGCAACCCGGAGGCGCGCGCCGTAGACCACGTGGTAGCGCTCTTTCTCGCGGCCCTTTTCATCCACGATGGCAATCAAGCCGGAACGATTCATGGCGATGAGAGTGCCGCCGCGACCTTGAACGTGGCGCAGGTCGACGAAGCGAACGACGCCGGTGTTTTTGGCTTCGAGAGTGGAGCGCTCGCTGACGCGGGTGGCCGCCCCACCAATGTGGAAGGTGCGCATGGTGAGCTGCGTGCCGGGCTCGCCAATGGATTGAGCGGCGATGACGCCGACGGCCTCGCCGAGCTCGACCATGCGGCCGGTGGCCAGGTTGCGCCCGTAGCAGAGGGCACAAACACCACGCCGGGATTCGCAGGTGAGCACCGAACGGATGCGAACACGCTCGATGCCTGCCGCCTGAATGGAGTTGGCAAGCTCCTCGGTAATCTCCTGATTGACATCGACGATGACGCTGCCTTCGAAGTCCTTGATCTTTTCGAGGGAAACGCGGCCAACAACGCGGTCGCGCAGCGGCTCGACTTCGACGCCGGCTTCGATAATGGGCTCGACGTAGATACCGTCGCTGGTGCCGCAGTCGCGCTCATTGATGATGACGTCCTGGGCAACGTCGACCAGCCGGCGGGTCAAATAGCCGGAGTCGGCGGTCTTGAGCGCGGTATCGGCAAGGCCCTTACGCGCGCCGTGGGTGGAGATGAAATACTGCAACACGGTGAGGCCTTCGCGGAAGTTGGAAGTGATGGGCGTTTCGATGACTTCGCCGGAGGGCTTGGCCATCAGACCGCGCATGCCGGAAAGTTGGCGGATCTGCTGCTTGGAACCGCGGGCGCCGGAGTCGGCCATGATGTAAACGGGGTTGATGATGCCTTCGCGGTCCTGGCCTTCGAGGGCCTTGAACATTTCGTCGGCAACTTTTTCGGTAACGTCGCCCCAGATGGCGATGACCTTGTTGTAGCGTTCGCCGTTGGTGATGGCCCCGTCGAGGTATTGCTGCTGCACCTTGACGACTTCCTTTTCGGCGTTTTCCACCAGCTTGTACTTGTCACTGGGGATGAGCATGTCATCGATGCCGATGGAGATGCCGGACTTGGTGGCGTAGGTGAAGCCGAGGTCCTTCAAGTGGTCGAGCAGCTCAACGGTGGATTCGAGGCCGAAGCGCAGATAGGCGTAGTAGACCAACTGCTGAACGCCCTTCTTTTTGAGAAGGCCGTTGATGTAGGGCATGTGCTTGGGCAGATGGGAATTGAAGATCACGCGGCCGACCGTGGTCTGGATGAACTGGCGCGCCATTTGCACAGGTTCCGTGTGCGTGACGTCCTGGTTGTCATAAGCGGTGGTGAGGTCGATGACTTCGCCGGTGTAGCGGAGGCGGATGGGAGTCAAGAGTTCAACTTCACCGGCTTCGAGCGCGAGCACGACATCTTCGGCGGAACCGAAGACGCGGCCTTCGCCCTTGGCGCCGGGCTTGGACTTGGTCAGGTAGTAGAGGCCGAGAACCATGTCTTGCGACGGAACGGCGAGAGGCAGACCGTGCGCGGGAGAGAGAATGTTGCGCGAGCTGAGCATGAGCACCGACGCTTCGACCTGGGATTCCGGGGAAAGCGGGATATGCACGGCCATCTGGTCGCCGTCAAAGTCCGCGTTGAAGGCGGTGCAAACGAGGGGGTGAATGCGAATGGCCTTGCCCTCGACGAGGGTCGGTTCAAACGCCTGAATGCCGAGGCGGTGCAAGGTAGGAGCGCGATTGAGGAGCACGGGGTGTTCGCGGATGACATCCTCGAGGATGTCCCACACGACGGGTTCCTGTTGCTCGACCATTTCCTTGGCTTGCTTAATGGTGGTGCAGTGACCCTGGGCTTCGAGCTTGTGATAGATGAAGGGCTTGAAGAGCTCGAGGGCCATCTTCTTGGGCAAGCCGCACTGATTGAGCTTCAGCTCGGGGCCGACGACGATGACGGAACGCCCGGAATAGTCCACGCGCTTGCCGAGTAGGTTTTGGCGGAAGCGGCCCTGCTTGCCCTTGAGGGTATCACTGAGGGACTTGAGCGGACGATTGTTGGTGCCGCGAAGAACGCGGCCACGGCGGCCGTTATCAAAGAGCGCGTCCACGGCTTCCTGGAGCATGCGCTTTTCGTTGCGGACGATAACGTCCGGGGCGCGGAGTTCCATGAGCTTTTTCAACCGGTTGTTGCGGTTGATGACGCGGCGATAGAGGTCGTTGAGGTCGGAGGTGGCGAAGCGACCGCCATCGAGAGGCACCAGTGGGCGGAGTTCGGGTGGCAGGACGGGGATAACATCGAGAATCATCCACTCGGGCTTGTTGCCGCTCTTGCGGAAGGCTTCGAGAACCTTGAGGCGCTTGGCGTACTTGATGCGCTTCTGGAGGGAAGGATCGGCCTTCATTTTCTCGCGGAGTTCGTCGGAGAGTTTCTCGACTTCGACACGGCGGAGAAGTTCCTTGATGGCTTCGGCGCCCATCTTGGCGACGAACTGGCCGGGATATTCGGTGGCGAGCTTGCGGAATTCCTCTTCCTGAAGGACCTGACGGTCCTTGAGGATGGCCACTTCGCCGGTGTCCACGACAACAAACGCCTCGAAGTAGAGAATGCGCTCGAGATCGCGCATGGAGATGTCCAGAAGATAGCCGATGCGGCTGGGAAGGCCCTTGAAGAACCAGACGTGGGAACAGGGAGAAGCCAGCTCAATGTGGCCGAGGCGTTCACGACGGACCTTGCTGAGCGTAACTTCGACGCCGCACTTGTCGCAAATCACACCACGGTGCTTCATGCGCTTGTACTTGCCGCACAAGCATTCCCAATCGGTGACAGGGCCGAAGATTTTTGCGCAGAACAGGCCGTCCCGCTCAGGCTTAAAGGTGCGGTAGTTGATAGTTTCCGGCTTGGTGACTTCGCCGTGGGACCAGGAACGGATTTTTTCCGGACTGGCGAGGCTGATCCGGATGGAATCGAAATCCGCAATCAAACTCGCGCGATCATAAGGGCTGCTGCGATACAAGGTCGTTTCCTCCCTCCCCAGCTTTCACCGGGGACGCGGCCCGATGGTGCAGGACCGGCTGAAAACCCAACTACGGATACCTTCTACTGCCAAGCGGTTCGCTCCGAGGGGCGCGGAAGACTGCGCCCCCAGGGCTGAAATCAGTCGGCCGCTTTTTCCGCCGGCGGCTTCTGACGCTTCATCAACTCGACATCGAGGCAGAGCGACTGCAGTTCGCGAACGAGCACGTTGAACGATTCGGGAACGCCGGGTTCGATGCCCGGCTCGCCCTTGACGATGGCCTCGTAAATCTTGGCGCGGCCATAAACGTCGTCGGATTTGGCCGTGAGGAGTTCCTGCAAGATGTGCGCTGCGCCATAGGCTTCGAGGGCCCAAACTTCCATTTCACCGAAGCGCTGGCCGCCGAATTGCGCCTTGCCGCCGAGCGGCTGTTGCGTAATCAGCGAGTAGGGACCGATGGAACGCGCGTGGATCTTGTCGTCAACGAGGTGCGACAGCTTGAGCATGTAGATAAAGCCGACGGTGACGGGCTGGTCGAACTGGTCGCCGGTCATGCCGTCGAAGAGATTGATCTTGCCGGCGTGCGGGAGGCCCGCAACTTCCAGCAGGTGGCGGATTTCGGGTTCGCGCGCGCCGTCGAAGACGGGCGTCGCGAACGGAATGCCGTCGCGGAACCCCTCGGCGTAGTCAAGTAACTCTTCATCGGTCATCTTGGAGAGCGACTTCCAGATGGCGGTATCGCTGAAAACTTCGCGGAACCAGCGCCGGAGCGCTTCAGCCTTGACTTCCTTGCTGAGCAGGCGCTTGAGACTGTTGCCAAGTTCCTTGGAAGCCCAGCCCAGGTGCGTTTCGAGGATCTGGCCGACGTTCATACGGGAAGGAACGCCGAGCGGGTTGAGCACGATTTCGACGGGCGTGCCATCGGGAAGGTACGGCATATCTTCCTCCGGCACGACGCGGGCGATGACCCCTTTGTTGCCGTGGCGGCCGGCCATCTTGTCGCCGATGGAGAGCTTGCGCTTCATGGCGATATAGACTTTGGCCAGCTTGATGACGCCTGGAGGCAGTTCGTCACCCTTCTTGAGCTTTTCCTTGCGCTCCTCGGTGATCTTGCGAAGAACGTCGATCTGCCGCGAGGTCATCTCCTCGATTTCTTCAATCTTTTCGATCAGCAGAGGATCTTTTTCGTTGAGCTTCAAACGCTTGAGGTTGCGCGTGGAAATCTTCTCGATGAGGTCGCGGGAAAGTTCGGTGCCCTTGACCAGCAAACGCTTGTTGGTCTTTTCGTCGTGCAGATCGGCCTGCAGAATCTTGCCGCCCAGCAGATCGCCGAGGCGCTTGAGGCGCTCATCGGTGAGGATGCGGATTTCGTCGGCGAGGTTCTTTTCAAGTTTGAAGACCTGCGAGGCTTCGATGGCCTTGTGGCGCTCGTCCTTCTCGCCACCCTTGCGGGTGAAGATCTTGACGTCCACGATGGTGCCTTCGATGCCGGGCGGGCAATAGAGGGAAGCGTCGCGAACATCGCCGGCCTTCTCGCCGAAGATGGCGCGAAGAAGCTTCTCTTCCGGCGTGAGGGTGGTTTCGCCCTTGGGGGTGACCTTGCCAACGAGGATGTCGCCCGGCTTGACGACGGCGCCGATGCGGATGACGCCGCTTTCGTCGAGGTTGCGGAGGAACGATTCGCTGATGTTGGGGATGTCGCGCGTAACTTCTTCGGGGCCGAGCTTGGTGTCGCGGGCTTCGATTTCGTACTCCTCGATGTGGATGGAAGTGTAGTAATCGTCCTTGACGAGCTTTTCGCTGACGAGGATGGCGTCCTCAAAGTTGTAGCCGCGCCAGGGCAGGAAGGCGACAAGAACATTGCGGCCGAGCCCGAGCTCGCCGCGGTCGGTGCAAGGGCCGTCGGCGAGGACCTGCGCGGTCCGGACGCGATCACCCACGCGAACGAGAGGCTTCTGGTTGATGCAAGTGTTCTGGTTGGAGCGCTTGAATTTGGTGAGGGTGTAGATGTCAGCGCCCACTTCCCGGCTGAGCACGCCGGAGTGGTCGCTTTCGACGCGGACGATGATGCGCTCGGAATCGACTTGATCGACGATGCCGTCGCGCTTGCAGAGAACCACGGCGCCGGAATCTCGCGCGGTGACGCGTTCCATGCCGGTGCCGATGAGGGGCGCTTCGCCACGGATCAAAGGCACGGCCTGGCGCTGCATGTTGGAACCCATCAAGGCGCGGTTGGCGTCGTCGTTCTCCAGGAACGGAATCAAGCTGGCGGCGACAGAAACGAGTTGCTTCGGCGAAACGTCGACGTAATCGACCTCATCGCGATGCTTCAGGACGAAGTTACCGGCCTGGCGGCAATTGACGAGTTCGGTGGTAATGCGCAGCCTGTCGTCCAGGGTGACGTTCGCCTGGGCGACAACGTACTTGTCCTCTTCCCAAGCCGAGAGATAGAAGCAGTAGGGTTCATAAACGACCTTGCGGCGTTTCAACTCGTCGTTGAGTTCTTCGACGCGGTCGCGTTCCACGATATCGCCGGCCTTGAATTCGCTGTCGCCGGCATTGACGATCTGCACGAAGTCGATGATGCGTCCGCCCTTGACGCGGCGATAGGGCGATTCGATGAAGCCGTAATCGTTGATGCGCGCGAAGCAACTAAGCGAGCTGATGAGGCCGATGTTCGGGCCCTCAGGGGTTTCAATGGGGCAGATGCGGCCGTAGTGAGTCGGGTGGACGTCGCGAACCTCGAATCCGGCGCGTTCACGGGACAGCCCGCCGGGACCCAGAGCGGAGAGACGCCGCTTGTGGGTAATTTCGCTGAGCGGGTTGGTCTGGTCCATGAACTGGCTCAACTGCGAACTGCCGAAGAATTCGCGGATGGCCGCCATGACCGGCTTGGCGTTGACCAGATCGTGCGGCATGGCCGTGGACATTTCCTGGTACACGCTCATCTTTTCCTTGATGGCGCGCTCCATGCGGACCAAGCCGATGCGGAACTGGTTTTCGAGAAGCTCGCCGACCGCGCGGACGCGGCGATTGCCGAGGTGGTCAATGTCGTCGACGACGCCGATGTTCTTGCGCAGCTTGTAGAGGTACTTGATGGCGGCGACGAAATCGGTGATGTCCAGAGTGCGATTATCCAGCGGCGTATCGAGACCCATCTTGATGTTGAACTTCAAGCGGCCGACGCGGCTGAAATCGTACTTGCGCGGGTCGAAAAACATGCCGCGGAAGAGGTTGGTGGCCGTTTCCAGTGTTGGCGGATCGCCGGGGCGCAACTTGCGATAGATTTCGATGAGCGCTTCCTTGGAGGAGCGGATGGAGTCCTTGTCCAGGGTGCGCGACAGCACCAAGCCGATTTCATCGCGTTCCGGGAAGAAGACGTCCACTTCGGTGATGCCCGCTTCGGCAAAGGCCTGCCAGAGATCGGCGGACAACGGCTTGTTGGATTCGAGCAGCACTTCGCCCGTCTCGCGATTGACGACGTCGGCGACGCTGTAAGCGCCTTCGAGATCGGCAAGGGTCGCGCGAACCTGGGAAATGCGCGCCTTGATCAGTTCCTTAAAGAGAGTTTCGGTGACGCGCTTGTGGGCGCCCACGATAATTTCTTCGGATTTCGGATTGCGGATTTCGTGGGTGAGTTTGCGATCCACGATGCCGGGCGAAACGTTCCAGAGAAGTTCCTTTTCGCGCAGCGAAATGCGCTCCACCTGATAAAAGGTGCGGAGGATTTCTTCGTTCGACTTCATGCCCAGGGCGCGGAGGAAGATGGAGCCAAGGAACTTGCGCTTGCGGTCGATGCGCACGTAAAGGATGTTCTTGGTGTCGTACTCGAATTCGACCCAGGAGCCGCGATAGGGAATGATCTTGCCAAGGAAATAGGTACGATTGTTGGCGCTTTCAAAAAAGACGCCGGGGGAGCGGTGCAACTGGCTGACGATGACGCGCTCGGTGCCGTTGATGATGAAGGTGCCGTTATCGGTCATCAGCGGAATATCGCCGTAGAACACTTCCTGTTCCTTGATGTCGCGGATGGTTTTCGCGCCGGTGTCAGGATCCTTGTCGTAGATGGTGAGGCGAATAGTGACCTTGAGGGGCGCGGAGTAGGTCATGCCGCGTTCCTGGCACTCGTTGACGTCGTACTTCAACTGCATGGCCACGGGGTCGCCGCACTTGTTGCAGAAGGTCGGAGTGTTCTTGTTGAAAGTGCCGCACTTCTGGCAGATGACGTCGCCGGTCTGGTAAGGATTGGTGACGACGGAGGCACCGCAATTGCGGCAGGTGGCGCGCAGGTGATGCAGACCCTTCAGGTTGCCACACTTGCACTCCCAATTTCCGATCGCGTAGTCCACGAACTCGAGCTGCGACATTTCGCGGAAGTCGCGGATGGGAAAGACCGACGTGAACACAGACTGCAGGCCGGCATCCTCGCGCTCGCTGGGCAGCAAATCCATCTGCAGAAAGCGCTGATAGGACTTTTTCTGGACCTCGATCAAGTTAGGGATCTGGATGGACCCCTGAATCTTCGCGAAGTCCAGTCGCTGGCGTTCCCGAACGTGCTGATTACTAGTGGACATGCCTGATGTACCTCATTCCCTTTCGGGCAGCGTGCGGAAAAACTGGAAAAGACACTTAGCCGTGATGCCGCGCGGCATGCCCGATGCCGCTCCGCACACGGTGAGTGAGGGTCCCTCGAGGGCCCAGAGGATTGTTGAGACGTCCGGCCGTAGCTTGCGTACTGAATTCCCCTGGCGCAGCTGTGCACCAAATGAACCGCGCCGAACCCGAAGCCCGAAGCATGGAGAGCCGGCCGGAGAGCAGCCGGCCAACCATTACTTGATCTCGACCTTGGCGCCCGCGTCCTCGAACTTTTTCTTGATGGTCGCGGCCTCGTCCTTGCTGACGCCTTCCTTGACGGTCTTGGGCGCGCCGTCAACCAGGTCCTTGGCTTCCTTGAGGCCAAGGCTGGTGACTTCGCGAACTGCCTTGATAACGTTGATCTTGTTGCCGCCGATGTCGGTGAGAACAACGGTGAATTCCGTCTTCTCTTCCGCCGGAGCCGCCGCGGCAGCCGCGCCGCCCGCGGCCGCGACCACGGTGGCCGCAGCAGCAGAAACGCCGAAGGCTTCTTCCATTTTCTTGACCAGGTCGGACGCTTCAAGTAGCGTCAGGCCCTTGATTTCTTCCAGGATCGTTTCGACTTTCGACATGACTGCGATTTCTCCTCTCAATTTTCTGAATAAAATTTTCGGAACCGCGGCGGGCGGGGGCCCGCTTAGCCCCAAACCCCTACGAACTAAACTTTTCTGCCTTGGCCGCTTCGCTGACGGTCACGGCAAGATTGCGCGGCAAGGCATTGAGCGTGGCCGCGATCCGCTGAGCCGGGGCGTTAAGGAGGAACATGATCTTGCTGATCAATTCATCCTTGGACGGCATAGTGGCGAGCTGTTGGATTTCCGCCACGGAAATCACTCGGCCCTCGACCACCCCGGACTTGAATTGGAACGACGGAACTTCCTTGGCCACCTTGGTAAGAGCCTTGGCGAGGGCCACGGGGTCGGTATCCGTGTAGGCGATGGAATTGGTACCCCTCAGATTCTTGAGCACGCCCTCGGCGGGTGTGCCAGAGCCGGCAAGTTCCGCGAGGGTGTTCTTGACGACCTGATACTTGCCGCCGGCAGCCTGCACGGCGCGGCGGAGTTTGGTGTCGTTGACGACGGTGATGCCCTGGAAGGTGGTGAGAATTACGGTGGACACCTTCGCGAGCTCGGTTTTCAGCTTGTCCAGATCCTGTTGCTTTTCGCTTTTCTTCTTCATTCTGGGTCTCCGCTAATCTCTCTCCGCGCTACGCGGCGGTTGCCAAGGTCTCGGCCTCGACGATATCGACGAGGATGCCCGGACCCATGGTCGAAGTCAGGGTGATCTTCTTGACGTACTTTCCCTTTGCCGCGGCGGGCTTGGCCTTTAGAACGGCGGCGATAACCGAGTGCGCGTTTTCCGCAAGCTTGAGAGCGTCAAAATTAATCTTGCCGACGGGGCAGTGGACGATGCCCGCTTTGTCCACGCGAAATTCCACTTTACCGGCTTTGGTTTCTTTCACGGCCTTGGTGACGTCCGCGGTGACGGTGCCCGTTTTAGGATTGGGCATGAGGCCGCGCGGGCCCAGCACCTTACCAAGTTTACCCGCCGAACGCATCATGTCCGGCGTGGCGATGACAGCGTCAAAATCGGTCCAGCCTTCCATGATTTTCTGAACCATATCGTCGCCACCGACGAATTCCGCTCCGGCTTCCTGGGCTTCGCGCTGCTTATCACCGCTTGCCAGAACGAGCACGCGAACGGCTTTGCCGAGGCCGTGGGGGAGAACGACGGTGCCGCGAACCACCTGATCGGAATGCTTCGGATCCACACCCAGATTGATGGCCAGTTCGACGGTCTCGTTGAACTTGGTGTGGTGCGTTTTCTTGATCAGCTCGGCCGCTTCGGCGAGCTTGTACGGACGCGCTTCCACCTTCTTGCGCGCATTCTCCACATGTTTTCCGGACTTCTTGGCCATTTCTACCTCTGCGATCTCCTGGCGCCTGTGACTCCCTAGGCTTCCACGACTTCCAGACCCATGTTGCGAGCCGTGCCCATGACGGTACGGACCGCGGAGTCCAGATTGGTGGTGTTGAGATCGACAAGCTTGATCTTGGCGATTTCGACGACCTGCTTCTTGGTGACCTTGCCGACCTTGTTGCGATTGGGCTCCGGCGAACCCTTGGCGATGCCCGCAGCGCGAAGCAGCAGGATGGAAGCGGGCGGCGTCTTCAACACGAACGTAAAGGAGCGGTCCGTGTAGATGGTGACGAGGACGGGGAAAATCATCCCGTCGGCTTCTTTCTGCGTCTTGGCGTTGAACTGCTTGCAGAAATCCATAATGTTGACGCCGTGCGGGCCGAGCGCGGTGCCCACGGGGGGCGCCGGAGTGGCTTTGCCAGCCGGCAATTGCAGCTTGATGGTTGTCTGTACTTTCTTTGGCGGCATCTTTCCTCTACCTCAATCCTGTTGATGCGGCGGCAGCAGACCGCCGGAATTCATCCCAGCTTTTCCACG
>Ga0209517_10004849_pt1 | contig 17442 bp, 12 predicted proteins | sample PeaSoiMetSII2010_FD_187695 | JGI IMG/M metagenome (GOLD analysis project Ga0209517, IMG submission 187695) | Peat soil microbial communities from Weissenstadt, Germany - SII-2010 (SPAdes) (version 2) | ecosystem: Environmental > Terrestrial > Soil > Wetlands > Peat | place: Germany...
CAAAGCGGGATTCAAGCCTCTGATACTCGAGCGCAGCGCGCAAGTCGGCGGCGCCGCCGTGACGGACGAGTTTCATCCCGGATTCCGTGTCTCCACTCTGGCCCACACTGCGGGACCGATCCGGCCGGAGATTGTGCGTGACCTGCAATTGGAGCAGCACGGGCTGAGGCTGATCACTCCGGAAGTTTGCACCACCGCACTTTCGCCCGACGGCCGCGCCCTCACGCTCTATCAGGATGCAGACAAATCGGCGCAAGCGATCGCCGCCTTCTCCCAGAAGGATGCGGTTAAGTATCCGGAATTTCAGCAGTCGCTCGCCAAGATCAGCAAGGTCATCGCCGAGGCACTCGCCACCACGCCGCCTGACATTGACCATCCTTCGAGCGGTGATCTGTGGAGCATGCTCAAGACCGGGCGGGCGATCCGCAATCTGGGAAAGAAAGATATGTACCGCCTGCTGCGCTGGGGACCGATGGCTGTGGCCGATCTGGCGGCGGAATATTTCGAAACCGAGCTGCTGCGGGCGGTCATCGCGGCCCGCGGCGTCTTCGGGACCTTCCTTGGCCCATGGTCCGCCGGAAGCGCGCTGGTATTGCTGATTCGCGCGGCGGGAGATACGCATCCCGCCGGCTCGGCGTTCTTTGCCGCGGGCGGCATGGGAGCGCTCACACGGGCGATGGCATCGGCCGCTAAGGCTGCCGGAGCCGAGGTCCGCACCAGCGCCGACGTGATTGAAATTCGCGTGCAGAATGGCGTGGCCACCGGAGTGCTCCTCTCCACCGGCGAAGAAATTCAGGCTCGCGCGGTCATCTCCAACGCCGACCCGAAACACACGCTGCTCAAGTTGACCGATCCCACCCATCTGTCGCCCGATTTCGTCCAGAAACTCCAGCATTACCGCGGCAATGGCACGGTGGCGAAAGTCAATCTCGCGCTCGCCGGGCTGCCAAAATTCGCCGCGCTGAAAAATGGCGACGCCGGCGCGCTCAAGGGGCGCATTCACATCGGCAACGAAATCGATTACCTGGAGCGCGCCTTTGACGAATCCAAGTACGGCAATTTCTCTCGCCAGCCCTATCTCGAAGCCACCATTCCGTCGCTCACCGATCCCACGCTCGCTCCCGAGGGCAAGCATGTAATGTCCATTTACATGCAGTACGCGCCCTACAAGCTGAAGGGAGACTGGGAAGAGCAGCGCAAAGCGCTCGGCCAAACCGTGGTGAAGACTTTGGCGGAATACGCGCCCAATCTGCCCGAACTGATTCTCACCCATCAGATCATCACGCCCCGCGACCTCGAAGAGGTCTACGGGATGACCGGCGGGCAAATCTTCCATGGCGAGATCGCGCTCGACCAGTTCTTCACCATGCGTCCCTTGCTCGATTGGGCGCGCTACCGCACTCCGATCCAGAACTTGTATTTATGCGGGAGCGGAACCCATCCGGGAGCAGGATTGACCGGCGGCTCGGGCGCAAACGGCGCGCGGGAGATATTGAAGGATCTGAAGCGCTAGTTCTGGCAGCTTGCGCAAAGACCCTGACTTGTGGCCGCGCGGCCGAGTTATGAGTGAAATCGCGATCCCTCGCCAACAACAGGGACGCAAGCGTCCTGGTCTGCGGGTGTCGAGTATGATAGTGAGTTCTGAACGCGGATTGTGAAGTTGGAATGGAACTACGAAGGCAAGAATTGTTGCAGTCCGCGAGTTATTTGGCATGCGTCATTGTGGCTCGGCGAAGCTCGTTTGGAGTTCTGGCCTTTCCAATCATTCTCTGATCTGGTGACACGAATTGAAGACACAATCATCGAGAATTGTTCTAGCCGGCTTGGTTTTGCTCCTTGCTCTTATGGCTCTGCTTGCGGGCGGGGCTGCGCGACGCGAGTCCGTCACCATTGATGAAGTGGCGCACATCGGGGCGGGTGTGAGCTATCTGCAGAAGCTGGACATGCGGATGAATGAGGAGCACCCCCCCTTGGCGAAGGTGCTGGCCGCGCTGCCGCTTGTCGTTCGCGGAGTGCACGCCGACTATTCCAGCGTATCGTGGACGTTCAGCCTTGGACTGTTTAACTTTGAACTGTTTAAGCAGTTCTTCGGTGAATGGGTCTTCGGCCACTGGCTCATCACTCGATGGAATGACCCTATCGCGACGGTCTTCTGGGCACGGCTATCCATGTTGTCTCTGACGTTGGTTCTGGGGATTGTGCTCTTTGCCTATGGCTCCCGCCTCGGTGATCCATGGGGTGGGCTGCTCTGCCTTTGCGCTTATGCCACCATGCCTGTCATGCTCGCGTTCGGGCCTCTGGTCTTAACCGACATGGCAATCACCTTGTTTTCCGTCCTGACCGTGTGGGCCTTTGCCAGCATGTGGCGGTCTCCGTCGCAGGGGACGGTCCTGAGGTTCGGCCTTGCCCTCAGCGGGGCGCTGCTGTCCAAGTTTTCTGCCGGACTTCTCTTCTTTTGTTTCGCCGCATTCATCCTTAGCCTGCGCTGGCGTCCGGCCTCGGAGCAGCCGGCAGACAAAGAGGAGCTCCGGGCGTGGCGGCGCACCAGATGGCGGAGTCTTATAAAGGGCACCTTGTTTGCCGCACTGGTGGTTTATGCCGTCTATTTTGTCCTCTCGTGGAATGAGCCCACCGATTCCCTATATTTCCTTGGACACAATGCGGCGGCTCTGCTGCTTCGCAGACTGCTCATGCCACCGTGGATCTACCTGCGGGGCTTGGCGGTGTTCGCCTTCACCGGGAAGCCGCCCGCTTTCATTCTGGGTCATACGTATCCGCATGGCGTGTGGTTTTACTTTCCGGTCTTGTTCTTGCTGAAGTCCCCCCTCGCCTTCCTCTTTTTGCTGCTTCTCGCGCTGCTGGTCAGCCTCGTGGCAAAGTTTCGCCGGGTGCAACTCGCAGTGGTACCGAAAGGGCTGGAGTTGCACTGGCGAGCAGTGTGGGTCTCCCTAGCGGTCTTCACCGGAGCATGCATGCTGAGCCGAATGCAGTTCAGCTTCCGCCACTTCTCAGTTCCCTTGGCACTGCTGTTGCTCTTGCTGGCGCCACTTCCGCGCACGCTGGAGTCGCTGCGGCGATCGGGTTGGCCTGCCGCCCGCGCCGTCCTCTGGCTCACGGTCGCGTTGGCCCTGGCGTCCGTGGTAACCGCCGTGCGCGCGTACCCCTACTATCTTCCTTTCTTGAACTCGTTGAGCGCCGGCCGCCCCGGCTATGCTTTGGTAAGCGATTCCAATCTCGACTGGAACCAGGCTCTTCCCGACGTGGAGGACTTCGTACAGCAGCACGGTCTGAAACGCGTCTTGGTCGATGAGTACGGGTTTTCAGACCCCACAGTGTACGTCCCCGAAGCGCAGTTCTGGAACTGCCAGCAGCCCGCTCCAGAGGACGGCGGCCAGTGGGCTGTGGTCTCCGCGAACATGATTGAGGACGGTCACAACTGCCTTTGGCTGCTGCGCTTTCCACACGAACCTCTGGCTGGCGGCAGCATGTATGCATTCCAACTCCCGACCGTGGTGCCTCCGGCGGGAACCCCTGGGGGTCCACCTTTGCCCGAGCAGTATCACCAGTTTGGTGGACAGCCTTTTCCCGAGGACATCCGGCTCGTTTTCCTCAACTGCATCCGCGATCCGCAACAGCTCCAGCCGACCTGGGACCGCATGACAGCGATAATGCAGGCTGAGATGGAGAAAAGAAGAAAGAAATCAAACAGCACGAAGTAGCACGCAGCATTAGTGTAGTTGTGGAAATCAGCGATTACACTCTTTGACCCGGTTGTGAGTCCATGGGCGTTACTTTTTGGCACTTCGCGGCAGGCGCAGTGCTTTTGATGTTCTTGGTGCCACTGGATTCTCTGCTCCAGCGTCGCTTTTGCCGGCATTCGGTTGTTCTGGTGCCAGACTTTATTCAGCATGACGATTGCTCCACACGGCCAATATGAAGAATACCGCCATTCTCTTGATCTCTTGCCCTGACGCGAAGGGCGAAGTCGCGACCATTGCCGACTTCATCTACCACCACAATGGCAACATTCTGCATGCCGACGAGCACGGCGACCAGGAATCGGGCCTTTTCCTGATGCGCGTGGAATTCGATCCCAAGGACTTCGACATTGACCTTTCTCAGAAAGACCTGGCCGATTTCACCAAGTACTTCGCCCCGGTGGCGGAAACCTACCACATGCAATGGCGGTTAGCGCAATCGTCCCACCGCCCGCGGATGATTATTTTTGTTTCCAAGTTCGGCCACTGCCTGGTGGATCTGCTCTACCGCCAGCAAAGCGGCGAGTTGGCCTGCGACATTCCGCTGATTATTTCCAATCATCCCGACAACCAGCCGATCGCCGATTTCTACAAGATTCCCTACGTGGTTGTTCCGGTCACGCAAGAAAACAAGAGTCAGGCCGAGGCCAAAATTCAGTCACTGGTAAATGAGCGCCAGCCGGACTTCATGGTGCTGGCGCGCTACATGCAGATTCTTCCCATCGAGTTCGTGCAGCGCTATTCCCATCGCATCATCAACATTCACCACTCTTTTCTGCCGGCGTTCGTTGGCGCCCGTCCCTATCACCAGGCCTTTGAGCGCGGGGTGAAGATCATTGGCGCAACCAGCCACTACGTCACCGAAGTGCTCGACGATGGCCCCATCATCGAACAGGACGTGGTCCGGGTTTCCCACCGCGACGAGGTGGAAGACTTGATCCGCAAAGGCCGCGACCTGGAGAAGGTCGTACTCTCGCGCGCCGTCGCCTGGCACGTCGAAAACCGCGTTCTGGTCTACGGCAACAAGACCGTGGTCTTCTGAGTCTCAATCGCCGTGAGCGTTGCGCGGAAGTTCATGAACCTCCGGTAAGGCCCTCATTTCACAGCAAGAAAGTGTCGCTCCGGTGGTAACTTGCACCGGAAGTAACCTATCGGTTTTACTTTTACATTAGTAAAGTTTTAGGGAAGGACTTTCACTCTCGAGGGCACTTTTGGCCGAAGAACTTCGCTTTGAACTCTCCATTCTGGCGACCGTCCAGGGCTTTTACCAGAAGCTGCTGGGGGATTCGCTGGGCGGGGAAGTGCCCGTTCCGAGAGGGCTCGACGAAGACGCGCTGCGCCATTCCGAGCACGAATTACCCCACACTTTGTCCCGGATGTATCGCTGGCTGCATCTGCTCGACATGGCAATCACGCCTGCGATGCTGCGCCAGGCCCTTACCCCGGACACGGATTCCGAAGTGGCTGAGGCCCTGCTGCGTTACTTTGTGCGGCGGCGCGAGCCGAGCGATGTCAACCGCGACAAGACCGATCTGATCGCGACCTTCCTTTACCGCCATCCGCGCGTGCCCGGCCAGTGGGAGCAAAGCGGTTACGGGCTGGACGGAGCGCTGCCTTTGTCGCCCTTCGAGATCGCGCTGATTGAAATTCTGGCCGATACCGATGTGCCCTCGCTGCCGGAAGAGCACGTGCAATTGCTGCGGCGCTTCGATCCAATGCGCGAAGAGGTTTCCCGCTTCCACGACTTCAACGCTCTGATCGATTCCGGCGTGATCGGCCGCGTCCGCGAATTGAAGCAGTGGCTGGATTCTTCCTTTTATCATCCCGGCGTGCTGGCCACAGTCGCAGCTTATAACGCGTCCTTCGGCACAAAGTTCGACGAATTGTTCGCCAAGGCGCTCAACGAGATCAAACAGTTCGGACAGGCGCTGGAGGAAATGGGCGGCACCATTCTCAGCACTGTGGACGGGGTGGAAGTCACGGTGGAGCACGTCGCGGCCATCGAACAGATGCAGATGCTGCAGGCCGATTACGGCAGCACCCTGGAGAAGTTTCGCCGCGTATCGAAATTGAAAAAGGAGCTGGACCGGAGGCCTCCCATCCGCCGCCCGCTGCTCAGCCCGGCGGCGCGCGCATCACGCGCGGGGGGAGGCGCGGCTGCTGCTCCGAAGCCTGCCCGGATCAGCGCGGCGAAGGCCCCTCCTGCAGTCCCCGTGTTCCAGCCGCCGGCCATTACCGCGCATCAGATTTCGGCCGAAGAAGCCAAACTCCGACGGGTCGAAGAATCCATTCGCGTCTTTGTGCGAGTCGCCGATCCCAAATACCGCCAGGTTGTGCCCATGCGCTTCTTCAACCTGACCCTGACTGTGGCTGAAGCTGACGCCTACAACGCCGCCTTCCTCGAAGAAAAGAGTCTGCGCGCCGACGTGGCCCGCACCCTGATCCGTCTGGTCTCGATTTCGGCGCGTATCAGCACCGAGTTGGAAGATCTGAAGCGCAGCCAGAAAATGTCGTCGCTTTGGAAGCTTCACGCCGACGGAGTCGTCGTCCTGCTCGACATGGCCAGCACCTCCACCGAAGATGCCGGCAGCGTCGCCAGACTTGCTGAACAGGCGGGCGCGGGCCTGGCGGCCAAGTCCATCCACGAGTCCGTTCAGAAGTTGCGGGCCCATTCTGATACTGCCGTGAAAACCCTCGCCAACGTGGGCTAGAGACACCTAGAGGCCATGCCTTTACGGCGTGCGAACGCGCTTGCTCACATTTGCCCCTAGCCGCTGGAAATCTCGCGTGTTCCAGGTGTAGAGAATATCTGCCTTCGCTTTGACAGCACACGCTCCCAGCAGCGCGTCATACAGCGCTCCCCCCTGGATACCAATCCCCGCAGCTTCGCGGATTGCCGAAATATACTCCGCAACCTCTAGCGCGACCACATTCAGCCGTTCTTCGATTGCTTCCAGGCACAAGATCGCCTGCTCCGGTGCTGCGCGGTATTTGCCCGGCAATCGAGTCAGGGTCGCATATACCTCAGCCAGGCAATGGGCGGCGCAATACCCGCAGCTAAGATCGACTGCTGAAAAAGCAGCCAGACTGCGCTGGTGGTGCTCGTGACCAGGGATAAAGACGGGCACCAACGCGGATGTGTCGAAGAACGACCTCACCGCACCCTTCCCTGCTTGGCCGATCGAGTCTTGGAATCAAGTTGAGAACCGAGCGCGGAGCGTTCGCGCTCCCGGCGAATGTCCCGCAGCACCCGATCGGTCGCGGCGGCAGAAATCGGTTCGTCGAAATCCAGAACCCAGATCCCTCGTTTCTTCCGCATCCCGACCCGGGCCCTTACGGGGCGAAGAACGATCTGATCCTCGGAACTCTCCAACTCCAGGGAATCCCCGGCGGCGAGCTGCAGTTCGTCTCTAACCGGCTTGGGCAAAACTACGCGGCCCGCCTTGTCTACAGTGAGAGTGGTAATCATAATGCCATTATACCATACCATCAGCCATACATAAATGGTATCCACTCAGAGAGATTGCCCCCAAAAACAAAAGACGGGCGATTTTCCGCCCGTCTTTCTCACAGCTCGTAGCTAATTGATGTCGAACTGCTCCTGATGCAGCGCCGGATCGCTCTTCACGATGATGGTGCGCTTGGTCAGTTCCTCCATCTCGGTCAGCAGGCGCGCGTTGTTCGACTTCAACTCCTTGGCCACATCGGGATGCACGCGCAGCATGACGTCTTCGTGCTCCAAGTGTTTGGTGATCTTTCGCATCTCCACGTAAATCTCGTTGCAGATTGTGGTCACCGATTTCACATAGCCGGTCGCCTGGCAATACGGGCAGGGCGCCCCGATGGTGCGCTCGAGCGATTGCTTGACCCGCTTGCGGGTGATGGCAACCAGCCCGAAATCGTTGAACTGCAGCGTCTTGGATGGGGCACGGTCGTGGCGGAGTTCTTCTTCCAGGGCCTGCATCACGCGCTGGCGGTTCCGCCGCTCATCCATGTCAATGAAGTCAATGATGATGATGCCGCCCAGATCGCGCAGGCGAATCTGCCGCACGATCTCTTTGATCGCGTCCACGTTGGTCTTGACGATCGTGTCTTCCAGGCGCTGCGTTTTGCCCACATACTTGCCCGTGTTGATGTCAATCGCCACCAGGGCTTCGGTCTGGTTGATCACGATGTAGCCGCCGCTCTTCAGCCAGACTTTCGACTTGAGCGCCTTGTTCATTTCTTCGGCCAGGCCGAATTGCTCGAACAGCGGCGTCTCTTTCGTGTAGAGCTTCACACGCTTGACCAAAGCCGGCTGGAAGCGGTTGAAGAAACGCAGGATGCGCTCATATTCCGGTTCCGAGTCCACCCAGATCACGTTGAAGTCGCTGGTGACCTGGTCGCGCAGCACGCGTTCGACGACATTGAGATCGTGGTAAATCAGCGCTGGCGGCTTCGAACTCTCGGCGCGCGTTCGAATCTCGTTCCACAACCCCTTCAGGAAGCGGATGTCGGCGCGCAGTTCCTCCTCGCTCGTGTTCTGCGCCGCGGTGCGCACGATGAATCCGCCATGGCCGTTCTCGCGTTCGCTCTGGATGATCCGCTTCAGGCGCAGGCGTTCTTCCTCCGATGAGATCTTGCGCGACACTCCGGTGTGGTTGACTGTAGGCATGTAAACCAGGAACCGTCCCGGCAGCGCAATGTGGCTGGTGATGCGGGCGCCTTTCTTGCCGATGGGTTCCTTGGCGATCTGGACCAGGATTTCCTGGCCTTCCTTGAGCAAGTCGGTGATCATCGGCACCGGAGCCGACTCGCGCCGGCGAAAACGGCGTCCACCACCGCCGCTGCTGCCGCGGCGTCCGCGCTGACCGCGGCGCTCGTACGCCGGCCTAGGCGCACGTTGCGTCAACCCCGCCGTACTCGAGGGCGCACGCACCTCGACCCGCGCATCCACGGTGCCGTCGCCCCGGGCTTCCGCCTCCAGCATGGCTTCCGCTTCGGCCTGAGCTTCCTCTAGTTCGAATTCTTCGCTGTCTTCCTCGGCTTCGGCGGGAGTTCCTTCCGCGGCATGAGCCTCGCCCCCCTCCTCGGCCAGCGACGACCGGTGAATCTCCGTAACCGCTTCCCGGGCATCGCCGTTCAGGTGTACGGGGCCGGCCGCCTGCGTCTCCTCCTCAAATTCGTCGTACTCCTCATCGGAGGCAGCTTCGTAACGGATCGTGTCCGCCTCCTCTTCCTCGATGGTCTCTTCCTCCATCGTGCCCGGAGTCGCGAACACGGGCGTCTGGTCGGGAGGGGCTGGTGGAGGGATCGGCTTGTCCATTTCCTCCTGAAACTCGCGGATTTGCTCGCGCACCTGTTCATCCCGAACAGGCTCCGCTGTACCAATTTCTTCTTCTTCCAGCGCCGCGCGCGCCTCACCCGGCCACCCGAGAGTGGGCAGGCTGTCCTCTTCCGGACGCCGAAACTCCTGGTTCCATTCCGTGGTTGTCGCCGCAGACTCGCTGGGTTCTTCCTGGGCAATGTCTTCGTGTTCTTCGTGCAGGGGCTCGGCTACCGCTTCCGCCGCTGCAAAAATGGGCTCATCCTCGGGGAAGGCAGACGCCACAGGCGCCGCTCCCTCGCCGGGCAATGCCGGTTCGCCTTCGGTTGTGGCTTTCTCGGCTGGCGGCGTCGCTGCGGGCGCTGGTTGCTGCGCCCAGCGCTGATACTTGGAAATGGACTCGCCCGGCAGCAGGATCGGCTCATACCCCGGAGGAGGTCCCGAGGGCTGACTTCGGCCATCTTCCGGACCACGCGCGGTTTCCGCAGGACGAGTGTAGCGCGAATCGGTTCCCCGATCTGGCCCGCGATCCGGACCGCGATCCCGGCCATCGCGGCGTCCGCCGCGGCGGCGACGGCGGCTGCGGAAGCCTCCTCGATCGCGGTTCTGGAAATCGCCCCCATCCGCGGAGTCCTGCGCTCCGGTTGCCGGCGACGAAGCCTGGGTTTCCCTGGCCTCGCCCTCGGCAAGTCCCGCGTCCGATTCCTTCTCCAAACCGGACTCGCTAACGACCGCTGCCTCAGGTGCTTGTGGCGCACCCGCAACGTTCTCGACTTGGCTGGGCTGCCGCAGATCTTGCACCGCCCGGCCGGCCGGCACGGCGTCGGTTAGATCCTCGTCCTGGTCCTCCAGTTCCATAAAGTCAGAAACATAGAGGAAGGCATCGCGTTCTAATCCGATGTCTACGAACGCCGATTGCATGCCGGGCAGCACGCGCGTGACTCGCCCTTTGTAGATGGATCCCGCTAAGGTGTATTCGTTCTCGCGCTCGAGGTAGATTTCCGCGAGCAGATCATCTTCCACCAACCCCACCTTGGTTTCATGAGGCGTGGAAGAGACAAATAGTTCTTTGTTCATCAAACACTCCGGTCCCGCCCGGGCTCATTTACGAGGTTGGGCGGGCTTCAGCGGCGCGGAGTCAGGAAGGTTGCGGGAGGATTGGTCGAAACGTAGAAGAGCCTGGCGATGCTGCCCCGGGTAGGGGACGGCCTTGGCCGGAGAGTCCTTCTCTTGGCCGGGTCCGTTGCACAAGCTTGGGAATCTTTTGCACTTATCGCTTTAACTTCCGCCGGGGTTGTGACCGCACTCTCAGACCGTTTGGTCTTGGGGCCGTTCCCTGCCCGGCTGCTCTCGAAGCTTCAATCCTGCCCGGCCTTCCACTGCACGTTTTTGGAGTGCAACCCGGCCGGTGAAATACCCCCTTTACGCGAGGGCGATCGATATTTTTTGGCGCTGCGCCTCCAGATTCTGGCCTAACAACGCGCAGCTCACTGCTTCCCTGCCTCTCCCCTTGTCCAACCTTTGTCGGAATCAGCTCACCCAGCTAATTCACGAAGCGGCGCATACGAACATTCATAACCATCCCCAGCGCCAGGAACATGAACAATACGGAAGACCCACCATAACTCATCAACGGCAGGGGTATTCCAGTGACCGGCATAAAACCGACCACCATGCCGACGTTGACCAGGATATGGAAGCTAAGCACAGCCACCACACCCATCACCACGAACGTGCCAGCGCGGTCGGGCGCTGTCTGCGCGTTCTGGGTCAAACGCATCAGCACAATGAAGTATAACAGCAGAACCCCGAGCGCGCCTACGAATCCATGTTCCTCGGCGAACGCCGCGAAAATGAAATCCGTCTGCGGTACAGGCAGGAAAGCCCCGTGTGTTTGCGAGCCTTTCCCGCCCCACAGACCTCCAGAACCTACCGCAATCATGGATTGCTCAACTTGGTACCCCGAGCCCTGAGGATCGGCCTCGGGATTGAGAAAACTGGTCAATCGCTGTCTTTGGTACGACTTCAACACGTGCACGCGAGGAACAAAAAAGACCGCCCCAATCGCCACCGCCGCCAGCAGGGCCACCGCCAGACCCTGCTTCCATTGCAACCCACCAAGAAAAACACCGATGACGGCGATGGGAACATAGGTCAGGGCCGTCCCAAGATCGGGTTGAGCCAGCACCATCAGCATGGGTACGCCGACAATGGCTCCCGCCTTCATGAAATCCGACCAGGAGAGATCCCGGTGGCGCATTTCCGCGAAATACTTGGCCACCGCCAGGATCAGGATCAGCTTGACCCATTCCGAGGGCTGGAAGTGAGTGCCTCCGATCCTGATCCAGCGTTTTGCTCCCAAAGCCCTCGTTCCGAACACCAGCACCGCCATCAGCGAAGCAATCCCGCCAATGTAGTACCAATGAATCTGGTCGAGCAGCGCCTGATAATTCACCAGGCTGATCAGGAACATCATGCCCACGCCCGCCAGCACCCAGTAGATCTGCCGGACGTGCGCCCCGGCGAACTTGGTGTGCATGGTGGCGCTGTGGATCTCCATCACTCCCAGGCCGCAGATCATCACCACGAAGCCCAGCAGAACCCAGTCAAAATCACGGAATGAAACGTAGCGTGCCATTGGAAATCAGTTGCCAGTAGTCAGTCGCCCAGTTGCCAGTAAACACTTTCCGAATTGTCATCCTGAGCGAAGCATCAGCTTCGCGAAGCGAAGGTGATGCGCAGTCGAAGGATCACTACCCCGCCTACACGGCCAAATCCGCGCTTGGGAGTTCCCAAGCGAGAATGTCATCCTGCTCATCTCCGCCTACTTGCCTATCGATCGCGGATACTACGGGCACTCGGGATTCGCGACTCAAGGCTCGCAACTCACAACTACCGCATTCCCGGCGCAGCCGTCGCCAAAGGCGGCGGCTTCTTCGGTAAATCGAGAACGAACCGGCCGCCGTGCAGCGTATCTTTTCCTCCATCGGAATCCGGGTCCGTCCACAGTGCGCCCACGTCGACCTTGCCGTCGCCCTTCGGTTTCTCAACCATCTTCTGCGGCGTGCGGCGCTGTTTCTCGACGTAAGCCTTGATCACCTGGGTCGCCAGCCGCGCTGCCAGCTTGCCGTGCTCGCCCCCCTGGAAGAGCACGCAGACGACGACGTCTGGATTCCTTCGCGGCGTGAAGCCCACGAACCAGCCATTCTGCGCAAAATCTTCATCGTTCTTGTGCTTCGCACGCAGCACCAGCGACACGATCTGCGCCGACCCTGTCTTGCCGGCAATCTCGATACCCGGAATGCCCGCCGAGGGCGCCGTGCCGCCCGGCTGCAATACCTTCACCAACGCGTCCGTGATCAATTCCCATCCGGCAGGATCAATCGGAACGCTCTTCACTTCCGTATAGTTCGCCGTTTCCACGTATCCTGGCGGAAGTCCGTCCGGTTTGACCACGTGCGGCACAACCAGGCGCCCTCCCATGGAGACCGCCGCGACGGCGCGCAACAGTTGCACCGGCGTCACCGTAACCGCGCCCTGCCCGATGCCTACGGAAATCGTCTCACCCGCAAACCACTTCTGTTTGAAATTCCGGATCTTCCATTCTTCCGAGGGCATCACCCCGCTGGCCTCATTCGGCAGATCAATGCCCGTCTTCTGTCCCAATCCAAGCATGGTCGCGTATTTCGCAATCTTTTCAATGCCCAGTTTTTCGGCCAGCGTATAGAAGAAGACGTCGCACGATTCGAAAATTCCCTTCTCCAGATCCACTGCCCCATGGCCGCCCTTGAGATGACAGCCGAACCGCCGGCCATAAAACTCGGCGCTGCCGGTGCAGTTCACATGGAGAGTCTGGGCAATCCCCTCCTGCCAGCCGGCCACCGACATGATCACCTTGAACGTCGAACCGGGGGCCAGTTGCGCCTGAATGGCCTTGTTCAGCAGCGGCTTGTCAGGATCATTGAGCAGCTTGTTCCATTCCTCGTGCGATACATGCACCGCAAAACTATTGGGATCAAAGGTCGGCCCGCTCACCATGGCGAGAATTTCGCCCGTGCGCGGGTCCATGGCGACGATGGCTCCGTTTTTCCCTTGCAGCGTCTCTTCCGCGGCAATCTGCAGATCAATATCCACCGTCAGCTGCAATGGTTTGCCCGGCACGGCTTCAGTTTCACCCAGGTGTCCGACTTCCCTGCCATGGCTGTCCACCAGAGCCTGCCGCGAACCGTTCTGCCCCATTAGCAGCGCGTTGTATTGCCGCTCCACTCCCGAGATCCCGACGACGTCGCCGGGCTTGTACAGCTCGAATTGGGGCTGGTCCAGCATGTCTTCGCTCACCTCGCCCACATAGCCGATCAAGTGCGCCATGAAGCCGTTGCGCGGGTACAGACGGCGATGGGACATGATCGTATCCAACTCCGGCAGCTCGTTGCGGTGGGAGTCGATGAATTGCAAATCGTCCGGAGTGATGTCTTCTTTCAGAAAAATCGGCTGGTACTGCGGCATCGTGGCGAAGTGCCGGATGCGCGCCCGCACTTCATTCGGATCCAGATGCAGACCGCGGGCAATCAGGTCCGCGTCGGCATTGAGGTCGCGCGAGGAATCGCGCAGCAGCAGCGCGGTAAACGACGGATAGTTGTCTACAATCGTGCGCCCATTGCGATCGAGAATCTTGCCCCGCGGCGCCAGGACCGGTATCTCGCGAGTGTGATTGCGTTCGGCGGCCAGCGAGTAGTAGTCGCTCCGCATCACCTGCAGTTGCCACAAGCGATAGGCCAGCACCAGGAAGACGGCGAGGATGATGTACTGCGCCGCCGTCAGGCGGATTCCCGATACTTTGTCGTCGCGGCCGAACATCAGTTGTCAGTGGCCAGTTGCCAGTTGCCAGTTAAGAGCTGCTGAGAGCACTTCCGGTCCGCAACGTGTCACTATCCTCGCTAGGTGACGTGAAGTAGGCGTTAAGAACATTGTAATGCTTGCCGCGATTGTGGCATTGCCAAAGAAGGTAACGGAAGTCACGCAGTTGTCAGTGGCCAGTTGCCAGTTGCCAGTTAAGAACTGCTGAGAGCACTTCCGGTCCGCATCGTGTCACTATCCTCGCTAGGCCACGTGAAGTAGGCGTTAGGAATATTGCAGTGCTTGCCGCGATTACGCCACTGCCAAAGAAGGTAACGGAAGTCGTAGTCTGCACCGGTTTCACTGGCAACTGGCAACCGGCAACTGGCAACTGCTCTCAGGTTCTCTGCTTGAACTTGTCCAGCACGAAGTACAGCACCGTTCCCAGCATGGCGTTGGCCAACCCGGCCAGGATGCCGCTGCGCCAACTCCAGGTCAGGCTCAGGCTTACCAGCCCGCGCGCCACCGTGAAATACACGGCGGCATGCACCAGATAGAAACCGAGCGTCACGAGAAACCGCGCTCCCGCGTTCTCCACATCGAGTTTCACTCCCAGCGACGAGGCTCCGTACCCCACGATCGTTTTGGCGATCCCGTACAGGCCCAGATGAAGACCGCCCAGCGCATCCTGCGCCAACCCGATGACAGCCCCGGTGAGCAGGCCGGATATCGGGTTGCGCCGCGAGATGCCGAAGAAAATCGTCACCAGCAGCGGCAGGTCAAGGTAGGCAAAGGCGGGAAACCGCCGCGGCACAAAAGCCTGCAGGAACAGCGCCAGCAGCGGAATGCCGATGGTTGCCGGAATACTGAACCGGTAAACCTCAACTTGTTCTCCCGATGTGTAGGTGATGGGCACGCTAGTCTGGAATGTCCTGGTCGGCAGCCGGCTTAGGAGTGGCTGGCGGAGTAGACGGCTGGGTTGACGGCTTGGCTGACGGCTTCGCCTGCGCCGGTTGCGCTTCCGCAGGCTTGTCTGGCGATGCCGGTGGCTTTGATCCGGTCGCGGCAGCGCCCGGAGTGCCAGCCGTCTTCGGCCCCGTGGCGGTGCCCGTGGGCTTTGCGCCATTCGTGCCGGAGGCTGGTTGGGCCGACCCGGCCGCAGCTCCAGCCGTAGAGCCCGCAGGTTGCGCCGGCTTGTCGGGTACCGATGGCAGCCGCTGCGCCAGAATGTCAGCCGCGCGCGTGTGGCCCAAATCTTCTGCCGTTGCTTCCCGTTGCTGCTTCTCGACCAGCACCAGCACTTCTTCCAGTTTGCTCAGGTTGGCCGCGGGCTTCACCTTGATGCTCAGAAACAGGTCCTTCCCGGTCCCTACTTTGGTCACTGTCCCGACGGGCAGGCCTTTGGGAAAAATCTGGTCGCCGCCGCTGGTCAGCACAGTCTCGCCCGGGGTCACCTGTTCGTCACTCATCACCCGCTCCAGCGTGACTTCGCCATTCGGCGTTCCTTTCAGCACGCCCTGCAGCCGCGATTTTTCGAGGATCACTCCCACGCCGCTGCTCTGATCGTTCATCAGAAGCACTTGCGAGACCGAGTGATAGACGAGCATTACTTTGCCCACAATGCCGTCGGCAGTAATCACCGCCATGTCGCGACTGACGCCCGCGTCGCTGCCCTTATCGATGTAGACAATCCGCGACAGGTCGGTGCCGCTCGAACCGATCACCTGCGCAGCCACAGTTTTCGAGATGAATTGTTCTTTGAAGGCCAGCAAGGCTTGCAGGCGGTGGGCCTGCGCCGCGTCTTCATTCAGACGCACCTGTTCCAGACGCATCTGCTCGATCTGCTCTTTGAGCTGGCGGTTCTCGACCCGCACGCCGCGCAGGTAAAAATAGTTGTGCCAGATATTGCCCGTGCCGTTCTCGATCCAGACCAGGACGCGCTCGAAGGGAGTGATCGCGCCCACGGCCCAGATGCGGATCAGGCGCGTGTTTTCCGTGTCGTTGCCGCCGCGCTTGACCTGCACTGCCAGACCCAGCACCTGCAGAAACAGCACGCCCACCAGGATGATCAGGTTGCGGTAGCGGCCGAGGACGGATTCCATAAAACAGTGGTCAGTGATCAGTGGCCAGTGGTCAGTAGTACGAAACACGGGTTTGCTGGCCACTGACCACTAGCCACTGACCACTGTTACTCAATCGAAATCTTCCTGAGCAGTTTGAAGTCGGAGAGCATCTTGCCGGTGCCGAGCACCACGCTGCACAGTGGATCGTCGGCAATCGAAACCGGCAAGCCGGTTTCTTCGCGGATGCGCTTGTCCAGATTCTTCAACAGCGCCCCGCCGCCGGTCAGCACGATGCCGCGGTCGCTGATGTCGGCCGAAAGCTCGGGCGGCGTCCGCTCCAGAGCCACGCGGATCGCATTCATGATGGTCGAAACGCATTCGCTCAACGCCTCGCGGATCTCTCCGTCGTCCACCGTGATCGTCTTGGGCACGCCTTCGATCAGGTTGCGCCCCTTGATCTCCATCGTCATCGGCTTGTCGAGCTGATGCGCGGACCCGATTTCCATCTTGATTTGCTCGGCCGTGCGCTCGCCGATCAGCAGGTTATATTTCCGCTTCAGGTAGTTCATGATGGCTTCGTCCATCTGATTGCCGGCCATGCGCACTGACCGGGAATAGACGATGCCGCTCAGCGAAATCACCGCGATGTCGGTCGTGCCGCCGCCAATATCCACCACCATGTTGCCGCTGGGTTCAGTAATGGGCAGTCCCGCGCCGATCGCCGCCACCATGGCCTGCTCGACCAGATGCACTTCGCTGGCCTTGGCGCGATAGGCCGAGTCCATGACCGCGCGTTTTTCCACCTGCGTGATCTCCGAAGGCACGCCAATCACGATGCGCGGATGCACCAGCATCTTGCGGTTGTGCGCCTTCTGGATGAAATAATTCAGCATCTTCTCGGTGACCTTAAAGTCGGCAATCACGCCGTCCTTCATCGGCTTGATGGCGACAATGTTGCCGGGCGTGCGGCCCAGCATCTCTTTCGCTTCTTTGCCGACCGCCTCGACCTCGCCTGTGTTCTTGTTGATGGCGACAATGGAGGGCTCGTTCACCACAATGCCCTTGCCGCGGGCATAGACCAGCGTGTTGGCGGTGCCGAGATCAATGGCCAGATCACTGGAAAAAATGCTGAACAGCGACCGAAGGTTGTGGGCGCGCGTCGCGCCTGAATGAAATCCGTTCTTTGACATGACGAAATGTTCCGTCTTTCTACTTTCCTGCTCTCCCGGGAATATTCCCGGGATTCTCTGTCAGGGTATTGGCTGCCCTTATTCTAAGGGATTACCAGCAACCCTGCTCGAATTCAAAGTTTCAAGGTTTCAGAGTTTCAAAGTTTCAAAGTGAAGACCTGCCATCTTCTGAACCTCGGACACGCGCCGAGGTGAGAGCTCGCAACGTTGAAACCTTGAAACGTTGAAACTTTGAAACCTTGCTCCTACTGAATAATGATCTTCTTCTGCTGCGTATTCACTCCGCCCTG
>Ga0209517_10004850_pt1 | contig 17442 bp, 7 predicted proteins | sample PeaSoiMetSII2010_FD_187695 | JGI IMG/M metagenome (GOLD analysis project Ga0209517, IMG submission 187695) | Peat soil microbial communities from Weissenstadt, Germany - SII-2010 (SPAdes) (version 2) | ecosystem: Environmental > Terrestrial > Soil > Wetlands > Peat | place: Germany: Weissenstadt...
CCGGCCTCATCTCCGGCACTCCCACCTCTGCCGGCACCTCCAATGTCACCGTCAGCGCCACCAACAGCGGCGGCACTGGCAGCGCGCCTCTCACTTTGACTGTCACCCTCGCGCCTCCCTCCATCACCAGCAGCGCCACTGCCTCCGCTACCGTCGGCACCAACTTCTCTTACCAGATCACCGCCACTAACTCGCCCACCAGCTTCAGTGCCTCCGGACTGCCCACGGGACTCTCCGTCAATACCGTCTCCGGCCTCATCTCCGGCACTCCCACCTCTGCCGGCACTTCCAATGTCACCGTCAGCGCCACCAACAGCGGCGGCACTGGCAGCGCTCCTCTGACGCTCAATGTGAATTCCACTTCCTTCGTCCAGACTGCCGCCAGTGCGACTCCCGGATCAGCGAGTTCGTTTTCGGTCTCCTTCCCCCAAAGCACTGGCGCGGGAGATACGATTTTAGTCGGATTTGATTTCGACACCAGCACCACGCCTTCGTCCATCAGAGATTCCCAAGGAAACACATTCACCCAGGTTGGAACCCAACAAACCTCTCCGGGCGGCGCACGCATGCAGTTGTACGCCGCCAAAAACATCGCAGGCGGTCCCGACACCGTGACCGTTTCTTTTTCTGCCAACTCCAGTTTTATCGAACTCTATCTCACTGAATATGCCGGGTTGGACCCTGTCAACCCCATCGATGGCCAATCCGGCACATCTGGCAACGCTGGCACGGTCTCGAGCGGCGCTGTCCCGACGACTGTAGCCGGTGACGTGATTTACGGATACTGCGTCGGAGACTGGAGTTGTACAGTTGGTTCGGGTTTCACGGCTCACTCAACGCTAAACAACAATCTGATTGAGGACAAGACGGCCGGCAATCCGGGCGCCTACGCCGCTACTGGCACTGCAACTAACGGCTGGGCCATGCAAATGGTGGCGCTCAAACCGGCCTCGTCGCCCGACACCACGCCTCCTTCGGCGCCCGCAAATCTCTCTGCGGCTGCCGCTAACACACAGATCAATCTTTCCTGGCTCGCGTCAACAGACAACGTGGGTGTAACAGGATATCTGGTCGAACGGTGCCAGGGAAGTAACTGTACGACATTCGTGCAGATTGCCTCGTTAGGCGGGACAGTCACGAGTTACAGCGACACCGGACTGGTGTCGAATACTATTTACAATTATCGCGTGCGCGCCCAGGATGCTGCAGGCAATCTTAGCGCTTATTCTAATGTAGCTACTGCCACTACAGCCAGCGGCATCGTGCCGCCGGTGATTTCCAGCAGCGGCGCGGCCGCTGGAACTGTAGGGGTCGCTTTCTCCTATCAGATCACGGCCACCAACTCGCCCACCAGTTTCGGCGCTTCGGGACTCCCCACCGGCCTCTCCGTGAATAACGCTTCCGGTTTGATCTCGGGCACTCCCACCGCAGCAGGCTCCTCCAATGTCACAGTCAGCGCCACCAACAGCGGCGGCACGGGGAGCGCAACTCTCACCATCACCGTCACCCCCGCCCCCCCAGTGATCACCAGCAGCGGCACAGCCGCCGGAACGGTAGGAGCCGCTTTCTCCTATCAGATCACAGCCACCAACTCGCCCACCAGTTTCGGCGCCTCAGGACTCCACACTGGCCTCTCCGTCAATGCCACTTCCGGTTTGATCTCCGGAACCCCCACCGCAGCAGGCTCCTCCAATGTCACAGTCAGCGCCACCAACAGCGCCGGCACGGGTACCGCTCCTCTCACCATCACCGTCACCGTCGCACCGCCGGTGATTTCCAGCAGCGGCACGGCCGCCGGAGCGGTAGGGGCCACTTTCTCTTATCAGATCACGGCCACCAACTCGCCCACCAGTTTCGGCGCTTCGGGATTGCCCGCGGGCCTGACGGTGAACACGGTCACCGGGCAGATCTCCGGAACTCCTGCGGCCGCAGCAACCTCCACCGTCGCCCTCAGCGCCACTAACAGCGCCGGCACGGGGACCGCACCGCTGCTGCTCACGATCAGTGCCGCCGGAACAGGGCCTTTGGTTTCTCACACGATTCAGATTTCCAATGACGCCGACGATGGTTACTACAACAACCACGACCCCAGCGGATGGCATAGCACTTCACAGTACAATGGAGCAGACATGGTGGGGAGTTGGGGCGGTATCAGAACTGCATGGGTTATCGGCTATCGGTTTCCGTCTACCGGCATCAATTCCGGCGATACGATACGATCCGCATATTTGCAACTGGTGAGCAGTGATAACTTCGCAACCAGCAATGCTTGCGGGGCAGAGCCCTGCACAAGCAGTATTTACACATTTCGAGTATATGGAGTAGCCCAGGACGACGGTGCAGCCTTTAGTAACACGGCCGGCAACACTCCTCTGGACGTGCCTTACACGACGGCCTACAACGATTACACCACTACCGGGCCGGGCGATGCCCATGGAAGCTGTCAGGGCCAGAACAACGGGCAAAATACCTGCACGCACACCATCGACGTCACCAATATACTCAAGGAGATCACATCCCGGCCAGGTTGGACCAACTCATCTGCCGTGCGGTTTGTCATGGTGAGCATGGATAATACCGGGCCTAACGCTTATGCAGGGTATGAGGATTATTCAGCCAATGCCAGCAAAGCAGCCACGCTGGTAGTAAATCCTCCAGTGCCTACGATCGTGTCGTCGGGCGCATGGGGCACGAGTCCGACCACTAATTATCCGACAACCTACACTCTGGGGCCATTCGTATATCCAGGCGCTTCGACACTGCTCCTGTTTCTTGGGGATTATTACAGTTTCTTGGGCGGCCCTCCGATTTCTCAGCCGACTGTAACGGATAGCTGCGGAAATACCTGGAGCATACTGGCAGGGCCGACTAACTGGGCTGCAATTACCTACCTCATGCGGAGCACTGTCTACTATGTCCAGAATCCGGTAACGTGTCCACCGGGCGACGCGATAACGGTCACAGCGGACCACCCAGAGCCCATCTATCTACATTTCTTGGCGGTCACCGGGTCAGACACCCTGCACGCCCCCGTCGCTTCCGCCATCACCAGTCCCAGCCCCGGCACCTACACTACGAACGCTGCCTCCAATTCCATCGTGCTCACTAAATCCGGACTGCTTGTGAGCTGGATATTCGGTGACTCGGACGCCCCACACACATTCATGCCGCAGACGGGCTTTCTCCTCGACTCAAATTCGACGCCGAATTATTTAACAGCAGTATTAGCAAATGTGGGACCCGGCTCCTACCAGAGCCAGTTTTCGATATCGCCGTCACCCGATGGTTGGCAAGTGGTCATCATCGGATTGCAGGTACCGTAGAAAGCAAGCGGCGCTAAGTTGTTTTTGCACGGTTCCTGGCCGTAAACGCCGACCCAAGATTCGCGGGGCGACCAAGCGATTTTAGCGCTGCCGGAACAGAAGAAACGGCCACAAACGCGCCCTCTTCCACAAATTCCGGAACAGATTGCGCACCACTCAGTGCCATTTCATAACAATTTCGCAGCGCCTGCTTTTGGACTTTCCAGTTCAGCCCCCCCACGATTCGTTTTCTGCCGATAGCGCCCAACTGCTGACGCAAAGGCTCCGAGTCCAGCAGTTTTTCGACCTGCTCAGCAAAATCGACCGGGTCGTTTCCCCTGGCGTACAGTGCGGCGCCGCCCGCCGACCGGCGGCCCTCGATGAGATCATAGAGCACCACCGGCAAACCGCAGGCCATGTACTCCAAAATCTTGACCATGGTGAGCTTGTCGTTGAAGGTATTCCTCGGATCGGGTGCTACCGCAACATCCGCCGTGGCCAGGTATTCGAGCAGATCATCGCCGTAGACTCCTCCCGTAAATCTCACCCATTCCTCCAGGCCGAGAGATGCTGCCTGAGCTTGCAACGATTGTCGTTCCGGCCCTGGACCGATAAGGACGAAAAGTGTGTCGCGGCGCTTGCGATCCTTGACCAGGTGTGCGATCGACTTCAGCAGTAAATCCAAACCATCTTGATGACCCATGATGCCCAGATAAACCACCAAATGCCGTCGTCCCTCTTTCAGTTCGAGGCGAGGTGGTGGCAGGTGGAAATCGGCCAGATCGGGGCAACTCCTCACGACGAAACTTCGATCCGGTGGAATGCCGCCGCGGGTAAGAGCGATCTCTCTGCAGGTTTCGTTCGTCGCGATTGCCACGGTTGCAGTGCGATAGGTAAGCCTCTCGGCTAAACAGATCAAACGATACAGCAAGCCCTTCCGGTGGAACTTCGCCTCGTAGAGCTCTGGTGCTGGATCGTGCTGATCGTAAACGAAGCGAACGCCAAATAATTTAAAGAAAAGGGCGATTAGAAAGATGGTATCCGGAGGATTACAGGCGTGAATAATCCGGAAGCGTGTGGAAGCGTAAATCCTGAGAGCCAAATAGAATTCAACCGCTAAGGCCCAGGTGTATTCCGCTAAATAGCTGATACGGCCCGATGCTTCAAAAGGACGGTGCCGATAAATCCTAACGCCTCCAATCGTCTCCTCGGAGGGTTCGGAGTCACGCCCCTTGGGACAGATCACGGAGACCAGGTACCCGGCTTCGGTCAATGCGCGTGCCTCGCGCCAAACCCGCGTGTCTCGAGGGACAGACAGATTTTCGTCGATGATGCAGACGGCAATCGAAGGATCAGCCATATTTGTGAATATGCCCACTATCTTTGGGCTACCAGCATCGATCATAACTTCCCTAGAGGGGGATCCCCTATTCAATCCAGCCATTGTTAGTACTAGTTCCGTCATAGTACAAATGCGTAGAAGTGTTGGGGATTGCTGCGGCAAACTCGCGCAGCTTGCGCTCGGCACAATTGGTACCCCACGTGCCAATAATTCCTCGTAGCTGCTATCCTTGAATTTAGGTATCCCGAAGCGAAATTTAGGTATCCCGAAGCGCCACTGCCACAATGTACACTGACTTCTTCGGCTTGCAGAAGCTGCCCTTCAACCTGACGCCCGACCCGGCATTCCTGTATCTGCCTCCCAAGCATCGCGAGGCCCTTGCCGGATTGACCTATGCCATCCTGGAACGGAAAGGCTTTGCAGTGCTGACCGGCGACGCCGGCACCGGGAAGACTACCCTGATCAACAGTGTTTTGAGCCGTTTGCCGTCCGAGCGGGTGGAGACCAGCATCATTCTGAACCCCACCCTCACGGCAGCCGAATTCCTGGAAATCGTGATGTTGGACTTCGACATCGCGGATGTTCCCACAAGCAAAGCCCAACGCTTGTGGCGATTCCAGGAGTTTCTGGCGCGGACGCACCATCAAGGTCGATATGCCGTGCTGGTGATCGATGAAGCCCACAAATTGAGCACCGAGGTCCTGGAGGAAATCCGCCTCCTGGGGAACTACGAGAGTGCTTCCGAAAAATTTTTACAGATTGTGCTCCTGGGCCAAACCGAACTGGATGGTCTACTGAATCGCCAGGACTTGCGGCAGCTCAAGCAGCGCATCGCGCTGCGCCTCTACATCGATCCCCTGACTCCTCCGGAAGTCCAACAATACATTCGGTTTCGGTGGGCCAAGGCGGGAGCGCAAGAAGCTCCGCCATTTAGCCCGGACGCCCTGAACATGATCGCTCACTTGTCGCAGGGCATCCCTCGCGTCATGAATTCCCTCTGCGATAGCGCGCTTCTCATGGCTTACAGCGATGAATCTCCTTTGGTTGGCTCGAATTACATCCGGGACGCTGCCGCCAATCTGGGCATGATGGATGCCCTGCCCCAGCCGTCGGATGCTGTGCCCGTGGAAAAGCCCGCTCCGCCGATCCCCTTCCCCAAGACGGCCCTGGAAGACTCCTTTACTCCAAAATTAGAGCCCTACGGCGCACCAAAATCGAATTCTTCGCTCATGAAGCGCCTTTCTGAGAAATTCGGCTTGCCCCATTAAACCACCCCACGTGTTGGCACTTTCCGACAGATTTTCTCCCTACCTAGCACGGTTTTAAAGCAGCCGTAACAACTTGAGCTTTGGCGATGGGGTTGCTCCGCTTCAAGGCTGATCCAATGGCGACAGCCGCAACCTCCACCTCGACAGCCCCTCGGCACTACGTCTGGTGGTTCCCCGGGTCTCCCGTAAGGGTGCATGTGGATCTCAGCGTCATCGAGGGACTGCAGGAGCGGCTTCAGCATGCCGGGCTTGGCAAAACCGAAGAAGGACTGCTCTTCGGCAGAGTCCAGGAAGGCGCCACCGAGGTTTTGAAGTTTCGACCCGCCTCTGGCCGCAGCGTGCCGGAGATGATCGCGGAGTTTGCGGCCGAGCGGGGAAAGCTTCTGCTGGTCGGATATTACCGGACCGGAGAAGCGCTGCGTTTGCATGAGAACGATCTCGCCCTCTTCCAGACGTCCTTCGGCAAACCTTACCAGGTTTTCCTGTTGATGCAGCCGAATGGCTTCGCCCCGCCCAACGCGAGTTTCTTTTTCTCGCGCGGCGATCAGAAGATGTCGGAGTTTCCGTTCCTGGAGTTCCCTCTCGATGCTTCCCTGCTCGCGAGCGAAGAGCGCGATCGACTTTCGCGCTGCCAGCAAGCGACCCAACAGCCCATCGCGGTGCCACGACCCTTACCTTCGCAGCCGGACAAACCCGCCAAAAAAGGCAGGATTTTGTCGCGGATCGCCGTAGGGCTGTTTGTGGTGGCCGCGGCCCTCCTGGCTGCACTGTGGATAACCAACCCATCATTCCGGGAGCGGTCCTCCCGCGTCTGGAGCGGAATTCGGAGTGCGTTCAGAAATCCGCCGCAACCCGTTGTACAACCTCCTGCCCCTGCACCTTCACATCCCCGGCTCGGCCTGCAGGCAAGAACACAAGATCACGATTTGCAATTGACCTGGGACCGCGAATCGCCCTCGATTGCAGCCGCGACATCCGGTTCGCTCTCGATTGAGGATGGCCCTCTCAAACGCGAAATTTCTTTGGATGCGCAGCAACTTCGTGGGGAAAGCATCCTCTACTCGCCCAAAAGCGATCAGGTTCTGATCCAGCTTACCGTCAACACCCCAACCGGCGCCGTGACGGAATCCTTCCGGGTGATCCGGACTGCGCCAGCCTCTACGCCGGCCAATCCCTCTGTGAAACCCCAGTGGACTCCAGTCGTTCAGGCATCCAAACCATTCACCGCTCCTCCGGCCGCGAAGAACACTCCGTCGCCGGCGCCTCTGGACGAACCGCCCGCGCTCAGCGGCAGCCCGGACCATCCGGCTTCTCCTGTTTCCTCGTTTGCCGCAGGACGCATCGTGGCGCCGCCACGGCCAATACCAGGCGCCAGCACAACGCCAGCGCCGATACCACCACCGGCATCCCCTGCGCCATATCATCCCCCGGTAGCGCTCACGAAAGTCACCCCAGTATTTCCGGCGGAGCTCAGGTCTTTGGCTTTTAAACCCACGATAGTGGCTATCCAGGTCGCCATTGACAAGAATGGAAAAGTTGTGAAAGCGAAGCCTCTGCCCCAGGAACGTGCCCACAAACTCTTCGTCATTAATGCCGTCCATGCTGCGGAATCATGGAAATTCCAGCCCGCACGGCGCGGCGACGAACCGGTAGCCAGCGAGTACGTGTTGCGGTTTACTTTCAGTCAGTGATTAGTGCGGAATCACCAGCGTATCGCCGGGCTGAAGTATGATATTCTGCCCCATATTCTGCCCTTTGATGACTTCATCGTAATTGAAATCCAGTTGATAGTTCTGGCCATTTTCCGTACGCAGAATATAGATCTTCTTACGCTTGGCATACTCGGTGATGCCACCCGCTTCGCTGAGCGCCTGCAATACCGTCATTCCGTAGTTATACGAAATCGGTCCTTCCTTCCGCGCGGCGCCTACAATATAAATCTTCTTGCTGTTGATGGCGCTGACCACCACAGTCACGATCGGATCCTCGATGAATTCCGAGAGCCGCTCGGTGATTTTTTGCTCCGCCTCGAGAGGTGTCAGGCCCACTACATCGACGTCTTTAATCAGCGGCACGGTGATCTTGCCATCCGGCCGAACCACCGCAGAAGGAACCGAAGCCTCCACCTGTTTCCAGACGGAGATCTGCAAAACGTCGCTGGCGCCGATCACGTAATCGTCCGACACTCCCCGGCTTAACACTGGTGGATGAACGGCCGCCGTTGTCGCGGGAGCCGTTCCGTCCGGGGCAGCCGGTTGCAGTTGCGCGGAAGCCCGCGGAGTCACGGGAGACGCTGGACTTGCCGATGGCTCGGGCGTCTTGGCAGCCTGAACAGCCTCCAGCGCAGCGGCATTCTCATTGTGCAAGTAAGCCAGCGCTTCGTCAACGATCGCTGCCGGCCAACCCACCGCAATGGCCTGGCTCTTGAGCTTGGCGTCCCCGAGGCTCTTGTTTTTGCGAATATATTGGAGCAATTCCGGAGGCGGCGTCTTGTCGCTCTGGGCTGCACTGGAAGTGAGGGCAATTCCAAGTGCCATAAGGATCAATGCTGCTGCCGATTTATATCGAAAAGCCATTCTCTTCACTACGAAACATACTCGGGTAGCACGTTCGAGGCCATGCGTCTCTATGCCGTCTTTCAACCCCTTGGGAATCGTAAACAATTGGAAATCTTCTCAATGTTCAGCATACCGCGCACCCTCCCGCTGCCCAAGCCCGCTCTCCAAACCCGCCTGAGGCGGCGTAAACCTTGCCAGGTGAACTCCCGGCCGGCACGGAATCTTGCATCGGCGTTCCGATTGCTATACTTGACACGGCTTAGCAAGCTGCATATGGTCATGAAAATGAAACGTCCTCCCGGGAGCTGTTGGCTTCCGCTAGGGCTCTGCTTTTTGATTTCTTTAGACGGAGTGCCCCCGGCGGCGGCCCAGAATGTCCCCACCCAGATCAACATTGTGGTGGTCTCCGGAGAAGGCGCCGCGAGTCCCGTGCACCAGCGAGTGACGCAGGATCCCGCAGTCCGGATCGAAGATGACGACCGCCAGCCTGTTGCCGGCGTCCCGGTCGTTTTTGCGCTCCCCGTCTCCGGCACCAGCGGCGAATTCACCAATGGCGCCAAGACCCTTGCCGTGGTGACCGATAAAACCGGTGTGGCCACCGCTCACGGGCTCAAGACGAACGAAATTCCCGGCAAGCTGCAGATCTATGTGACGGCATCCTTTCACGGCCTGCGTGCGCGAACTTTGATCAACCAGATTGTGGAAGGCGTACCCGGAGCGCCGGCCCCGGTGCAGCACACCGCGAAGTCCAGCGGCAAATGGAAATGGATCCTCCTGGGAGTCGCTGCCGCCGGCGGCGCTGCCGCGGGAGTCTACTTTGGGACCCGTTCCTCTTCTTCTTCGTCCAATCCGCCCATCACCATCGGCACCGGTACGGTGGTATTCGGGGCTCCTCAATAAACTATGTCTCGTTGGTTCCACGTTTACGCGCCCGTCGCGCTTCTGGCTTTGCCGTCTGTTCCGGTAAAGGCCCAGCCCGCGAGCTTTCAGAGCCCCATCGCCGGCTTCGTTTTTAGCGGCGCATCCAAAACCGTTCGACCCCTGCTCGGCATCCCCGGTGCCACCCACCTCGAACCAGCCGTATTGAACCGGGTGGATTCCGCGTCCATCGCGCCCGGCGGGAGCTGGGCATTCATTACCAGGGCCGGCCATGCTGCTTTCGTCAGCGGTCTTTCGGCCAACGCCCCCGCGGAATCTTCCGTCGATGGGCTGATCGATCGGGTCGATCATGTGGTGTGGAGCCGCGACGGATCCTTCGCTGTTCTGTATTCTTCTTCCGGGAGCCGGATGCAGCGAGTCCGATTCTCGGACCTCGCGCCGCTGGCCGACGCGCCGGTCGATCTTTCCCCCTGGGGATCGGTCACTACGCTGGCCATTGACCCGGCAGGACAGCAGATCGCTGTGGGCTTCGCGACTTCAGGTCTCTACCTCTTTAATAGAGGCCAATCCCCTGCCCTGCTCTTGTCTGTGGCGAACCCCGCGGTGGCAGCTTTCGATGGCACCGGCCAATCGCTCTTCGCCATCGATCCGGACGCTCAGCGCATCGTGCAATTCCAATCCGGCGCCGGCGTCTCGCAATTCGTTTCCCTGGTGCAGCCGGGCGGCTCCGCTCTTGCGCCTACCGGTCTGGCGGTCTCCGGCGAGGGCCGCTACCTGCTGCTAGCCGACTCCGCCACGCGCTCGGTCTTCGTCTACGAAATCAGCTCCGCGACTCTGGCCAATACCATTCCCCTGAGTTTCGCCCCGTCCCGCTTCGAAGCGCTCTCCGCCGGCCCGGCCTTCCTTTTGAACGGCAATGATCCGAAGGAATGGTTGTTAGTTCTGGATGCCAGCCAGGTTCCCGCGGTTTACTTCGTGCCCGCCAAGGGGGCGGAACGTCGATGAGCAAAGGGCTTCCCTTCCTCGCGGTGGCCTTGGCAACCGCATTCGTTGCGGCACCGGCGCAGAGTCAGGTCCTGCAGGTTTCTGCTACAGTGGCAGGCACCACTACCAACGTCTCGACGGGTGGTTCCGTGGCCATTACGGCACCGGCTACCGAACAGGCGGTTCTTGCTTTCGTGACGGTAAAGTACACCGGAACCTCCACCGCCACCATCAACAGCATTGCTCTCACCGGCACCAATGAGATGACGGTGGTGCAAACGACTCCCGCTGTGCCCGCTACACTCAATCCGGGCCAAAGTCTCAATTTCGCGGTGCAATATGTTTCTACCGCGGGCCTTGCCACCACCGGGCAGGTGATCCTCGCCTATACGGAGAATGCAACACCGGCCAACTTCACATTCTCGGTGAACGGCACTGCGGGCCGGCTCACCTACAGCTATTCTATTCAACCCAGCGGCGCGGTTACGGTCATCAATCCCGGCGACTCCATCGCTTTTCCCTCCACCAATCTGAGTGCGTCCTCCACTGCCGTCGTGACCGTGTTCAATGCCGGGACTGCCGCCAGTTCGATACAGTCGATCAGCGCAAGCAATCCTGCCTTTCAGGTCTCGGGTTCCACCGCGCCGGTCCAGTTGAGCGCGGGTCAGCAGACCTCTTTCAACGTCACATTCACTCCCTCGACGGCCGGCAGTGCACAGGCAACACTAAGCCTGGGGCTCACCACCGGCAGCGCCACATTCACACTTACAGGTATAGGAACCACCCCGAGCTTCTCTGTCACCTACGCGCTCTCTGACGGCAACGTCCACAACCTCACCAACGGGTCCGCGATCGCTTTCCCCGCAGTGGACGTCAATGGAACAGCTACCGCCAACATCACGATCCTCAACCAGGGGACCGGCAGCGGCTCGGTGACCGGAATATCGGTTGCCGGCAGCGGCTTTTCAACGAGATCTCTACCGGCCCTGCCGACCACCCTTGGCCCAAACCAGAACATTACCTTCCAGATTGTTTTCGCTCCCACCCAGGCAGGATCTTTTACCGGAACCTTCAGCTTCACCATAGGCGGCGCAACCATTGCCGGCACGCTTACCGGAACCACTTTATCGCCCATCTTTTCCGTGGCGTACGTGGACCCCAATACGAACAATATCATCGCGTTGCAGAGTGGGTCCACGCTCCCATTCCCCAATACCCTGTTGAGCGCCAGTTCCACCATTTCTGTGCAGGTAACCAACAGCGGCACCGGCACCGGTCTTCTGAATTCGATCACGTTGGGCGGCGGCGGCGCGTCGAGCTTTCAGCTTTTGAGTCAGCCCGCCCTGCCAGCTTCCGTACCGCCGTCCCAGCATGTCACTTTCAGCGTCCGTTTCAGCCCCCTGCAGCAGCAGACATTCCTGGCGACCCTGGTCCTCAATCTGAATGGGCAGACCGTTACCATCAACCTCACGGGGCAAGGCACGGTAAAGGGTACGATCCTGCAAGTTTCCGTCAACGGGTCCGCTATCACCACCGGTGGCTCGGCAAGCATCACCGCACCGGGCACCGGACAAGCGGCCCTGGCTACCGTAACAGTTCAGTACACCGGAACCGCCATCGCCATCATCAACAGTGTCTCCCTCACCGGCACCGCTGAAATGACCGTGGTGCAATCGCCCGTTCTCCCGGTGAACCTGACTCCGGGTGGCAGCCTGACTTTCACGGTGCAATATATTTCCTCGGCCGGCGCTGCCACATCCGGTCAGGTGGCCATCAATTATGCGGAAAACGGAGTAGCCTCCACCTTTACGTTCTTTCTGAACGGCACCGCGCCGCGACTCTCTTACAGCTATATTTTGCCAGGAGGCGCCTCCACACCCCTGAATCCCGGCGATCGCATCACTTTCCCCGCGACCGGCGTGGGAACACCCGTCAGCGTAGTCGTAAACGTCCTGAATTCGGGATCGGGCTCGGCTTTTCTGCAGTCGGTCAACGTGAGCGGTACGGGCTTTCAATTGCAAAATTTCTCCCCCATCCAATTGCTCACATCCCAGCAGGGGTCCTTCACTGTAGTATTCACTCCGCAGGTGCCCGGAACTGCGCAGGGGTCCGTTACCCTCGGGCTCACCAACAGCTCTGTCTCTTTCAACCTCACCGGAACGGGAGCTTCGCCGAGTTTCACCGTCACCTACACTCTCGCCGATGGGAATGCTCACATTCTCGCCAACGGATCGGTGATCAATTTTCCCTCGGTGGATATCAATGGAACCGCCATCGCCACCGTCAATATCGTCAACCAGGGCACCGGCAGCGGCTCCGTCAATACTGTTTCGGTGACAGGAACCGGCTTTCAAACGCGCTCTCTGGCGCCTCTTCCGGCCACTGTGGGCCCCAACCTGAGCCTTGTCCCCTTCCAGATCGTTTTCACTCCCACGCAGGCCGGGTCGTTTAGTGGAGCGTTCACTTTCTCAATGAGCGGCCTGACCATCTCCGGCACCCTCGCGGGAGCCACTTCGTCGCCTACCTTTTCCCTGGCATACGTGGATTCCAATACGAACAATCTCCTGCCACTGCAGGATGGGGCTAGCCTCCCATTCCCCGACACCCTGGTGAACGCCGTTTCCAATATTACGCTGCGGGTCACCAACAACGGAGCCGGCACCGGCTTTCTGAACTCGCTTACTTTGGGCGGCAATTCGCCATCCGTCTTTCAGATCCTGAATCAGCCTTCCCTGCCCGCATCCGTACCCCCTTCGCAGCAGGTGAATTTCGGGGTCCGGTTCAGCCCGGCGCTGCAGCAGACATATTCGGCTACGCTGGTCCTCAATTTGAATGGTCAGACGGTCACCATTAACCTCGTGGCGCAAGGTATAGGACCGCAATACACCTACACCTGGTCCAATACCACGGGGACAACTTCCGTTTCTCCTGGAGGCACGATCGCGATCGGGAATACGGCGGTCAGCCAAACGTCCACCATCACCATCTCCGTCACGAATGCCGGAGCCGGTGACGGGCAGATCTCCCCCATCACGGTGACCGGCCAGGGCCTTTCTTTGAGCAATCCACCCGCGACTCCAGTCACGATCCATTCCAAGGCGTCGCTGACTTTAACGCTCAACTTCTCCCCCACGCAGCCAGGCGCCATCAGCGGGACTTTGACCATCGGAAGCGACACTTTCACCGTCACTGCAACGGGCATCGGCTCCCTGCTGACTTACTCGTACACTAATTCGGCATCCACCATATCCGTGGCCGCGAACGGAATCGTCATCTTCCAGCCGACGGCGGTGCAAAGCACGTCAAGCGTCACCTTCTCGATTCAGAACACCGGCACCAGCAGCACCACCATTTCCAGCATCAACCTGGGAGCGGCGAGCTCTGTTTTCAGCCTCCAGCAACTGCCCGCACTGCCTACCAATCTCGCTGCCGGCAGCACCATCACCTTCTCCATCAGTTTCGTCCCCAACGGGCTTGGAACTCTGACGGCCACCCTGTTTGTCAACAGCGCCAGCTTTACTCTCTCCGGCACGGGCACCCAACCTGCATCCTTGCCGGCCTACCAGTTCCAGGGACCATCCGGCACTCAGCCGGCGGCCCAACAGCCGTCCATCGGACTGACGCTCTCCGCCGGCTACCCGCTGGCATTGCAAGGTACCCTGACGTTGACCTTCACCTCGGCCGTATTCACGGATGATCCTTCCATCCAATTCGCCACCGGCGGCCGCACAGCGAAGTTCACCATCCCCGCTAATTCCACGCAGGCAGTGTTTACCGGCGGCGCCACCATGATGCCGCTGCAAACCGGCACCACCGCCGGCACTATCGTCATCACTCCTTCGTTCGCGACTCAGAATGGCTTCGATCTGACTCCTGCCTCGCCTACCTCCGTCACCATGATTATTGCGCGGAGCGTCGCGCAACTGACCAACCAGAGCGTGACCTCCGAAACGTTGAGCAGCTTTTCGGTGCTTCTCAGCGGATACTCCACGACTCATGCTTTGACTCAATTGACCATTCAAGTCAACCCGAAGCCCGGCGCGACGTTCTCCGCCACGACTCTGACGGTCAACGTGAGCTCGGCCGCCACTGGGTGGTATCAGAGCACCGCTTCGCAGGCGTTTGGCGGGTCGTTCCTGATTGCGATACCGTTTGTCCTGTCGAACGGCAGCACCACTACCGACCTGGTGCACCAAGTGCAATCGTTGAGCATCACCGCCACCAACGATGTCGGCACTTCGAGTTCGATTTCAGTGCCGATACCGTAGATCTGGTGGCGCCGGCGGTGTTTTGGTAGCGCCGCGGTCTTGCCGCCGGTGTTCTATCGTTGTTCGCCGAGGGGGCCGGCCCGGCGACACGATCGCCGGCGTTACCGGACCGCTTCGATGGCCGCCGCCACAATATTGCTATTGAATTGCCGCCCGCCCGGCGAGGCAATTTGAACTTGCACCGGGACGGCATCGCCGAAAGCTACCCCCGCCGGAACCCGTGCCTGGATGGTGTACTGACCCGCTGACCCTGCGACGGCATTCACCGTTTCCGCCTCGGCCGGGATGTCTCCCAGTTTCACCAACAGTGTTCCGGCTGCACCCAGGCCGCTGGCCCGGATCAGGATCTGGTCGCCCGGTTGGGCCGGGTGCGCCGGCACCAGGAAGTTGCGCACCATCGCCAGATCGGCCGTGCCGGGGAAGGAAATTCCAAGGATCGCCGGCGAAGCTTCCACCATGGTCGCGCTCAGGGGCTCGGTGACCCCGGAAGCAGTCTCCACAGCGAGCGAAAGCGGCGTTCCGGCATCCAGCGCCGGACACAGGAAGTTTACCTGAGTGGCGGAACTGAAGAGCACCGGCACGTATTGGCCGTTGATCTTCACCTTGGCGCCACCCAACTCCATGGCGCTGCCGGTGGGGTCGGAGAGGGCGACTCCAGGCGCGGCCAGCCACTTGCCGGCCAGACTGGCGATGGCGCTGGAGCTGCAGGAGACCTGTTGCGAAGGGGTCAGAACAGGTGTTCCCGCGTCCACCTCAATGTCAGTCTGTGCTGTTGCGATCTGCGCCAGCGAGTTGACCGCCGTAAACGTGACGGTGTGTTTGCCGGCTTGCGAGGCAGTCGGCGTCCACTCGAAGCGACCGCTTGCCGGATCGAAAGAGGCGCCGCCCGGATCCCCGCTCATGGCGAGTTGCACGCGCAGACCGTCAGGATCCACGGCGCTTACCGTAAAGCCGATCGGTTCTGCGAGTTTTGCGTTCTGCCTGTCCGGAACGGTCAAGACAGGGCCGGCCGCCGGCATGATCAGAATTGTGTCCTGAGCCCGGCTGCCAGCGAGAATCGCAGTCACGATGGCGGATTGCTGCTGAGCCGCGGGCTCGACAAAAGCCTGGAACGTCAGGCTGGACTGATTCGGCCGAGTGGTAACGACTGAGGGGACCTTGACCTGCGGGCTGTTGCTCTGCAGTGCCAACTGCAAAGCACCGGGGCTTGCCGTCACGCGCAATTCACAGGTCACCGGAGCGCCTGCGCTTACGGCCCTGGGCGAGCAGGAGAGGGCGGAAACACCGTTCTGCGGAAGAACAGCCGCAGGGACCATGGCAGCGGCGGTAGGCACGGCTACCGATTTCTTCGTGACCACAGAAGCGAGTTTGAGCGCCACCATTTGCATCGTCCAGCCGTTGTTTGCAATGCCGGTTGCGGTCTGAGCGCCGGGATTGCCGGCGGTTTGGTCTTCAACGAGATTGTCATTTAACGTAGACCGGGCAGCGAAGCCCGAGCCCACCGTACAGGACCAGTCACCTGTGCAGTAGCCGTAGATCACGTCACCCGCGGCTGTAGTGGTGGCGTTTCCGCTCGAGACTGGCCCGGCGGAGCCCGAGGCACCCGCCTGAGCATCGATGGGATTGGTCTGATCCAGACCGGAATATTCGGTGAGATAGACTTCGAGGAAGCTGGAGTTGGCGGAAAGAGTGATGGTGACCGTGTCGGCCGCACCCTTGATATTCTTGGCGTAGTAGACTCGGCTTCCTGAGCCACCCGGAGAGTTCAACTGAGTCCCGACCTGCATGAAGGTGTTGCCTTGGGAATCGGTGACCGAAGATGGCGTGACGCCCTTGGCAAAATCGAATCCAACCAGGATGAGGTCGCCTGCGAGGGTGTTTTGGGGGAAAGAGACGGTCAGAGATTTGGCTGCCCCGGAGGGTGCTTTCGCAGCCGTCTGCACAAAGTGAGTGGAAGTCACGGACGTGATGGTGAGCGTCAGGGTTGCGCTGCCGGTTCCGCCGGTATTGGTGGCACTCAGCGACACCGTTGAGGTGGCCGCCGCCGTGGGAGTCCCCGAGATCAAACCGGTGACGCTGTTCACGGTCAGGCCCGCCGGCAATCCGCTTGCACCGTATGAAGAGGGCGAATTGGTAGCGGTGATCTGGTAGCTGAATGGGCTACCCACCGTTCCAGCAGCCGTGGTGCTGCAGGTGATCGCCGGCGGCGCCACGGTGATGGTGACCGTGGCGGTGGCCGAGTTTCCATTCAGAGTGGCCGTGACAATCACCGATTGATTGCTGGTGACTGAGCCGGCTCTAGCCGTAAAGGCCGCCGTAGTGGCGCCGCCCACGACGCTGACTGAAGTAGGGGTGGTCAAGGCACCATTGTTGCTTGAAATCGTCACTACCGATCCGCCTGTGGGCGCTGCCTGAGTCAGAGTCACAGTGCAAGTGGCGGAACCGTTCACTGCGAGGCTGGTAGGAGTGCAGGTCAACGCGGAGACAAGTACAGGCGCCACCAGGCTGATACTGGTATTGGCCGAACTGCCGTTGTAGGTCGCCGTCACCGTTGCGGTCTGACTGCTGCTGATCGTGGTCGTCGTCGCTGTGAATGTCGCCGTTGTCGCCGCTGCAGCCACCGTGACAGAAGCAGGAACGGTCAAGACGGCTTTACTGCTGCTCAGCGTGACACTCGCCCCGCCCGTCGACGCTGCCTGCGTCAGGGTCACGGTGCAAGTACTGGAAGCATTCTGCCCCAGGCTGGCCGGATTGCAGGCCAACGAAGACACCCCTACCGGCGCGACTAAGCTGACAGTGGTATTGGCTGAACTGCCGTTGTACGTCGCCGTGATCGTCGCA